>MKWU01000982.1_pt1 | contig 52365 bp, 52 predicted proteins | sample 809101 | NCBI WGS metagenome assembly MKWU01 (sample SAMN05860141, study PRJNA318959) | sponge metagenome | host: Aplysina aerophoba | place: Slovenia: Piran, Adriatic Sea, Gulf of Piran | collected 2013-05-07 | reverse complement strand
ACTAAGTCAACGCCCGAGGAAGTAACGCCCGAGCCGCTGCGGGCTATCCTGTGATGGGCAACGAACATCATTACGTAATCCTTCCAAAAGGGTTAGTGTCGCAGACAAATCAAAAGTCATCAACCAGACAATAGCACAACCCAACCCAAACCGCAAACCCCGAACACTGCGATCAGGAAAAAGCAGGCCGTTTGCATCGCCGCACTCGGACCCAAACCCCAGTCAGGTACCCACAATCACCCCCACGCCACCTTTACGCGCAGGCTCGAAAATCGTGAACGATCAAGATTTGCGAGTCACCGTGAGGTCGAGATGCTCGGCGGTTGTAAACTCCCGCACGCGTATCTGCACGGCGCGTTTCACTTGCTGGTCCTCGACCGTCTCACCTACGAGGCTCCCGAAGGGATCGTTGATTGCCCGAACGTAAGGAGATGCATGATCAAGGTCGGCACGAAGGTTGCCGACCAGATACAGCCAGAACCTTGAGCGGAGGTCACTGCGTGATGCGCTCTTCCACTCATTCCACGTCATCGCTTGCACCCGCGCATCAACCCCCGAAGACTTGAGTTCGATCAGGCGGTCAATCTCACCGCCGCGAATTGACAGCAGGTCAAACCCGGGATGAACACGGCTCACACCAGTGGCCTCCAAGTCCTCCATTACGCGCTTGACCACGTCGCTCAGTTTCTCGGCGCGAGCAACTGCGTCGGGAGTATGGACAGCCACAACAAGTGTGTCATCGGCAAGCGAGCCATCGCCCCCCTGCAAGATGTCTCCCGAGACAATCGTCACCGAGTGGCGAACCCCCTCGAGACGCCGTGCCTCGTAGGCGATAGCGATCTGCATCCCGAGAGCATCTAGGGCCAAAAGGTCGGTTCCGGCGGGTGCCCTGTTTGGCGTCGCAGCACTTGGGGAACCGTCCGGGCCTCCAGATCGCTCTAATCGACCATCCCCGCTGGCCTGCTCACCCGTCACAATCAGAGGTTCCCCATCAAGCAGAAGAGAATTGAAACTGTGGAGCGGAACGGGCGGCGTTGCCGGGCGTGGGACATCGGGTCCGCTCGGGATTCCCTCCTCGCGGGGTTGCTGCGACTTAGGTGCCGCCGTCGGTTCAGCGACCGGTGCCTTGAGTTCCACCTGAACATCCGAATCCTCGGAGAGTTCAACAAGTACGTCCTGGTAGTGACCGGACGCTCCAGCAATGTTGAGCAACTGCACCCGATGCCTGTCGTCACTGGTGATGAACGCGAGAATGGTCTCGACAAGATTGATCCCTAACGTGTCTGCAATGGCCATGGCGAGACTCTGGGCAGTGTCTGGGTCAGGCGGCCAACCCGCTCCCGTCCACACAATGAAGCCTTGAAACTTCTTCGCTCGGGTCCGAGGACGCACGTAATAGCCCGGGTTCGAATGTCGATCGAGTGGCTCTCCGTCGAGCGTGCAGGTGACCTCAAGCTCTTCCACCGGTTCGACCTGTTCTGCGAACTCAAGGAGATTCCGTAGGTCTTGCGTATTATTTCGTTCGGCACGGATGCGCGCCGCCAACGGTGGAACCAATCGACTCATCCCCCGTCGTATCTCGCCGAGTTCGGAACATCCAACCGGGCCTCCGGGGTTGGGGTGCCATTCCAGGACCATCTCGAGTTCTCGGCAGCCGAACACGGATGCGAGCGGAGCCAAGGCTGCAGGTTCGGCTTCAAGGACAAAGAGAGGAACGCTTCCGGCCAGGCCACTGCGCTCCCTGATCCCAGGAGTGGAAGCGAACAGCACTTCCACGGCGGGCAGGAACTTGTGATGGCCAGCCTCTTCGGCCAATAGTCGAGAATCCGCCAAAGGAATGCTGGCGTCGGATCCCGCCTTACCGCTCAACAATTCGAACATCGACCGGTATGCAGGCCTGATGACGTTACGTAGATCGGATGCATCAACCGCTTTGTCGCCATATAACCGTTCGATCTGCACACAAAGAAGCCTGGCATCCTCAATCGTGAAGGTCGTGGGGCTGACTTCGGAGTGGATACCGAGGCGCTCGCAGAATGCTCGGAGGTCGTTCTCCGATAAATCTGACGATTGCTTGAGCACGGGTACCAAATCGCTCGCATCGCGGTGTCCTCTAGAAAAGGTGAACCGTCGCTCCAGTTCTGGTGTGAGGCGCCATGTGGCCTCTGGGCGACGGGGTCCTCGGGATGTCGGGCAGGCACTGCTGGTGCGCAACCGATACAACCATAGGTTGTCACCGACTGATGTGATCTCTTCGGGCGTGGCTCGCTGCGGTTTGCTCCGACCAGCCGGCCACTTACGAACATCAACCAAGGCGACCTGGGCATCGGCTAGCGGAGCATACGTCTTCCAGTTCATAGTGAGGTGGTCGAACAGTCGGGTCGCAATCTCTGCTGTCGCATCCCGCTGAGCGGCCTCGATGAGTTGGAGCGCGAATTCAAGGTCATGCACTTCGTACAGGTATGGCACGACTTTGTTGCGTTCTGAGCGTTCAGCGAGCCTGGCCGTAAGGTCCGCGCAGTATTCGCTCCAAGTCTCGCCCAGGTCGCGGAAGGCCCATCCCTTGGGTTGTTGCAGATCTTTTGTCGTCAACCACCCTGAGTCGCGGTCTTCGACATCGTGGAAGTGAACCAACCTCAGCGAACGATTCACACCGATCCAGGACAGGAAGTTGAGCCAACGCTCAAACTCGGTCGTCTCGAGAGCGCGATCAACGTCCTCATCGAGGTCTACTTCGTCGTCATCACCATCAGTCGTGACCTCGTGGTCCTCCTGGGCCGAATCAAGCAAACCGACGAACTTATCAGGAGACACGAGAAAGCACGCACCGATCGGAGCGTCCTCCGGCAAGGCATCAACAACATGCTCGAACGACGCATCCTCCAACCACGCCCGACCGAAGTAGGCTTGGTACGCGGGCACCCATCGCTCCGTGCCCTCGTGATCCACGCACGGCACCGGCAATCGGCTGAGATTGAAGATGGCCCTGTCACTCTGCAGCCTTTGGTATCGAAGCGGTCTGTCGGGTTTCACAAATGCGCCCGCCAACTGGCATATCGCCGCAAGAGACTCTGTGCTGCGCAGCTCATCTCGCCACGAGAGTTGCTCCGGTGAGGGGGTCAAACCAAGGGCTGGCAGCACGGATGCTTGCATGACTTCTTGGAATCGGAATTCTTTGATATCGAACAGAGCCGACCAGGTCTTCATCTGCTCGCCCAGCCTCTCGTTGCGTTCGTTCCTGTTCAGCGCACCCCAGCAGATGGAGTGGCAGAGGAATTGCAGCCCTCGAAGCGGAAAGTCACGCTTGGCGGACTGCGGCGGATAGAACGCCGTGTCGTCGCCCAGCGTCACACGTTGGACGCTGCCGTCGTCGTTGCGGTGGATAGGAAATACCTGCTCACGACGTGCAGCAGTCTCGATTTCTGATCGTTCAGCAAAGTCAGATCGCTCCCAGAGCAGTGCGCTCAACTCAAGAACGGGATCCACCTCGTAGAAGCCCGATTCGTGCTCCCGTATCGATGCTCGCTCTGGGTCTGTGAGCGTGCCCAGGGCCGCCAAGCACTCGGCAGGCGTGAGCTGTGCCGCGCCATGGTCAGCAGCAACTCGGGCCCAGCGGCCACGACAGAACTCGGCGTCCGGAAACTCTGCTTCGCGCCACTTCGCGTTCGCCGCCAGCATCTTCCGGAACAGTTCCCCTTCCTTCTCCAACAGGGATGGAGGAAGTGCGCATGCACCAATCTGCCGCCGGTGGCCGGACTCCGTTGGAATCAGGGGCTCGGCCGCGAGTAACTCGACGAGGCAGTCATGGAGGAGATTTGCTGCTTCTCCTCCGTCAGGGTCGTCTCCACGGTCCAACGCTGCAAGCACTCGGCTCGCACCGTCTCTTTGGAGTTCGGGCAGAATCTGGTTCACGAACAGACGAGCTGCTTCCCTGACGAGGTGCGAGTTGTAGTCTCCACGCTCGGGACGAACTCGGATGCGTTGACGAGACATATCCGTGGAAAACGCTCCGTTCACCAACATCGGATACGGACAAGGCTCTTCAGTTGGAAGGAACACGTGGAAGCGCCTCCATTCCTTCGGCATACCATCGTCAGGGTCGTTTTCCAGCACTGCAATCGACACTTCGGTGAGGTCGACGCCCTGCCAGGCGGGCCCACTCAGTCCTTCTCTGTTGGGGCCAATCGGAACCTTCGCATTGTGGGCGATATAGAAGGCGGCGGACTCACCGGCCGAATTCGAGACGGTTACCCTGTAGAGGCCTGAGTCTCCCAAACCTGGTACGGGAACCCACTCACCTTCTCGTTGGATCGTTCGGCTGATCTTCCACACTCGATGCTCTGATCGTCTCGTCTGATCACCCCGGACTTCTACCGATTCAAGGTGCTTGAGGAAAAGGACCGTGGTGAGTGGAAGGTTCAGCAGGAGGTCGGTCAAGCCCTCACGCTGGTCGGACGCGAAATCCTCACGGAAGGGGAACTGAAAGGCCGCGTTGAGTCCGCTGTCGCGCAGTGCTGGCCACCGATCTTCGTCGCCCTCTTCTCCGATCACGGACGGGAAGCGCATCGCTGGCACGGCCTGCGGCGGAGTGCTGTCCAGTCCTTCCCAGAGTTCTTCGACATGAGGTCGTGCTTCGCGCTCACCAAGCCGAAATGAGTGTGTGCGCGAATAGATCGCCGGAGCGTCCGTGATCTCAAGGACGCTCTTGAAACCAAGGCCCTTGTGACCGATCGATGCCCTCTTGGTTCCCGCCGGATCGACTTTTGAGCTTGCGCCCAGGCCGCAGAGACCCTGGACATCAGCCTCGGTCAATGGTCGACCAGAGTTCGCCATCCAGAAGGCATCGTCGGTTATGACGAAGACAACGCGATCCGTGTCCGATTCCGACGATTCCATGGCGTCATCAGCATTCTGGAGAAGCTCATAGACCAGACGGCCCCGATAGTCGCTCGCTACCTGGGCCTCCTGGCTGACGTCCTCTTGGAGCCTCGATGGGGACACCCGGTAGACATCCAGATTCTGTTGGACGATCGTCCCAACGATCGCGCCATCCGCCTGGGGATCCGTAGCCCCAAGCGCCTCGGTACCGCTGGCCGAATCGCCCACGCTCGTCACGGCTTGCTGCTCTGGGTATCCCGGAAAGCCGCACACAACGATGTCTTGACACCTGCCGGCTCCGAGTTCGTCCGCATCTTCACCCCGCGCAACAAGACGCCCCATCCATCTGACAAGTTGAGATTCGCCGATTCATGGTGAGCCAGCGCGGCGCTGTCCATGTCAATACCTCCAGTGGTAGATTATACAGTTGCCCTCTGACAGCGACCCGACGACTCCTGTCGGGGGAGCGTGGCGCCCCGCGCAACAAGACGCCCCATCCATCTGACAAGTTGAGATTCGCCGATTCATGGTGAGCCAGCGCGGCGCTGTCCATGTCAATACCTCCAGTGGTAGATTATCCAGTTGCCCTCTGACAGCGACCCAACGACTCCTTGTCGCTGGGGTGGGTTTGGGGGCGTTTCACCCCACGTTGCAAGGCGCTTGATCTGTTTGGCATGTTGAGATTCGCCGTTTGAGGGTGAACCAGCGCGGTGCCGTTCGTGTCGTGCTTCTAGTGGCAGAGCGTAGGCTTGCCTTCTGACAACGATCCAACGACTCCTTTTCGGATGGGTGGGTTAGGGGCCGTTGGGTGGGTTGTTGGGGTTGATGATTTGGTAGCCGGTGTTGGTTTTGATGACGGTGTAGCCGCGGTCGTGGATGTTGTGGTGGCACAGCGGGCAGGCAAGGCACATTTCGTCGATGTCTGTTCGTCCGCCTTGTTCCCAGGGGACGATGTGATGTATTTCGCAGCGTTCGGGTCCGGAGGTGCAGTGTTTGCCTCGGCAGTGCCGGTCGCGGGCGATGATGGCTTTGATTTGGGCTTCGGTGGCGTGTCGGTGGGTGCGTCCCACCCAGAGGGGTTGTCCCTTGCCGTCGAACACGATGCCGGTAACAGCCGCGGTGCAGATGAGCCGTTCCAGCACAGTCTGCGGTAACGCTTCACCACCAACAATCTCAGCGACACCGGTGGGGTTGTCGCCGCGGAGGCGTTCTATGTCGGCTATGGCGATGAGCTGGTGCCTAGTGCTGCCCGGCCCACGACGCGCCGGGTTGGTCAACAAAGCCACGAACGCGTCGGCCATACGTTGCGGGAATGTACGAACATCGTCGGGGGAGCCGTCGCGGCCGCCGTCGCCGCGCCACAGGCGGTCATACTCGACGTCGACGGCCTTGCGTACTTGTTGGTAGCTGACCGGATCGAGCTCCGCGAGCAGAACGCCCATGCCCTCGTCGTTGACCCAATGCTTCAACGACCGGTTGCGGCGCTGCCGTTCATAGCGTCCGGCGCCGTTGTCGGGCTGGTTGCGGTTCACCCATTGCCGTGACTGCTCTGTAAAGGTATCAACCGACGATTCCTCAGCAAGACCCGACAGTTGATCGTTGACTTGTTGAGGCGAAGTCTTCGCAGCCGCGCTCACAGCCACCTCAGCATGCTCTGTGGTGATCTTGCCTTGAGCCAACGACTCCGCGAGCTTGGGCAACTCAACAAGCCCCGCAGCGGTCTTGGCGACCTTGTTCGCCGCCCGGGTCGACATGCGACCCGCCTCGCGCAACACCGTCTTGGAGTTCATCCCGCCGTCATCAAGAGCCTCGATCTCGGTCGCGCACCGTGTCTGCAACGCCCCCATCGCCGCCACCACCCGCCCGGCGCCGGCGACTAGGTCTTCCAACTCGGCACGCGAGAGCCCAGCAACCGTCACGCCCCGAACCTTTTGGATCATTGAATCGAACATGACCACACCTTACTGACAGGGTATGACACTGCATGAAATTGATGAGGTTCCAGACCGGCAGATCCGCATGCTGAACCACGGGTGTGTCGTGACGCTGCTGTTGTGGCGATCACTCGCCCGGCGCCGGCGACTAGGTCTTCCAACTCGGCACGCGAGAGCCCAGCAACCGTCACGCCCCGAACCTTTTGGATCATCGAATGGAACATGACCACACCTTACTGACAGGGTGTGACACTGCATGAAATTGATGAGGTTCCAGACCGGCAGATCCCCAAGCAGAAACATAACTAGGCCGCCACGGCTCGCACCGAACGACTCGCACCTGTCAATCTGACCGGACGCCCGGCATCCGACAGCACCTGTCTCCCGACCAGAATTATCTGAACCCGCCGCGCCCAACCACCGCCACGGCCACCCCGGGGCGAGCTCGGTCGGGGATTTCTAAGGCTGGGGTGATCTCAGGCCGCAGCAGACCTTGGATTGGGGGCTCTTCGGAAATTAGCGGGTATTGGGTCTACGGCGAGATGGAGGGTCTTGTTGCGGGTACGAGGCGTGTTGTGGCGGCTATGAATGCGCTGCAGACACGGTGCGCTACTGAAATCGAGGCGCTGGATGATGGAGGCCGCCGAGGCTCCAAGGTGGCGTTGGTTGAGGTGGGGCGTATGTCGACCCGCGCGGCAAACAGGGTCGCCAAGACTGTTGCTGGCCGCGTTTACAACTCACCGTTCACCGCGCTCGCCACCCGCGCGGCTAACAGGGTCGCCAAGACTGTTGCTGGGTTTGTTGAGATGCCCAAGTTGGCCGAGTTGTTGGCTGAGGGCAAGATCACCGCGGAGCATGCCGCCGACTGAAAGAGTCCCGGGATGGGAGGTCGAGTGGGTGCTGCCAGTCCGCGGCCTATGGGCCGATTGATGTCAGCGGAGCCACGCAGACACCGTCTGGGCGTTGGTAGCCGTATCCGGTAGCGGTGACAACCACCAACTTCGCAGGTTCACCGGTGCGTTCGAGATCAAGTTTGTTGCGTAGCCGCAGCAGCGAAGCAGCCCCCTTGTCGATGGCCTCGCGGCCGCCGAGTTTGACTTCCAGCGCAACCCATCTTCGGTCCGGTTGCTCGATGACGGCATCGACTTCGAGGTTGTCACTGTCGCGGAAATGCGAGACGGAGCAGCGACTCGCCCGTGCGTAGATTTGCAGGTCGCGCAGCGCCATCGACTCGAACAAGCGGCCCGCGAAACTGAGGTCGCGCAAAAGACCGTCGACCCCGACCGCGAGTGCCGCTGCGGTGAGCGACGGATCGACGAGGTGGATCTTCGGGGAACGCCGAGCCTGGGCACGCGATGCGATGTGTGTTCGCCATGCGGGCACTTCCTCGACTACGAACAGCCGTGACAGTGCTGCCAAGTAGTCCGCCACGGTTCGGCGCTCAAGCGGTGTGTCTCCAGCAGCGGCGGTGTCGGCGGCAAGGACTGTGTGTCTGACCTCAGTTGCCGCGTTGCGGGCGATTGATGCCAACAGTCGGCGCACCCGCCGCGGATCACGTTCCACACCGTCGACTCGTGACACGTCGGTGCGGCTGATCTCTTCGAGGTAGGCCCTGGACGCCTCTGCTGCGGTCGCCGGGTCGACTCCCAGCATCTGGGGCCACCCTCCACGGCAGGCTAGGGCTAGGACGTCTCCAAGCGTGGATCCCGTGTCTGGTGCGGCACAGTCGCCGCCGTCGAGCAGCGCTGCCAGTGAAACGGCCCCGTCTGATTCTCCGCTCTCATACAGGCTCATCGGGTTCATCCGTACGCGGCTGATGCGCCCCGCACCCGAGTGCCGGGTAATGTCGTCGGGTGGGTCGGCTGAACCGGTGAGGATGAACTGTCCTCTGAGCCCCCGAGCGTCGCAAGCCCGCCGCATGGGATTCCAGATCGACGGTGCGAGTTGCCATTCATCGATCAAGCGCGGTGGGGCGCCGTCGAGGATCGATGCCGGGTCCATGCCAGAGTCCAAGGCGGCCCCGGCGCGCTCGTCAAGGTAGACCGCGCTGGCGGCGAAGCGTCTGGCGGTCCAGGTCTTGCCGCAGCCGCGGGGGCCTTCAATGACGACCGCAGGCAGCGCTCGAAGGACCCTGTGCATCTCGGCGTCGACCACGCGGGGCAGGTACTCTTGAGGTGTCAGGTCGTTCGAGGCCATCGACAGATCGTTCATATGGCACATGATACGCCAATAAAGTGGCTGTTCATCAGCCAATAAAGTGGCAGTTCAAGCCAAGCAGTAGATGTGGTCGGGCTCCTGCCGGCTGACCGTGAAGACCACACCGTGCGGGACCTGCTCGTCCATTTGCTGGCGATCCTGGTTTTGCGTGCCGCTTATGTGGCCGAACGGCTCGGAGTAAGCGAGCACGGCGGGCGTACCGTGTTGTCGGCACTTGCGTCGTGCGGTGTTGTATCCAGCGTCGGTGTCGAGAGCAACGGTCGGGCCGCAACCGCCGTTGGTTCGCTGTCACCAAACTCCTCGACCGGAGACCCCAGCAGACGATGGTGCTGTCAGCCCTTAGCCCACAAGAGTACGAGGTGCCGGTGGAGACGGTATTGAACGCGCCAGCCGGCGCGTCGTGAGGTGTATCTGACTCTGCGCGACAGATCGGTGGTTTTTTCAAGTCGCATCGGTTGGCGGATGGCGTTGGTTGGTTTGTCGTGTTAGCGGTTGGTTTCGGTGGTGGGGGCGTCGTTGCGCGTCGGCTTGTTGGAGTCCGTGTTGGCGTGCTTGGCGGATCTGGTCGCCTTGTCCCGTGTTTTCGTCGTAGGGGGTGACGTAACCGACGTGTTCGTGGAGCCGCACCGTGTTGTGGTGGTTGCGGGCGCGTTCGAGTTGTTGGGTGAGCAAACTCCATCGGCGGTTGCAACAGAGCGTAGTGTAGATGTGTTGTGCTGCTTTCGAGTTGTGGAGTTTGCGGGGCATTTGGTTGAGGGCATCTTGGATGAGCGCGACGTGTGTGGGGTTTACGTCGAGGTTGGTACCTTTGGGTAGCCAGCGTCGTAGCAGTCCGTTGGGTTGTTCGTTGCTGTGGTCACCGCAGCGGGACATATCGATCGCCGACTTGACGTAGGGGTGACCCGGCAGCGCGCTTTTCATGGCCTGATAGACGACCTCGGTGCGGCGAGGGTACTGGCACAGGATCACCGGTGCCAGTTCCTCAATGCCCGCACAATTCCTTCAGGCGAAGACTGGCAGACAGGTGGAGCCCCACGGGCAGGCCTCACCCCAACCGCTGAGACCCTCGTCGGTGTCGAGCCTCACCAAGGTGGAGTCCAGACGATCAAAGTGCAACCGGCCGCCCGAAAGCGAATAGGGCGCGCCAGAGGCAACCCCAGAGCCCAGACGTTGATCCGCTCAATCCTCATGCTCGTGACCAGTGCGAGAAGTGAGCACGATCGTCGCCAATCGAGCCCAGACGTTGATCCGTTCAATCCTCATGCTCGTGCCCTCCGCATCCGGGTTGCGGCACCGGTGCGCTGAGCCGCAGACTCGGCTGGGCCCAAGCGGTCGCCCAGTTCGGCAACCCGCAGCCCGTGGGTGGTGATGGGATCAACCCCAGCGTCGGCCATACCCTCGTAGCGGGCCGCCAGTCGCATGGTGCCGTGATGCCCCCACACCGGGTCCAGCGGCAGGTGCGGTGCAGATCGGGCCTCGGCCACGACACCAGGGCAGGCAGCGATGATCCTTGCTTCCTCCGCTGCGCTGAACGCGTCCACTGGAGTCGGGCGCAGAGAACCGTCGGGGGTCATCGCCATTGTCGCCCGCCCCTCCGTCACCGCTTCACAGAGCCCGCACCCAATACACAGGTCGTTGGAAACGATCTCGGCGACTTTGTTCATGGCGCTCCTATCCCATGGAGACCGTGATCTTATCACCCGAGGCAACCGACTCACCCGAGGCAATCGACTCACCCGAAGCAAACGACTCACCCGAGGCAACCGACTCACCCGAAGCAAACGACCCAACTTGCCATTCCTGCCGTTAGGCTTTGTCTGGTGATAATCAGCGAGGCCACAAGCGGCATTGAAGCTCTCGGAGACAACAAGGTCAAACTGACCGTTGAAGTAGACGAGACAGAACTAGAGACAGCCATCGATCAGGCTTTCAGACGCATCGCGGCAGATGTGCGAGTGCCGGGGTTTCGTAAAGGCCGAGCGCCAAGACGTGTCCTTGAGGCGCAACTGGGGTATCAGTATGGCCGCCAAGAAGCGATCCGTGAGGCACTTCCGGGCTACTACCAGCGAGCGGTGTTCGATCAAGAATTGGATGTCATTGATGTACCCGAATTGGAAGTCTTAGGCGGACTAGAAGAAGGCATTTTAGTCTTCGATGCCACGGTTCAGGTGCGGCCGGTAGTCGTCATCAGCGGCTACCATGACCTACGCATTGAGGTGCCGGACCCTACGGCCACAGACGAAGAGGTTGATGACCAAATCGAAAAAATGCGAATTGAACACATCGAATACGAAACGGTTGAACGCCCTGCCCAAGACGGCGACTTGGTGACCATCAACATCGTCGGTAGTCACGAGGGAGAAGCGCTACCAGCATTATCGGCTAACGATTATGACTATGGCGTTGGGAGCGGCACGGTTGTGGCTGAGATAGACGAGAACTTGCGTGGCACTAGCGCCGGAGACGAAATAGAATTTGCGGCTGCACACCCAGATGCTGAATCTTCTCCTTTGCACTTTGCTGTCGCCGTGTTGGCAGTGAAGAAACCGGTATTACCCGAACTCAACGATGCATGGGTCGCCGCGGTTAGCGAATTTGACACCCTTGAAGAGTGGCAAGCTGGCTTAGACGAAACCCTTTCCGAAAAAAAACGTTCTGCGGTGGGTCGTGTCGCAGACCAAAAATTGTCCGACAGTTTAGCCGCGCTAGTTGAAGAGGATCTGCCCGAGGCATTAATCAACTCCGAGATCGATTCAAGAATGCACACTTTCCTCGGCAACATCCGTAATGCCGGCATTACCGAAGAAGAGTTTCTTTCAAGCGTCGGTAAAGACATCAACCAAGTCCGTTCTGAATTCACCGCTCCCGCAACTCGAGATGTCAAGCTAGATCTTGCACTGCGAGCCATTGCCCAAGCCGAAGAACTCAACACCCCCGCTGCCTTTGAAGCATCCATAAAGAAGATGGCGCAAGCGGCAGATCTCGAAAGCGGCGAATACATCCGAGTGTTCAAAGAAATTGGAGAACTAGTTTCGGCGCGAGCTACCTTCGCAAAAACCCAAGCGATTGGTTGGCTCCTCGACAATGTGGACTTGGTTGACGAAAACGGGCAAGCACTAGAATGGCACGAAATTGATTCCGTGTTCACCGACCAGATCGAACATATCAACCATGCTGAGTTACTTCCAACGCCAACAGACGGAGCAGAGCAATGACTGTCAACCCTCGCAACTACCTAGTGCCAACCGTGGTGGAGCAAACCAACCGCGGTGAACGAGCTTTCGATCTTTACAGTCGGTTGTTGAAAGAAAACATCATCTTCATTGGCACGCCGATAGACGACACCATCGCCAACCTGATCTGCGCCCAGTTGCTGCACCTCGAATCAGAAAACCCCGACAAAGACATCAACCTCTACATCAATTCGCCCGGTGGTGACATCAACTCGCTGTTTGCGATTTACGACACCATGTGTTACATCAAACCCGATATCACCACCATTTGCTTCGGTCAAGCGGCTTCGGCCGCTGCGGTTTTGTTGGCCGCAGGTGCCAAAGGCAAACGGTTAGCGTTGCCGCATGCGCGAATTCTTATCCACCAACCCTACGCCGGTGCGCGGGGGCAAGCTAGCGATATTGAATTGATCGCCGCGGAGATTCAGCGCATGAAAGTCTCCCTTGAGCAAGTTTTAGCGCAACACACCGGCCAAACGGTTGAAAAAATCTCCGCCGACACCGATCGAGACTTCGTTATGACCGCGTCGCAAGCTAAAGATTACGGCATAATTGATGAAGTTATTGAGACACGCGATGCTGTTGATAACAGCGGCGCGATTACCGCGATCGCCTGACCCCAGCAGAAGGAAGGAATCCAGTGGCCAAATTCGGCGAAGGTGGGGACCTGTTGAAGTGCTCGTTTTGCGGCAAGTCGCAAAAGCAGGTCATAAAACTTATCGCTGGCCCGGGTGTCTATATCTGTGACGAGTGCATCAGCCTATGCAACGAAATCATCAAAGAAGAACTCGCTGAAGGCACAGATAATAGCTTGGGCGTGTTGCCTTCACCACGAGAGATTTACCAGTTCCTTAACGACTATGTAGTCGGTCAAGACACCGCCAAACGAATACTTGCAGTTGCTGTCTACAACCACTACAAGCGAGTTGAGTTAGGCACCCAGCTAGATTCTGAAGTTGAATTGTCGAAGTCCAACATTTTGTTGATTGGACCCACCGGCTGCGGCAAGACTCTGATGGCGCAGACCCTGGCGCGAATGCTCAACGTGCCGTTCGCGATTGCTGATGCCACCGCTTTAACCGAAGCAGGGTACGTAGGAGAAGATGTCGAAAACATTTTGTTGAAGCTCATTCAAGCTGCCGATTACGACATAAAAACGGCCGAAACCGGAATCATCTACATTGACGAGATCGATAAAGTAGCGCGCAAAAGCGAGAACCCATCTATCACCCGCGATGTTTCTGGTGAAGGTGTGCAGCAAGCATTGCTAAAGATTTTGGAAGGAACCACCGCCGCTGTACCCCCGCAAGGTGGGCGCAAGCACCCCCACCAAGAGTTCATTCAGATAGACACATCCAATGTCTTGTTTATCTGCGGTGGTGCCTTCGCGGGGATCGAAAAGATTGTCGAAAGCCGTATCGGCACTAAAGGGGTCGGTTTTGGCGCTGATATCAGGCGCCCACAAGACAAAGATATGGGTGCGATCTTCAATGCGGTGCTGCCCGAAGATTTAGCCAAGTTCGGTTTGATCCCCGAGTTTATTGGGCGGTTGCCGGTGCTCGGTTCGGTAGGCGACCTAGATGTTGATGCGTTAGTCGAAATCCTCACCGAACCTCGTAATGCGCTAGTCAAGCAATACAAGAGAATCTTCGAATTCGAAAATGTTGATTTGCAGTTCACTTCGGCGGCGTTATTGGCGGTTGCTCAAGAAGCCATAAAACGTTCTTCGGGGGCTCGTGGTTTGCGTGCCATCCTTGAGGAGGTGTTGTTGGACACCATGTATGATTTGCCGGGGCGTGACGATATCAGCCATGTGATAATCGAAAGAGACACCGTACTTGGCAAGGTGCCACCGGTTTTGGTAAGCCACGCAGAAGGTCGGCGCGCTAGCTGAAGCGCCAAGCCGCGGAATTTGGATTTTGGATTATCACCAGGCTTTAAAGCATCTTGATGGGCTAATCAACTATGAGATTTCGCCTCGAGCTGGGTCTAGCGGTGGTTTGACGTTGCACAAAATGCGTCGGGTGACGGAACTTTTGGGCGACCCCCAACATGCTTACCCCTCGATTCATATCACCGGCACAAACGGTAAGGGTTCTAGCGGGCGTATGATTGAGGCGTTGCTCACCGAGATGGGTTTACGGGTGGGGCTCTACAGCAGCCCACATGTGTTTTCTCCGACTGAACGTATCCGTGTGGCTGCAACGCAAATAGACGAGGCGGATTTCGGTTCGGCGATTGGCGATATTGCTCGCCTTGTTGCGGCTACCGACCTAGAAAGTTTGACTTGGTTTGAGACGGTCACCGCAGCCGCATTTTTGCATTTCGCTAACGAAGCGGTGGAAGTAGCCGTGATTGAGGTTGGGATGCTCGGCACCTTTGATGCCACCAACGTGATCGATGCGTCAGTGGCGGTGCTTACCAACATTGGCCTTGACCACACTGATGGGAGCGAGGGGTGGTGGCAAAGCGTGGCGAAAGAGAAAGCTGGGATTGTTAAACCCGGTGCCAGAGTGATTGTTGGTGAGCCTTCGCTGGAGTTGACTGAACTGTTACACGCGGCCTCACCAGCAGCAATTTGTGCACCTGAAGTTTTGAGCAATGATGTAGCGGTAGGTGGCCGACTTGTTGACATCAAGACCTCACGCAGTACATATTCTGAAGTGTTCGTCAGCTTGCGTGGCGCGCACCAGGGCCAAAACAGCGCAGTCGCGATAGCTGCTGTGGAAGAGTTTTTTGCTGCGCCGATCGATCCGCAGATAGTGCAAGAAGCGTTGAGTATGGTGACGCTGCCGGGGCGTATGGAGGTGGTTGCGAGGTCGCCGTTGGTGCTACTCGACGCGGCTCACAATCCTCCTGGTGCTTTAGCTTTAGGCCGTGCGCTCCGAGAAGAGTTTGGCGCGATCAATCGGCGTTTTCTGGTTTTCGGGATGCAGACCGGTCGCGATCCTAAAGAAGTACTTGAGGCTCTAGATGTGACATATTTTGACTTGATCGTGACTTGCACAGCCCCAACAGCTAGGGGCGTGTCGGCGCGTACCCTCAGTGATGTGGCTCGGTCTCTCAATGTTTCCTCGGAAGCGATTGTTGATGTTGCGACGGCGATGGACTATGCATTGCACCAAGCAGAAGACCACGATTTGGTTGTGGTGGCAGGCTCGGTTACGGTGCTCGCCGCGGCCCGCAGCGTTGTTGCCGACTTGTAAGTGTTTTGCGATATCTCCGCTAGCCTTTGCGTCTATGGATCAAACTTTTGTGATTTGTAAACCTGATGCGGTTGAGCGGGGGCTGTTGGGGGAGATTATCGCACGCTTCGAACGCAAAGGTTTGCAGCTAAATGCTGTCGAACTGAGAGTTATCAGCGAAGCAACGCTTGAGCGCCACTACGCCGAACATCAAGGCAAACCCTTCTATAGCGATCTTTTGGCTTTCATGGGTCGGGGCCCGGCGCTAGTAGCGATCATTGGGGGTGTGCCGAATGCTTGGAAGGTGGTGCGCGATATGGTTGGAGCAACCAATCCCCTTCAAGCGGCACCGGGCACGGTGCGCGGAGACTTCGGCAACAACCTCACCGAAAACCTGATCCACGCCAGCGATTCCGCCGAATCTGCGGCGCGTGAGATCGGCATTTTCTTTCCGAATTTTGCTCTTGCGACCGTTCAATGACAAAATTGATTTTGCATCCACTAAACTCTGCGACTAAGGTTTCGTGCCGCAGCGCCGTGGCTGCTGTGCCAGTATTGGTCAACTTGGCCAACCAAGACGAGGTGAAAAGCTGATGGCTGCTGACTCATTCGCAACTTTACTAGGAGGTGGTTTGAGGGCTGCCATCGGTCGAGATATGGCAGTTGACCTCGGAACCGCCAACACGTTGGTTTACGTTCGTGCTGCCGGTGTGGTGCTTGATGAACCTTCGGTGGTGGCCGTAGACACTAAAGACAACAGACCTTTAGCGGTCGGGGCTGAAGCGAAACGGATGGTTGGTCGCACTCCCGCCAATATTCGTGCTATTCGTCCCCTCAAGGACGGTGTGATCGCCGATTTTGAGATTTGCGAGAAAATGCTTCGCTACTTCATTCGCAAAGTGCATCATCGCAAATGGGCTAGGCCGCGTATGGTCATCGCGGTACCCTCAGGCATTACCGGCGTGGAGCAGCGTGCGGTTCAAGAAGCAGCCGAATACGCCGGAGCCAGCAAGCCTGCGTACATTATTGAAGAGCCGATGGCCGCGGCGATCGGCGCGGGTTTGCCAGTGCAAGAACCAACAGGCAATATGATCGTAGACATCGGCGGTGGTACCACCGAAGTGGCAGTCATTTCTTTGGGTGGTGTCGTGGCTAGTCAATCGGTGCGTGTTGGTGGTGATGAACTAGACGATGCGGTTACTCAACACATCAAAAAGGAACACGGCTTAGCACTCGGTGAACGTACCGCCGAAGAAGTCAAGGTGCAGATCGGGTCGGCGGCTCCATTGTCTCAAGAACGCTGCGCGGAGATTCGTGGGCGAGACCTAATGACCGGTTTGCCTCGCAGTATTGTGGTTAGCACACAAGATATTCGCAAAGCTATTGAAGAGCCGATTGTGGCTATCTGTGATGCGGTCAAGTCGACGTTAGACAAAACCCCCCCAGACCTCGCCGCCGACATTATGGAACGCGGCATCACGCTCGCCGGTGGGGGAGTATTGCTGCAAAAGATCGATCAACGGTTAGCAGACGAGACGGGTATGCCGGTGCGTATCGCCAAGAACCCGCTTTATGCCGTTGCTATCGGGTCGGGTCAGGTACTTGAAGAGTTTGAGGCACTTAAAGACGTAGTCTTCAGCTCGGGTGAGCTGTAACGCCGAACCGGCAAAATGGCGCTGGCTCAGCGGCAAGGGCGGGTTCGGCACCGGCTGATCCTGCTCACGCTACTTGCCATTACTTTTTTGACCGTTGATCTGCGCGGTTTCGACACGGTCAACCAAGCTCAAGGCCTACTCCGAGATTTCTTGCATCCGGTCAATTCTTTGGCATCAACGCTTTTCTCGCCAGTGGGCGACATTTGGAATTCGCTTTTTTCTTATGCTGAACTTGAGGCTGAGAACGTTGCATTGCGTGAACAATTGGATGCCTTGCGTGGTACGTCTCTGCGTTCAGAAGCAGAAACCGCGGCGTATCAACGGCTGCTGGAAGCGTTAGACCTGCCCTACGCGCCCGATCTTGAAACGGTAGCGGCCCGCGTTGAGCGTGGGCCGGTTGGTAATTTCGCTAGTGATGTGGTGACCATCAACAAAGGTCAGCGTGATGGTATTGAACCGGGGATGACAGTAGTTACCAAAGCAGGGCTTGTGGGGCGTGTCGCGCGTGTTGATGGTGTGACTTCCACAGTGCAGTTGCTCAGCGACCCCGATTTGGTTGTGGGTGTGCGGTTGGTGTCTACTAATGATGTGGGGCTTGGTCACGCCGTGCGGGGCGAGCCCAACACGTTTATCATCAACCAAGGCCCGAACTGGCCTAGTATCGAAGACACAGCCTCGTTCCCCGATGTTGGATCAGCTGTGGTCACCGACGCCGACTCGCGCTACACCGCTGATGTGCCTATCGGTAGGGTTGTTCAGGTGCGTCCAGCAAGCGATGAACTGTCTTTGGAAGTGCTTGTGCAGTTGGCCAACGATGTTGAAGACCTGGCTTTTGTGTCGGTGTTGCTTACCGAACAAAGCAACGATCCTCCCACAGGTGCGGTTGTGCCTAGCACCAGCGTTCCGCTTGACCTAGATCCCGAACTGCTTGACTCACTAGAACCGGCCGATCCACAATGACCGTGCTGCGTCTCGCCCTGCTGATATTGGTGGCGCTAGTAGTGCAAGTGACTGTGTTTGTTGACCTGCGGTTTTGGGGGGTTGCACCAGAGTTGTTGGTGTTGTTGGCGGTGCTTGTGGGCTATTTAGCAGGGCCTCGAACGGGGCCGACTATAGCGTTCGTGATCGGCTTGTTGTGGGATGTCTACCTGCCTTCTCCTTTGGGTCTCTCAGCGATTGTTTTCGCTTTGGTGGCTTATGTGGTAGCCGCTGGTGGTGCCGAATTGTTCAGTGATTCCAAAGCGCAACTAGTGATCATTGTGGCTCTAGGTACGGTGGGTGCGTTAGCTGGTTACGCTTTGTTGGGTGAAGTGATGGGGCAGCGTGGTTTGGTAGACATGGAAATGCTGCGCGTGGCTGTAGTTGCTGCTTTGCTAAACATGGTGTTGACACCGCTGGTCAGGCCGCTGATGGTGTGGGCGATTAGACCTCGGTTGGCGACGGGTTGAAATCATGGCACAGGTAGATGACCAAACGAAGTTGCGTCTACGCATTTTTGCCTTCGTGTCGTTGGTCCTGTTTGGCGCTTTGTTTGCTCGTTTGTGGTTCTTGCAGGGTATTGAGCACGAAACGCTGAGCCACGAAGCGATTAGCAATGTGCTTGAAGCTGTATATCAGGAGGCGCCTCGGGGTCGAATCCTTGATCGCAGCGGGCGTGTTTTGGTGGACAACAAAGTCGTGCAGGTTGTAACCCTGGATCGTATGCATTTAGAGAACCTCGAGGAGGCGGACACTCAAGAGGTGTTCACGAATTTGGCCTTGGCGCTTAGTCGTTCAGGTAAACCGACCAAAGTGTCGTCCATCGTCTCGAAGTTTCGTGACCCTCGTTATGGCCCTTTTGATCGTATTCCCATTGCGGTTGATGTGAACTCGGAACTCATGGTCTATCTCGGTGAGCGCCCCGACCAGTTCCCTGGTGTGCGTGTGGAACAGCGCAGCATTCGCAATTATCCTTTTGGCAGTCTCGCCGCGCATCTCTTGGGCTATGTCGGCCCAGTGACCAGAGCCGAGCAAGAACAAGCCAACGCCACCCTCACACCCAACGCAGAGAACCGCAGGACTTATCAACCAAACAGTCAGATTGGCAAGACTGGCGTTGAACAAATCTTCGAAAGTGAATTGCGTGGTGTGCCCGGGGTGCGCTGGTTAGAAGTCAACAATTTGGGTGAGATCGTCCGTGAAACTCCGGGTACGGCACCGCAACCGGGGAACGATGTGTGGTTGACCATAGATGCGGACTTTCAAGCTTTGGTAGAGGAACAGTTGGCGTTGGGTTTAGCGCGCACTCGTGCCCAAGCCGAAGAAGCAAATGTGTTAGCTCCTGCTGCTGCCGCGGTAGCTATCCACCCCCAAAACGGTGACGTGTTGGCGATGGCTTCGTTACCGACATATGACCCGGCATTGTTTGCCGCGGGTATCTCTTCAGAAGATTTCAATTTGTTGACTTCTGACGACAATTATTGGCCGATACTCAATCGTGCTATTCAAGGGGCGTATGCACCTGGGTCAACGTGGAAGCTGGTTACCGCGGTGGCGGCGATTGAAAAGGATGTGATCGGCGAACTCTTCGGTGGTGTCTACAACTTTGTTGACGACAGCGGAAGTTACGTGTACCCCAATTGCAAGACGGGCTCGGAACTTGAGGGCACCTGCGTGTTCAATAGCCCTTTCACGGGGTCTCGATACGTGGACCTCGCCGATGCCTTGAGCGTTTCGAGCGATGTGTACTTTTACCGCATCGGTGGTGAAGGGTTTTTTACCCGTCAGCGAGGCCCGCAAGGAGACGAGGGTATTCAGGCGACCGCTCGCGACTTGGGTTTCGGTAGCCCAACGGGGTTACAGCTTCCCTATGAACGCGCCGGGGCCGTCCCCGATCGTGAGTACTTTGATCTCAAGTTTGAGCAGGGCGTGTTCATTCGAGACGGTAGCCAGTGGTTTGCCGGCGACACCATATTGTTGTCTATCGGACAGGGCGATGTGTTGGTCACACCCACGCAACTTGCCAACGCTTATGCCACATTTGCGAACGGTGGCACTTTGCATCAACCCAATGTGGCACGCCAGATAACTAACGCGTCGGGCGAGGTTTTGTTGGAGTTTGGGCCGCGTGTGCGCGCCACATTGAATTTTGCTCCAGAAGTGACCTCCCCGATTACTAAGGGGTTGTTGGGTGTTACCCGGTTTGGGGGTGTGCGGGGTACCGCGGCGAACGCTTTTGAGGGTGGGACGTTTCCGATAAATGCTTGGCCGGTGGCAGGCAAGACCGGCACGGCAGAGGTGGCAGGAAAGGCAGACACGAGCCTTTTCGTGGCTTGGGGGCCAAACGATCACGTAGAATTAGGTGTTGATGTGGCTGAGCCACCGCAAATCGCCCTAGCCGTGGTGATGGAAGAGTCGGGTTTTGGTAGCGTTGCTGCGGCACCGGTAGCGGCAGCAATTCTTGAACCTCTCGCCCGCAACGACCTACCGACAGCACGTACGCTTGAAGAAGCTGAAGCAGCGCAAATAGCTCGAATCCAACTCTTGCACCAGCAAAACGCGCTGGAGCGTCAAAGCACCGCCAACAATGAAGAGACGCAATGACTTCCGTTGACACTCTCGCGCTGAAACCGCAGCCGCTTGCTAAAGAGGACGATCAACGCTGGTGGTTCGTTGTCGACCCGATCTTGATTGTGACGGCTTTGTTGATCACCGCTATCGGTGCGGTGTTGGTTTTTTCTGCTACGAGAGGGTCGGCCACTCCCGCAGAACCGGCGAATTATTCTTTTCTCGAACGGCAAGCGGCTTTTATTGCGTTTGGTCTTCTGCTCGCGGTGTTTGTGGCGCATCTTCGTGTGCGTACGCTTCGTGCTTTGTTGCCGTATGCATATTTGGCCTTGTTGGTGTTGTTAGGTGGTTTGCTGGTTGTTGGTGAGAATGTTAGAGGTTCGCGTGCCTGGTATTCGTTCGGAAGTTTCAGTGTGCAACCTTCGGAGTTTGGCAAAGTTGTGGTAATTGCTGTTCTCGCAGCGGTTTTGTCTTCCGAGCATGTAAACACCAAACGTTTGTTGGCCGCCTTGAGCCTCGGGGCTTTGCCAGTTGTGTTGATGTTGGCTGCCGTTTTCGTTGCCCAACCCGATGTCGGCACAATCTTGGTTTATGTGGTTGTGGTGGCGGTGATGATAGCAATGAGCCGAGCGAGGGTGCGTGCGATTGCGGTTCTAGCGGTGATAACGATTGCTGCGGTGGTGGGCATTTTTCAGTCTGATGTGTTGGCGCAATATCAAGAAGAACGTTTGCAGGTTTTCGTGCTCAGCGAAGAGGCTTTAGATGCTTTGGGTCCGCGAGCGGCTCGTGCTGCATTCAACGTCGAGCAGTCTCAGATCGCGATTGGCAACGGTGGGTTGTTGGGTAGAGGGTTGTTCCAGGGCACGCAAACCCGCTCGAATTTGGTGCCTGAGCAGCAAACCGACTTCATTTTCTCTGTCGTTGGCGAGGAGTTGGGCTTTCGTGGTGCTGGCGTGTTGCTTGGCCTGTATGCCTTGATGTTGTTTCGGATGTGGCGTATCGCAGTGCGGGCCACGGATTCTTTTGATCGTTTATTGACCGTCGGGGTGATGGCAATGTTTTTGTTCCAAGCTTTTCAAAGCGCCGGAATGACCATGGGGATGATGCCGGTTACGGGCATTCCCTTACCCTTAGTTTCTTATGGGGGTTCTTCGATGCTGACCTCCATGCTTGCGTTGGGTTTGGTAATGGGGGTTTATAAGCGCCGTTTTGACTTCGCTGAGCGTGGCTAAGTGACTACATGGCGGTAGCCTCAAAGAGTGTCTCGATCGCTGTTGCCTCGTCTTCGGTACCTGCTACCACAGGTGCAGAAACCCGCCTGCTACGGCGTTTGTGAGCAGGGTATGCAAACCCCGAACCAGAGCGCGCGCATGGTGAGTGGGTTGTTGACTTCCCCCGACACTGACGAAATCGCTTTACCGAACCAAGGTTCGCAAGTCCGAAATATTGCTGATCTAGCTACCCAACCGCGAGGCTTGCAGGAGTCGGAACTCGTAACTGCTCACGGTACGCCTATGCTTGCACATCGTGTCGGGCGGCTTCATCAATGGACACCGAACGAAAACGACTACCAGCAGTGCAGTGATCCTCTCAGCACTGCTGCGTCCGCACTACTAAGGGTGACATGACACCTATACTGCTAGTGCCCCAAACGAAGGAACGAAACCATGGCCGAAACACAGGCCAACAACCGCGACGGCTCCGCTCGTCCACCAAAACCCATCAACCAAGATCAACGCAAACCAAAAATTGGTGATACCCGACCGGCACCGCCGAAGAAACCACCTAGTGCAGGCGACCACAAGCCGCAAGCACCAAGTAGTAACGCGCCAACACGCCGTCGTAAACGCAACCAACGAGCGCAACCCGCCAACGCGCCAAGACAACGCCGCGGCGCTAATCGCTCGCCTAAACCACCGCAACCAGTGGAATCGACAGTTGGCGACGCAGTTCAACTAGACGAAAAAACTCTGCGCCGTTATCGCGGCAGGACTCGCAAAGGTCAAGCAGTTGGACGTTACCTAATGTGCGTATCGGTAGGCAAGAAATCTACCCATATCGCCACCTTAGAAGGCCGCAAACTTGTTGAACATCAAGTCTCGCGGCCCGCTGACGACATCATCCAGATACATGGGAACATTTATCTTGGTCGGGTACAGAACGTATTGCCGGGCATGGAAGCTGCGTTTGTGGACATAGCCACGCCCAAAAATGCGGTGCTTTATCGCGGCGATGTCCAATACGACCCCGAAGACGTGGAAGGTGGACGCGCGCAACAGCAGCAGCGTATCGAAGATCTTCTGCAAGCTCGCCAGTTGATTTTGTGTCAAGTAACCAAGAACCCGATTGCTCAAAAGGGTGCCCGGTTAACTCAAGAAGTTTCCTTGCCAGGGCGTTTCGTGGTGCTCGTACCCAACACTTCAACCTACGGTATTTCTAAACGTTTACCCGATTCGGAGCGTGTTCGCTTGCGCAACATTCTCGACAAAGCCAAACCGAAACGCCATGGGGTGATTGTTCGCACTGCCGCCGAAAACGTCACCGCTAAGGAAATCAGGCGCGATGTAGAGCGTTTGGTGATGCTTTGGGAGGAGATCGAGAAACTTGCTGAGAAGACCAAAAACCCAGCACTCGTTTACCGTGAACCTGAAGCTGCGGTACGTATCATCCGCGAAGAGTTCACCAAAGACTTTCGTGGTGTTTTGATCGACGATCGTGACCTGCACGCCGAAATCAAGGCGTACGTTTCAACGATTACGCCCGCTTTGGCCGAACGGATCACATACTACGACCCACAAACGGAGCGGTTGCCTTTGTTTGAGCGATATCACGTCTATGAACAGGTGCGCAAGGCACTTGACCGTAAGGTGTGGCTGCCTTCGGGCGGTTCGTTGATTATTGAAGCTACCGAAGCGCTCACCGTGATTGATGTCAACACCGGCAAGAACGTGGGCCGTTCAAACCTTGAAGAAACAGTCTTTCGCAACAACTTGGAAGCAGCCGAGGAAGTAGCCAACCAACTACGCCTGCGCGATATCGGCGGGATCATCGTGATTGATTTTGTCGACATGGACATAGCCAAGAACCGTGCCGAGGTTATGAAAACGTTTCGCGCGGCTTTGGCTCGCGACAAGACCCGTACCCAAGTTCTGGAGATGTCGGGTTTGGGTTTGGTGGAGATGACTCGCAAACGCAACGGCGAAGGCTTGATCGAGTCGGTATCTGACCTTTGTGAAGTTTGTGATGGGGCGGGGCACGTAATAAATGATGACCTGCTCGCGTGATCTGCTGCTATAGTGTTGAACCTATGTACGCAGTAGTCAAGACTGGCGGTAAGCAATACCGCGTGGAACAGGGCCAAACCATTTTGGTGGATCGCCTGAGCGAACCGGGAACTGAGGTAGAGCTACAACCGTTGATGTTGGTAGACAACGGCAACGTGTTGGCAACACCTCAACAACTCAAGGATGCTTCGGTGACGGCTCGGGTTCTCGAAGAGCAGCGTGGGCCGAAGATCAACGGATTTCTCTACAAATCCAAGTCCAACAACCGCAAACGTTGGGGGCATCGCCAGATTCTGGCTCGCATTGAAATAACAGACATAACGAAGGGTTGATAGCAGATGTCGAAAACCAAGGGTGGCGGTTCCACACGCAACGGGCGGGATTCCAACGCACAAAGGCTCGGAGTCAAAGTTTATGACGGTGGCCGAGTAATGGCTGGCGCGATCATTGTGCGTCAACGCGGTACCAAGTTCCATCCCGGCAACAACGTGATGCGCGCTGGTGACGACACACTATTCGCCACTGCCGACGGTACTGTCAAGTTTGGGCAACGCCGTGGCCGTAAACTCGTTGACGTAGTAGCCGTTTGAGTACCCATGTTTACGCAGCCGCAAGCGCACTAAGTGCAGCTACCGTTGCTTGCCTTTACGCTGGCTGAGTGTCTAATTTTATAGATGAATGCAACCTGCACGTAACCGCTGGCGACGGCGGTGCCGGTTGCGTTGCTTTCCGCCGTGAATCGCACACGGCCAAAGGTGGGCCCGACGGAGGCGATGGTGGTGACGGCGGATCGGTTTGGTTGGTAGCGGATCGTAATGTGGCTTCGTTATTGTCGTTTCGTGACCACCCGCATCGCCGTGGCCCCAACGGAGCGCACGGCGGAGGTTCAAAACGTCACGGTGCTAGAGGGCACGATTTAGATGTAGCTTTGCCGGTAGGGACAGTCGTGCTTGACCACGAAAGGCGAGAACCGCTTGTTGATCTGGTCAACGAAGGCGATCGTTGGTTAGCGGCGCGTGCGGGTGAAGGCGGCAAGGGCAACGCACGTTTCCTATCGAACCGCCGCCGTGCCCCGGCCTTCGCTGAGCAAGGCGAACATGGCGAACAGCGTTGGCTGCGCCTAGAACTCAAACTGCTCGCCGATGTGGCCATAATCGGGTTTCCTAACGTTGGCAAGTCCACGCTCGTCAGCCGTATTTCGGCAGCCAAACCGAAGATTGCGGATTATCCGTTTACTACGCTTGAACCCAACCTGGGTGTGGTGCGTAGCTCCGACGATTTCGAGATGGTGGTGGCAGATATTCCTGGTTTGATCGAAGGAGCGAGCCAAGGTAAGGGTTTGGGCCACCAATTCTTGCGCCACGTTGAACGCGCCACAGTGCTCCTAGTGTTGCTTGACTTGGCGTCTGTGCAAGGCTTTACTCCTCAACATCAGTTAGAAGTCTTGCTCCGCGAATTGGGTTCCTATCGCAGTGACCTGCTCCGTCGCCCTCGCTTAGTGGTGGGAAGCCGTGCCGATGTAGCCGACTCACGAAGCTACGAGGGGCCAACAATCTCCGCGGTAACTGGTGCAGGAATTGCCGCGTTGGTAGGCGATTTGGCTAGCAAAGTTGCAGCAAATCGAACTCTGCAACCAACCGTGGTTATGCCGAAAGTTCATCGGCCTGGCTCCCGGGAGTTGCAAATTGTCCGAGGTGTTGACGGTGTCTGGGAAGTACACGGCCGAGCTGCGGAACGAGCGGTTGCGTTGAGCGACTTGACCAACCCTGAGGCATTGGCGTATGCAAACGATCGTTTAGCGCGTTTGGGGATCAATGCGGCCTTAGCAAGAGCCGGGGTCAAGTCTGCTGATGAAGTGCGTATCGGCGGTTTCCAATTCGAATACGAAGCAGACTGAACAAAGTAATGGGTACGCACAAGACAATCGTGGTCAAGATAGGCACTTCGTCCATTACCGACGATGAAGGTGTAATCAATCGTTCACGGATTGCCAAGCTATGCGCTGAAGTCGCTGACTTGCGCGCCGAGGGTTATCGCCTGGTGGTGGTTACTTCGGGTGCGATAGCCGCCGGGCTTCCCGAGTTGGGTTTAGGGGGAGCCAAGCGACCCAAAGACATCGGGACCCTACAAGCCGTAGCCACGGTTGGCCAAAGCGCGCTCATGGCGGTGTATCGTCAAGAGTTCGCGGCGCACGGCGTTATTGCCGGGCAGGTGCTGTTGGTGCCACAAGATTTCATTGTGCGTTCACAATACCTGCACGCCCGGCGCACGCTGGAGAGGTTGCTTGAGCTTGGTGTCGTGCCAGTCGTCAACGAAAACGATGCCATCGCAGACGACGAGATTCGTTTCGGCGACAACGACCGGATAGCTGCTTTGGTGGCCAATCTGGTGGATGCTGCGCGTTTGGTGTTACTTACCGACACCGCGGGGGTGTTAACCGCTGACCCACGCATTGATGCGAATGCTTCGTTGATTGCTGAGATCGCACAGATTGATCAGCGCACCGAAGCCCTAGTGAGTGGTGCTGGGTCGCCCCGGGGTAGTGGCGGTATGGCCTCCAAACTGAACGCAGCCAAGATCGCCGCGTGGTCCGGTATCTCCACGGTGATAGCCGACGCGCATCGTCTGGGCGTGCTGCGCGATGCGGTTGAGGGTGTAGCCGGGAGCGGTACTATAGTGCGTGCCCGTGAGACCCGGTTGGCGGCAAGAAAACTCTGGATCGCTTTTGCGGTTGGCGCGCAAGGAACCGTCACCGTTGATGCCGGGGCACGTCGTGCTCTTGAAGCGGGTAAGTCGCTGTTGGCTGCCGGCGTTCGCAAGGTTGATGGCAGCTTCGCCGCTGGTTCCCCAGTTGAAGTGGTTGACCAGACGGCGCAGGTGTTTGCTAAGGGGCTGAGCCGACATGGTGCTGAGGATCTGCAAACGGTAGCGGGCCGGCGCAGCGAGGAACTCCCCCCCGGCGCATTGCACCTAGTAATTCACGCCGATGATTTAGTGATCGTGCCAGCTTAGTTTTTGTGTTCGGGGGAACTTCTTTCCGATATTGCCGCGGTTTCGTTCGGTGCTTGGAGCCCGAGATTGTTGCGGATGGTGTCGAGGCGTGACTGGGCTTCGATTTTGCGAGCGGCTTGTTCGACTTCGTACACTTGCGTTTCAACGTTGCCTTCGGTGAGTTCGGCGGTGGCTTTGGCTTTGGCGTAGCGGGCTTCAATCTTGTTGCGTACTTGGTCGAAGGTAGGTACGTCTTCACCAACTGCTTCCGACAAAGTTGACATAGCCGCGTTGACTGTTTCTTGCATCTTCGCTTGGTCTAGCTGACTTAGCAGTGCTTGACGCTGCACCAGCTTTTTTTGCAACAAGTTGGCATTTTGTTCGACAGCAGATTTGGCTTGTTCGGCCGCTTGGGAGGCTTGAAAGTGCAGGCTTTTAAGGCTTTCGACTTCTTCTTCCAAAGTCAATAGACGAGTGGCGAACTGCTCAGCGGCATCGGTATAACGTTCCATGGCGTCGCGGTCTCCTTGACGGGCGGCATCGTCGGCCATCTGTACAGCACGAAGGGCATTGCCGTTCACACGTTCAAGTTCTTCAAGCACCCGATTGAGGCGCAACTCCGTTTGTTTCTGGTTGGCGATCACATTGGCGGCTTGGCCGCGCAGACGCACATGTTGATCTTTGGCCTCAGCGATCGCTTGTTCTAGTTGCACCTTTGGGTCGGCTGATGCCTCAAAGTCTTCATTTTGTTTGGCGACGAAGTATTTCCAGCGCTTTTTCAGATATTGCAGCATCGCCTAATCCTAGTGCTTTGATTTGTTTCGCGTTACCGCAGCGGCAACCTTTCCTAAAGGCTGAAGCACTAGTTGGGTTTCCTTGATTCTTGCGAACGTGCAAATTGTGAGATAACTGGCTGCTGCGGTTGTGATCACGATGCCTAACTGCACAAACACCCAAAGGTCTCCGATAAGTGTCCGCACGGCCATGGTTGGCGCTAATGAGCAAACCGCAACTAGCGCCGGTTTAGTCAAAAAACGCACGGGTCGAATAAAACGCGTTAAATGTTTGCGGCAACGCAGCGTCAACAAAACGAATTCAAACCAAGCGCTTAGAGCCGACCCCGCAGCCAACCCGACTGCCCCTAAACGCACCGGGCCCTCAACCGCGCGTATATCTTGTGGTAGCGGGGCGAAGGCTGGCCAATCGCTGCTAGCAATGAAACCATCGATGCCGATGCTGATGCGATCCAAAGAGAACATGATGGTTAAAGCAACGGAAACGGAAACCAGCACGCGCAACCCGGCGATTCGTGCTGGACCGCGTGTATCAGCAAGTGCATAACAAAGGTTCTTCAATAAACGGCCAGCGCCGATCGCGGGCAGCCCAAGCGCATAGACGGCAAGCACGAACCACACCAAGGTCGCATCTTCGCTGCTAAATTCACCGCCTTGGTAAAGCATTTGGACAACCAAGTCGCCAGCACCAATCAAAATGAACGACGCAAAAAACATCCAGAAAGTGATCTGCCGGAGGCTTCGTGAGGAACGTTCAACGAGTTGCTTCGGTTCGCTCCCCAAACGTGACAGTTCAGGTAGTTCAGCGGCAGCCACGCTCATGGCGAAAAGGCTGACTGGCAACGTGGCGATGAGTTGTGCTTTGATGAGCGCGGCTATCGCTCCGGTGGCCAACAACGTTGCCAGCATCAAATCTAGGTAAGCCGAAATCTGAACCGTGCCGCGACCTAGTAACGCTGGCGCGAAACGTCGGCGCACATCACGCACCAACGGGTTCTTGAAGTTTGGGCGCTCCCAGATCACTTGAACCAGACGCAATGCAGTGGGCAACTGGATTAGCAACTGCGCTAGACCACCAATGGTGACAGCTAGCGCCAAGCCTCGTGCCGCGTCTACCAAATCCCAGCCCCGAACCCACATCAAATAGAGCGCCACAATCTGGCAAACGTTCCAAAGAACAGGAGCCGCGTAGGGAAGAAAAAAGCGTCGATGGCTGTTCAAAATCCCCAAACACCACCCAGACATCACCACGAACCCCAAACCGACCGCCATGATTTGCACTAAATCAACCACCAACTCAAACTTGGCACCACTCAAACCGAAAGCCAGAACCGAAGTAATTGGCCTTGCCGCGAGCACGAAGAGGCCAACCACGATGCCGGTAACCGCTAGCAGCAAAGCGCCCACCGCGCTAGCCACACGGCTAGCTTCTTTAGGGTCGTCTTCGTCTAAGAGTTTGCTGTAAACCGGCACGAACGAAGCTGAAAGCACCCCTTCCCCCGACAACATCAGCAACAGGTTGGGAACTTGTGACGCCGCCGAGAACGCATCAGCGGCAAAACCTAAACCGAAAACATGGCTCAGTAGTTTCTCACGCATGAACCCGAAGATCCGCGACAAAGCAATACCCGAAGCGACTAGCACAGACCCGTTGGTTTTCGGTGCCGACACTTCAGTTAGTCCTTTCACCGATTGAATTGTCTTGCCCCAGACTCAGGCTACTGCCAAGACACGCTAGGCTGAGACTGTGATACAAGAGGTTACTCCTATTTTGACGCTCGCTAAGCGTGCCAAGACAGCATCAAGGAAGCTAGCGGTCGTCAGGACCGAAACAAAAGACTCTGCCCTCCACGCCGGGGCAGACCGACTGCTTGCAAATACTGCAAGACTGCAAGAGGCTAATGCCGTTGATGTCGCCGAAGCGACTGCTCAGGGTATGGCCACACCACTCATTGACCGCTTGCTGTTAGACCGGGGGCGCATTGAGGCGATGGCCAACGGGCTTCGTCAAGTGGCCTCTCTCGCTGATCCAGTGGGGCGCATCAACCAAGGTTGGGTGCGGCCCAATGGGTTGCAGATTGAGCGGATGCATGTGCCGCTCGGAGTGGTGGCGATCATTTATGAGGGTCGCCCGAATGTGACTAGCGATGCTTTCGGCCTTTGTCTCAAGTCTGGCAACGCGGCGTTCTTGCGAGGCTCGTCTTCGGCGATCAACTCCAATTTAGCTATTGCGGCGGTTTTGCGCGAGGCGTTGGAGGCCACAGGTTTGCCAGTAGATGCCCTAGTGATGGTTGACGACACCCGCCGTCAAGCGGCGTTGGAGTTTATGCAACAAGACGCTTACATAGACTGCCTAATTCCGCGTGGTGGGCCGGCGTTGATTCAATCGATTCTTGACAACGCCACGGTTCCATACGTGCTTGATGGGGCCGGCAACTGCCATGTTTACGTAGACTCACGTGCCGAACTTGATATGGCGCTGAAGATTCTGATCAACGCAAAGACCCAGCGCACCGGGGTGTGTAATGCTGCTGAATCTCTTGTGTTGCACCGCGACATCGCTGCAGAGTTCTTGCCTCAAGCAATTGCTGCACTAGTTGGGGTGGAGTGGGTAGGCGATTCGCAAGCCTGTGAGATTTCTGCGGCGATTAGCCCAGCAGCACCGCAAGATTTTGCGACAGAGTTCTTGAGCATGAAAATGAGCGTAAAAGTGGTGGACAGCTTAGCTGCTGCGATTGAACACATCAGGCAGAATTCAACGGGTCATAGTGAAGCCATCGTTACCAACGATATGCGCGCCGCGCAACGCTTCGTACGCGAGGTTGATGCCGCAGCGGTGCTAGTTAACGCTTCAACACGTTTTGTTGACGGCGAAGAGTTTGGTTTCGGCGCGGAGATCGGTATTTCTACGCAGAAACTCCATGCGCGAGGCCCGATGGGGCTTGAGCAACTCACCACGACCAAATATGTGCTGCGTGGCGATGGCCACGTGCGGGCCTAACGAAACTCCGGGCGCTGCGCCGCTGAGCCGCTAACCTAAGCAACTTATGCCTTTTCGTTTTGAAGATGTAGCGTCACTTTCGGCTGGGTTGCGGCGCGTCGATTACCTAGCAGATGAGGGAATTGCCGGGGTGGTTTACCTCGCCGATCGTCTGGCGAAGCCGGTGTTGATTGAAGGCCCAGCGGGCACCGGCAAAACTCAACTCGCCAAGAGCGTTGCCGAGGTTCTGGGCACACGTTTGATCCGTTTGCAGTGTTACGAAGGCCTTGACGAAGCCAAAGCTCTCTACGAATGGAACTACAAAAAACAACTTCTCAGGATTCAAAGCGATCGTAGCGACCAGCAAGATTGGGGTGGTCTCTCGGAAGACATTTTCTCGAACGAGTTTTTGCTCACCCGTCCCTTGTTGGAGGCAATTAGTGCCCCCGACCCAGTGGTTTTGTTGATTGACGAAGTTGATCGTGTTGAGGTTGAAACCGAAGCCTTATTGCTTGAGATTTTGTCTGATTACCAAGTCTCAATCCCCGAGTTAGGCACCATTGAAGCCGTGCAGATTCCACTCGTCTTTCTTACCTCCAACAACACCCGCGAACTTTCTGAGGCCCTTAAACGGCGTTGCCTCTACCTGCATGTCGATTACCCCGACCTGCTACGCGAAAAAGAAATCGTGTTAGCCAAAGTGCCGCAAATCACTGAGAACTTGGCCGATCAGGTAGCTCGGGTGGTACACACGATCCGCCAAATCGAGTTAAAGAAAGCGCCTTCGGTGTCTGAAACGATTGATTGGGCTAAGACGTTAGTCTTGCTGGGTTTCAGCAAGATTGACGAGCGGACAACTAGCGAAACCCTGAACATACTGCTCAAATACCAAAGCGACATCAACAAGGTTGCCAAAGAGTTCTCTACCGCTGGCGGGGTTAACCTCTAATTGTCTGCAAACCGCATGCCTGCGAGCCACCTACCGGCTAGCGCGGTCGCTACTGGCGACGCACTCTTGGAACTGTTGAATGGTTTCGTCAAAGAACTACGGGATGTGGGTCTTGCGGTGAGCCTGACCGAAAACCTTGATGCGCTCGAAGCGGTGAAGCACATACCCATAGGCGACCGACAGACGTTCAAGACCGCGCTGGCTACCACGCTGGTAAAGCACTACAACCATCAACAAGCGTTTGATACCGCCTTCGAGGTTTACTTCTCCTTGCGTGGCAAGCAGTATGACCTAGGTGCTGATGGAACCGCCGATTTGCTAAGCGAATTGGATGACCACGAAGCCACGAATCTGCAAGCCGCGGCAGGTGCAACTGAGAACCTAAGCCCCGAAGACCTCGCCGCGATGCTATTCGACGCATTGCAGCGCAAAGACCCACAAATGCTAAAAAGCGTTGCCCGTAGCGCGGTGCGTCTATACGCGCAAATGGAGCCAGGTCGGCCAGTTGGTGGCACCTACTACCTATATCGCACCTTGCGTAACCTAGACCTGGACAATGTTCTAGAGCGCCTCCTGCAACAAGCGCAATACGAACAAGGTGATCTGTCAGAGTTCGACCAGCGATTGTTGCGTGACGAATATCAACAACGCATAGATCAACTGCAACAAGAAATCGAGGCGGAGATTCGGCGGCGGCTAGTTGCTGACCGAGGCGCTGAGGCGATGGCCAAAACGCTCCGAAAACCGTTACCTGAGGATGTGGACTTTATGCACGCCTCGCGTGAAGAAATGGCAAGTCTACGCAAAGCGATCTACCCGCTCACCCGCAAACTCGCAGCGCGTTTGCAACGCAAACGCCGCCACGGCCGCAAAGGCCCGCTGGATTTTCGCCGCACCGTACGCGCTTCATTGAGCTACGGCGGAGTGTTGGCTGAAACAAAGTTTCGCAACCCTAAACCACACAAACCAGAAATATTTGTGATCGCCGATATTTCGGGTTCGGTAGCGGCCTTCGCGCGTTTCACTTTGCAACTTGTGTATGCGATTTCTGGTCAGTTTTCCAAAGTCCGCTCCTTTGTGTTCATCGACGGGATAGATGAAGTAACCGCGTACTTCGAAGGAGCAGAAGACATCAACCAAGCCGTGCATCGGGTCAATACCGAAGCTGATGTGGTTTGGGTTGATGGTCACTCCGACTACGGACACGCTTTTGAAGTGTTTTGGGAACGGTTCGGCAAAGATATTGGCCCACGCACTTCAATCATGATCCTCGGTGACGCACGCAACAATTACCACGAGGCAAAAAGCTGGACCGTTAAAGAAATGCAAAGCAATGCCCGTCATGTGTATTGGTTGAACCCGGAACCACGAAGCTATTGGGACACCGGCGATTCTATCGTTGGTGAATACGCGCAATATTGCGATGGTGCTTTTGAGGCGCGCAACCTTCGCCAACTCGAAGCATTCGTAGAAAATCTTGCTTAGTTCTGTGGTGTCAAGCGTTGTTGGCGCTTAGCAGTTCCGCCACCTGAAAAGCCAAATCCACGGATTGGCGACCATTGAGCCGTGGGTCACACATGGTTTCGTAAGCTCGTTCAAGGTCGTCGTCTCCTAAGTCATCAGAGCCACCTAAGCACTCTGTGACCGCGTCTCCGGTCAGCTCAACGTGAACTCCTCCAGGATGAGTTCCAGCGGCTTTGTGGGCCGCGAAAAATTGCACGATTTCGCTCATCACGTCATCAAAATGGCGGGTCTTGCGTCCGCTCGCAGATGTGTAGGTATTGCCATGCATCGGATCGCACGCCCATACCACAACGTGGCCGGCTTGGCGAACAGATTCAAGCAAACTCGGTAAGGAATCGGCGATTTTGTTGGCACCCATACGGCTAATGAGCGTCAAACGACCCGGTCGGCGCTCTGGATTAAGCGCTTCACAAAGCGCAAGTACTTCTGCGGGCGTGGCGGTAGGGCCGATCTTGACACCCAAAGGATTGCTCACACCACGCAGGAACTCCACATGCGCGCCATCAAGTTCGCGAGTCCTTTCGCCAATCCACAACATGTGTGCTGAACAGTCGTACCAATCGCCGCTCAACGAATCACGGCGGGTCAGCGCTTCTTCGTAGTTGAGCAGCAAAGCCTCGTGACTAGTGTAGAAGTCGACTTCGTGGAGAGTTGGGGTGGTGCCAGGGTTAAGCCCGCAAGCTGCCATAAAACGCAGCGCACGGTCGATTTCGTCTGCCATCTGGGTATAACGGGCACCCGCTGCTGAAGAAGCCACGAAATCTCGGTTCCAACTTGACAACTTATTTAGATCGGCGTAACCGCCACGGGTGAAGGCTCGCAAAAGGTTCAACGTGGCCGCGGCTCGATTGTAGGCAGTGAGCAGTCGTTGCGGGTCGGGGCGGCGAGCATCAAAAGTGAAGCCAACATCGTTCACAATTTGCCCAAGGAACGAGGGCAGTTCGGTATCACCTTTGGTTTCGGTGGGGTTGGAGCGCGGCTTAGCGAACTGCCCGGCGATGCGCCCCACTTTCACAATTGGTGTGCCCCCTGAATAGGTGAGCACAATCGCCATTTGCAAGATCACCCGTAGTTTGTCACGGATTGAGTTCGCTGAACTGTCGAAGGATTCGGCGCAATCGCCAGCTTGCAGAAGAAAGGCTTTGCCCTGGGCAACTGTGCCGAGTTCGCGCATCAGTTGGCGTGTTTCACCTGCGAATACCAGTGGTGGTTGGTCGGCCAAGTTTTTTTGCACTCGCTCAAGCTCGGCTTGGTCGGGCCAGTTTGGTTGATGTTTGGCGGGGAAGTTCCGCCAACTTTCGGGGCTCCATTTTTCGTTCACTGCACAGTTCGCTTTCTTCGGCGACAGGTCCAACCTACACGGACAACAAGTAAAGAGACACTGGTTTATGGCAAAACACTGGGTAAAAGATCTTGGTAATCCTGGTAAAAGGTACTGGGTAAAAACACTGAAGCCCTCGCCGACCGGCGAGGGCTTCAGCGGGTTGTTGGGTTGGGTGTTAAAGTATACTACGCCGCGCCCGCAGTGTCAACACTATTTGCGGCATGTTCGCGAACTGCGTTGATTGCTCGCTTCACAAGCCGGCGAGCAGCTTCGGCTGTGACACCTAAGTCTTCGCCAACTTCGCGGTAGGAACGTTTACGGCCATCACCAAGACCGAAGCGTTGTTGAACAGCGAACCTAGCGCGCTCGTCGAGGACATCAAGCAGGCCAGTCACCATTTCTTCTTCGGCTTTCGCCATGACCTCAATCTCTGGACCCGGGTTGCTATCGGGCAGGAGATCTACAAGCTCGTTGGAGTCGTCATCGCCAATAGTGCGATCCAGGCTAGTGGGCGTGGTCAGACGATGCAGACGAGCGTGTTCATCGTCTAGTTCGTCTCCATCACCAGAAACCGCACGCAGCGCAGCGCGTAAACTAGCTGAACGGTCGCCTGGCAAGCGCACTAAGCTAGCTTTTTGGTCAAGCGCTCGCCCGATAGCTTGGCGAATCCAAAACGTTGCGTAAGTTGAGAACTTGAAACCCTTGCGCCAATCGAATTTGTCGACTGCGTGTTCAAGGCCGAGGTTGCCTTCTTGGATCAAGTCAAGCAGCTCCATTCCCGGTGGGAGTGGATAACGGCGTGCCACGCTCACCACTAGCCGCAAGTTGGCGCGGATGAAGCGGTCTTTAGCGGCAGCCGCTTTACGAATAGCTCGGTCTAGTTCAACGCCAACTTCGCCGTTGTCTTTGCGGGCCTGGGCTGCGGTGCCTTTCTCAATGACCTGTGACAGTTGGCGTTCGTCTTGTGCGTTGAGAAGGCCAACAGCACCGATTTCGTTTAGGTATTGTCCTACTGAATCGCTCATTTTTGCTCACTTTTTGGTATTGGTGTTGGTATTGGTGGATACGCCCCCTTGTGTAAGGAAGGCGATTTTGCTCGGATCTGGGGTTGTGTTTTTGGCTTTGCTGAGGCACCATTTGGTTGCAACTGTGTCAGTTCGCGCCGTAGGCACGGCTTAGCCGCAATCCATTAGACACTATTTTTGCGTGCTTGTCACGTAGTAATGCTATGACTTCCGTCACGTCGTCTGTCATGTCATCTGTCACGTAGTCTGTCATGTTATCTGTTATTTCAAACCTAGCTTGAAGTTGGTCGGAAGTTTCTGTGAGCCGTGGCAACTTGTGACCCTAGACTCGGGTTTGTGATTAAGGTTACAACGCTGCGCATCGGCGTTCTCGGCGGAACATTCGACCCGTTTCATCTCGGCCATTTAGCTATGGCCCTTGAAGTAAGGTATCGCCTAGAACTCAACCGTATGTTGTTAGTGGTAGCGAACGATCCTTGGCAAAAAACGCGCTATGGCGCGGTAACCCCCGCAGCTCATCGCTTGGCGATGGTTGAAGCCGCAGCTGCCGCTGTCAACCAGCAAATGAGCGACACCGTATTGGAAGTGTCCGCTCACGAAATCTCGCGCGGCGGGCAATCCTTCACCGCCGATACGCTTGCGTGGTTGGCCGAGCAGAGTAGCAATGCTGAACTGTTTCTTATTGTGGGATCCGATATAGCTGCAAGCCTAGATACTTGGAAGCGACCCGATGAGGTACGCAGTTTGGCAAAGACGATTGTTGCGGATCGTGGCATCCAAGCCTCCGGGCGACCTCCAAAAGATTGGGCGCATGAGGTTCTAAAGGTGCCTGCTTTAGAGGTTTCATCCACCGATTTGCGTGACCGTTTCCGCACGGGAGCGCCGGTTGAAGCGCTAACCCTGCCTTGCGTAGTTGATTATGTTCGTTCGCACCGGCTTTACGGCAGCAAAGGTCACGGGAGCAGCGAGTGATAACCGACCCAGACGCTAAGGAACCTCTGTTGAATTTTGGCGAGGCCAATGCAGCCCCTAAAGTTTCGCTTCCTCGCGGTCGGCGGTTACGTAAACGGCCCGCGCCGGGTGCAAACCGCTTTTGGAGTGTGATGTTTCCAGTGTTGGTTATTGCGGCGGCGGTATTGGTCTTTGCGGTTTGGCGTTACGGCACCAAACTAGTTCTCGATTCTAATGCTGGTGAACGAATTGAGACCATCACCGACCCGAGCGCCCCAGGCTACAAAGCCTTCGTTGCCCCAACACCCACTCTGCTCATTGCCCACCTCGATGACGGTGGGGAACTTGTGGGGCTCACGATCATGGCTCAGACAGCCCTGCAGCAAGGCGGCACCGCTGTGGTCGTCAGCGCGGAGATGCTGTTGCCGAGCGAGGTTGATCCAGATGAGAGTATCTTGGTGCGCGAATTGTATGCAAACGATGGTTTGGAAGGTCTGAGTAGGGTAGTGGGTGACTTGTTCGGGTTTGGTTTCACCGACCGCATTGCGTTGGACAGTTCAGCGTTAAGCAACTATTTGCGTTTCGTTGAACCGTTGGTGTTGGTGTTGCCTGATGACCTTGTGGAGATAGGCGACAACGGAATCCGGCAGGTTGTGTTTCGGGCCGGCGAGCGCCGACTTGGAGCGGTGCAAGCCGCGGCGGTTTATGGTTGGCTCAACCCCGGCGAGTTTGATGCCAACCGTACCGAGCGACAACGAGCTCTTTGGGAGAGTTGGTTTGATGGGGTAACAAAGTTGGCCGACCAGCAAACCACTAGTCCAGCAGGTGCCGATGTCTTGTCGGATTACCTTTGGGCGTTTGCGGGCGGCAACCGGCGTTTGGAGGTTCTGCCTCTGCAAGCGGTGTTGACAGATGGCGACGACCTTCCTGTCTACACCGTAACCACCGAACACATTGAGTATCTCAAACTGCTCGCAAAGGAGATCGTGCCTTTGCCAATTGCGCCGTATGCGGGGGCACGGCCTCGGGTTAGTTTGCTAGACGGTACTGGCATTGGCACACTGCGAGACACGATGCTGCCGGTGCTCGTTGATGCCGGCGCTGAGGTTACGGTGATTGGCAATGTTGCGAGTTTCGGGGTGGCTGAGACCACTGTCGATTACCATGTTGTCGAGCATCGAAACGCGGCCAACACGCTAGCTGATGCTATTGGAGCATCTGTGAGATTTGTTGAAGATCTAAACCAGCCGGTAGACCTGACTGTTACCGTCGGTTTGGATCGGGTCGGTTCGTGAGCGAAGACCGCCAAGACCACCTCAGTTGGGTGCGTGAAGCGGCGCGAGCTGCCGACGATAAGAAAGCAGTCGACACGCTAGTGATTGATGTTGGTGATGTTCTCGTGGTGACTGACTTCTTTGTGATCACCAGTGCGGCCAACTCGCGCCAAGTGGCTGCCGTTACGGATGCTATCGAAGATGAGGTTCGCCGTGCTAGCGGGCTTTCGCCGCTGCGAGAGGAAGGACGCGAGAGCCGTGAGTGGGTGTTGCTTGACTATGGTGTATTTGTGGTGCATGTGTTGCGCGCCGACTATCGCGACTTTTACCAACTTGAACGTCTCTGGGGTGACTGCCCACGCCTCGATTGGAAACTATCAGGTGCCTAGGAGCGGTTGGGATGCGGTTGGCGAAGAGTTTGTGGAGCTAAGGGGAATTGAACCCCTGACCTCTTCCATGCCATGGAAGCGCTCTACCAACTGAGCTATAGCCCCAAAATTATCCAGTGAAATTCTTTAGTGTTAGATTAGCGGGAAATCCTAGAAGCAGCGCAGCCGCCATCGATCCCAATTATTTGTCGCGGGGTCTAACGTCAAGTCCATGCGAACAGTGCAGGCAATGCGGTCGGGGCAGGCAATGCGGACTGTGATGATGAAGGCGGAAGTGAAGGTTTTGACTGTGGTGTCGGTGCTGCATGCGGCTATTGGCTCTTGGGTTGCGGCGTTGACACCCGGGCCGTTGTTGGTCGCTGACGATTTGGCGTATTTAGCGATGGCTCGAACGTTGGCGGGGCAAGGGGGCGCAACACTCGCCGATCAACCACCGTATGGTGCCTTGTATCCGTTGTTGCTGGCACCAGGCTGGCTCTTGGGACTCGATGAATTGTCGATGCTTTCTTGGGCTCGTGTGTTGAACGCTTTGTTTGGGGCAGCAACTATTCCGCTGCTGTATTTCATTGTCAGGCGGCTCACCTCGGCGGATCGGTGGTTGTCTTTGGTGTCGGCTGTGGTTGCGGCATCATTGCCGGCGCATTTGGCAACTGCGTCGGTTGTTTGGACGGAGCGTTTGTTGCCGTTGCTGATTGCGCTTTGTGTGTTGGTTTTGTTGCGTTTTTTGGATGCGCCGGTGTTGGGGCGTGCGTTGCTGGTTGACGCCGCGGCCGTGGCGCTTTATGCGACGCACCCACGTCTGGGTTTGTGTGCTTTGTTGATGGTGCTTGCTACTCCTTTTGTTTGGCCTTTAGACCATCTTTTGAGACGGCGAATATGGAGGCGGCGAATATTGAGACGGCGAGACAATGTTGGCAATAATCGGGCTTTGCCTTTGGGGTGGGTCCCCTCTGCGTGTGTTGTTTTCTCTGGGTTGGTGGGTTTGGTTACCGTGGAGCGGTTGCGCCGATTGCTGGCTGAAGCGACTTTTGGGAACAGCGGCATATATGATTTGGCTGATCTTGGGTCTCGGCGAGGGATTGGCGAGGTGCCTCAGATGGCCCTACACGGTGTTGGCGCGCTCAGTTACTTGGCGTTGGCGAGCGCAGGCGTAGCGGTTATCGGGGTCGTCGTGTTGGCACGTTGTGTACCGAGTGGTTCGTGGGTGTTGCTGGGGGCGGGTGGTGTGCTGTTGGTGAGTGCCTGGTTCTTGGTGGGTGGACACCGTGCTGATGCTTACTTGCACGGACGTTACATTGAAGTGTTGGCCCCGCTGCTGGTGGCTTTGGGTGTAATCGGGTTGGTTCAGGTGCGAGCAGTCTGGGTGCCCGCATTGATGGCTGGTAGTATTGTGTTTGCTGGCTTTTGGGGTGCTTGGGCCGTGCCTGAAGACGTCTGGCTTGAGCCTCGATCTCCTCTGATGATGCTTGGTGTTGAGGCGGCTGGTGCTCCTTTTGGTAACGCCGTGTTTGAACCAGGTGCTGCTGCTTCGGTGGCGTTGTTGGTAGCTGCGCTCATGTTTTGGGCGTTTCGGCGTGCATCGCTTTGCTGGGGTCTTGGTTTGCTGTTGATGGTCGTGGCGTTGGGCACTTCTTCTAATCTTGCGACTCTTGATGCACTGTTTGGCGATGCCACCCTGAGCAATGTGCAGCGGGCGATAGAAGATCTTGACATTGATCGCATAGCCCTTGACTTGGATGGTTTGTCGCCCAATTTGACCGCTGCGGTGGTTTGGCAAGTCGGTTTCGACAATGCCGCAGATTATGCCGAATTTGATCGCGCTGCGTATCAGGCTGGCTCGCGCTTTTCGCATGTGTTGTTGCGCGCCGATGGCATCGCGCCTTTTGATGCGGAGTTGGTTGCGACGTTCGACGAGGCGTATCTTTGGTCGTTGCGTTGATCGGTTTGGTCGCGTTTCTGCGAACCCGGTTTCGGTGCCTTAACTGCCGCTCGGTCGCGCTACGAGATTGATGCTTCAGCGGTTTTGCAGCGGTTTTGGTGCCAAGAGCCGGTTTAGTTTTTGCCGATGGCGGCTATCACCGGTTGCCACAATTCGTTTTCAGCGCTTGGCATGGTTAGTTGCACGCGGTCGGCGAGGTCACCGAAACGTGCTTTGACCCTGGCGGCTATTTCTTGTGGTTCACCGACTATGGCAAAGTGGTCAAGCATGGTGTCGTCGATGACATTAGCCATTTCCACCCATTTGCCTTGCTTGGACAAGCTATTGAGTTCGTAGTGTGCGTCACCCCAGCCATGGTAGTCTAACACACCGATATAGGCAGGTGTGGAACCATAAAAGGCGATTTGTTGTTTGCAGGCTGCTTTGCGTTCTGCAGTGTCGGCCTCGTCGAAACCGCTCACCACAAAAAGCGGGCAGATCACTTCAATGTCTTCACGGCTGCGGCCACTTTCGGCGAGCCCGGCGTGGAGCGCAGGATAGGTGACCTGGCGCAGGTAGTCGGCGGTTTGGAAGGCATGCGCCATGAAGCCGTCCGCTACCCGACCCACAACTTTGGTCATCATGGGTCCAACCGCCGCCAAGGCGATACGGGGGTTGCCGTAAGGGTTGGGTCCAGGATTGAACATTGGTGTCATCAGCGTGTGTTGATAAAAGTCTCCACGAAAGTTCAAGCGCGTGTTGTTTTGCCAGCTTGCCCAGATCGCCCGGATCGCTTCGATGAGTTCCTGCATGCGGGCAGCCGGTTGTGACCATGGCATGGAGAAGCGTTTGGTGATGTGGGGTTTGATTTGAGAGCCCAGACCTAAGCTGAAACGGCCTTTAGAGTAGGCTTGCAAGTCCCAGCCGATGTTCGCTAGCAGCATCGGGTTACGGGCGAAAGCTACGGCAATACCGGTCATCAGTTCGATGCGTTGGGTGTTTTGTGCGGCGAGTAGCAGAGGGAAGAACGGGTCGTGGTCAAGTTCCACGGTGAGCAGGCCGTCATAGCCTAAGGTTTCGATTTCGGAGGCCCGTTGAGGTGCTTGTTCAAGTCGTTCGATTAGGTGAGCGTCAACTTTCATTCCGGTTCACTTTCTGCAGCGTTGTCGGCGTTGTCGGTGTTGTCGGCGTTGTCTGGGTTGGTTTGGGCGCGCAGGAACTTCTCGAATTGAGCGCCGAGTTCTTCGGAGATGGCTACCGCACCGTCGCCGCTGATCGGGTCGGCGTTGAATTCATCGTGGTGGCGTTCTAGCTGTGCAATGGTGCGGGCATGGTCTGGTTCGTCAGCGATTAGTGCATCAAGTTGTTTGCGCATGGTTTTTGAATGTTCGGCGAGCGCGCCACCCTCAACACTTATGCCGACAGCTTCTTTCAGGCCCTCAATCAGCGCGAGCGCGGCTGGTGGGTACGGTGCTGACGCAATGTATTGAGGCACCTGGGCCCACATACTCGACGAGGCGATACCTGCACAACTGCCTGCTGCTTCAATAGCCGCGGCGACACCGGCAGGCACGTCAAGGGTGGCACCGGATTGATTGACGCGAACAAGTTCGGGGGTGGGTGAGGTGATCGTCAGGTGGGTGGATCTGGTGTGCGGTACTGCTGCCGGATATGCCCCTAAGCACACTAGGTGGCTTGTGCCGAAACGTTTGGCTAGCCCGATGACAGCTTCGACAAAGGTTTGCCAGCGGTGGTCTGGTTCCGCTCCGTTGAGGATTAGGAGGTCTCGGTGGTTGCTGTCCTGGCCGGCGCGCAACTCGATTCGCGGCCAGTCGATATCGGCGCTGATGCCGTTGACGATGTGCAGTGTTGGTCGATGCGCTCGGTAGTCAAGCAACTGTTCGGTGTCGAACTCGGCGATAGTGGTCGCTGAACTGACGTTGCTAATGTGGCGGATCGCGGTATTGCCGCCACGCCCGGCATCTACCCAACCATCGAAATGCACTATCAAGACGGGATCGGTAAGGTCGGGTGTTGTCAGCAACCGATAGAGGTGTTCAGGCGCAGGTGCGGAATCCATGCCTCTTATTATGCTCAACGTTTTCGGTTCGCGTGAGTTTGTTGGGCGACTATGAACAGATTAGAGAATATAGGCGGCTAATGTGGGGGAAAATTGCGGATTTGAGGACTGTCGGGCGGTGAGGTGCGTCTGACTCTTCGCGACAGATTGCCGGTTTTTTCGATTCGCATCGGCGGGCGGTTGGTGGCGGCCATGTTAGCGGTTGGTTTCGGTGGTGGGCGCGTCGTTGCGCGTCGGCTTGTTGGAGTCCGTGTTGGCGTGCTTGGCGGATCTGGTTGTCTTGTCCAGTGTGTTCGTTGTTGGGGGTTCTGTACGTCTGCGGGTTCGTTTAGGTTTGGGTGCGGCGAGTTTGAGGTGGTGAGTCATTGCGAATTTGTGTCTCTAATCATCGTTGCGTGATTAGGCTTATCCACTTATGAACACCAGCATTGTTGGCACTGGAGTTGCTGTGCCACCGAATGTGGTTACCAACCAAGACCTGGTGAAAATTATGGACACCACCGACGAGTGGATTCGTTCGCGCACTGGCGTGAGGTCACGCCGTTTCGTTGACGCAGGAACTGGTACTTCTGAGTTGGCTGCAGAGGCCGCGCTTGCGGCCCTTGCGGATGCCAAACTTGATGCTCTTAGCGTGGATGCGGTGGTTTGTGCAACGATGACCCCAGATCGCCAAACTCCGGGAATAGCTGGCGCGTTGGCGCATCTAGTGGGGCTAAGCAATGCCGTTGTGTTTGATGTCCGCCAGCAGTGTGCAGGGTTTTTGTTTGCGCTTGACATTGCCGACATGTTGATTGCAACTGAGCGGGCCGCGACTGTGTTGGTGGTTGGTGCCGAAGTGCATGCTGGGTATCTTCCTTGGGGCGATGCTTGGGAGATTGTGTTGGGGCAATCAACTCGAGAACCCAGCGCCGAAGAACGAGCAGTTGCCACCCGTTACCGTGCCTGGAGTGTGCTCTTTGGAGACGGTGCTGGTGCCATGGTGCTACAACGCGGGGCCGTTCACGACACGGCGGCCTCCAGCGGCATTTTGGGTTCAGTGTTGCACACCGACGGTGCCCACGCAAACTTGATTGAGGTACCGGGATTGGGGTCTTTACAACGCCCCTATGCGGACGCCGCGCAAATTTCTGCGGGTTTACAGCACCCCACCATGAACGGTAGCGCGCTGTACCGAATGGCTGTGGAGTGCATGCCCGAAGCGGTGCGCCAAGTTGTGGCCAAGGTTGGTTTGGGTCTAGCCGACCTTGACTTAGTAGTGGCTCATCAAGCCAACGACCGAATATTGGAAGGTGTTCGCAAACGGTTAGATGTGGACGATGCAATCGTGCCCTCCAATATCGGCAATTGGGGCAACACAACGGCAGCAACTCTGCCGATTCTCTACCACGAATTGTGCCAAACTGGTCGGGTGGAAGCTGGATCTTTGGTGGCTTTCACTTGTTTCGGTGCGGGTGCCCATTGGGGGGCATTGCTTTACCGCGAACCTTAATCCGATGTTCGTTGGCTCTGCGGGGCTGGTGTGCGGCTCGCCGTTGTTAGTCGGTGAGTTTGAGTCAACGACTGCGACGGTACCGATAGCGCGTAGTGGCTTGTATGGCTTGTTGTTACTGGTTGCGCGTCGGCTGTTTCGTTGGTTGGGGTTGTGGTATAGCTCGTTGTGGGTTGTGCGGCTTAGTCGGTGAGGTTGAGCTCGCTCATGCGGTCTAGCACTCTTTGGCGTTCGTTGTTGATGGTGGTGGTGTCGCCGTGGCCGGTGTGTACCACGGTTTCGCCGGGGAGTGTCAGTAGACGATCACGTATGGAACGCAGGATCGTTGGTTCGTCGCTGTAACTTCGTCCCGTTGCCCCCGGTCCGCCACAAAACAACGTGTCGCCAGACATTACCCGCTGCGCCTTGGCATCAAAGAAACAACAACAACCGGGTGAATGCCCTGGAGTATGCATAATTTCAAGCGTGTGTCCAGCCGCACGCAGCGATTCTCTAGGTACCAACGCGGCATCAATATCCGCATCGGGAAACACCGCATCCCAGAGCATTTGGTCGTCGGGGTGCAGCAGGATCGGGGCATCAACAGCTTCACGTAAAGCCACCGCAGCATTGATATGATCGTTGTGTCCGTGTGTGCAAGCAATGGCGGTGACGCGGCGCCCGTTGACGGCATCGACGATCGGTTGATGGTCGTGGGCAGCATCAATGATCACCACTTCACGGTCGTCTCCAACTAACCAGATGTTGTTGGTCACTTCCCAAGCACCGCCGTCAAGGGCGAAAACACCCTCGGTGGTGACTAGTTCAATACCCATTATATGACCACCACCGAACGCAAGACTTCGCCTCGTTCCATTTTGTGGAACGCTTCCTCCACGCCGTCAAGCGTGATTGTCTCAGACACGAACCCGTCCAAATCTAAGCGACCTTGAAGGTAGAGGTCAATGAGCATCGGGAAGTCGCGGCTCGGCAAACAATCGCCGTACCAGCTAGACTTCAGCGCACCACCGCGTCCAAAGACCTCTTGGAATGGCAATTCAAGTTTCATTTCTGGGGTAGGTACCCCCACTAACACCACCGTGCCAGCCAAATCCCGCGCCTCAAAACACTGCTTGTATACTTCTGGGAGGCCGATCGCGTCAATCGCCACATCTGCACCAAACCCGCTGGTATATTCACGGATTTTCTCAACCGCATCTTCTGTGCGTGAGTTGATGGTGTGATGGGCACCAAAACTCTTGGCTAGATCAAGTTTGCGATCGTCTATATCAACAGCAATCACCGTGGTCGCACCGGCCAACTGGGCACCGGCGATTGCGGCGTTGCCCACACCCCCGCAACCAAACACCGCAACGCTGTCGCCACGGCTTACTCCGCCAGTGTTGATCGCAGCGCCAATGCCGGCCATTACTCCACAACCAAGCAACCCGGCGGCTGCCGGCGATGCCTCGGGGTTTACTTTGGTGCATTGCCCAGCGGCGACTAGCGTTTTCTCGGCGAAAGCGCCTATCCCGAGAGCGGGTGAAAGTTCGGTGCCGTCGGTTAGGGTCATTTTTTGCTTGGCGTTGTGGGTATTGAAGCAAAGATGTTCTCTGCCTCTGTCACACGATCGGCAGTTGCCGCACACCGCGCGCCAGTTGAGTATCACGAAATCGCCGACCACGATTTCGTTCACGTTGTCGCCGGTTGCTTCGACTACGCCGGCGGCTTCGTGGCCAAGCAGAAACGGGAATTCGTTGTTTATTCCGCCCTCGCGGTAGTGCAGGTCGGTGTGGCACACTCCGCAGGCTTGTATCGCCACGACTGCTTCGCCGGGGCCGGGGTCGGGTATTACAATTTGTGTGGTGGTTACCGGTTCACCAACTTTGCTGGCGATCACTCCCTCGACTGTTTGGGGCATTGGTTAGTTCTCCGTTCGTGTGGTTTGTTGCGAATCGTTTGTTCGTGGCGACGCTTGCAAGCTTGTGTCTAGTCAACATAGCGCAGTTTGGCTAGCCGCGCCGTTGGTTGCCTAACTTTGCCTAATGGTTTTGGGCGCATGTATTTGGGTGCATCTTTTCGGGTGCATCACTTTGGTTGTGTAGTCTGCGCAGGAGCATAGACGGAATATCTACTGGGTCCTTTTCGGGTGCATCACTTTGGTTGTGTGGTCTACGCTATGGGGATGGTTGAATCTACCGAACCCAAGCGCTCGTTTTGGAGGCTGCTTTGGTCGCCGCTCGGTTTGTTGACGTTTTTTCTTGCGGTGATGTGGGGTATTGAGATTGTCGATACTTTGGCGCTTGACGACAGCTTGCAAAGCAATGGTATCGTACCTCGCCGCGGCAGCGGGCTTGATGGGATTTTGTGGGCACCGTTTTTGCATTCAGATTTTGGTCATATTACCTCCAATTCGGTTCCACTGTTGGTGCTTGGGGGGTTGGTGTCGGTGCGCGGCATGCGCTATTGGGTTTTGCTTACTTTGACGGTGATTTTGTTGGGTGGTGCGCTGACCTGGGCACTTGCGGGTTTCGGCAATCATATTGGTGCGAGTGGTGTGGTGTTTGGATATTTTGGTGCTCTGCTGGCGGCAGCGGTGTTTGAACGTCGTCCCCGGGCGTTAGCTTCGGCATTGTTGGTGATCGTTTTGTATGGCAGTTTGGTGGCTGGAGTGGTGCCCCAGGACTACATTTCTTGGGAGGGGCATTTGTTTGGCATGGCCGCGGGTGTTATCGCTGCTCGAGCTATGGCTGAACCTCGCCGTCCGCGTCCTCTGGAACCCGAAACGATAGAACCGTGGGAACTTGACGAACCTTGGCGAATTTGATCTATATTGATGGTTCTGATCTGTATCAAGGGAGTGATCTGCGATGAAATTTGGACTGGCGTTTGCAAATATTATGCATTTCGGTAGCGGCGAGGGTGCGAAAACTATTGGCCGATCCGCGGAAGCTGCGGGTTTTGATTCGGTGTGGACTGTTGAACATATCATTTATCCAGAGGGTTACAAATCTACGTATCCCTACGACGAGAGCGGGAAAATGCCTGGTAGTGGCGAAAATCCGATCCCCGATCCTTTGATTTGGCTGGGTTTTGTTGCGGCACATACCAAAACGTTGCGCCTTGCTACGGGGATTTCGTTGTTGCCTGAACGCAGTCCCGTTAGCTTCGCCAAAGAGGTTGCCACACTCGACAATATGTCTGGTGGCAGGGTTGAGCTAGGGGTCGGAATTGGTTGGTTGAAAGAAGAGTTTGCTGCTCTTGGTGTGCCTTGGGAACGCAGAGGCGCACGCACGGAAGAATATATAGAGGTTATGCGGTTGCTTTGGGCGGAAGATGCGGTGTCTTTTCAAGGTGAGTTCGTCAGTTTTGGGGCGATTTCTTGTAACCCGAAGCCGGCTAGTCGCAAAGTTCCGATCCATATTGGTGGGCATAGCCGAGCGGCCGCGGAGCGTGCCGGGCGTGTTGGTGATGGTTTTTGGCCCGCTAAAGGTGATTTGCGTGAGTTGTTTGACATCGCCTGTCAGACTGCCTCTGCGTATGGCCGCGACCCAGCATTGATCGAACTGACTGGTCAGCATCCAGGTATTTTCGGGGATGATCCGCAGGCAGCGGTTGAAGAATTGGCTTCGTGGGGCGCGAATCGTATTGTTGTGCCGTCTTTTTTGTTTGCGCGTGACACGACTGCTGCACTTGCTGCGTGGGGTGACCGGGTCATTGCAAAGACGCTCGTTTGATGGTCGGTCGCACTGATTTGTGATGTACATGTTGTTGTAATGCACATGGTGTTGTTGTGCTGTGCGGTGCGGTGCGTTGGTTGATGCGCCCCAAGGCCCATTCGGGCCAACTCGACGACAAGTGGATGGTCACCTATCGGCGTGGTCCTTAGGAGGTGTCGGTGCCGACTCTTCGCGTTTGTGGGTGGTGTGTGTATGTCTGTGTGAGCTGTGGGGTGTTGTTGTGGGTGGGCGTGTTTCTCCAGAATCGGCGTTGACATTCGGTCGAGTGATTGGTGGATTGGTGTGGAAGTTGAACCTATGGGTGGGCGGCTGACCCATCACTGAAACCCGCAACAACCACAAGAGCAACGCGTGTGACGATTAGCCGTCGTTGGTTGATGCGCCCCAAGGCGCGCTCGGGACAACTCGACGACAAGTGGATGGTCACCTATCGGCGTGGTCTTTAGGAGGTGTCGATGGCGTCGACCGGGTCGTGGCCGGTGGTTCGGGACGTGGGGTGTTGTTGTTCGGTGTGCGAGCTTGTCTGTTTCTCTCTTTGAGCTTGCTCGGTGTGCGTGAACTCGGGCGCGTTCTGGATAGTCGACCGGGTTGCGTCGCTGCCATCCGGTCGGGCCGGGTCTGCGCGGGTTCGAACACGGTCTGGCGGACCCGACGAGATAGTCGAAACCTCACCTGACGAAACGGCCGAACGCTCTCCCGACGAGTTTCTCGACGATTCATCGGATGAGAAAACCGCGCGCTCACCCGACGGACGGGTCGGGGGCTCATCTGATGAGACAGTCGGGCAATCACTCGACGAACCGTGCAAAGAATCAAGCGATGAGACTTTCGGGCACTCACCCGACAAACTCCTCGCCGGTTTGTCCGATGAGGCAAGCGAGCGTTCGTCGACCGAACTGGATGGCGAGTTGCCTGATAGGTGGGCCGGCGACTGATTCGGCAAGTTGTTCGTTGGTTTGTCCGATGAGGTAAGCGAGCGTTCATCGACCGAATTGGACGGTAAGTCGTCCGATGGGTGGGCCGGCGATTGACCCGGCATGTTGTTGGCTGGTTTGTCTGGTGAGACAGTCGGACACTCGCCCGACGGACCGCTCAAAGCCTTATCAACCGAATTGGCTGGTAAGTCGTCCGATACGCGGGTCGGCGACTCACCCGACGAGTTCCTTGCCGACTTATCCACCGGTACGGTTGGGCGCTTATCTGTTGGGTGGGTTGGGGGTTTTAGGTAGTATTTGCCGGTTTTGGGGTGTTTGTGGACTTGCCAGCCTTCGTCGTGGATTTTGTGGTGGCAGTCGTTGCACACTAACACCAGGTTTTCTAGGTTGGTGGGTCCATTCTTAGACCACCAAATAATGTGATGCGCTTGACACCACAACGGGTTAGCACCGCAACCAATGCAGCATTGGTCTCGTGCGATTAACGCGATGCGTTGAGCTTCGGTGGCGGTGCGCACTCGACGGCCGAGCCACATGTCTTGGGTTTTCGTGTCGAAGATTGATGGCAGTAGGTTCGCTTCTAACGCTAACTCGTGTAGTTCGGTGATTGGTATTGGTGACCCGTCAACCAACCGTGGGTTTTCGAGTTGTTGTTCAAGCACATCGAAATCGGCGATTACCAACAAATCAGTACCCACAGACCGGCCGTCACCAGTAGGTTCACTAATCAACTCGGCTAATGCGTCGGCCATGCGTTGTTGTGGTGTGGCACGGTTGTTGGGGTCTTCGCGATGCCAGAGTTGTCGTTCTTTGGCGGTCAACGCGGTGGCGATACGCGCTCCGGTGATCTGGTCGAACTCGCCTGTCAACACAAACATACCAGAATCAGAAGATTCGAAGATACGGGCTTTGCGTTTCTTGCGTTGACGATCCAACAAAGACTGTCCGTCATCGGCAGCAACGTCGCGTTGATGAAGTTTCACAGTCTGCATGAACTCATCAAACGGTTCGTTGTTCGCTGCTTCAACAAGTAACCGTTCATCTATCGGGCTTTCACCAGCAGCGCGGGCGATCAACTGTGCGTGACCAACAGGAATGTCACCAGAATCCAACGCACCACTAGTTGCCGGTAACTCGGCTAACCGGGTTGCGATTTCGACATCGCGTTGAGCGTCACGTTTCGATGTTTGCAGTTCATCGCGAACCAGACGCTGCGCGTCGCGTTTGTTGTGACGACGACTCAACTCAGCCAACGCACGCGATTTCATCGCCGCCAACGTCGACTCGGCACGACCCAACACCTTCAAACGCGACCGCAACCCCTCATCAGACAGTTTCGCCTCATCAACCAACGGCACCCGCAACGCCCCGCCCATGCCATCGCTAGCGGCCGGGGAAGAGGAGGGTTGTACCCTTGAAGTGCTATCGGCCCGGAACGCTCCGGTGGTGGCATCACCGTTGACCGTGGCGGAGGAAGGCCGCACCCCTAAAGCACTATCGGCCCGCAACACCCCGCCGGCATCATCATCGCCGGCCGTGCCCTTCTCAAAAAGCTCTGATCCTGAAAGTAAACTCATGGATCACACTTTACTGACCCCGTGTGACATTTGCACTGTAAATTACTGGCAAAACATAAAATAATCCAATATATTCTGTATAACACAGAGAACATCAATCTCCAAAACCCATCCCGCAGACGAATACCGGGTCCATATCAAGCCAATCCGGCTCTACGCGTTTGAGTTCGGAGTCGGTGGGGTGAGGGTCCCCGGTTGAACGCGAGAGATCCTCCAGAATCGGTGTTTCAGGCAATCGTTCGACTGGAGAATCCCTGTGGAACTTAACCCTGTACGTGTTTGTGAGTTTTTGTTGGGACTTGGCGATGTTGAGGTGATCGGCGTCGACGACGATGTGGGTTTGCCGCTGCGGGTGCAAATCCGCGGGAGGGCACCTCGACTGGACTGTGGGGGTTGTGACGGGCCGTTGTGGTCTGACGGTGAGAAGCGGGTGGAGTTGGTTGACCTCCCGGCGTTGGGCGGGCGGTGCGTTTGGTGTGGCACAAGCGACGTTGGCGTTGCGCGAACTCGGTGTGTTCGGCGGGGACGATCACCGAACAGGGCCTTGCTGTGGCGGCGGGGCCAGTTCCACCGCAAGGCACGGACGACCAGCATAGTCGATATCGCCCGGGGCTAGTTGTTGGAAATAGTCCCAGGTAGCACAGCTAAAGCCCCCACCAAGTGGCTGCTCGAACAGCCCCAACGATGGCGCGACAACATCGCTCGGCGGCGTTGTATCTCTCGGGACCGTTAGAGCAATTCCCGCATTAATCACTGAAGCCTTCGGGTCTCCCGAATTCTAGTCGTACCGAGATATCTTCGGTCTTTATAGGGGCGAGTAGCGAGATGAGATATGCAATAATCCAGCCCGCGCAATCTAGGGAACGTTCGGGCAACAACGCCGTGCCAGCGGCATTGAACCGCTTCAAAGTCGAGTGATCATCGTTTGGCGAGTAATCATCGTTCGGACACGAAATTGGTTTATCTTCTAGTTCTAGTTTGAAGGGATCTTCCATATCTAGTTTGAAGGTGCTGTCTGAGAGCATGGTAGATATTGTTTCGAAGCTTGATTTCTCATCAACAGCGTCTGAGAGCCAGTGGATTCTAAAGAAAGTGCGGCAAGATTGCGTTGGAACGTATACCCGGTATCGGTTCAAGCTTGCGCAAAGCCGGCTTTCCATAACGCCAGCGCTCCCTGGGCTAAGAAATAGCTCCACCGTGTCCAATCTGAAGTCACCAAAATGTGCTAGAGACAGTTCAGCACATTTGCAGAACTGTGGGATCACGTGTGCGGACGTGTTGTCGTTTGGCGTAACTTGGAACTCTGCATTAGTGCTCGAATCGAAATATGAAAGCTCAGCGTAGTTCATCCCCCACAAGCCGAACGCATCGTGCTCGAATGCAAGATAAACCGCGGTGGCTGCAAATACACTGTAGAGATCCTCACCGTGGAGATCTATCCCGTCTATCAAAGAAGGGTTCGGGATTAGCTCTCCCTGCAACCTCAATCTAAGCTGGTCACTAGGTTTGGTGACATCCCGGGATAACTGATTCTTGCGAGCGAAGCTCAAGAACGACATCAAGCCACCTTCTACCTTCCACAAGGCAAGTACTGAACATCTGTGGTCACCTTATCTGGCGGGTCCGCGAAGCCGACGATGTCGACATCAACGACACCTCCTCGTTAGGTGTGAAAACCACGGAGGTTGTCACAACTTGCCATTGAGGCCCTCCTAGATATTTGGTATATATCAATAACCAATTCCAGCAGGGCCTCAACCCAAACTCAAGAACCCTCAACCACCACCCATCCCACATTTACGCGCAGGCTCGAAAAGCCACTTAGCGATAATCGTTGATCGCTGCATTTCGTACCCGGCTGCTGACCGAGGAATCTGTCCGCCGCGAGAAAATTAAAGTTTTTTGGATTTGCGCGCGACGAACTGGGGTGTTCAGGGTAAGTACTCGCTAGTGAGCAAACTCCGATGCTGAATGTGCGTGAACCGTAAGGCGTGCGTTGGTTCAGTCTCGGAGTTGGCTCACTGACAATCCAAACCTAATCAAAGGAAACAAACATGACTGTCTTCTCCTATCTCCACCAAAGCAAAACCAAAACGGTTGCCTTCCTCGTGATGTGCATTGTCGCGGCATCGCTGACAACAGTCGCGGCCGCGCAACCCTCGGTTGAACCTGCCGCACCGGCAAATAGTTGCGGCAACGTCGGCAACGCCTCAGGCAACAGCGGTGATGGGGCCACCACAGTTGCTCCGGTTGCTCAACCTGGTGTAGCTGTTGCTCACGTTGGTGATCATTCAACGAGTCGGATGCTGCGGTGAAAACGCTTTATGAACACACCGAGTTGTTGCGTCACTCAGCCGATGTGGACCCAACCGTCAACAACGGCAATTTAGACCCTGGTTGTGGGGTGGCTTTTGAACTTGAAGGCACCAGCAACAAAATCGGTGCGGTTGGTATCACCGGTCTACAAATCAACGATGATTCTCGCTGGTTAGTGCAAGGCTTGCAAGGCAACCG
>MKWU01000981.1_pt1 | contig 52440 bp, 38 predicted proteins | sample 809101 | NCBI WGS metagenome assembly MKWU01 (sample SAMN05860141, study PRJNA318959) | sponge metagenome | host: Aplysina aerophoba | place: Slovenia: Piran, Adriatic Sea, Gulf of Piran | collected 2013-05-07 | reverse complement strand
TTGTCTCGTCCACGTAGATTTGGCAAAAGTCTTCTTCTGAGCACTCTGCATAACTTATTTGAAGGAGAAAAGGAGTTATTCAAAGGCCTATATATCTATGATCATTGGGAGTGGAGTCAAAAATATTTTGTGATAAATATAAGTTTTGGTGGTAAATGCAGAACTCCTGAATTCATTGAAGAAACAATTACGACTCAATTGCAAGCAGCTGCAAATCAAGCCGGCTTAAAGACGTCAAATTATAAAGGATTAGCACCTTCTAATTTTTTATACAGTTTGCTGGCTGATTGGCATCTCAAAACAGGTCAGGAAGCAGTGCTTTTAATTGATGAATACGACAAACCCATCTTAGATGTTCTTGATGACAAAAAAGCTGCGGCGGCTAATGAAGAATGTCTTCGAGATTTTTACAGCATCATTGAAGATTGTCGTAATCTAAGATTTGTTTTTGTTACTGGCATCACCATGTTTTCAGGGTTAAATAATCTCAAAGACATTAGTTTTCGTCCAAAATACGGTGCTATCTGTGGTTATACAGATAAGGAGATTGAGGAGGTTTTTGCCAAAGAGATGACAGGACTTGATCGAGATAAAATTAGACATTGGTATAACGGCTATAATTGGTTAGGAGAGAAGGTTTATAATCCTTTAAGTGTTATGGGTTATTTTAAAACAAAAAAATTCAAGGGTTGGTGGTATCAAAGTAGCGTCCCTAAGTATCTCTACTCATTTATAAAAGACAAGCAGGTTAGCATCAAAGATGTAGTACATGGTGTTATTGATGAAGATCAATTTTCTATCTTTGATCCAGAAGATCTTAAAATTGAAGCTTTGCTGTTTCAATCAGGATATCTAACAATTGACCAAAAAATGGAGGAACGCTACGGGATAGTATATCGTTTGAAATACCCGAATTTTGAGGTGCAAAAGTATTTAGCCCAAGGACTTTTAGCGCATATTACAGCTAAAAAAATAACAGCGGAGAACAGTCAGGAGATGGTAGATTTGCTTGTAGAAAATAACTTCGAGAGTTTTGTAGAGATTCTTGAAGCTCGTTTAGCGGGTATTCCTTATCAGTGGCATAAGCAAGATTTAAATGAGGTTAACTAGAGAAGGTACTGAGAATGAGGTCAGCGATGGCACGCTCACCATACATGCCAACTAAGGCAGGGTAGTATGAGGTAATTTGTATGGATGATCTCTTCTGTCTAAGATACATTTGATGCATCTGTTGCGTCTATCGGATGCATCCCTCGATATCTTTGTGGGTAAGCTCAGTAATAAATAAAGGCTGGTCAAAAACTGCTATGTATTCAGTGATGCAATCTTGGTATTTCTCAAAGAAGCTTTGGCATACTTTAAAGCACGGTTTATCTTATCTTTCATCTATTGTTTTTTGGCGAATCTAAAAAAATTATCAATGATACCTATGTGCTGGATGAAATGTGCAGGTCACGATGTTCTTATCACATCGATTGCTCGTCCTACTCTCCTGCAAAAAGAAATACTTAAATATCTCATAACCTCAATGTAATTACAAGTTTTAGAAAGCAAATCTTTAACTATATGTTAATGATTTGTTTGTAAATAAGAAGGGGCTAGCCAGATTTTTGTTGTTGATTTTGCGAAACTTCAACAAATACATTTGTAAAAGCATACAAAAATCACATATAATCAACAAAAAAATAGTTAGAATTATAGGCTCTGTTGTGATCAAGTAGTGGTATATAAGCAGTTATGCAGTTATGTTAAGATTGCTCGTTATTCTTTGTAGAGTAGATCAGGAGGATGATATTATGGAATTAAATATACTTTTTGCATCGTCTTTGAGAAAGTAACTCACATAAACTGGCTAAAATTAATTTAGGTTAAAATCTGCTCATTTAAGTACCACTAGCACCATTACTTGATCACAACAAAGCCAAATTATATAGCTAACAGATCAACGAGTTTTATAAACTAGCCTGTGGTGTTATAGCTTTACAGTATCGTAGCTTTGGCCATCAAAGGAGCATTTCTTTGCTTCACTATTAACGTGTGTTGTGATATGAACGGGTCTGGTCCATAACTTATGAAGAGCTTTGAGGGTTCCTTCTATGTGAGTTTCTTTGAGATCACGTCCTGTGTCTTTATGGCAGAGAAGAAGTTCTCCTCTATTTTTATAGTTAGCATCCACAATCTCTATGATAGGCTGGCCGAGGTTGGTGATTTGATCGAGGAGTTTTTTCTTGATTTTGGAGAAGTCTCGAGAAAATATCACTCTTTTTTGGTTACGTGGATTATAACGATAAATTAAAAACTTATGTTCATGACAAAAATCTTCGTCGAGAAACTCATCGACGAAGGTAACATCGTTATGCCATTTTCGTATTTCAAAGAGTTTGGCTTCACCTTGTCCGGTAAAACGGATACGTTCTTTGCGTTTTTTAGGGTCATCAATGGAAATATAATCCAAACCATACTTGCCTTCATCCCAGCGTTTTTTTACATGTCTTAACAGTTCGATACCTAGCCGGTAAGGATTGATTTGATCTCCTTGCTCAGCCACCACTCCTGAATGGAGATCGCAGAAATCGATGATTTCTGAATCACAGAGAGGATGGAGTTCAGTCATGATTTTTGAATGCCAATAACTAGCCCATCCTTCATTGATGATTTTGGTTTGAGCTTGAGGAGCGAAATAATAGGCCTCATCACGAATAATACCGAGAATACGTTTTTGCCAGTCTTTGAGAGGAGCATGTTGACCGAGAAAAGCTAAGATATCTCTTTGGGGACTTGCAGGAAAACTTTCTTGAGTGTCTCGTTGTTTTTTTAAACTTTCTTGTTGAGCTTCAAGGAATGCCTTAGGATTTACATAATTATCCATATACTTCTTGGCTTGTAACTTTGATGGTCCTTGAACGTTTGGTTCTTTGGTATAATGATCGTGTTTAGGTGTTACTTTAAAAGGAGCATGAATATCGATAAGATTATCGATACATAGGCAGATATCAATAAATCCTTCCACTTCCTCTTGCCCGTAGCGATCGATGAATTTACGAACAACTCCTGCATGATGAGCTGCTTGATCGAGCATTTTGCGGTTGGTGCGTGAGAACCAATAATTGTTTTTAAAAAAATCCACATGGCCATAAACATGGGCCATGACTGTTTTTTGTAGTACCAAAGGATTTGCACGCATCAAATAAGCATAACTTGGATCTGTATTGACCACTAACTCATAGATTGCAGAAAGCCCAAAGCGATAGGTTTTGGCTAGACGATCAAAAGACATGCCCCAACGCCAGTGCGGATAGCGGCTAGGAAAGCCATGATAAGCGGCAATGGCATTGAGCTCTTTATGATCCACAAGTTCAAAGATGGTATCATAAAAATCCAATCCAGCTGCTTTGGCACATTCAGCAATGGAGCGTGACATATTATGTAATTCAGGAGTGAGTTGGGTGCTGAATGTGCTCATGGTTAGCGCCCCGTTCCTAAAAAAGCCTTAAGGGTATCGATGATATCATCGCGATGAGTCATATTCCTTATAATAACTTTTTCTTCACTACCAAAGCGTCTATTGAGTTCTCCATAGAACTGCCCTGAGCCATAACGAGACTCGGTTTGGCCATAGCCAAACAAATTAGCTGCAGGAAGTAAAACGGATTCAAGAAGATGGAGGCATTCTTCGGTGTCATTGCCAGACCAGTTATCACCATCAGAGAAGTGAAATAAATAAATATTCCATTCGTCAGCGGGAAACTCCTTATCAATGACCTCTACTGCTTTGCGGTATGCAGAGCTAATTAAGGTTCCGCCACTTTCTTTGGTGCGATAAAAAACCTTTTCATCCACCACCTTAGCGGTGGCATCATGAATAATAAAACGTCTTTCAAGATCTTTATACTGAGATGTAAGCCAGGTATCAAGCCAGAAGCCACTGAGCCGTACTAACTCTTTTTGCTCTTCTCCCATGGATCCTGAGACATCCATCATATAAATAATAGCTGCTTGACTCACGGGTTGTTCTTGAACATGAAAACTACGGTAGCGTTGATCTTCGCGAATAGGTATTACAACTGGTGGTTTGAGAGGATCATAAATACCACTGGCTAAAGAACGTTTTAAAGCTGTGCGGTAAGTGCGTTTAAAATGCTTAAGGGAATCAGGACCTTGAGAAGCAATTCCTGAATAGCTTTTGCGTTGCTTGTGTAAAGAAGCTTTATTTCCCTTATCCTCGATACGTGGTAGTTCAAGCTCTTCGCCAAGCAATTCTGCAAGTTCTTCAAGGGTAATGGCATCTTCTAGTACCTTTTCTGATTCTTTATCGGAAGGCTTGCCTCCTTGTCCAGGTTTGTCGCCCTCTCCTGGTGCTACTTTGAGTTCATCACCCACATTTCCTTTTCCTTGTCCGACTTCTTCAGTTCCAGAACCATTTTCTCCAGGCTGTCCATAAGCAAAACGCGGTAGTTCGATACTGGGCAATGGAATAGAGACACGTTGCTTGCGTCCTCCTCCTTGATGAAGGCGTGTCACAAGATTACCGCGGGTGATGTAACCTTTAAGATCTGATTTAACACGGCCACGGATGATCTTTTTAAAACGACTATGGTCGGCATCCATGTTAACAAACATTTGTGCTTCCCTTTCTTCTCTTGCGTTTTGCTCGTCATACTTTTAAGCGTTTTCTCTAAGAGCTTGCTTTTAAAGAGTGTCCTCGAGCAAATATCGATGAAACAAAACTCAATGCATCACTTGCACAGATATCACAATAGCCATAGTTATCGATCAAACGTTGTTTCACCACATCGATCTTACCTTGAGCTTCTCTATCTACCACATTACCGATAAGAGTAGTGAGTTTGATGGTATCTTTTTGGTCCTCAAAAAGTTTGAGCTCTAAAGCTTTATGTAAGCGCTCATTGGAGCGAAAATCAAAAGGCTTGCCATCGAGAGCTAAAGCACCGATATAATTCATGATCTCACGACGAAAGTCATCTTTACGTACATCAGGAATATCGATTTTTTCCTCAATGGAGCGCATCATCCGTTCATCAGGCTCTTCATAGCCGCCTGTGTAGGGGTTTTTGATCTTTTCTTTTTGAATATAGGCTTTGATATTATCAATATAATTACCACACAGTTTATCAATAGCGGATTCATCAGCGGATATGGCTTTTTGGACTTCGTGTTTGACAATATCTTCATATTCTCTTTTGACATCCACGAGTAATTCTCGGTAGCGTTTTTTGGTTTTTTCATCATTGATAAGAGAATGATTTTTTAAACCACTTTCTAATTCATTTAAAACAATAAACGGGCTTAAACATCCTTGGCCTTTATCTAAAATCAAGGCATTGGATATCTTATCTTGAATATACCGTGGAGAAATACCTTCTAAGCCTTCACGCTTGGTTTCTTTGCGTAACTCTTTGATATTTTCTTCTGTGAAATTTTGAGAGGTTTTGCCATTGTAGAGTTTAAGCTTTTGTAGGAGGGTTAGGTTAGCTTTTGTGGCAGGTTCTAGGCGTGTTAAAACGGCCCACATGGAAGCCATCTCTAAAGTATGAGGGGCTATATGCATGTGAGGAACGCTTTCTTTATTAAAATCTTTTTGATAGATTTTGGTTTCTTCGTTTAATTTGGTGATATAAGGAACATCAATCTTGACGGTACGATCCTTAAGAGCTTCCATAAACTCGTTGTTTTGTAGCTTTTTGAATTCGGGTTCGTTGGTGTGACCGAGAATCAAGAGATCAATATCGGTTTGGGCAAATTTCTTAGGTTTGATTTTATGTTCTTGTGATGCTGTGAGGAGATCATAAAGAAAAGCGGTATCGAGTTTGAGGACTTCGATAAATTCGATAATACCGCGATTAGCGATATTGAATTCTCCATCAAAATTGAAGGCACGAGGGTCAGAATCTGAGCCATAAATGGCAATTTTGCGATAATTGATATCACCGCTTAATTCTGTGGAATCTTGGTTTTTTTCATCTTTAGGCTGAAACGTTCCAATACCTATGCGCTCTCTTTCAGAAAGTACGAGACGTCTAATGCGAACATGTTTGTCGATCATCTCTTGCCAATCACCTTTGTAGTGAGTGAGCAATTTATTGAAGATAAAACGTGATGGTGGGCAAAGATCTCCTCGAGGCCAGACCTGCTTGCCTCTTTCTTTGCCTTCATTAAGAGCGGTGAGGAAATGTGTGCGATGTTCAGATGGCAGTAAAATTAAGGGATCTTCGTTCATGGGAGTGGGAAAGGTATCTTCCATATCCACGATATCTTTGAGATGGATCCAATCAAAACTAAACATTAAGCCTTCATCGGTACGGCTATAATGCTCAATGCCTTTTTTGAGAAGTCTAGCGATGGTGGATTTGGATGATCCTACAGGGCCATGTAACAAGATCACTCGCTTTTCAGCACCATAGCGATAAGCTCCAGCTTTGATGGTATGGATCAACTTTTGTAAATGAACATCTAATCCATAAACCGCATCTTTGCCATCCCCTAAAGGATCATCAAAGAAATGCCAATGGGTGATTTTCTTTTTGCTTTCTTCGTATTCATGAAAGCCATAAGAGGCAATCATATCATAGGCTCGTTGAAAGGCTGAGCGAGCAATATCTGGACGCTCTGTGAGCTTATCAAGATAATCTTGAAAGGTTCCTGTCCATGATAGTTCTGCGTACTCTTTTTTAAAGTTTGATTCGCGCAGTATCTCTAAGGCTTGCTGAACATTCATTATCAAGATCTCCTCTAGATGGCTTGATTACCTTTTGATTACTCAATCCTCATCATTATCATTTATATCCGTTCCTGTTTTTCTATGAGGTATATACCTTTATATATCTTTATATATATCTTTATATCTTGTCTTATGGATGCATGTGTCCCCACCTTCGGTTATATCACTTTATGGATTCGGTACATTTGCCATAAAACTTACTTATTCTTCTCCTTCTTTTCTTAACGGCTGTCTATGTGATGGGTGAGATATGTTTTTTTGCGCTTTGGAGGTTGTAGCGTTTGATGAATTCTTTCAAGTCTCCATCGAGGACTGAGGATGCATCAGAGGTTTCGTAGTTGCTGCGATGATCTTTGACTAATTTGAAAGGATAAAGAGTATAGGTGCGGATTTGTGAGCCAAAAGATATATCAAACTGCTCTCCTTGAGCTGCTTGTTTTTGCTTATCTTGTTTGGCTCTTTCAAAAGCATATAACTTTGAGCTAAGTAATTGCATACAACGTTCTTTATTTTGATGCTGCGATCTTTCTGATTGGCACTGCACTACAATGCCTGATGGATGGTGGGTGATACGTACTGCAGAATCGGTTTTATTGACATGCTGTCCTCCTGCACCTGAAGCACGATACGTATCGATACGTATATCTTGTGGTTGGATATCGATATCAATATGATCATCTAGCATGGGTGTTACCGAAACAGAAGCAAAGCTAGTATGACGTCTGCCTGCAGAATCAAAAGGTGATATACGTATCAGGCGATGGATGCCATCTTCTGCTTTTAAATAGCCAAACACTTTGCCGTGAGCTCCAGCTGATACGCGACATTCCACAGACTTGATACCCGCTCCTTCTCCACTGCTTACAGATAGCTCTTCGGTGTTCCAACCCATATTATGGCAAAAACGAGAATACATCCTTGAAAGCATCAAAGCCCAATCACATGACTCAGTTCCACCAGCTCCAGCTTGAATCGAAAGAATGGCATCATGATCATCAAACTCACCAGAAAGAAGAACAGATAGCTCCATATCTTCTAGGGTTTTTTCAAAGGAAAGCAATAATTGCACAGCCTCTTGGAAAAAACTGGTATCTTCATGAGCTAGCTCACTGGCAGCACATACATCCTCTTTAAGAGAGCTCAGATGTTGAGCTGCCAGAATGTGAGTTTCGATATTTTTTTGTTTTTTTATCTCAAGGGCAGCGCGTTTGCCATCATTCCAAAAATCTGGATCAGCTATCATTTTGTCTTTGAGTTCTTGATGCTTGCGGATATGATTTTCGAGGTCAAAGAAAACCCCATAGATCTTCAAAACGTTGCAAAGACAGATTTTTTCGCTTAACAAACGTAGCTTTATCCATGATCATCCTTTAGTGATAGGGCTCTTTCTTGATGGATCTATTCTTTCTGTTAATGCGTCATCTATGGAGATGATTTTATTATATAAGCAACTTCTCCATCAGAGACAGTGGGATTTTTTCCTACATTTTTTATATTTTTTACAAATATGACTTGCATTCCTTTTCTCTCTGTATTACCAAGTCAAACAACATCAATGTTTTAATAAAGCCCTTTGGGCATATTTCTAAGAATCATGACTGCTGCATGATCGTGCAGTAGAAAAGATGGCTAGGGGTGTGTGTGGGGGCACAGACAAGGAGAGAGTTATGCAACAGATCCCTTCCACACATCGTCTCCCTCATGTGACAGCTCAGGTGAATTTTTCTCAGGCAACGGCTGCAGCTAGTAGCCAGGCTAGCCAGGATTTGCTACAACTTGATAAAGCAGAAGCTCAGAGGGGCAAGAATCTGCAAGTATTGGATCGTCCTACTTTGATATGTAATGAAAATCGTGCTTACTTTGATGGCCGTGTGATGAATTTGCGTAAAAAACGAACTTTGGAACGGAAGCTTTTTCAATTGTTTTCTCATACTCATACACCAATTGCTAAGGACCATGTCATTGAGCATCTCTATGAAGTTTCTTTGGAGGAAGCCTCTCCAAGGCGTCGGCAATGTATGAATAATGCTTTAAATAAATTGATGGTACGTACGCGTGGGGAATGTAAAAAACATTTAGATCAGCCTGGGAATCCTCAGTGGGAATGGTTTGTTTTTGATCATCAGCGTAAATGTTACTCTTTGGTTGAGCCTCACAAAACCAGATCTTAAGTTATGATTTGAATTTATTGAATCCTCCGAGGTAGCCATCACGTAAAGGATCTTTTTCGTGAGGGAGATGATAAGAACAGCGTATGCCGTGTAATGAGCTAAACCATGGTTGTTCAGTAAGGGTTTTAAGGGTGCCCTGACAATGCTTGTTCATAGCATTTGAAGACCATTCCTTGCTGATGTTAAAACGCAGCTTAATGCCCACTCCTTTAGAAAAGAAAATTGTGCTGGCATGTAAGAGAGAATCATCTCTAAAGAGTTTTGCGAGTTGTTCTTGCCATTGATTTTGAGCTAAATGCTTGTCCATATAGGATTTGATGGTGTCTTGAAAGGTAAGACGAAAATACGATCCACCAACGTTATAGAGCAATTTATGGGCAATACTGTACTGTACATAGGCGGACATAAATTGTTTGTTTTTATAACTCTTATCTCCTTCTTTGACCCACATCCAAGCATCTTTTCCGCTATGAGTCCAATAAGCTGTATGTAAGGCTCCGATGTAGAGTTTTCCTTTATCTGCAACTACGGTTGAGATGATACGGACAATTTCTTTTTGGCCTCGCCAAGATAGCACCAAAAAAAACTGCAATGCAGCTTCATGGAGAGGAGATACATACATATCATCGTCAGGACAAAGCACCTGTCCTCTACCAACGGTGTCATAGATGGCCCATATCCCTGCATAACTCATTTCTAAAGGTGGCTTGTCAGTCATCAGAAACACACTGCCGAGCTTTTTGATATTGTCTTCATGATCACGCATTCGTGGCTTCATTAAAGCTCTGATAGCGCCAGTATCTTTGGTGCGCATAGCCTGTAAATACTGACTGACAAACTCTCCAAACCCTTCTCCTACGTAGCTGTACTGGCTTTTGACATCATAATGAGTACTCGTTACGGACTTAAGAGATACAGGGGGAGATGTGGGGAGTGTGGCTAGCTCTGTGGCTAGTTCTGTGGCTAGCTCTGTGGAAAACTCTGAGGCACCTGTTTTTTGGGTATGTCTGTTTTCTTGAGGAGAATGCGTTTGTGGTTGCAAAGAACGACAGAGCATTACAGGAGAGACCAAGGGGATATTTGCTACAGAGGGAAACAGTTTTTGAATGGATGTGGATACATGTAAAGAGCTCACAAAAGGAGCTTCAAAGCTATATCCTAAATAAGGGCAAGCAAATAGGCATAAGAGGATGCTTATAGGGAATATGAGGTGGTTTTTTTTGATGGCTAGTTTGATGGCTAGTTTGATGGCTAGTATGTTTGTAACAGATGATGAGATATGTGGATTATTTAGCATGACAGGTTCCACAATTTTTTTGATTGTCTTTAAATTCGGTAACCTTCCATCCATTGAATTCATCGTTGATATAGCTTAAAGCTTCTTCAAGAGCTAAAAACTCTAGGGATAAAAGATCTTTAAGAAGATCTTTTTCCAAACAGTAAGCATGATAGAAGTAGCGGTTTTTTTGTGGACAAAAGATCACACTGACGCCAGCTTGACGTTTTTCAAAGGTTAAACACGCTGTTAAAAAGTTTTTTTCTGTAAGCATGGTTATCCTTATGAAAAATATCTGTGAATAAAATCTTTGAGTTGGTGATGATTTGGCAAAGGGGTGATGACTTCCAAAGCTTTGTTAAAATAGCTTGTAGCTAGATGTTCCATACGCTTTATTCCTACTATCTCCACAAGAGCTTTGGTATGTTTATCATGGCGATCTTTGAGATCATCGCGGAGCTGATAGGTGAGGCCTAAATAATTACTGAGATCTTTAAGGCATGTGTAAACTTTTGGATCACACTGCTGTGTAGAGCTATAATAGCCCATCAATACACTAGCACAAAAGAGCCTTGAGGTTTTGAGGTGGTAGGTGTGAAGTAAGGTTTCTTCGTTATGAATCCAGGGCTGTTGAAGGCTGTGGTCTTTATCTCTATGAGAATGTTCACTTTGTTTGCCAGGCTTGCTAGCACATGGCTGGTTATAGCTATCCCATACCTGCCCTAACACCATGCCAGACGATCCGATATGCTCTGCCAGTACCTGACTCATGAGTAAACGCTGTGAGGCTAATAGTGGTGCAGGCCATGAGGCTAAAACATGGAAAGCATCACTGAGAAGAGCATCTCCTAGGAGGACTGCCATGGCTTCACCATAACGGACATGGAGAGTGGGCACGTTTCTGCGGCTTGCGGCATCATCCATACAAGGTAGGTCATCATGTATCAAAGAATACATATGCACCATCTCAGTAGCTAGTGCTGGAGGCATAGCTGCAGCCTTGTTACCACCAAACATGTCACCAATAAGCATACATAGCTGTGGACGGATCCATTTGCCTTTGTTTGCAAGAAATTCACTGACAGCGGGCCCTAAGGGTTTGGGTTGTACCTTATAGCGTTGCTGCAGAGCATGGTAAGCCTCATCAAAGCTCATGATCACATACTCACTATTGTTTTGGGAGTTCGTGTGGCTGAAAAACGAAAAAGATATCACGAATTAAGGATTTTTTTGGGACAAAATATGATCGATGGTTATAGGAAGCAATTGTTTTTCATAAGCAAACACGCGTGCTGCTAGAGATTTTACAGTGTCGTTTTTGTGAATAGATACCACCACTTGAGATATCACCTTGCCTTTATCATACTCCTCACTCACTTCATGGCAAGTAGCTCCGCTTACTCTTTCTTTGCCTTTTAAGACCATCTCATGGACCTTATCTCCATATAAGCCTTTACCGCCATATTTAGGCAGTAAAGATGGATGGATGTTTATGGTTTGGATGGTGTTTGCTACCTCCATAGGATAAGGCCTTAAAAAACCAGCAAGAACTACTAAAGCACACGATAGATCATTTAAAAATGTTTGTAGATCTTGCCAAGATGTGTGTTGCTGATGTTTTTTTTTGTGTCGCTGAAAGGTTCCCATAAAGATGGGTAGTTGAGCTTGTTGAGCTATTTTCACACCGTTAGCTTGCTGGTGAGAGGTGATGACGCCCACCACTTTAAAACAATAGTGTTGTTCTTTGGCGAGCAGATTAGCCAGTGAGCGACCTCCTCCTGAGAGGGCCACAACAATGGGGATGTGATGAGATGTCATATGAGCAATCACCTGCAAGGGGATGTATCGAAGAAAAGAGAGTGATCTTTTTGATGAAGGTGAGCAAGGCCATGCCAATATGTTTGCCCACTTTGAGAGGGTTTTCCTTCGCTTTTAAGAGATATCAATGCCAAATCGTTACATCTTGTGCCCACACATAATACATGAGTAGAGGCATTGTAAGCTAGTTCAAAGGGCTTAAGATGACTGCTAGCTAATGGTTTCATATCTTCAATGATCACCCGTTTTTTGCAAAGAAATGTGTAACTTCCAGGCCATGGATAGAAAGCTCGATAACGTCTATAGAGATCTTTGGCTGAAGAGGAAAAATCCAACCAACCCATCTGTTTGTTGAGCTTGCCACAATAGCTTGCTTTCTGTTCGTCTTGAGGGATGCCTATGGGATTGTTCGGATTCTCTGCGATCATTTGGCATGCTTTGAGTAATAAAGGAGCTGATAGGTTAAATAAAAGGGCTAGTAATGCATCAGCTCTTTGATGGTCTTTTATGGTGATATCTTTTGTGATGATCACAGGGCCGCTATCGAGTTGTAAGGTGGTGTGAAGAATGCTGACAGCTGTTGAACGATCACCTTGTAAGATAGCTTCTTGTACAGGAGTTGCCCCTCGGTAGAGAGGTAGCTTTGATGGATGGATATTGATGACTCCAAACAAAGGAAGAGATAAACACTCCTGATCAAGTATCTGACCATAAGCTGCTGTTACGATAAGATCACAAGATAGTGTGGCTAGCTGTGCGAGTTCTTTGCAGCCAGCTAAACGAGCTGGCTGCAAACATAAAAGGTCCTGCTCTTTAGCCCAGCGGGCTAAAGGAGGATCCACAAGCTTTTTGCTTCGTCCCTTGCTGCGTGCTGGAGGAGTGAGGACAGCGATGAGATCCCAGCGAGGATCTTTGTGTAATGCCTCACAAGGAGCAATGACATATTCCGGTGTTCCCATGAAGACAATACGCATATCTGACCTTAAGGGAAACGAGCAAAACAATAAACAAAAATGGTGGAGATAGGTGGATTTGAACCACCGACCTCACGCTTATCAGGCGTGCGCTCTAACCAACTGAGCTATATCTCCCCTTTGATCATCATCATGCCCTAAAAATAGGTTTATGTTACAAGGCTCGATGCTACAATGTTTTCGGATTTGCGCAAAGTCCTAACTTTTCCCATATAATCATTTATGTGACTCATAATGTCGCTTATGACGAGTGATTCTTTTGACAATAAGGACACATAAATGTGGAACGTTGATGTTGTCTTAAACATACCAGTATGTGACCACAATGTTTGCATGGCTCTCCTTTGCGCCCATAAACGTTAGCCATTAAAGGAAACATCCCAGCTTCTCCCTTGCTATGCCAATAATCTTTAAGAGTGCTTCCTCCGCTAGCTATGGCTTTATGGAGAGTGGATTGAATAGCTTTAGCTAACTTTTGATACTCTTTTTTTGAGAGTTCTCCAGCTGGTTTAAAAGGCGATATAGATGCTGTGTAGAGAGCCTCACATACATAGATATTACCCACTCCGACAACGATGTGTTGGTTCATGATAAAGGCTTTGATACTGAGAGTACGTTTGCGGGAGTGTTTAAACAGATGACCGCTCAGATCGTTAACAGCCACATCTGTTGGCTCTATGCCGTAACGTTGCAGGTAGGGATGATCACATAGATGTTCTTTGTGTCCCACATGTACTCCAAGACGTCCAAAACGTCTTGGATCAATATAATGCAAGCTGATAAGAGATGTTTTTTTGTTAACTTTCTGATGAGATGTACCACGTAATATCCAATGAGTATGCTTGGCCTTTTTTTCTTTGTGAATATCATCAAAAGCTTTTCTGTTATAAACACGTATATGTCCACTCATGCCTAAATGACATATTAAAGAGCCTGCATAATGGGCAGCTGCTTTGTTTTGGTGGCAAATATCGATGAGTAAATACTTGCCTCTTCTAGCTACAGAGCTGATGGTGGCATGTTCGGTGGCAGGTGTTTGGCAAAGTAAGGACTGAATAGAAGATATGGGGATAGCATCACGTAAATCTTTGCGAAAGAAATGTATATCTTTTACTTTGAGATCGCAGATATAAGGAATTAAGGCTTTTTTAAGGACCTCTACTTCAGGAAGTTCTGGCATGATCAGAGTGATAGTAATAAGAAGGAAAAAAGCGGTATAGAAGGGAGGTAAGATATAGCATTCAAAAAGCGCACCCTGAGCGATTCGAACGCCCGACCTTCTGATTCGTAGTCAGATGCTCTATCCAGCTGAGCTAAGGGTGCTAAAAAGATCGTAGGAATAGTTATATCATATTCACTAGATTCCTAAAACACCAGAGATAGAGTGATCCTATCTACTAAAGTAGGCAAAGCATCTTTTGTAGAAGATCGTCTGGACTTTAGGCCATAAGCCCATATATAGGCATCATAGGATTCTTCTAAGGGAAGAATAAACATAGCAAAGTGATGATCGCTACAAGGGCCTGTTATACCACCTGATGCACTATAATCCACACCAAGCTTATTATCTCTAAACCATGTACTATCCAATCTACCTGTAAATAAACCTTCTTTGTCACTTTTGGTTATATTCATGGACTTAAAACCAAAATCATGTGTACCCTCATCATTTTTGACCATGACGCCATTTTTTCCATAGCAGCCATAATACACACCATTTGCTTCTAGAGGTTGTGGAACAAAAAGCCCTCCATTACGTACGACTTCAAGGGCTGCACGATCCAAAGCACGACGCATTAAAACATTGAGATCCAATCGTGAATCCATTTTTGTTGTTTCAGACTTTGATATACTCAGAGCCAGGCCAGCACATAAAACTAAAGCACCACCCACCACAACTTCTACCATCGACACAGCGCCTTTTTGAGAGTGCCTTAATTGATTTAAGAAGTGCATATCCTACCTAATGATGTAAACGGGGGTGTTTGGATTGGTTGGGGGAGGTTGTTGCGAAGCCGCTTTTTCACATTTTCTACTTTCATTTCCGTTGTTTTCTTCCATATTCAATGGATCTTCGGTGATAGCACGTGTAAATGCGTCAGCGTGAAAATGCCCCATTAACCGACTTTCAATGGACTTAAGATCACTAGGAGTGTCCTCACTTTCCATGCTATAAATGGTGGTTTTTGCATCATGGTCGACTTTAAGTTGGCTAGCCATAAAAGAGCCAAATAAAAATACATTACGATCCTTTTCTGCTCCCGTAATAGTTATGGTGCCATCTGTGGCAAGTAGTGCGCAAAAATTCATGGGTCCCGATCCTTCACTGTAGCCAGAAAAGTCGATGGTTATACCACCTTGTTTGATCCATACAACTGGGATACTCGGATCTTCGCATGATCTATTGCCCGTAATCTTGATGGTGTTGCTTTCATATCTGAAACCAGACTCTCCACTACTATTATCTGAATAGCAGGATCTCCCGCCAAGATTTAATGAAAAAGAATCAAGAAATGTTGTTAATTTATCAGATTCATTAGTGAGGAATTTTGTATGTAATCCTTTTTGGAATACTCCTGAAAAATTGTCAAGTCCTTTGTTGTTTAAAGCTGAGAGATCCACGGTGCTAGTGTTGGTGAGTACAGGGTTTTTGAAGACCGCTGACTTATTCCATAATGTACTGCCTGTTTGTTCTTTGAGGATATCACTGAGCTCGGATATGGTTTTTGATGCTGTATTTTGATGAATAAATACAGATGTAGCAAAGATTACTTTGCCATCGGAATTAACTGTAATTAACGGTGTTTTAGGGTTATGAAATACAAACCCAAGGGTTGCAATACTAGCTGGATGAATGATGGTCTGTGCGGTTGCTTCAAAGGTAAGGGCCAGTGTATCATCGGTTCTTAGACGAGCCTTACCTTTTACCCCAATATCGATGATGTTATGCTGGCCGGTAAATCCATGTATTTGGAGATTTATATAGAGATCTGTGAGGTTTTGTCTCTCAGTCTCTGTGGTTAAGCAATTGATGATTTTTTGACTACTTGTATCATTGATACTTATTTCTGTACCGGTACCGTCGGCACTGTCACTTTTATTGCATGCTTCGTTCGGTGGCTGGCCATCTTCTGGTGGGGCACATATTGACAAAGCATATACTTGGCTTTCGTTATCGCTATCTCCGCTAGTGTCCTTAAACTTTTTTGCATATGTATTTATAAAATTTGTTAAATCTTTACCATTGTCAGCTATGGTAGCAGATCCATCAGCGCATTGTAAATCATCAGCATTTCTCATTACATTAAGTAATCTATTGACGATGTTTTGTCCTATAAGTTGGCCTGCAGATAGTTTTTTCTGCCCTGTAGCAAAAATCTGCCGATCTGTTTTAGAGACTCCAGAATTGAAGTAAGCATAAGATCCTGCGATGGTTGCAAGAATAAAAGCCATTGTAAATAAAGCTACCCCTCTACAATCAGCAACTATATGAGAAGCCCATCTCTGCTTGCTTGCTTGTGCTTTGATGATCATGAATGTATCTTGTTAAGCTATATTATGGTTGTTGTCTGCATTGTTATCTCAACATACTGTCTGTTTTTTGTTATTTCTTAATGTTTCTGTTTTTATGGTTATGTGATGGGATATGCTTAGAAAAATAGTTAGTTGTCAACAGGATTGTCAGCAGGCACTACTGGGGTATTCGTGTTTTGGAAGGTTTCCTTTAGTACAACAAATGTAGTAAACCGATTTTTGCCTAATTGTCTTGCAAAAACAACATGCGAGTCTTTGTTTAGCCCTTTTAGAATAGGTCTAGATTCCGAAGAGAGTCCTGACTTTGACCCATCATAGACGGCATGAAACAAGGAATTTGTTTTCTGATTTGCATTGCTCTTAGAGATATAGAATTTATGAAAATCCACGGGTACAGCAACAAGCCGTGATGCGGGGCTAAATCCATTATTTTCATCGGGTGTAGAAGAAAAATGATTAATGAGATAATGTGCATTGACAGCTTTTTCATAGTTGTTTATTCGCGGAGAACGAATGGTAGGATGTCGTAAGGTTGGTTTTTTATAAGGAAAGAATGGTGGGTTCCATCCTTCTACGCTGGTACCATTCTTAAGAATGCCTTTTTGTTTGTTGGCTTGGTAGTTGTTTTTATCTTCGGTGTTTGTGTGCTCAGAGCCATAGAGCTGAAATCCAAATCTTTGGTATAGTCTTTTGTTGGGAGCATCAAAATTGTTACCAAAAAACGTATATATTTTTCCATATATTTCTTCTATGTTCGCAATATCCACATGTAACTGGTCTTCGTAGTCATCTTCTGTGGCATTGCATTGCTCAGTTACAGTAGGGTTTGCTATAGTGGGTTGGCTGAGTCCCACAATCATGTTGAGTTGACGACAAGGCATGTTCTCTGGATTGCTCCAGTTTATGCTGCTGTTTGTGCATTTGTTAAATTTCTTTATATAACCTATATAATAAAGCATAGGGTTGTTGGGATAAAAGAAAAGATAAAATTGATCCTTATACTTTTCTAGCATTTTTTCGTTGTTGAATTTTTTAGGAACAAAAACAAGTAATTTTTGATCGACTTTTTCTAAAAACTTTTTTGTAGCTGCCTCATTTCTATTATTACATTGTCCAACCCTTTCTGTAATCATGTCTTTGGTTGTGCCACGATAGCTATCGATTTCAAAGTAAAAAGAATCCTCAGCGTGAGTCATGATGTAGAATGCTTCATTTGTTTTAGCTTTATTCTTATCTATATCATCACCTGTTAGTCTGTATCCTACAAAATAACGAGAATCTCGAGACTGATACACTTTGGTTTTATAATCGAGAGAAGGTAATATGTTGAGTGAAAATGAACCGCCTTCTGAGTTGCTTGGGAACAATTTTTTTTCTATAGCGGCAGCTATGGGTGTTCCATTATCTTCGGTCTTGATTGTGGTGGCTTCATCACGAAAAAAATTGATACTTGCAACCTTACCTTTGCCTTTTATGGTGGTCTTTAGAAGGATGTCTTGAGCTTGAATGCCCTCAAATTTAGGTTGTCCTTGTTTGGCATCATTTGATGAATGAAATGAAAGTTTCATAAAACATCCATTAGGTTGTGCACTTGTTTGCTTTTTGCCACAGTGATCGCTAAGGCCTCTGAAACTAACGGGCATTTTAAAATAGGATCTAGAGATGCCGGATCTATTGATAACCTCTGTGAACTTTTTTGCATATGGATGGCGAGATAGCTTTGCTCTTTTTTCTCTAATGGTTTTTTGCATGAACTTTCTTTTAGAGTGTGCACTGTCTGTGCGGTAAAATCCAGCATCAGAGACCACATATAGACCTCCTGCCAGCAAAGCTGCTCCTATACCAATACTTAGCACTACCTCTACAGTCGAAAAGCCCTTTTGAGATGCTATCTTGTGATGTGCTTGAAAAAGGAGGTCTTTCATGTATGTCACCAAAGTATTTGCTTAGAGTTATAGATATTCGTATCCATATATGGATTCTTTAATGCTCATCATGCTACTGGAAAATATGAAATACGAAATAAGGCTTATAAGGTGAGATAGCTTTTGGTTATTGTTGATCACTGTTGATCATGGAATAGTTGAGTTTGATATCTATTCTTTTCTTTCTTAGTAGTTCTTCGTCTTTTTGTGAAAATATCATGCTGTATATACAGAAGTGCTGAGGTGTTATCGGCTTAAGAAGATTAATTATTATTAAAGTTTGAGTGATAAGTTTCCGTATTGTTTGGTGATGCTGTAACGTCAGTTTTTTGATACAGAAAGAAGGATAGATGGATGAGCTTCTTGACTTCGACGGGCTTGCCTTAACCTCAGTCATAGTCATGCTCGGTGGTGGTTCTAAGAGATTTTGAGCAGTTTGATGCTACCTTAAAAATATGATTTTGGCGGTGTTTTAAGAAAAAAGTATGGAAGTGGTTGTCAGTATATTGAGCTCAGATATAAGCAATCCATGGCAATAAGGAAAATAGAAAATCAAGGAAAGAACACGTTAGTAAAAACCATACAGTTTGGGTAGTCACTGCCGAGTAATGCATCACATTGATGGTGATAGTTGTGGATGATAGTTGTGGATGATAGTTGTGGATGATGGTTAAGAATGTTCTATGAATTGAGCTATCTCCTCTGAGTAAAGTAACAGGTGTAGTGGTAGAAAGATGCACTATGACCAGTAAGATGATGACTGATTTCAAACCAGAAGACATCAGCAAGGAAAGAAAGCTGTGCACCTAGGATACGAATGGTACCTTTCTTATTTCTTATTAAAATTAAAATTAAAATTACATATGAAAAAACATAGAATGACATCTAAAACAAAGAAAATTATGCTTTTTATATCTTGTCATCTTTTTAATGTGTCTTTTGTTTGTTATGTCTCTGTGATGGTTTTAACGTTGTTTTCTTCTGTAGCTTATGGACAAGACCAAGAATCAGGACAAGAACAAGGACAAGAACAAGGACAAGAACCTAGCGATAGTGGGGCGGAGGAGTATGTTGACATTCAAGAGGTCACTGTACCTGTAAGCAGATCTTATCTTAATCTTTTAATAAAAAACGGTCAGAAATCTTTTTTTATAGATCCTATGCCAAACCCAGAATCAGGAGATCAACTTCCGGTTGACGGAAGAGGTGGTTCATCAGGTGGTCCGTGTGATAATCCTTTTTTAAGCGATCTTAATTGTCCTGATCCGGGCTCTTCTGATACAACTCCTGAAACTGACGACCCTGGCACTCCTCCTGTTGGTTTACCCATACCACCTCGTGATTGTGCAGCTGATAAACCATTTTGTACTCCTTCTAATCCCTGGATTAGAACTGAGCGTGACGACAATGATAGACTTCGAAAATGGAATCCCAATCTAGGTAATTGGAGAAATCCTGGAGAGTTAATTATTCAAACCGGTCAGCAGAGATGTGGCAATGCTTCTGCCAGTAGCCTATATAGCAGTAATCCAGCTATCGATTATCTCACAATTGAGCAGCGCAATATTGTAGGATCACGCACAGTTAGGAGTGGGGGAAGTGGAGGAAGTGGAGAAAGTGTGGTTAGCAGAACTGCTGTAGCAGAAATTGCTAGTGATCAACAAGTCAATACTCGAGGTGGGAGTGTGAAGTTTGCTCTTGTCTATTGGACCAGTGCTCAATTGGCCGGTGCTTCTCAGGGCTCTAAGCTGGTCCATCCTATTCACCGTATGGCTCTACCCGATTCTAGCTCTGGGTTGAATCGAAATGTAAAAATTACAGATATTATAGACAGTTTCAGAGAGACTATGAGAAACTATGCCATTCATGTGTTTCGTCACTCAAATGGTTTTGGATCTAGTAAATACCGTGTGAGTACAACACATAAGCCTCACTTGAAACCACAAAAAGACAACCTTGTGGTTTTACCTCCATATAATCTTAAAGGAAAACAATACTATAGAAACAAGGGGCAAAGATCTTATTCTGGTAATCAGCATATTGCATATATCAATACCATTGCTCTTGGCGTAACGAATGCCAATATGGGAGCTGTTCGATTCATTGCTCCCCCGGATATGGACAAAACAGGTAACCATCCTAAATCAGATTGGTTAGAAGAAGTTCTTAAAAACCAAGTAGGCTTCACTCAAACGCAAATAGATAAGCTTTCTGATGCTCAATATAATAAATGGGCGGTGATTGCTTATTGGCTGAAGGTGTTTAATCAAGGCAGCTGGGGAGCTCTTCGTAGAACTGGTAGCAATCAGCCAAAAATGGTTTATACCACACACTTTGCTATTCAAGCTTGTCGTCAGTTTAGTGTTAACAGTCATCCTAGGGTAACTCTGTTAACTCAGGCTCAAAATCCGAGTTGGATGGGATCAGCAAATAAAAAAGTTGAGGATATGGGACGGCTATATAGCAAGGATTTCAGGTATCGTGATGTCAAAAGTAACCCGAGTATGCATTTACGAGCAGATCAAGTGATCCAAGATCTCAATGATTGGGCTAGTTATCCGGATCTTTTTAAACTCAGCGAGTATCAACAAAGAGTTACTTCACGTCAGAAACTTAATGCATTTCTCAATCAAGATGCTCAAACAATTGGGACCATGCAATCATCTGAAAAAGATAAGCTTATTAAGCGTTTAAACAAATATTCTGATCTTGTAATGCCTCAAAATTATACGACAAATGTATTCCCTGAGGCATTTGGGGAGAAAAAAAGTGCATTGTCATATTTTTACAAGCACCTGAAAAGAGTTGCAGATGCTATACCTACATATACACCCCCAGAGGGTGATCAACCAGTGAAAGACTTAGTAGTTGAGCGCTTGAAGGATTATCAGGGTGCTGGTTTATCAAGACTTACACAGATACAGAGAGATTGGATTGGGTCATTGCATAGTTTACAGACCCCCAGGTTTTTAACAAAAGGCATAGATCCTCCTGTTTCATGCTATGCGCTGAAAGAGGCCTTTCATAGAATAGACCCCAGCGAAAGCAATATCACACCGTATACGCCTAAATGGTGGGAACATACCGACTTTGGTTTTACCTGTAAGTTCTTAGCACGGCTATTTCGTGTTGCTGAATATAATAGTCAACAAGCAGACGCTGATACCAGGTTAAATGTTCAAACTTTTACATGGACACTTACAAAAAAAAGGCAAGCACCAGGCGGATTGGAATGCACGGCAGGTTTACCGCGATTCACTGAGCTAGCAGAGAGCGCTAAAGCCCTTAGTGATGACGATTGGAAAAAGGGTAAGAGCCCATACTATCTCAAGTTTACAGCTCGAGAAAATGCAATTGATATTGCATTAAAAATTCAACCCAGGTGGGGCAATACCTTCTATACATTAAGTAATCTTAATGATGGGAGACTGGAACGTCGGTTGGATCGTGTTGGTGCCACTGTAGATCTCATTGAAAAAGTTCTTGATGGGGATGAGGAGGGTGCAAGTGTTAAGGGTTGTTATGAATTTGATGCCATGAAACAAGCCGTAAAAGTGCATCGTCAAAACGAAGCATTAATGCTCAAAAAGTCCCTCGAATATTACTTAGAAGAAGTTTTCGCTCCTGCAGTGATTTTTGATGAGATACAAATCAATCTTGCTCTTCGACCACATTTTTCTGTTTCTTGCAGTGGAGATGCTTTGGTTGATTATCTAAATACAAATAGACGATCAGATTTAAGCAAATTTAAGGATGCTTGGGGGAATGTGTTGTCATCAGCTCATCTTGATCTACTCGATAATACACATAATCGGGGGTTATCTTTGTTACAGACATTTGATGCCAAAAATCCAGAAGGGCCATTTAATTTACCACCCCAAAATGCACGAACATACACCGAAGGAGCAAGTTATCTTACGTTTAACAACTCCAAAGTTACTGCAAACAAGATCAATGCAGCTGATACGGCATCAGAAAGAGAAGATGGGCAGGATTTTGAGAAAATTATTTTGGGTAATGTCGGTGGTGATAACGAAGGCTCAGCCCTTGAGTTTTCTAAGCCGATGGTTTACCAACCTGGAGAAGCTTTACCTCAACCTAAAATTGTTTATGAAGCAGACAGTCTTGCGGTGCGTAGCTATCCTCGAGCTATCTGTCAGTTAGTTAATGTGGAAAGGATAATACTGCAGCGGGTGCGTCATTACAACAGCAGTAGTAATTAACATGTCTCCAACGCGATTTAGGGCGTTGTGTCCTATTTTATCTTAACATCAAAGCAGGATGTTCCATAAAATTCTTGAAAGTATCAAGAAATTGAGCTCCTGCCATACCATCTATGACACGATGATCACAGGATAGTGTCACAGAAACCTGTGAGACGATCTTGATGTTAGTGTCTTCTTTGACCACAGGCTGTTTAGTGACTTTTCCCACAGCTAGAATGGCTGACTGAGGGGGGTTGATGATAGCAGAAAAGACTTCCACACAGCTCATGCCAAGATTGGACAAAGTAAAGCACCCACCTGAGAGCTGGAATTGAGAACGATGTTTTCCTTGCACACCATGGATGAGTTCACGTAGTTTTCTTGAGAGTTCCTCTAAGCCATAATCTTCTGCTCTGCTGAGTACTGGAGTCACTAAACCTTGTGGTACAGCCACAGCAATAGCTAAATCCACAGTGTCTCTTTGCACAATATGATCTCCTGCCCATGAAGACCTCAGGGCAGGATGTAAAGGCAAAGAACGGCTAAGCGTAAAGGCAAAAAGATCATTGATAGATATTTTCCAAGGAGCATCATCATTCTGTTGCTGCTTTTGCTCTTGAATAAAGTGATCATTGAGCTGTTTGCGTAAAGCCAAAAGAGCATCCATTTCAATGGTTGTGGTGAGGTAGAAATGGGGTATGTTTTGTTTGCTGGCTGTTAAGTTCTTAGCAATACTTTTGCGAAGCATGGAAAGAGGTATTTTGCGCTCTTGTGGGTTTTGAGAGAGTGTTGGAGGTTCTGTGAGTCGTGGTTTCTCTGTGAAGGTTTGAGGCTCTATGTGAGAAGTCTGTTGCGGTGGTAATTGAGTAGATGTCAGTGTAGATACAGGAGGTTTTGTTTCTAAGTATGCTTCAATATCACGTTTTACAATTCTGCCATAAGAGCCACTTCCTGTGAGTGTTGTGACATCGATGTTGGCAGCACGTGCTAACTTAGCAGCTAGTGGTGAGATGCGCAGTCGGTTGTGGGTATTGTCATGGTGTTTTTGAAGCTCTTTTTCTTTAGGTTCTTGTGGCGAAGGTGTCTGTTTATCAGGAGTATGGGAGCTATCATCACTCCCGATGCTCGTTACATCAAGAGGTTCATCTGATTGATCTGGTTGATCTGCTGAGGTATCTGTTAATGTATCAGCGAGGACAGCAATAGGAGATCCTAAGGATGTTTGTGATCCTTTTGGTACAAGGATTTTTATAAGATATCCAGATTCAGGAGAGGCGTACTCCATAGTAGCTTTGTCGGTTTCAATCTCACAAAGAGGATCTCCTTCTTCCACATACGAGCCCTCTTCAATCAACCAACTATCTATGCCTCCTTCTTCCATGGTATCGGAAAGCTTGGGCATATAGACCATATGTTTTGCCATATAGAACTCACTTTATTTAAAGATAACTGATGTGTTTGATGGCTCCTAGTACATCCTCTTTTTGAGGCATGACTTCATGTTCAAGATTTTCTGCATAAGGCATAGGTACAAAAGAAGAGCTTACTCGGAAAGGAGGAGCATCGAGATCATCAAAGCATAGCTGTGTGATGTGAGCAGCTATCTCAGAGCCAACCGAAGCAAAGCCCCACCCTTCTTCAACCACCACCAAGCGATGGGTTTTCCGTACGGAGTTGGCAATAAGCTCTATATCTAAGGGCTGTAAGGTGCGGGGGTCGATCACTTCCACAGAAATACCCAATTGTTTTTCGATATCAGAGAGATAACCCATCACTTTCCACAGAGCCTTACCCCAACTCACAAGAGTGACATCTTGGCCTTGTTGACGTATAACCCCTTTTGCTAGTGGTACTAAGTACTCTCCTTTAGGAACATCACCTGTATGAGAATACATCATCTCTGATTCAAGAAAAATCACACAGTTATTATCCCGTATAGAAGAGGCCAGTAACCCCTTACCATCAGCTGGGTTAGAAGGACATACCACCTTTAGACCAGCTATGTTCACTAGCATAGCTTCCACATATTGGGAATGTTGAGAGCTCAGCATATGAGCTGCACCATTAGGCCCCCGGAAAACTAAAGGCATATCAAATTGACCACCACTCATATAACGCATCTTAGCTGCATGGTTGATGATTTGATCAAAGCCTTGGATACCAAAATTCCAAGTCATCATCTCAATGATGGGGCGAAGTCCTGCCATGGCAGCTCCCACTCCCACACCCGCAAAGCCAGCCTCTGAAATGGGTGTATCTACTACACGCATAGAACCAAATTGTTTATACAATCCCTTAGAAACTTTATAAGCACCATCGTACTCTGCTACCTCCTCACCCATCAAAAATACATGCGGATCTCGTTGCATCTCTATGTGCATGGCATCTAGCAAAGCTTCACGAAAGGTCATGGTAGGCATGGTATGATAATCATCCTTTTATGATGTTTTTTTGTGTCTCTATACACTACTGACTATAAACATGGTGGTAAGCTAAGGCCTTATCCGGTGGAGCTGCTTTATCCGCTTGAGCTTCTATGGATTTTAGCTCAGCTTTGATCTCTTTATCCCATGCGCGGATACTGTCTTCATCGGTGATGCCATCATTCTGTAGGCGTTTTGCGAGTGTTTTGATGGGATCATGATCGTCTTTATAGCTGTTAACTTCTTCTTTAGAACGATATAAGCTGGGATCTGATACAGAATGGCCCTTATATCGATAGGTCAGTGCTTCTACCAAATGAGGAACGCCTTTGCGTACCCGTTTGATGGTTTTGCTCATATGATCATAAACAGTAAGTACATCTTGTCCATTCACTTGAGAATGGTCCATATCAAAGGCTAAAGCACGTTTATATTGCTGAGTGGCACCAATGGTTGTGGTTCGGCCTATATGAGTGCCCATGCCATAAAGGTTGTTTTCAATGACAAACAATACCGGTAATTGCCACACAGCAGCCATGTTCATGGCCTCAAAAACCTGTCCTTGATTCATGGCTGCATCACCGAGATAGCACACCACCACATGCTGTTCTTTACTGTAACGGATTTTCCAACCCATACCCACCGCTATGGGAGCTTGTCCCCCTACTATGCCATGGCCCCCGTAAAAGCGTTTGTCTTTAGAAAACATATGCATGCTCCCTCCCTTACCACCAGAGCAACCACTTGCTTTGCCAAACAGCTCACTGAAAACAGCCAGTGGCGCAATACCTTTGGCGATGGCTTGAGTGTGAGAACGATAACCACTGATCATATAATCTTTTGCATCTAATGCCCGTTGCAATCCAACACATAAGCCTTCTTGACCAATATGAAGATGACAAAAGCCAGAAAATTTTTGTTGGGTATATGCTGCAAGAACCCTTTCTTCAAAGCGACGATAGAAGATCATTTCTTTAAGCATAGAAATCCATAGCTCAGCGGAATGCTTGCTGTTTTTTGTCGAAGAGCCTACTGAAGAGCTGCTTTGAGTAGAAGCTGGTTTATGAGCGGAGGTTTTGGTTTTGGTGGTTTTTTTGGCTGTCACAACAGACTCTTGTTAGGTGAAAGTAGGTAAAAGATAGATATATATAAAATCCATTCTATAGGAAATACATACGTAAGGTATGGCGGTTTTTACAGTCCTGTTTCTTTAAGCTCTTTGATTAAAGAAAATTGTTTAGCAGATAAACTTTTAGGGATCTCTATGTGGCATTCCACATAGAGATCCCCACGAATAGAACTTTTTACCTTAGGAAAGCCGAGTCCTTTTAAGCGCAATTTCTTACCATGGCTGGTTCCTGCTAAAACGGTGACCTGTTTGCTGCCATCTAAGGTAGAGATGTTGATACGATCACCTAGCAAAGCCTGTGATAGAGATAAAACCTGTGTCATATAGATATCATCTTCTTTGCGTCTCCATTGAGGATGCTCACTGACGGTGATTTGTACCAGTAAATCTCCTCGAGTGGTGTGATGTATGCTGCTACGTCTATTCCGGGCAGTCATGCCTTTGCCAGCTATTTTTAGTTTAGCACCATTACGAATTCCAGCAGGTATCGTTACTTTAAGAGATGTTTGCGGTGCTGGTGGTAGAGAATAGGTGATGGTTTTTTTACATCCATTAAAAGCTTCTTTGAAGCTTATCTCTAAAGGATAGATAACATTTTGTGCTTTAGGGGGTTTTTGATGAAAGGTGTTTTGAGAAAAACCACTTCCATCAAAGATATGAGAAAAGATATGACTCATATCTTTGATATCCATCTCTGAGAAGATCTGAGAAAAATCAGTACTTGAAAAGATATCTTCTTGAGAATAGTTTTTACGAAATCCAGCTGTATCAGAGCCAAACATATCGTAATTCTTACGTTTTTGGCTATCAGAGAGAACAGCATAGGCCTCACTGATTTCTTTGAATTTTTGCTCGCTAGCCTGAGTATCTGCAGATCCTTGTTGAGCATCTGGGTGGTACTTTAAAGCGAGTTTTTTATAAGCTTTTTTGATGTCTTCTAAAGAAGCACCTTTGTCCACTCCTAAAGTGGTGTAATAATTTTTCACTCATACCCTCAAACGTTATGAGATTATATGTACTGTTGGTGTAAAGCTAAGTCCATCTTCCCTACTTTTCAATACCCATGTATAGGTCTGTCAGGTCTGTTTTTTGCTTAACTCGGTTTGAGTGTACCTGCTTGGCTCAATAACCATTCTATTTTTAACTTCTGTCTTATAGTGGCGTATTCAGAGGTAAGAGATCTGATATCTTTACCTGCAACCCAGCGTACATCATGGAGCTCTTCACTTGGTTGCAGGTTGATATCTTTGGCTATAAGAACAAAGCCTACATCGTAATGGAAATGCTCTTCTTGATGCTGATGGGCTGCAATTGTATGGATATCCATATCAAAAGGTAAAATATCACCGCCTTCTTTCAGACCCATAAGATGTTTCTGGGCTATGCCGGATTCTTCGCTTACTTCTCTGAGAGCTCCTGCAAACAAGCTCTGATCTAAAGAAGGCTCAAAATGACCACCTAAAGGGATCCATTTGGCAATTTTTTTGTGATAACACAACAAAAATCTTTGCAAACTATCATCTATCACCCACGCCGATACCGTTATATGACCTGGCAAGCTGGATGATATACTCGTTGGTGCTGTCGTATCAGCGAGTAACGTCTGAAATTTTTCGAAAATGTGGTAATCTCGCTCGTAGCTAGATAAAAACCGAGGATAACGAGCGAGTACATGGGTTTTGTAATCAGCAAGTATGGCAAGAATATGTTGACGTAAGGCTTTAGGGATATTCATTTGGTGGTTCATGCTTGATCTCCACTTCTGTATTTACCGCTTTATTCTTAACATCTTTAAAGAGCTAAATGCTAAAAAATCAAGATGATCACTTATAGACTTTATGATGGATTGAGGGAGGTGTACCACTTTTTTTTCCAAGAGGTAGTGGATTGTAATAAAGACTTTTGTCTAGCTTGTTCTCTTGAGCGAAGTATCTCTTCAGAGCTAGCTAATAAGGTGGGATCATGATAAGGGATGGCAGCTTTGGTAAGAAGATGTTCTTGTTCGAAGGGCTTAAGTGGAGCATATACGCTACCTTCTGTAGAAGGTAGCCAGATGGGTTCATCTTTGTCATCTGCAGGCTTTTTGGCAACGGTTGCCATACTCCACTTACGGCTTTTTTTGACAGGATGTATGGAATACACCATCATTCCTAAATCTTTTAAAGATTGACGAAATGCTGCAGCCACACTATAGCTTACAAGTCTTCCTCCTGGCTTGAGCAGCTTATCTGTTATCCATTCGAGGCATTCATAGCTCCATAGTTTGGGGCACTTTTTGGGTGAAAAAGGATCAAACATCACGCCATGAAAGCTATTGTGGGCAAGTTCTTGGATGGTTTTACGGCCATCTTGTAGATAAACCATCATAGATCTGTTATCTGAAGAAACAGATATGTTTTGATCGCAGTGCAGCTGGTATTTTGCTTCTAAAGCATGGAGTATGTCAAAAGAAGAAAACAGCTTATAGCACTGTGGTTCTTGAAGAGCTTTTTGTAAGGGAGCAAGTGAGATATCTAAGGCAACAATTTCGATGTTGAGCGCTAATGTCTTAGCACAATCAAGTATAGCAGCACTGTTGTATCCCATTCCTAAGCCCACATCGAGCACTCTAAAAACATCTGAGTTTTTTTGCCAAAAGCTGTTTTGGAGCAGTGTGCATTCCAGAGGAGCTATGAATTTTTCCATAGTTTCCTCGTAAGCTCCTTTTAAAGAATGAAAGGATTCATCAAATGACTGGCTGTAAAAGGTCACAGAGCCATCTTGAGTGATTACAGAAGAAAGATCGTTGGCTGCTAACATCTAGCAATCTTTTATATGATGTCTATATCACGGCTAAACGTTTGTAACTGTCTTAGGGTGATATGGAGAGTATACACATAGCTTAAGACAGTAAAAATCACAGTAAAGCTTGCTTGCCAGAATGATTGAGTCAGGGTGAGGGAGCTGCTGGCTTGTAATTGTCTTTGAGTTCCTGGATAAACTCTTGATGTTTAGGACTTTGTGCTACGGATTTCAGGAGGTATTTGATACTGGAAAGATCTTTGCTTTCCCAAAGTTTATCGACATACTCTTGGGCTAGGCTTTCCATGTAGGTCAGTAAACCATTATAGAAGTAGGCGGTGAATTCTTCGGAATCATTTAAGGTATCAGAGATATTAAAATCAATATACAAAGGTCTGTTGGGCCAGTATTGTGCCATGCCTTTTTTCCAAACAGCCATCACTTCTTGTTGCGACTGTTTAAAATCATTTATCATGGCTCGCAGTCCCATGAAGTCTTTTTTCTCCCATAGACTGTTGATTTTATCGCTGCGAGTTCTTAAAAAAAGATCACTCGTTAGTACGAGAACATCAAGGTCCACAAGAAATGCTGATTGTGAGGATTCTTCGATCTGTTTGCCACTCTCGTAGATTTTTTCAAGGAGCTCTTTTGCCTCAGTGACTTCATCAACAGGGCTGTTTTGTTGAGCCTGAGCGAGTTGTGAATCAAGTGGTGCTGACAGGTTATCAGCTGCTGTGGCATGTGTTGTGATCATGAAAAAAAATGCCCATATCATCCCTTTTATAACCTTGCTCCACCATTTCTGATTTTTTATCTGTATGCTGTTCATCCATATGATCCTTATTGTGTTGAGTGATAAACTTCGTTTTTTTAAAATGCATTCAGCTGAGACGTTATTTCATAGCCACAGCCTGCGAAGAAGACTAGTTCATCTCGTAGCATCTGGCAAGAGCAACTTGTAAAATATGCTGCTAAGATTATTTTGTTGTTTATACTTAGTTTATGCGTACTGGTAGCATGAGCCAAAACACGCTAAAGAACAGAATGTCTTTGTGCCAAGAACAGGCCATGTTATAATACAAAATCCATTAACTTGTTTCGTCTTGCCGCTTTGGAGAGATGGCAGAGTGGCCGAATGCACACCCTTGCTAAGGGTGCGACTGGTTAATCGCCGGTCCGAGGGTTCGAATCCCTCTCTCTCCGCCAGACGGTTCTTACTTGCGCACCTACACCACGTTCCCTGTCCTATCTCTTGATTTTGACTTTGACATTTCAAACTCAGAACCAAACGTAACATATTAAAATAACAGGCTTTTCTTTGCGAACTATTCTTAAAAGCACACACTACAAGTCGATTATTCTTGAGTAAAAATAATTATACTTTGATTTTGTAATGTCTCTGTGAGTATTCTATGCCCAAGATTTCGTCAATTGACTACTGGGTCTAGCTAAGAAAAAACATGCCTAAGATGGATGCTGTTTAAATAAGAAGAGCTAACTGTTTTTTGGGATCATAAAAAGCAGTAACCATAGCCATAGCCATAGCCATAGCCATAGCCGTGCATGACTCTCATCACTGACGATAAAAACTTGCATACCCGTATTTCTCATCAATAGCCTAAAAACATCAGAATACACAAAACCTAACATCAATACCTCTTGCTAGAGAGCTGATTTCTTATGGATGGATCATAAAGAGCAGATGGTTATATGAGAAGGGTTGTGAAGTTAAGTGAGATAACACATAAATATAAAAAGGCCATCTTTGCTCAAAAGAGCAAAGATGGCCTAAAAAAAGGGTTGTTATTTTAGTGTGTTACGTTCTTTTCTAAATTTGAAATGTCAAAGTCAGGTTGATGGGGTAGGATTGGTGGTCAGGTTATTTACTTAGGGTTATGTGAGGGCTATCTAAGATAGCAGGTTAAGAAGGATTATCATCAGAAGGTTTTGGTGGCGTGGGTGTTGGAGGTTGTTTTTTGTATAACTCTGGGCCGATAAAGTGGCTAAAATAGCTCCATTTATGTAAAGACAGTAAAGCTTCTTGCATTTGTGGTGAGGCATTGTTTTCAAATAGCAGTTGAAAATCAATGTCATGGCCTGCTGCTGCGAAATCACTTAATTCAAGATTCACTCCTAAATTCACAGGAGCCTCACCGAGTGGTAAGGGTTTATCCCAATTGCGTTGCATGATACTCATAGGATCACCGCTTTCCACATAATACTCTATTTCATTGTTTTTCTTGATCATATCTATGCTGGGTTTGATCATCACAAACATCAGAAAGTTATTATGAGAGACCAATAATTCATAAATCGGCTCTACCTTCTTGGGTAGACGAAAGATCCGTCTTTTGGTGTATTTAGGCATATTTGTTCGGATTTGAGCCTTTCTCATATCAAAAGGCATGGCAAAGCCGTAATAAAAACTACTGCCTGGGTTGAGATTGCGCTTTCCTTCGAGGGGGTTATGCATAATGGTTGGAAGTGTGACGGTATTAGCAAAAAACGATACTTCTGTATACATGTGCATTTGAAATTTGAGACGCAAGAAGGTGTATTGAAAAGACACCTTCACAATGCTTCGAATAGGCCCCACCTTGTAAGCATCTAAAGTGGAGATGATATCGCTATGATTTAGCCGTAAAGTGAGAAAATACTTTAAGTCAGCTTTAAGAAAGAGACTGGAGCCTTCAATGAATTTTTCTTTTTTACCAGAGGGAGAAAGTAAATTCACACGTCTGACCACAAGATAGTTAAGAGGGTTGAACTGGTACTCATAACTTGCGGTTTTAATAGAAGCACCTTTGAGATCAAAAGTGACATATTTTCTTTTAGAAAGAGGGGGACGTTGATCGGCTTTTAAATAGATACCCACAAAAACACTACCCCTTTTAGGATGGGTGGTGTTGCTTCGGGTTGGTGGTTTTTTTCGATCATTGGGCTGTTCCATGACGAGGGCATCAATACGAAAAAGATAGTCTGGCTTAGCAAAACTCCATGTTTTGGGCAGCTCAGTAGAACCTACATCTTCTCCCATAAAACTCAGTTCATCTTTGCCATTAAAAACACCATCAGAGCGGATCAATGGTGCATCTGTGACAGCAGTATCTAAGACAAAATCTCCCCAAGTGTAATCTTGCTCATCTATTTGAAAAGGAATGATAACGGCTTTGCCATTATGATTGACTATAAGACGGTAGCTCTCTAAAGGATAGTTAGATATGCGAAAATGATCCTTAGCCTTGAGTATCACAGGAGAAGGATGGATGCCTTGCATTTTTGGGCTGTTTTGAGCAAACACAACCGAAGATGTTATGACAGCTATGACAACATAGGCAGTTACAGCAGCAGTTACAACAGCAGCTACAGCTTGGGTGTTGAGGTGTTTGGACGTTTTACGTCTAAGCTTATCTTTATTAAGCGAGTATTTATTAAGCGAGTGTTTAAGCCTATGTTGAAGCTTATGTTGAAGCTTATGTTGAAGCTTATGTTGAAACGAGTATACCAAAAAGTGGATAGATCGTTTGAGCAACGTATTATATATTTCTGACAAAACTGACTCTCTTTTGGATAAGCTTGCGGATAATAAACTCTTAACGACTTTCTTCATCATCATATCGTCTATAACCGTTTTCAGCTAACCATGTAGTAGGCTATCAACTCCCAATAAGATAGGGAGTGTATTTTGTTATAGACATGAGAAAACCCACAGTTGTAAGGACGAACAAACTTATGGCTACAGTTTTGATGATTTTTTCTGATTGTGGTGAAGATGCTCGTTCCCCTCGCTCCCATAGCCATAGCCAAGCACACACAACACCGCCTATCCAACCACCAAGATGAGCGGCATTATCCACAGCTGGAATGACTAAACCAAAGACCATAGCAAATAAGAACCAACTGAGAAACATGCGAAATAACGGATCTGTCCAACCATATCCTCGCTTATAGGCCACAACCATACCACAGCCAATCAAGCCAAATAAAGCCCCAGATGCTCCAACAGAAGGTATGCCAAAGGGTGGGTTATAATGAGTTTGGTTGAGTGCTGAGAGGATAAATCCTGTGATGCCAGATATTTGATAGATAAGAGCAAATACCCAAGGGGAAGTGAGCCTTTGAATCAAAGGAGCAAGCATGGATAAGGCAAGTAAATTAAATCCTAAATGAACAATGCCGCCATGAAGATAGGTTGCGGTTAATGGCCCCCACCAATCTCCTTGAGTAAACATAGCTTGAGTGGAGGCTCCCATAGCAACTAAAAGCCCATTTACACTCCCATGGCCATTGAGTAAAGCTTTTACTAAAGAGCTGAGAGCTTGCCATATGGAACCATCACGTGCTAGAACAAGTGCTCCAGCCAAAAGCATCTGCAATACAAATGCGCCACTGACTACAACAATCAGACGTGTTCCCATGGTGCCAAAAAGCAAAAGGGCTTTAACATAACGAAAGGCCCTCCATAAGTTTATTCGCCCTTGAGCATAGAAGCGAGATATGCCCATCTTTTGTTTCATATGACAATGCGGACAAATCTTAGCCATTCCAATCAAACGACGACATTGCCAGCACACTGCAGGCCTTGCCATAACTTACCTCTTAGCTCATTTTATATAATATATAGAATATAGATGAGATCTTTATCTAGATCTTTTATCTTTCATTTTTTTCATCTATCTCATCTATGCCCAGGGCTCTTTTTTGAGAGCTTCTTTTGAGAGCTTTCTTAAAGGGTTTTTCTTAAGGTTTAAGGTGCTAACTTAAGGGCCAGAGACTTTTTTGTTTAACGCAATTAATTCACCTAAGCGGCGGTGGTTAGGTGTCTTGACAACTCTAACATATGTTGTTTGTTATAACGGCATATTCTCACAATTTTCTATAGCGATACTCTCCAGCTATTCTCTCCGGCTATTCTCTCCGGCTATTTTCTACAGCGGATGCATAGGTAATAAACTCAGAGAGGGGCACTTACGCCCCTCTCTTGATGGTTGTGTTATGATGCGGTTTCTTGCTCTTTTTTGCTCTTTCTTACTCACTTAATCTATTTTTTATGTTCTTATGATGGTGACTCGTGTTGTTATGTATGTGCTTTCTAGGTCATGTGTGGTCATATCTGGTTTATGTATAAGTTGCATCATATGAAGATGGTAGATAAGTATAGGTAAGGGTGTCTTATTTCTTAAAGTCTTTACATAAGCTCTTTAGGTTGTTGCTTGGTCGAAAGACGGGAATATATCTTTCTGGAACATCGATTTTTTGACTAGGGTCTCGGGGGTTAGTTGCTGTACGAGCACTGCGATATGAAACCGTAAAAGAGCCAAAGCCCACAAAGCGAATACCACCTTCTGTGGTGATGTTTTCTGTGATGGTGTCAAGTACAGCTGACAAGCACTTATCACTTTGAGTTTTAGAGACGTTTAATTTCTTAGCTAAAGCATTCACAAATTCTGTTCTGTTCATATGTCCTCCAATGAATAAAAATATCCCAACTGCTCATAGAAGCTTTGACGCGTAACAAACAAGCAAGGCAAGGTGTTTGCCAGTATAATACGTCATACCTGTAAACACAAACTCAACACATTCCCAATGTACTCCACCACTTTAACACATATAGCCCTGATTTTTTAATGATCTGCTCCATATATCCAAAGCTTAGTCTAAAGTGATGGTCTTTAGAAACGCAAATATTGGCAAAAACATGATAAAAAACAAGGAGTTAGAAGTTGCTGGTAAGAGGTGCTAGCTTTAAGATAAATGAGCTCAAATCACCATGCTATCATCAAGAAATGCCTTGTAGAGACGAAAAGTCATCGTATCTTTTGTGGTTTTTGGACCATCCTTACAAAACAACCACCTTATAAAACAACCATGAGCCATGTTTGTTGATGAAACACTTTTTTCTGCGTTCTTTACTGATCATCATTTCCGGCAACGGAGTGTGGTTATATGTGAGTTGTGTGGAAAGAGAGCCTATCATCTTGCCTTCAAAAGATGTGCCCAAAGATGAGGGAGATAAAGTCCCTGTAGACAAAGAAGATCTTAGCAAGAATCCAGCTCTTCATGGTTATGCTTTTGATAAACTGACTGCCACCGGTAAGACGGTGTTTGTTGCGGCAAGAAACTATATTGAAACCCAAAAATCTTCTGCCTACCATACCTTTGCCCAACCTCTGCAATGTGCCATCAATGTCTCTGAAGTTCTTGAGATGGCTGATATGCCTCCTCCTGCTCACGCGCATTTTTCTGTGCCAGGATTACTTACATTTATCAAAAATGGAGGAGGAACTCTCCATGAGCTGCCTGCTGCTGCCTCATCTCAAACTGAGGCTCTTATGGATTATCTCAATACGCATTTTTCGGGAAAACTTCCCACCGGTATTCTTGTGGCAGGTTGTACGGTGGCAGGTTGTGAAACCAAAGAATCCTCAGAGGCCCATGTGGCTTTGTTGGGAGATAAAGATCACAATGGAGCACTGATGCTCTACCATAACAACTGGTTGAGACCTAACAATACCCGTGGTGTTCGCAAACCTTATATGGTGTCTATATCTGCTTTCTATGATCTACAAAGACCCAGGGAATGGATGGCTACTCCTTGGCTTAAATTGACACATAATGATGAAGGTATGATCACAGACATCACATCTTTAAGCCCAGATATTGATGATCTTGATCCACTCAATGGCAAATATGTTATCACCTTAGCGATTCCACGCGCTATTCAAGAAGAAATAGATAATAAAGCCTTCCTTAAACACCACCGTCTTATGGTGCGTGACAATGTTCATAAACGTTTATTAGAAAGTCATCCAGATCACAAGCGAGTGGTTTGTCGTTCCCATGGAGGACTTAAGGATATGGAAGTACGCTTGGGAGAGAAAAAAACACCAAGCCATGATATCCAAAACACCCTTAAAAGATATAGCCAGTACCGTACTCCCTATCATTCTTCTTTTGAGTTCCTCATTCTTGAAAAGCAACTTCCTTGGCTTGCTGTGACATTTTATGCAGCTAATCGTTATTTCGGATCTGCACAAAACAAAGTTTGGCTCAAAGACGCCGATGCAACATGCAAAACTATGGAAGCATGGCTGGATCTTTAAGGTTTTTTGTGATGGTGGTGAAAGTGTAGATATAGACGAGCTTGCTAGAGATCAGTGAGACATATAAGCAGATGTATAAGCAGATAAGTGGACTAGGTAGACAGAAAGCATGTCTCTTGTGTTAAAACATGGTAAAATCTTTTCGTTCACGATCATGATTATTACCCCAGGAATCTATCCTATGACGCGTAGCTATATCGTTATTTTAAGTTTCTTAACCCTGGCTGTAGGGCTCTTTATTGTGAGTTGTACTCAAGAGCAGCAAAACAAGATATCCCGTAGTATTCAGAATTGGACTGGAACTCAGGGTGTTTTGGATGTCTTTTCACAAGGGAAAATCCTTTATCGTATTATTCATATTGATAAACTCTCCACAGCTACTGCTACGTCTATGAATGCTGGAGGTGTCCCACGCCCTTACCGATTTGGTTATGGAGTGATGGATCGTAACTTTAATTACATCCAAGATGAAGGTGAAGTAAAAACATATTTTGAGTTTAGCGATTACAGCACTCCTTATTTGTTCTACGAAAATCCCTTAGCTACTGTTTCTTCTGCAGAAACATCATCCAAACCGATAACAACCCCCACAGATTCTCAACGACCAGACTCTTCTGATAATCCCCTATGATTTTTGCTGCTTAAAGGATATATCCATGACCAACACTGATAGTGATATTCAGATAAAAGTACCTCAAGCTGGTGAGTCCGTGCAAGAAGCTATGATAGGTTCATGGCTTAAAAAAAGTGGTGATGAGGTGGCTCAAGATGAGCCCATTGTGGAGCTTGAAACCGATAAAGCCAGTATGGAAGTGGTGGCTGAAAGTGCTGGAATTCTCCATATTTTACCCAGTGCTAAAGAAGGTGCTGTGGTTGCAGTAGGAGATGTCATTGCTCTTTTGAAAGCTAAAGATACCCCTACTTCTTCTTCTGAGGATTCTTCTCCATCTTTGCCATCTTCTCAGAATGCACCTTTAAGCAAGCACGGCCCTGCAGTGAATCGTCTTCAGCAAGAACATCACATCGATCTAGGAGGACAGGTGGGTAGCGGTAAAGATGGTCGCTTGACCAAAGGTGATGTATTGGAGCTTGTGTCCTCAGCAGCTGCCACACCCATCAGTAAACAACCACCCGTAGCTTCTCAGCCCGGAGAGCCTCAGCCCGGAGAGCCTCAGCCCGGAGAGCCTCAGCCCAGTGAACAACGTCAAAGCACCCGCACTCCCATGTCGATGATTCGCCGACGGATTGCGGATCGTCTCCTTGATGCGACGCAACAAACGGCTATGCTCACCACTTTTAACGAAGTGGATATGAGTGCGGTCCTTGATTTACGTAAGAGATACAAAGACAGCTTTCAAAAGCAACATGGTATTAAGCTTGGCTTTATGGGATTTTTTATCAAAGCCAGTGTTCATGCGCTTCAGCAATTTCCTAAGGTTAATGCATCTATTGCTGATCGCGATATCATCTCCCATAACTATGTGGATATTGGTGTTGCTGTCTCCACAGATCATGGCCTTGTGGTACCTGTGCTTCGTGATGTACAACACAAAAATATCCATGACATTGAAGTTCTTGTGGCCCACTATGCCCAAAAAGCACGTGATAAAAAACTCAGTCTTCAGGATATGCAAGGGGGTACTTTTACCATCACCAATGGAGGGGTTTTTGGCTCGTTGCTTTCAACTCCCATTCTTAATCCTCCTCAATCAGCTATATTAGGGATGCATAAAACCGAACTCAGACCAGTTGTTACAAAAGAAGGTGGTATTGAGCCTAGAGCGATGATGTATTTGGCCTTATCTTATGATCATCGCATTGTGGATGGTAAAGAAGCTGTCCAATTTCTTGTCTCCATTAAAAATACCATTGAAGATCCTAGCAGATTTCTGTTGGGTATTTAATGTTTCATCTAACGCATTCATTTCTTTAGCACATCTTTTTAGGGTTTAACGAAATACATTTATGACAAAACAATCATCAGCACATTCTGCGGATATCGTGATTATTGGTAGTGGTCCAGCAGGTTACGTGGCAGCTATACGTGCTGCACAACTGGGTTTTTCTGTGACATGTATTGAAAAAGATTCTACCTTTGGAGGCACATGTTTGAATGTAGGATGCATTCCCTCTAAAGCTTTACTGGAAAGTTCTCATCTTTTTCATAACATCACTCATCGTGCCTCTAAGTTAGGAATTGCCATTAAAGATGCTCGTGTGGATATCAAAAAGATGATGTCTTACAAAGATAAGGTTGTGGCAGATAACACCAAAGGTATTGCTTATCTGTTTGATAAGCACAAGATTGATTCGCTAAGAGGGCATGGCACCTTGACCTCTCAATCAGGAGAGGTCAAGGTGCAATTAGCAGATGGTAGTAAGAGATCCGTGCAGGCTCGCAAAGCTATCATTATTGCCACTGGCTCAGAGATCATCGAACTGAGCCAACTTGCAGCTTTCGATCATCACTATGTTTGTCATTCTACAGATGCTCTTTCGTGGCAAACAGTGCCTCCTTCTTTAACCATTGTTGGTGGAGGTGTGATTGGTCTTGAGTTGGGAAGCGTTTGGCAACGTCTTGGTAGCCAGGTGACGGTTATTGAGGCAGCAGATGCTTTGATATCTTCTTGTGATGCATCTTTGTCACGGTATATGAAAAAACAACTCTCTCAAGAAGGTATGACCATTCATCTATCAAGCCGGCTGACAGCAGTGCATGTGCCTAAGACCATGTCGCATGCTTTGTCAAAACATAAAAGCGATGATCTTGTGAGTGTTCAATTCCAAGATAAACACGATAAAACTCATACCATCACTGCCCATAAGGTGTTGGTATGTGTTGGCCGAAAACCCAACACAGCAGGTTTGGGGTGTGAACAAGCAGGTATCCATCTTAGCCAAAGAGGGCATATCAAAGTGGATCCGTATTACGCCACCAGTGTAGCAGGGGTTTATGCTATTGGAGATGTGACAGAAGGATTGATGTTGGCTCATCGTGCTGAAGAGGATGGTATTGCTTTGGTAGAACACTTAGCTGGAGGAGCTCTTGTTAAGAATGAGCATTTGATGCCTCAGGTGATTTATACCTGGCCAGAAATTGCCTCTGTTGGCAAAACAGAACAAGAGCTTAAAGAGGCAGGTATTCCTTATAAAACCGGCAGGTTTTCTTTAAAGGCTAATGCTCGCGCTAAAATCATGGGAGGAGATAGTGGCTTTATCAGAATATACAGTCATCAAACCACAGATGCCTTACTTGGGGTGCATATTGCTGCTCCTAGTGCTTCAGAATTGATTGCCGAAATAACCTTAGCTATGAATTTTGCAGCAAGTAGTGAAGATATAGCTCGTACTCCTCATGCGCATCCATCTTTGAGTGAGGCCATCAAAGAGGCAGCCCTCGCTGTAGACTTAAGAGCTTTACATGGTTAGTTATCCTATATTTTTCTAGATAAAGTTTGCTATGAATGATGATACACAGTTATTTCCTTACACGCATGATGCCGCTTATTTAGAAAACCTCTGGCATAGTTGGCAACAAGACCCCACAAGTGCTCCTGAAGAATGGCGACAACTCTTTGAGCACTGGGCTAGCAGCGATAGTCAACATCACGTACAGGAGTTATCTTCTTCTCGTCGTTCTGTACCTGCTGCTATACCAGCTAATGTATTGCAACTCAGTAAGGTAGAAGCTCTTATTGCAACTTACCGTACTTTTGGTCATCTGTCTTCTCATCTGAATCCCTTAGCCCCTCCTCCTGTTCTTGATGATAGCCTTAAACTAGAAGCGTTTTCTTTAAGCAAAAAAGACCTCGATGATATCTTTTTTGTGCCAAGCTTTGCACAAACTCCTATGTCTTTAAGAGATATCCTTCAACGTCTTCAACGTATTTATTGTCGTAAAGTGGGAGCAGACTATCAGGGCATTGATCACAAGCAAAAGGTTGCGTGGTTGCAAAAACGTCTTGAAGCCCAAACCCCTGAGGAAGCTCTCTCTGCAGAGTTGAAGGTCCATATCCTTCATTCTTTGATCTATGCTGAAGGGCTCGAACAATTTTTACATAAACGTTATCTTGGTCAAAAACGTTTTTCTCTTGAAGGACTGGAATCACTGATTTGTGTTCTTCATAGCCTCTCGGATCAGGCAGCTCAGCAAGGGGTAAAAGAGCTTTGCTTGGGCATGGCTCATCGCGGCAGGTTGAATGTGTTAGTGAATGTCATGGGTAAATCCTGTGAGCATCTTTTTGAGAGCTTTGAATGCTCCGAGTATAATCCTTTTGATATCGATGGTGATGTGAAATATCATATTGGTTTTGCTAGCCATATGAAAACTTATTTTGAACATGAAATTTATGCTTATCTTGCACCTAACCCATCCCATCTTGAATCGGTTAATCCGGTGGTGCAAGGTTTTGTCAAAGCAAGACAGCGTCTTCAAGACGATCATAAACAAACCGCTATTATTCCCATACTTATTCATGGCGATGCTGCTTTTGTGGGCCAAGGTATTGTTGCTGAAACCTTAAACTTTTCTTTACTGCAGGGTTATTCCTGTGGTGGAACAATCCATATTATTCTCAATAACCAAGTAGGATTTACCACTGATCCTAGTGAGGCACGGAGCTGTCAGTATGCCTCTGATATGGCTAAGTTTATCAATGCGCCGGTTTTTCATGTTAATGCTGATGATCCCGAGGCTTGTGTGTGGGCTGTGGGACTTGCTTTTGAATACCGTCAAACTTTTGGCTGTGATGTGGTGTTGGATATGGTGGGATACAGGCGTTATGGGCATAATGAAGGAGATGAACCGGCCTTCACTCAACCGTTGATGTATCAGGTTATCAAAAAACATCCTACGGTGTTAACTCAATACAAAAATAAGCTTCTAGAAAACACACTCATTGATGATACTTCGATAATAGCAGCTGAAAAACGTTGGCAAGATACCTTACAAAAAGCCTATCTTGCAGTTAAGGAATCGAAAAAATCTCTGCAGCATGCGCCCTTCCCTCAACGTTTTGCTTCTAGCCTGACTTGTAAGAAAGTGAGCAAAGAGGCTTTGTTTGAGATCATTAAGACAGCAATTTCTTCTAAAACCATCGCCACACTTAAGACGCACATCACGCAATACCCTTCTTCTTTTAGTCCTCATAAGAAGATTCTTAAGTTGCTTGCGCTCCGTCAAGATATGCTTGAGGGCAAGAAGCCTGTTGATTGGGCCACTGCGGAATTGCTCGCCTTGGGCAGTCTTGCTTTAGATGGGCATTTTATTCGTCTTACGGGACAAGATGTGCGCCGTGGCACGTTTAGTTCACGTCATGGGGCGTTGGTGGATTCTGTAACCGGAGAACGTTACGATATTTTCTCACAGCTTTCCGGCTTAGGCTCTGTGGAAATGATCAACTCTCCACTCTCTGAGCAAGGTTGCTTAGGTTTTGAGTTTGGTTATGCTGTGGCAGATCATAATGCTCTTGTGCTGTGGGAAGCTCAATTTGGTGATTTTTCTAATGGAGCTCAAGTGATTGTGGATCAATTTCTTGCAGCAAGTGAAGCTAAATGGCAACAATCAGCTTCATTGGTTATGCTTCTTCCTCACGGCTATGAAGGCCAAGGGCCAGAACATTCTAATGCTCGCCCAGAACGTTACTTGCAGTTATGTGGAGGTGGTAATATTCAAGTGGTATCTTGTAGCACTCCAGGGCAACACTTTCATGTACTGAGAAGACAAGCTAAAAGATCTTTTAGAAAATGCCTTATTTGCATGACTCCTAAAAGCTTGTTGCGTCTTCCTGCTGCCACTTCAGAATTATCTTCTTTTAGTAGAGATCATTTTCAAGAGGTTATTGATGATCCTTATGTTTCAAAAGCGTGGCAACATAGTATTGAAAAATTGATTTTTTGTACCGGAAAAATTTATTATGAAGCTCAGGCTCTGGCCAAAGATATCACAAGTATAGCCATTATTCGTATTGAACAACTCTATCCTTTTCCAAGGCAACATATTCAATCTATAGCTCAACGTTACACCAAAGCATCCTGTCTTATTTGGATGCAAGAAGAGCCTAAAAATATGGGAGCTTGGAGCTTTATTCGTCCTCGTTTAGAAGAGATTTTTAAAGATAAAAATCTTCATTATATAGGTAGACGTACCAGTGGCTCAACAGCAGAAGGTTCACAAAAGGCTCATCTTGCCGAACAAAAACGCATCATAGAAGAAGCTCTTACAACACGTAAATCTAGCAAAATAGCAAGCTCTCTGTAGTCTTATTTTAAAAAGTTATCATTTACTGCGGATTGTTTTCAAAGAAGTATGCTCTGTAACAGAATTTTTTGCAAAATTCACAAAAAACATCCAAACAAACATCTTGATCAGAGTAGTTAGTTTTCTCAGAATTTCTGTCACTGCCCTGGCAATTATTTTGCTACAACTGATGAATAAGTGCTTTTTTATTATCCATCATTTGATATGCCATCAACAGACATATTTCGTTTCCTAGATTTATGTATATGGTTATATATGCAATGTAAATAAACTTTTTTTACGAAACTTTAGTTAGAAAGTTTTCTACTGTAAGTCTGTCTTGTAGTTGAGTATTGAGACGATAGTATAATCTATGTATTTGTATATATTGTTCTGAATGCTCATCCTGCATTAGAAGCTTCCAGGAGGATTAATGGCTGGCAAAGCTGGACGTATTCAGATACAATGGCAGGTAGATAGTATTAAGCTTTCAAAAAAATTCACTCTTAGAATGCTAGGGATATAGATCATGAATCTTGGGTTAGGTTATGAAAGCTTTGAGGATCTTAGAGCTGACCAATGTTATTATGTAGACAAAACAGATCTTCTTTATAAAATGATCAAAGATGGCCGTTATTATTTTCTGTCTCGTCCTAAAGGCTTTGGCAAAAGCCTTCTTGTAAGCACACTCGAGTGTCTGTTTGAAGGAAAAAAAGAATTATTTAAGGGCTTATATATCGAAGATAAGTGGGACTGGTCTCAAAAATATCCTGTTGTGAGGTTGAATTTTACAGGTTGTAATAGATATACTGATGGTCCAGAGAGTGATATTGATGAGCAACTGTCAGATTATGAAGAAAACCATGACTTTGATCCTGATGATGTGAGTGGTAATCGAGGACGATTTCGATTTAGAAGGTTAATTAAGCATTTACATAATAAAACGGGTAAACAAGTAGTAGTGCTTGTGGATGAGTATGATGCCCCTATCCTTGATGTTATAACTGATGAAGATTTAGCCAAGAAAAATCGTGATTATCTTAGATATTTTTATCGAGAAATCAAAAGATGTTCTTGTGCTAAGTATATCCGTTTTGTGTTTGTCACAGGTATCACCATGTTTTCTGAGGATAATATTTTTGCAGGACTCGATAATCTTGAAGATATTAGTTTAGATCCAGTATTTAGTTCTATCTGTGGTTACACAGATCATGATATAGACACAGTATTTTCAGAGCAAATAAAAAACCTAGATCGAAAAGAAATCAAACTTAGGTGTAATGGATATAGCTGGTTAGGCGAAAAAAAGGTTTACAATCCTTTTTGTATGTTATTCCTTTTCAGGAAAAAAGGTCCTGGTGATTGGTGGTCTGAAACAGGAACACCACAATATCTTTATGAATGCCTTGTGAAATTCAACAGTGTTAGCCTTAAAGATGTTGAAGATTGTTGGATAGATCGTACAGCGCTTACTCAATTTGAAGTTGATAGTGCTATACCACAGGCTATATTTTTCCAAGCAGGATATTTGACTATTGTCGATAAAAAGCGTGAGAATAGCAGAACACAATATTTATTAGAATATCCAAATCTTGAAATGCGTAATGGTGCATATTATGGACTGCTAGAGTATTTAACTGGTGATTTTGACAAAGCTAAAAAACAAGGCGAGACTCTTGTGAGCTTTCTTGCAAATAATAATTTTGATGGATTTAAAGAGACATTTTATGCTTTTTTATCAAGTATTCCTTATGAAAACAAGAAAAAATCAAACGTGAAAGGTTATTATAACAGTATTATTCAAGGGATGTTATACGCTATTGGTATCGAATATAATGCCGAAAAATCTTCGTCATTAGGCAAGTGTGATCTGGTTATATTTTATAAACATCAGGTATTTGTAGTGGAGTTTAAGATGCAGCGTCTGCATCAGAAAGTAGGTATAGCCTTAAAAGAAGCTATTCAGCACATTAAAGATTGTCATTATGTTGATGAGTATAAGAAGCTTAAAAAACCTATTCATCTCTTAGCCATGGTTTTTAGTAAAGAAGAGCGTAATATTGTGGGGATCTTGCATGAAAAGTGTGATTATGATTCTGCTTAGTTCGTGATTTTTTGATGTTGTCAGGTTGTCTGTATATGCATAGAGCTCTTTTGTGCTTGGCCTTTAGTGTGTTTTTGCACTCTTCTTTAAAACAATGATGCTTAATGCTGTTAGCTCTAGCCATCAGTGGATATGGAATTGAGTAAAATCTTTGTTGTAGCTATTCAATACATGTAAAAATATAGAATTTGGCATGTGTTTACTTTAATCGAGAGTATCTATGAGAAAGCTCTGAGGTGCTTAGCAAATAGAGGCATAGTTTGCATTGACTATGGGTGTGTTGTCCTGTATCTTCTGATGTGCCTAGGGGATGAGTGTTTAAGCTGCTCTTCTTTCTAGTTTTGTTTGGATCTTGTGAGAAGATGGTGCACCTGGCCTGCCTCTGCCAAAACTCATATAATGAACTCATGAATTAATTACAAGCAATAGATCTATATGCAGATATAGGATATAGCAAATATAGGATATAGCAAATATAGATAGCAGAGACATATGCTTTTAGGTGGCTAAATTTTTTGTTTTTTGTGTTGAAATTCACAAGGTCGACATGTTCTTCTAGCTCGTATCAGTGTCAAAAGCACAAGCAACATAAGACTGAAACTGAGAATTCAGTGGGTCCGTTGTCTGAATGTTGCCTGCAAAAAGAGAGAGGTGTATCGTTAGATAAGAAAATGCATACTGAGGTTATGCACAGTGTATAAGCGCGTATATTGGTTATACGGTTATATAATGAGGGTTATATAATGAGGGTAGATAATGAGGGTAGATAGTTGATATCTTAAAACATGTTTTTCTTTGATGAGGAAGGTTACCATATGCTATGGGAATTGTGGAAATCTACAGTACCGTTTAGCTTAGTTGTCATGATGGTCCTAATGATGGGATGTGATGGAATCAGAGAGGATGGTGCCGGTGATGATTTAAAGATAATAACAGATGCTGCATCCCAGCTGCATAAAGCTAGTCTTGAGTCTCGCTTCATAGATTTAGGCTCAGGGAGTGTCCATGCGGTGGCAGTGATGGGTGATCTTGCTGTGGTGTTACGTTACAGACCTAAGGATCAAACACTATCTGTGATGAGTTGTTTGCAATTCAGAGAAGACATAGATGTAGGCAAATCTTCGGCAAGATGTGTACCCAGTTATATCATGAGTAAAGACGATGGTTTGATGTTTTTTACAGTTAAGACACATACTTTTTCAGACTTTATAGAAAATAGAAGTTTATATTGGATTTTAAAAGACTTTCAAGAACATTATAGCGATTCTTCTTTAAAGTCACTTTCCTTGTCACATTCTTTATCTATGATGATGTTAAGTTTATCTATGTTCTCAGATGTGATGGGCCTACCTAGTATTGATGTGAGCGAGTATTTCGAGTTAGTGGGCTTACCAGACCATCAAGTCTATGGTGGTGGCTTGAAGGTATATTATCTTAACGATCAGGCTGATTCTCGAAATTATTTTAAGTATTTTCTTTTGGTTATGTATAATTATTTAACAGCAAAGAAGTTCATAAAGCAGATGTATCCGAAATATACCTGCATGCCTTTTTCTGTGAAAAATCAGCCAAAAGATTTCATAAGGCAGAAAAGTCTATCCTATGGGTGTTATGGCTTACTTCTGTATAATTAGCAGGTTGTTTTGCCATATCCATGATGTGTATTAGCAGGAGGCTAAGGTCATCTATGTTATCTTACTTGCGTCAACAATTTCTTTTTGGTATTGTGGTGATCGTGTTTTTTTGGGGATGTTTTGTTTCAAAGGCATTTTCATATCAAGGTAAATCTCGGGTTATAGATGTAGAATCGATAGAGCTACGGGAAAAAACACATCATTTTTATCACTTCATAGTGCCGTTAGAAATTTACATCGGAGATGAGGCTTTGGTGTTTGTTCTCGATGTACTTCAAGACGCCTTAGAGGTATCGTTTTGTCATAAAATTGTCTCTTCTTGCTTACCGGTGTTTCGTGATGCGTATGCCCAGCCATTTCTTTTTCAGAAAGAAGAGGTGGGTGTGCTGAAAACATTCTTAGAGTCTATAGAAAAAAGTAACGCTTCTGCTACGGCAGACGTTGTTAGCTTGCAGGCAGATAAATGGGACACTCTTGCTAAAAATCTTGTTAAAAAGCTTGCTAAAAAGAAAGCCATTATGGATGAGAAAATGCAAAAATATCACACCCAGATAAGCTTTGCATCAGCAGGTGTTATTATTCCTCAGGGGTGGTTAGGGTATCTTTATCGTAAAGAGGTGTCTCATTTAATGAGGGGGCTACCATCAGTTCTTAGCAAAGATGTTAGGCTTGTGTTTAATAACAGCTATTTTAAGGAACTGTTTAAGCGTGTGGCAGCTCGATCTGGTGTTAGCACCAAAGCCCCATTAGCACTTGCCATATCTACGGTTAGTGCTTTATTTCTTGGCTCATTTATAACTCAGAAGATGAAGCTTCAAAGTTTGGATGCGGATACGCAACTTTCTCAAGATCTCATCGAACAGAAAAAAGATAGTTTTGTATTGCTTCTCAGTGAACTTTTTGATTCTGGATACACCAATGATACTAGAGTAAGCCAGGGAGTCTCTATTGTGCTACCAGCAAGTTATTTTACCACTATGGATTTGATTGGCTATTTTTTAGCGCTTTTTCAAAACAGCCAAATGAATTCAGAGCAGTTACCAGCTTTTTATTGTATTCAACAAGCCCCACACTTAACTAGAGAGTCATGTTTTCCGTTAAATGACTTTTTGCAAAATGAGGATTAAAATGTATCACCTGTTAAAGTGTCTTATTGTTTTTGTTATCCCTTTTCTACTGACTAGTTGTGGCAATACGGACAGTAGTGAGTATGATAGCGAGCAAAATATTCACAGAAACTCTGAGCTAGCTTCATCGCATTCTCAGGAGGTATCAGCTTCTTCTGATCAACGGACAGATGATCCACAAGAACCACGTATGTTTGCAGTGGTGATTGAAAATGAGGGGCTTTTATTTTCTTATGAACCACAAAATATGCTGCGTGTGTTCTCTTGTATTCAAGGAGAGTCCTATTGTATTCCGGCCTTTCGCAGTGAAGGTGGAAGTGAGTTTATCTTTCAACAAGCTCATCTGCTAGCTTTAGAAGATCTCTTTGCTGATCGTGATATTGAGGTTATGGAACTTAATAGTAATGTTGTTGAGGGTTCATTGAGTATTTTAGTACGCCAAAAACAAGAAGAAAAGCGCCATATGATGGTTAATCGAAATCTCCTTTTGGCTTCTGGCGGTACTTCTGCGGCGTCTGTATTGGCTTTTCTCGCATCTCGTATCTTGTACGTACTTCATCCGCTTAATGCGCACGAATTGAAACAACTCAAAGATGCAAGACCGCTCAGGTACTATTTGGATCTCTATTTAATGGAGATAGACATCGAATTCGAATGGAAACCCAGTCTGTACCTTGAAAAGATCAGACGAAACCCTAAGTATTTATTTATGAGTAGTCTCTTCGGGGCTTTTGCTGTGGGTGGTCTTGTAGCATTAGGGTATTTTGTTGGCCGCAGGGTGTGGAGGTCACATAAAATAGGTCAATTGAACACATCCATTGATGCAACGCGTCGTAGAGAGCAGGATCTTAAGCAACAGCTTGTACTTGCTAAATTGGTGACAGAGTCAACATATCAACAAGAAGCGGATAAGCAGTCTGTTATAGAAAAAGAAAACCTATCTCATGTGGATTACAGTATCAGAGATTTTGCTTCTTCTATGATTCATTATTTGCAACAAAGTGGTGTTGTTTCGCTAACAGATGTTATGTCTTTCTGTCAATCTGCTTCTCAAGAAAGTGATCCTCAGTGCTTGCCGATTAAAAGCATGCCATGATCGAGGGTCATCTGTTTTTTGGGTGGTATTCTTAGGTGCAGATGGTAGATCATTTAAATGCCATAGATGTTGTTGGCAAAGGGCTATTTTTGGCTGTATTTTTGTGGTATGATTAAGCTATGCAGCGGGCATGCTACGGGAGTATGTTCGGGAGCCGATACGTTTAATTCGGGAGTCAAATATCTGTGGTGAGTAAGCCCCTCTAAGATAGCCACTGGGTTAATGCAACCCATGGTCGAGTGTTTAGAGACGTATTATTAAACGTGCATGTGATTGATGAGTTGATAATGCGTACGATCCTACTTCAGTATGGCGGTCTGTGAGATGATGACATTCTCGCAAGATGGATAGCTACAGGTTACAATGAGTTGCTACGGTGACTATAGGTAATACTGATAGCTCGAGCCACAAGAGGATAAGCACTTTATCTTATGATAAGGGGAAACCTAAAGCAGAGTACTTGAACAGCAAGTAACGTGATACCCACCTAGTGAAGCTAGGCTCCCTTGACCATCGCCTTGTAACACGTCCTGCTGCTTTTTATGTGTTATGGTTGTGTTTTCATGTTGTATTTAAGAATCAAGCGTATTAGACTCAGTGCCAAACATCATGAGCAATTAGCAAGATAAGCAAGACAAGATAAGCAAGACAAGATAAGCACAAGCAGTGTTAGCTTCTTTGTGCATAATGACATGCAATGAGTATACATACTTATCCTGAGAGTATGTGCACTGAATATGTATGAATATGTATGAATGTGTATGAATATCTATATAAAATAAACCATGTTCTTGATGATTTTTGCATATAGTGAATGTTTCAAGTCATATGATTTTTTAGAGGAAATGCCATTATTATGGGTCATTTATTTTTGGTCTTTTGTGTATGTTTTGTGGTGTCTTTTTTTTGGGAAAGTTATCTCAAGGTTATCAACTATCGTTATGCTCAGGATCCTAAGTTAAAGGATAAAGCTAAGGAGCAGTTTCATCTATCTTATGAAGACTCTGACAAGGCCTTAGCTTATCGTAAAGATCGTTTTTTTTATAGTTTTTACGTATCACTTGTGAGCACTGCAGCAACAGTTGTGGTGATATTTTCTGGGTTATTTGGTTATCTTGAAGGGGTTTGTGAAAAGATAGCGTCATCTTTAGGTTTTGGTTCTTCTGCATCTTCTACAGTAGAGGGGTTGGTATTTTTTGCGATATGTATATGTGCTTCCACGCTTATCAATCTTCCTTTTTCTTATTACAGTCAATTTGTTATTGAACAAAAGCATGGCTTTAACAAAATGACACGTAAGCTTTTTGTGATAGATAGTCTTAAGAGTCTCATTATTTCATTGATTTTGACGGGTGTTGTTCTGGTACCTCTTTTGTGGTTTATTTCAAACTACGAATTATGGTGGTTGTATAGCTGGATTTTTATAAGTATTTTTTCTGTGGTATTAACATGGGTATATCCTACATTCATTCAGCCTCTTTTTAATACCTTCACGCCTTTGCAAAAAGATGGTGATCTCAATCAAGCCTTAATCAAGCTAGCTAAGAAGGCAGAATTTAATGTAGATGATATTTCCACTATGAATGCTTCTATTCGCAGTACTCATGGGAATGCTTATTTTAGTGGAATTTTTAAAAAGAAGATTGTTCTCTATGACACCTTAGTGAAAGCTCTTTCGGCCTCTCAAGTAGCGGCTGTACTTGCCCATGAGTTAGGACATTTCAAGCTTGGTCATATTCGTTGGGGTGTGCTACGTACCATTCTCAAAATGGGGATTGTTTTTTGGATGGTGTCTTATCTTGCCCAATCAGAGGCCATGGTTGAAGGGTTTGGTTTTTCTGCCATGGAACCCATGAAACCTTATGTAATACTGCTCTTTTTCTTTTTATGGCAAGGTGTTGTTGAAAGTATTCTCACACCTATAATGTCCTATATTTCACGTAGAGACGAATTTGCTGCCGATGCCTATGCTGTAAGTATGGTGAATGGGAAAGATCTTGTGGATGGTTTGCTTAAACTCAGTAAAAACAGCCATCAATTTCCTTTTTTTCACCCTCTTTATTCCATGGTATATCATAGTCATCCGCCGTTAACAGAGCGCTTCGAAGCTATTCAAAAAGCTATGACAACTACTAATGCATCCTTATCTTAAGGTAGCTTGTATATAGCGTGTTATGACAGCTTTTATCTTTTGTATACAAATACATACAATAAGTAGTATAAAAGATTCTGCATATTATATACTTGTTATTTATTTAGATTTATCAAAATAATATGGTTTAAGCATAAGATAAAACTTGAAAACGGAGTGAGCTCAACAATAGTACGTTTACCATACATGCTAATCTAGGCAGAATGACAATAACAACCTACTTCTTTTGATGGCATTTTCTGTCCATGATACATTTTAAGCATCCGTTGTATTTCCACTACCGAATGCATCCCCCAAAACGAGATTTTTTTGGGCAACCTCAAACAATTGAGGTAATAAAAAAAGGTGGTCAAATATCGTTATACATTCAGCGATATGAGTTTGGTATTGCATAAATGGCCTTGGTTCACTTTAAAACAAGCTTTATCTTAGCTTAAAATAAGTCTCATCTTTTTATCTGATGAGACGAAAAATTCTTTGCTATCTAAGCGATATGTCATAACGCTGCTTTGAACCTCATGGATATGGAGTGATAGACAGGTAAGTCTTTCAGAGAGAGGTTGTACTTACCAGTCAAATTTATAGATATTACCGCTAGGGTCGGTGTCTCCGATAAGATGCAAAACAGATTTCTATGATTGTGATTGCCAGAGCTTCTTGTTATAATGATCGCTGGATAGCAAGATATGACAAAGCCGCTGGCACTAGCAGCACCTTTAACCTTTGATAATAACGAGATTTATATGAGATTTCCTACAAGCACTCCAAGTTTTAAAAGTCTTCGCAAGAATAATTTTTATTATGTTGATAAAACAAGATATTTATACAATCTTACTGAAGAAGAGAACTATTTTTTTCTATCTCGTCCACGTAGATTTGGCAAAAGCCTTCTTGTTAGCACTCTGCATTACTTATTTGAAGGAGAAAAAGAGTTATTTAAGGGCTTATATATCTATGATCATTGGGACGACTGGGGCAAAAAGTATCCTGTAATAAAAATAAGTTTTGGTGGTGATTGCTATACTCCTAAATTAATTGAAGAAACAATTATAACTCAACTGAAAAGAGCAGTAAAAAAAGCCGGTTTAAAAGTATCAGATTATAAAGGACTATCGCCTTCGAATTACTTACGTGATATACTTGGTGATTGGCATTTAAAAACAGATCAGCAGGTAGTGCTTTTAATTGATGAATACGACAAACCTATCTTAGACGTTCTTGATGATAAAAAAGCTGCAGCTGCCAATGAAAAATGCCTTCGAGGCTTTTACAGCGTGATCAAAGATTGTTATGATGATTTAAGATTTGTTTTTTTTACTGGCATCACCATGTTTTCGAAAACAACCATGTTCTCAGGACTCAATAATCTTGTAGATATTAGCCTTCGTCCAGAATACGGTGCTATCTGTGGCTATACGGATAAGGAACTTGATGAAATTTTTGCCAAAGAGATGATAGGACTTGATCGAGACAAAATCAGACGTTGGTATAACGGCTATAATTGGTTGGGAGAGAAGGTTTATAATCCTTTAAGTGTTATGGGTTATTTTAAAACAAAAAAATTCAAGGGTTGGTGGTATCGAAGTAGCGTCCCTAAGTATCTCTACTCATTTATAAAAGACAAGCAGGTTAGCATCAAAGATGTAGTACATGGTGTTATTGATGAAGATCAATTTTCTATCTTCGATCCAGAAGATCTTAAAATAGAAGCTTTGCTGTTTCAATCAGGATATCTAACAATTGACCAAAAAATGGAGGAAAACGATGGAACGGGATTTTGCTTGAAGTATCCTAATTTTGAAGTTCAGAAGTATCTGACTAAAGGGATTTTAGCGCATATTACTGATGGCAAAGTAACAGCGGGTGATAGTAAAAAACTGGTATCGTCGCTTGCAAAAAACAACTTTAAGGGTTTTGCAGTGACTCTTAATGCTTGTTTAACAGGAATTCCTTATCAATGGCATAAGTATGATCTAGCTAGCTATGAGGCTTGGTATGCTAGCTTGCTTTA
>MKWU01000980.1_pt1 | contig 52468 bp, 43 predicted proteins | sample 809101 | NCBI WGS metagenome assembly MKWU01 (sample SAMN05860141, study PRJNA318959) | sponge metagenome | host: Aplysina aerophoba | place: Slovenia: Piran, Adriatic Sea, Gulf of Piran | collected 2013-05-07 | reverse complement strand
CGTTGCGGGGGCGCAGCCCCTGCACAAGGGAGGGCCGAAGGCCCGACCGCCCAAAAATACAACAATGAGGGGAGAAAGAACACCTTTGCTCGCCTCGTTCAGAGTAGCGAATCAGTTGCGGCTGGGTAGTTACCAAAATACAATCAAAGAAAAAAGTGGTAATGACTGAAAAATTCCGGGTTTTAGTTAGCGATAAACTCTCGCGCAGTGGATTACAACCACTCTTGGACGCCGATGACATAGCAGTCGAAATGCACACGGATCTGTCTCCGGCGGAACTGAAGTCCTTGATCCCTGGCTATCACGCTCTCCTCGTCCGCAGCAGTACACAGGTTACGGCAGACCTGATACAGGCCGGGCGAAATCTTCAGGCCATAGGTCGGGCCGGTACAGGCGTAGACAATATTGATGTGGACGCGGCGACGCGGGCTGGTGTAACGGTTGTAAACACACCCACCGGCAATACCGTCGCCGCCGCCGAACACACGATTGCCATGTTAATGGCTCTGGCTCGCAACATACCGCAAGCGGATCAAAATGTACGCGCGCAACTGTGGAATCGCAGCGCGTTCGTAGGGACCGAAGTTCGGGGCAAAGCGCTGGGCGTCGTGGGCCTGGGTCGTATCGCCCAGGAGGTGGTCCAATTCGCTCTCAGCATGGGCATGTGTGTCTACGCAAGCGATCCGTTCGTCAGCCAGGAGTACGCGACCCAAAGAGGGGTTAAACTGCTTTCCCTCGACGAAATGCTCCCGCTAGTCGATTTCCTGACCGTGCACGTACCGCTGACCGAAGCAACCCATAACCTAATAAACGCCTGCCGACTGAATCAAATGAAACAAGGCGCCCGCGTGATCAATGTCGCCCGCGGCGGAATCGTTGACGAGAAGGCGCTGGCCGCCGCAGTTTCGAGCGGCCACATTGCCGGCGCGGCTCTCGATGTATTCGAGAACGAGCCGCTGCCCGAGGACAGCCCACTGCGATGCAATGACAGGATTATCCTCACGCCCCATCTTGGCGCAAGTACGGTCGAAGCGATGGAGCGCGTGGCCGAGGAGGTCGCAGTCCAGGTTGCCGACATTTTGCACGGCAGGCCGGCCCGCCACGCTGTCAACGCACCGATACTGCCTCCCACCGCCTTAAACACGATCATTCCCTACATTGATCTGGCTGAACGCATGGGACGGTTCCTGCGCCAGATCGATGAAGAGGGCATAAGAAGGCTCGAGATTACAGGACACGGGCCCATCACAGCGTTCGACATGGCGTATGTTGTCGCCTCCGCAATCCGCGGAGTGTTGTCCGAAATAGTGGAAGAACGGGTCAACCTGGTAAATGCCGAGCTCTTGGCCCGCAACAGAGGAATCGAAATCATTCAGCGCAAGTTGCCGAAGCACGAACGCTATGAGAGCATGGTCACACTGCGACTGACGAGCGCCAGCGGGACAAACTCGGTGCTGGGAACTGTCCTGCTGGACGAACCGACCATCGTCGCCCTGAACGACCTTTGGGTGGAGTTTCCAGCCACAGGCAACCTGCTTTTGGCTTCGCACACGGACCGACCCGGAATGATCGGCAAAGTAGGCACACTGCTGGGGCGGTCCGACGTTAATATCAGCTTTATGCACGTGGGGCGCCGGGCCCCGCGCGGAGAATCTATCATGGTGTTGGGCACCGACGAGCGGACACCAGCCCAAGTCCTGACAAATCTGGCCGATATTCAGGACATTCGCTGGATTAAGGCGGTCGAGTTACGCGAATCGTAATGAGCAGAGATCCAGTTTCGGAGAGTCGCTCAGGCAATAAAACAGGTCACACCTGCAAAAAGAGGAGAAACAAGCCCCTCGGTCGCTTCCAAGAGGCAGTTTCTTCTGATGCGGCTTGGAGAAACGAGGCAGCCAGCGCGCCGCCCGTCGCCATTCGGTATCGAAGTGGGCCTTCACAGAAAATTCCCTTGGGCCTTCTGGCAATAGCACTTGTATGGATAGGCCCCATCCTCGCATGCGGCAGCTTTCAGCCCCGCCCGACACCCACCAGGCAGCTTCCCGCAGCAGTTGAGTCCAGCAATACACCCGCGCCGGACCAGCCTGTTGCCACGCCTGTGCCCACCGCCCCACCGGCGGCAACCGCGACCGTACCCCCGCCTCCAACGCCAACACTCGTTGTACCAAACCCTCTGACCATCGGCGAACAGGCGCGCATCGTCATCCCTGGTGGCCTTAACATTCGCGAGCAGCCATCGATTGGTGCGCCGATTCTCACCTTGCTTGCCCAGGGAAAGCGAGTCCTGGTCCTGGAGGGCCCGAATGGGTCCGAGGGATATATCTGGTGGAGGGTCGATGACCAACAGGGCAATGTCGGCTGGGCAGCCGGCGGACAGGGCGACCAGGTCTGGATTTCGCCGCAGGTCGGCGACCTGCGGCCCGTTGACCGCCCCCCAGTAATCGGCGACCTGGTCGTTGTCACGCTGCAGGGAGAGCTGTCCGTACGGTCTCTGCCCGGTGTGACCTCGGCTATTAAGTCACGTGCAAGGACAGATCAGAGGTTCACCGTGGTGGCCGGACCCCAAGCAGATGGCGGATATTTTTGGTACCAGATACGTTCGGAGGACGGCCAGGTGGAAGGTTGGGCCGCCGATGGCAGCGGGGGCGAACGTTGGCTCAGCCCGCTCGAATAAAGGCGGGAAAAGCCTGAGGTTGGTTGGCCGACTAGACCGATATGTGACAAGCGCCGCCCTTGAAACAAACGCCGAGCCTCATAGCCGCCCGCTAAACTAAACGCCGTAATGCTGCTTCGAGAATCAAGACTGCCTGCCAGTACTCATCCAGATGTATGTGTTCGTTGGGTGTATGGTCCAGGTTGCTGTCCCCGGGGCCATACGCCACGATTGGGCATTGCCAGGCCGGCCCGACAACGTTCATATCGCTGGTGCCGCTCTTGCTGACAAAGCGAGGCCGTTCATCGCTGACTTCGCGGATCGCCGCGAGAAAGCCGCGTACGAGCGGGCTGTTGCGGCTGCTTCTCCATGCTGGCTCGTACCCGTGGACGCAGAACTCCAACTCCAGCTCCTCATCGCCAAAGTGGAACTCCTGCGGAGCGGCGTCTTTGCCTTCAACATAGGGTGGGCTGGGCGCCGGCCCGTTTGCATCCACCCGTTCTCGTGCCCACTGCCACAACTCGGTTAGGAAACTGTCTGCTGAAAAATCCAGCGGCAGGCGGATTCCGACTTTGGTCCAGACGCGATCGCGCATGGACTCATCGGTCCACGTCCGCAGTTCCCGCAGACTGGGCAGCAGTTGGTCGAACGTCTTTACCGTGTCGCGATTAAACTGGTCACAATACGCGCAGATCCAATTCCACAGATCAACTGCCGCGGTTGCCACACCCGGGTCAGGACCGGCCGAGTGCATCATGGGCTGCGCTGCATTCATCTCCAACAGCAGCCGTCCCTTATAGAAGAGCGTTACCCGGGTTGTCCCGCTGGGTTCTCCAATTACACAGAAGTCTGGGGTCGGCTCGTTGTCGCCATTGAAGCGGTCGCGGATGAAGCGGGCCCCCTTGCTTGTCGCCGCCTCTTCCTCCACCGCGCCCACAACTACGATGCGGACGTCATTGCGGTTCGCCCACTCCGATCCCAGGCGGGCGGCTGCAGTTGCGAAAGTCGCCAGAGGACCCTTGGCATCGACACTGCCCCGCCCAAAGAGCACCGGCCCGTCCGCCTGATTCTCTACCCTTACGGGGATATCTCCGTAAACTGTGTCGATGTGACCCAGCAACACAACTGTCCTGGTGGCGTCTTTGGCGCCCAACTCACCGACCGCGTTCCCGGCAGCGTCAACTTCATACCTGTCATATCCCAGCGAACGCATCGCCGCGACCAGATAATTGCTCGCCTCAAGTTCGTCGCCGCTGAAGGAAGGGATTTCTACCAACCGTGCCAGCAGACTTTCGGCATCCGATTGTGAGACCTCAGCAGGCTTCACCGCAGCACTGGTCGAAAGTTCCGACCGCATCAGCCCTCCAGATCATCCAGTAGATCACCCAACTCCCGCTCCCAGACGTCATCCAGCGGCATAAATGGGTTCTCTGTAAACTCTTCATCCAGCTTCTGCATATAGGCATGAACGTCGAGTTGCGGAGCCTGGCTGGCAAGTTCCTCCATCTGTTCTTCCATTGAGGTCATCAACTCGTCGCTCTGTATTCGTAGCTCGGAAAGATCCATTCCCAGATGGAACATGAAGTCTGCCCGCCGCATAATGTCGTACCAGGCTTTGACATCGTCCTCGATGCGCACACTTTGGGCCGGCAGCATTACCTGTCCAAAGTCGTAAGCCGGGACGAAACCGTGGAAGCAGATATACTCCTGGTTTCGCTGACCGGCGTGGTAGGCCAGATAGGAGCCAATCGTCGTGCCGCCTTCGTAATTGGAGAAACGGACCGCATACTCTTCCATTTCCTTGCGCATCTCCTCCATGCTGAACACGCAGGAAATATCCCGGTCCTTGTTGTAGGGCATGGCGCCATAGACGCCCCCAACCGCGACCACGCGTTTTACGCCCAGCTTCTCGACAATGTCAAAAAAGGCTTCAGCATATTCCTCCTCGTTGACATGCGGCTCTTCGCCAAGGAATATCAGCAGACCCTTGTCGCCAAGTTCAGTGTAGTAAAGCTCGGTCTTGATCAGGCGCATCTCCTGCACAACGCCGTCCTTCGTGTGCACCTCAGGTCTCAGCAGGTGGTGCGCGCCCGGCATCTGAAAAAGAAAGAACCGCTCACGACTGATTTCGCCAATCTTTCGCGTCTCTAGCTTCTCGATCAAGTAGGCTGGCAGGCCCGACGAGATCGAACCGGCGTCGGCCCACTGGTGCCAACCGGCAATCATGACCATCTCGCTGGCGGTCGGAGTTTCCCACAAATAAACTCGCTCGTCCATGTCTTTACCTCAATTTCGTTAAATTAGAATTGCGGCGGCGGTGGGTCAGGATTTCTTCATGCGGAAGACGATTACCGGTGGAATCTCGCTGAAATTCGGGCCCCAACTGATTTCCCGCCTTCCCGGCGGATGCGTAGCAGGGAACGCTCTCTCTTCAATGCCGCTCAAAACAAAACCCGCCCGCAGTCCAACGTTCAGAAGTGCATCAAGAGGGCGGTGGAAGTATGGCTGCGGCAAAGGCTGATCGCGCAACGCCTGCCCACGGCACATGTAAGGCGTCATGTATGCGACAGTCCGGACACCGTAGGTCGAGACTTCCACGCCGTCCTGTTCTTCTCTCTCGCCGAATAGGGTTGTAAGCACCTGATTAAAGCACGGGTGCATCATTGAGAAGACAAAATGGCCGCCCGGCTTGAGCAGGCTGTACAAGCTGCGGAATAGAGGCTCTATCTCTGCCATATCGAACAGCGCCATGTTGGAGAGCGCGCAATCAAATTTCTCGTTGCTGAGCCCACGCATGCCCTCTTCGTCATTGGCGTCGAGCACGAAGTAGCGGATGTCGCCATCCTCAGGCATGCTGCGTTTCCTGGCATACTCGACCATTTCTTGTGCTATGTCGAAGGCAACTACACGTGCCCCCAGACGGCCCAACCTTCTGCTGGTCAGCCCGTTGCCGCAGGCAATATCCAATACCAACTGTCCCGGTTGGATTGACAACAACTCTTCAATCGCGGGCCAGCAAAGGACCTCGACAAAGTCGTTGCCTTCGCCCATGTAGTCATCCCAGTGGGCCGAGTTATGGTTCCAGATTCGCTCGACCTCTTGCCTGTACTCGGGAAAGGCAGTATCGGAATGCGCTTGTGCCTCTCCAGGAGAAGCGTGCGCGAGAGCCTCAACGGGTCCCTTCAAATGGGCCATATATTCACTCCAGTGCAATTGCGGCTTAAATGCACAACCACTTCAGACCGGTATACTGTTGCAGGAAACAACATCGCCCATTGTACCACACACGTAGAACCGCAGAATACAGGCTGGGAAGTAGGGGCGCATCCCATTTTGTTGTGTCGATTCGTAGCGCCCTATTTCGCAGGCCCAGAAAATCCGCAACGTCTTACTCACAATCAGTTCGCGACCTTGCCTGGGGTCAGCGAAGGAATCTCCCGCTCCTTCATTCTGGTATATGGGCGGTCGGGCCTTCGGCCCTCCCTTGTGCGGGGGCTGCGCCCCCGCACCGCCCCCCTACAAAACCATCTCTCATCGACCGGTGCGTCTTCTTCTCAGCGGTGCGCCTGTCCGGCAGTGCGCCTGCCGCCAACCAACAACGTTTCGAAGAAAGCCTGAGAGGTGCCAGCGGTGAAGGCCTGGGTCAACATGGCGCCAAAAAAGAGGGTTGATGGCATGAAAACTGTGCTACAACAGTCCTGTCCATTCCCCTATCTGAGTTCCTTGTACGGGTGGGGTCACAAAAAATGAAGAACTGACTATTCTTGATTCAGACAGCGGCTGTCAAGAAATCTGGGATGCTCCCGGAAGGAGGAGTATCGCCGAAAGGTGCATCCCGACAGCCCGCGGCGCGTTTACGGTTCTACAATTTGCTGCCGCGCTCGATTTCACCCCGCCCAGGCCGCCGCGACTGCTGATGCCCTGCTTGTAAACTGGCGTAGTCGAGAGAGAGGAGAGCCTGCAACCGAGAGCCAGGCAAACGGCCTGAGAAGAACTGTCGTGTGGGTGGGAATACTTACAAAACAGCAATCAGCCCTCAGCGATGTCGACCGGGACTGGCCTGGGTCCCCGGAATTAAATCGCAATTTCAGTCAGATCAAAGACTGGGCCATGAACACAAGCGCGTGTGAAACCTCCGCCGGCTACGGGAATAACACAGACAAGGCAGGCCCCCACTCCGCAGAGCATCTCAGTTCTGACCAGTATCTGGGCGAAGTTCCTGTCAACACGAAAACGCGCATCTCTGATCATTCTGAGGAGTTCCCCATACTCGGCAGAGCTGACCCCCGCGCAAACTTGGTCTGCCCAGCCCAGCGTGTACTGAATCTGCTCCAGCCACTGTCTCTTGTTGATGGCCGTGCGGACTTCTACCTGTATCGGCAAACCTGGAACCAGGCCGGCGGTCGTTTCATCGCTGTCTGCCCGCATAAGGATCGTCACCCGCCCGCCCCGGTCCAGCGCCTGTTCGCACAAGGGGAACAACTGCCAGAACCGGGCAAGGTCGTGCCTTACGTCGACCAGCAACAGTAGATTGTGAGGGTTGGGCTGTAGGGAGAACCCGTTGCCGAAGGGCCCATCCAGGTTGAGATGTTCGCCCTGAACGCGCTGCCCCAGCCACGCAATTCCTTCGTCGGCAGGCGGACTTTCCTCTGCGTTGGCTTTAGGGCGGGCACCTAAGTTCTCTGCACAGTTGGGAAGATACAACTGCCAGCAGTCGTCATGCTGCCGCGCTTGGCGGCCGCAAACGAAGAGGGTGCGGCGTAGAAATATGGACCAGTCGGCTTCGCGTTCGATACCGACGCTTGTGCTGCAGCGTACCTGGAAGTAGCGGCCGGCGACGGAATCCGAAGGTGGTATGGCGCCCGGCGGAAAACTTACGGCGAATGGCAGGCCTGGGCGAACCGGGCTGTCAATCCGGCCCACCATGGCGGGCAGTGGCTCTCCAGCAACATGTGTCATCGATCAGGTAACGCTGGCGCAAGAGTTCTAGGTTGGATTGTGGTCGTCCTCTTTCTTGTAGGCGGAAAATTCACGACCCTCATTCACCGTAGTCATGCCCGGTTCAGCCATCCCCGCCTCTTCAGATTCCGACCGTTGCGATCTTCGCTTGCGGGCAAAGGGACGCTTCTTCACCAGGGGACCCGGCTCAATTATCGCCAGTATCAAGACAAGAACGATCCCTCCGATTGCCAGAGTCGCCAATACCTGCCACATCGAAGAAAACAACTCCGCCGCAGCTCCGTTGGGAACAACATTACCATGAATGGAATCTGCAAGTTCTGTCAGCATGAATTGGGAACGCCAGCGGACCGGCGACCAAAAGCAGGGCCTGATCGCAGGCCTTCTCTATCCTGGAGGCGTCATCACTCTGTGGTACAATCTGGTCAGTTCCGTCCTGGCGGCCGAACCAGGCAACTGCAGCGCGGGGCATAATGCCTGACCCCTATTCCATACTGTCTGCGTCGGCCCCCTCGAATTGACGTACTTCCACAAACGCCATTATTGTCAATTCTGACACAGCATTCGGCGAACAGCCAATCCCTGACGTGGTCACTGAAACCGCCCGAAACTCGAGCCAATCTTCCATTCTGAACCTACGCCAATATCCTCAACGGGCGCTCGACCGCTTCTTGAATCGCAACATGCCCGCGGGATGGCGCATCGAGTTGCGCAGCAGCTGGCCCTTCCTCTTCGTTCCGCTCCTCCTGTTCATGCAGCTCCTGGGGCCTAGCCCCATCTGGATAGCTCTCCTTGTTTCCCTGATTGGGCTATATGCAATCAGCTACGCATGGGTTCGCAATCAGATCGGCCAAGTCCATTTTGAGAGGCGCCGGGAGGGGGCTATGTTGGTCGTAGGAGACGCTCTGCAAGAACGTTTTATCGTGCAGAATACGAGTTCGCTACCCTTGCACTGGCTTGAGTTTGCCGACAGTTCGCGGTTGCCCGGTTACAACCCAAGACAGGTGGTCAGTTGCGGCGGTGGCAGCAGCTACCAGTGGCGGGCAGAAGCAAACTGCACGCAAAGAGGTGTTTTCCGGGTGGGGCCCCACACATTGCGCACGGCAGACCCATTCGGTCTCTTCAGCCTTGAAATCAGTGACTCCCGGTCGGAATCCCTTCTCGTCTATCCCCGGGTTGCCCATATCCCCCCTCTCGAACTACCTAGAGGAAACCTGTCTGGCCAGGATCGCCGCCGCCGCGCCTACAGCGGGTCGGAGCGCTCACAGGCTGTGCGGGCATATCGTCCTGGGGACAGCCTGCGTCATGTGCACTGGCCAATAAGTGCGAGGCAAGGCGAACTGATAGTCACCGACATCGAAACTGAACCAAGCGGGGATCTCTGGATCGTACTGGATGTCAACCGCGCCGTTCAGTCTGGCAAAGCCGAGTCCAATACGCTCGAGACGGGCGTCGTTCTCGCGGCCAGCGCGGCGGCCGAATTTCTGGGCGGCGGCGAGCGTCGCTCCGTTGGCCTGCTGGCCGCGACCGCTGCAGACCCCTTCCCCGAACATGATTCGAACGAGAATTCAGGCGACAACCAGGAAATGCTTGAGCCGGGCCTCAATGGCAGTGGCAGCGGGGCACAGTACGAGCTCTTCAAACAGGACCCCATAAGTTCTCGGTCCACCGACTTAGTGGATGTGCCGCCGCAACCTGGCAAGGGGCAGGTCTGGCGCATTCTGGCCGCGCTTGCTCCCGTTCAGGCCGGTGACCTGTCTTTGGCACAGCTTCTGCGCCGCAGTAGGGGGCTGTTCAGCGCAGGCCAGACAGTTCTGGTGATCACCTCAGACATTGGCGAAGGTGTCCAGGACTGGACGGCTGAGTTGCTGCATCTTCGTAGCGGCGGCGTTTCAGCCAGCGTTCTTGCTGTAACGCCAGCTGCTTCGGAAGAATCGAACGACGGCCAAGCCAACGAACCCGATGCCGGCACCGAATCCCGCGCTGTCCCGACAGAGATCCAGCCTCAAGAGCACTATACAGACCAGGCGACAACGAGACCCGTCAGCAGCGCAGAGGAAGCACAAGCAAACTTGATCGACATGCTTACAAGGCACGAAATCCCCATCCAATTCCTGCAAGCAGGGACGACATTGGCGCCGGCCCTGACCTATCGCCGCACTCGCACGATATTGCGCACGACCCCCAGCGGCGGCGTCGTTGCCCAAGAGGTTGAGGAAGTTGTCGGTTGAATACCGAACAGGTTGTTGACGAACGGCACATAACCGTACGGCTATTCGCGTCCGTGGCAGAACGCTATCGTCCGCCATTGGGTTGGATGGTCTTGGCTCTGGGGCTACTGTTGGCTGTGTTGCCGGCCATCGCCATACGGGAAGCCAAATGGATAGATCTTGGCCGCGTTCGAGTTAGTCTGGAATGGGTTGTTTTCTTCAGTCTTTTGAGCGGCTGGTGGTTTGTAAGTCACCTGCAAAATTGGTTGACACGACTCCGTAACAGACCAGCTGGGCCGCAACCGGAGACAATTGACTCCGAATTTCCCCCCCGGCGTAGCCGCCTCTTGGATCTCGCATTCTGGACCGCCTGCGGACTGGGATTCCTGCTATGGGTCGGCATCGGCACAGTTACCTTGTCGCAGGTGCTTGTTCACTGGATTCCCGGCCCAATCGATCTGTGGCGGGCAGTAAATACCAACAATCTGCTCGAACTGGCTACAGGCGTGGTGACCGACTTGGACGGCCTGTTGTGGCGTTACACCGATTGGGCCGAGGGCGTACAGGCCGGAGGCGCATACCAGGATGACTTTGTATTCCTTTCTCTATTCGGCGTTGTCCTGTGGCTTCTGGGCGGAATCACCGCATTGCTCGCGCTCTCGACCCGCAACGGGTTGATCGTGGGCACGCCGGCCCTTTGGGTCCTGGCGATGTTCCTCTTCTATGGCCGCCAGAGCCGCCTACTCATTTTGGTAGGCTTTTGCGCAACCCTCCTGCTGCATGTCTTGCTGGATCAGCAAAGGCTGGAAAGGATCTGGGTCAGACACCGCTCAGACTTCAGCCCCATGCTGCTGATGGATCGCATGCTCTCGGTCGGCGCCGCCGGTACGCTCTTGGTGCTGCTGGCAGGATTCATGCCCAACGTGGTGATTCGCCCGATAGCGTATAGGGTCTACCAGACCATGACACCTGTATACGATTCGGTCGACTCAGTCACGGAAAGGATGTTTCCCGACTTGAAGGGAGGGAGAAGGGGCATGGGCCGCCTCGGCAGTGGTCTGCCCAACCGCTTCCTGCTTGAAGGCGGCGTAGAACTGGGGCGCTACGAAGTGATGCGCGTCTCTACCAACTATCCCTTTGGCGCCGTAACTGAAATGGGGGACATGCCGCCCCGGCTCTATATGCGGCGGGGAACCTTTGTCAACTATGATGGGCGCGGCTGGAATAACAGCGGCCACGAGAGAGACGCGGCATTTGCGGCCAGTCGTGCCTGGCGCAACGAGGAGGACTGGATTGGGCGCGTACCAATGACCCAACGTGTGCGCCTGACAGCGCCAACCGCCGTACTGCCGGCCGCCGGCGAGCCGTCCGAATTCCGAGTGGACTACGAACTGGAACGACGTTCTTTCGACGACCTGGTTTCCATCTGGTCAGACGAAGGGCCGGTGGATCGATTTGAAGTCGTGTCCTTCGTGCCCGCAATGTCGATCGAAAGCCTGCTTTCGCTGCCGGCATGGGGCGATGGCGCGACCGAACTGCCGGAGGAGCTAGCCCCCCACCTGAGGCTGCCCGAATCTGTAACCCCCAGAACTCGCGATTTAGCTGACCGCCTCGCGGCCGACCAGCCCGGGCCCTTTGCCATCGCCGAGTCGATCGAGTCCTATCTGCGCGGGATCGAATACAATCTCGAAGTACCGGCGCCGCCGCCCGGCGCCGACGTGGCCGACTTTTTCATTTTCGATTTGCGGCAGGGGTACTGCGATTACTACACGACCGCCTTCGCGGTCCTAGCACGTCTGAATGGCCTCCCAACCCGGTTCGCCACCGGCCATATAGGCGGCTATTGGGACCTGGAGGCGGGCGAATGGACCATTACCGAGGCGGAAGCCCACTCATGGCCGGAGGTCTACTTACCCGAAATCGGTTGGGTACCGTTCGAACCGACCGCCGGCAGACCTTCACTTCAGCGGCAGGCAGCTGTGCGGTCGGTGCCGGACAGTTTCACCAGCCGGCCTCAGGTAGAGACGGAGGAAGAAGCTACTGAAGACACCTGGTCCTGGAACTGGCAGATGCTTTTCTGGCTGCTGCCTCTCGCAGGGCTGCTATATGTTTTCAGAAACTGGCTCGAGCTCAGACCTCAGGACCCTTGGCTGGGTCTCCTGGCTTGGGGACGGCGCATTGGCTGGCCCCACCAGCCGAACCAGACCGAACTGGAATATGGACGCGAGCTCTCGGCCCATCTGGCCGACCACGAGACCGAACCGGAGCGGCGCCGCAGGCTAACGCGCAACGTCATCGGCCTGACCGCGGCTGTCAGCCTGGAAAGATATGGCACCGACACCGTTCGCTCCGAAGCGCTCACCCGCGCGGTGGAGCTCTGGCGGGCTATGAAGAAGGACATCCGGCGATTGCCCTGGTAACACGAGCGCAGGGCCGCATCCCTTCAGGCCTTCTCTACACTAACTCGCCGTCGTTCTCATCCTCCAACCCGTCGTCTTCCTCAACATCGTCAAGTAACGACAGATCCGCAGCCAGGTCGTCCGGGTCAGGCGCGGCATAGCGCTCCCACAGCTCTTCGGCCAACCGGCTGTGATCTACCTGGAGTCCGAAGCGCCGGAAGTACTGGCATACCCGCAAGACATCCCTGTTCAGCACGGCTCGTGCGCTCTGGTTCGAGTGCGTGTCAATCACCTGTGGAAAGTCGATCAGCTTGATCTCGCCCTGCCAGTAGAGGATGTTGTATGCGGACAGGTCACCGTGCACGAAGCCTTGTTGCAACATGGTGGCAATGCTCTGCCGCGTGATCTCAAAAAGCGGAAGAACCTCATCCTCGTCAATCCTGACCTCATGCAGAGTTGGCGCCGCCATCCCTTCGTCACCAATGTACTCCATCAGAATCGCGTTTTCCCCCACGCCGTAAGGCATCGGTACAGGCACACCGGCCTTTTGAAGCTCCTGCAATGTGGAAAACTCGTACATCAGCCAGGACGTATGGCGTACTTTCGCCCCAAAAGCAGTATTCTTTTTGACAGCTCTCGCAGTCCGTTCATCGCGCGCCTTGACCGCCTGGGGCCGCCCGTCTTCAGCTGTGAGAAAGTTGCGGCCCTCCCTGTATAGTGCATCGTTGCGCAAGTTCCGGAACTGGCGGGGCCGGTAGACTTTTGCGGCAATCCATTCCACACCCACTGAATAGTGGGGCTTGCACAGATAGACACTTGCCTCCTTTCCTCCTTTGACCAGCGCCATGATGTCTACAATCTGGTCCTGCTCGAAGAATGGTTGCAGAGAGTCTTTAAGGAAGATGCCTTCATAGCGTGCAGGCGTATAAGTCGTCTCCCAAACGTTATCCAGATCAGCCACTTCGGCCACCTTCTGAATCTCGGCGCGATGTGCCTCGAATTTCTGCCTTTCGTTTCTGGGATCTCGAGGAGCTCGATAGGTGCGATGGCTGAGACGGAACCTTTTTCGGTAGAACTCCAGGTCCTCCTGCTCCTCCTCCCACTGGCTGTCCGAATCTTCCGTATTCTCTTCATGCTGCTGTTCGTACTGCTGCCAAGCTTCCATGTTCTCGTGTTCTTGGTTTTCCAAGGTTTGACCGTCCATGTTCTTTGGGCACAGAGAATCGCGTCTGTGCTTCTTTTTGACCCTTGCTTCCTAACAGAAGTTAGTCAACGCAAGTCCAGCGACCAGGTCGAGTGCAATGGTCGGTTTGAGCGGCCCGTGACCCCGCTATGCTGTTTACCTTCGAAACGAAACGGCTTGCAATGAAGGGAAATCCATTAATGGGGATCAAAAAAGGCCGCGGGCGGGGTAGCGCCTACAGCCTCGAATTCGAGGAACAGGTGGATCGGTAGCTTACCAGAAACCTGGTGAAGGGGCTCGCGAAGCAGAAGCTTTCCAAACGAGCGCCTCAGGAACTCTAGCTAGTTACGCTCCATATGCAGGTAGATACCCGTGACACTCTTTACGTTATTCACTTCACTCATATGGAGCCTCCTTTCGCTAAGACTTCTTGAAGAAAAACCAAGTGATTCTCCGATTGTCCTGCCAGCGGAGATCGAGAAAAGTCTAGCACAATTCTGGCTGAGTCCAAAAGTGCGGACTATAGGGAAGACGGTTTCAAGTCATGGTCTGTTGTGGTCAAAACGAAGTGCCCAAGGGGCATCTGATGCGACAGCGCAACGGACCGACAATACTGCAAGTGCGACTGGAGAAGTTGGTAAATACTTCTGAAAGTCTGTTGGACGCACGCAGCGAAAGTGTCGACAGTTTCCAGCAAGCGTCTGTGCTGTGTTCCGCAATAGAGCGGTTACTTTTCCTGGACTTCGACGAGGCGGCCGTCCGGATCGCGGGTATAGGCGGACCGACCCCAAGGGTAGGTTGAAGGTGCAATCGCGGCCGCCGCTTCGCCAAGGCTGCCCTCGGCCCACACACTGTCCAGGTTCTTCACTGCGATCGCGAAATGATCTTCGTCAGGGGGCCCACCTTCTCCAACTTCATAGTCAGGACGCGCAGGGCTCTTATGATGAATCAGGATATGGAGACCATCCAACTGAAACATGGCCATCTGCTCGGACTGGAAGGCCGGCGCCCCTCCGAGAAGCTCTTCGTAGAATGCAACCAGCGAAGAAACTTCGTGTGTGAACAGGGCCAGTTCTACAAGTGGGCGCATAGCAGCGAACTCCCTCATTTTGAAGACGTGTCAGCCGACGCAAGTTCAGCGTAGGCAATGTAGAATCTCTTTTTGATTGGGAAAGCGGGCCAGCAGCGAGGCATACTCTGCGTCGTCCGGCAAGGAGAAGTCCTCATCGCTATAGGCTGGAGCCAGTGAGCAGCCCATCAGCGCCCACTTGCCGCCGTTACGCAGTCGGGCGCCAAACCAACTGTGTGCTGGGACGAGCGCCTGAACGTTCTGACCTTCAAGCAATCCGTGTCCCAAGTCAAACTTCGTATAGTCAACATCAGACCCAAACACGAACAGTTCAACCACATCTCCCATATAAAAATGCCACACTTCGTCAAGTTCCAGACGATGCAGGCGGGACTTCGTGTCTGCCGTGAGCAAATAGAAGATGAGAGAAGAAGCTGGCCTATCCGACCTGACTGAAGGGGGCAAGACCTCTTTGGGCAACTGCAAATCGCCGAGGTAGGTCTGGCGGTAATAGCCGCCCTCAACCGGCAGAGGTTTCAAGTCGAGGATGCGGATGATGTCAGCGGCTGCAAGGTCCGAATTTCGCATAGTGTCTCAAAATGCCGGCACAACCTGGATACCGCCATCAACAGTGAGTGTTGCGCCGGTAATCCAACGAGCCAGAGGAGAGGCTAGAAAGATGCAAGCGTCCGCTATGTCCTCATCTGTTCCCAGACGCGCCAGTGGAACACGTTCCTGCCAGCTCCGCACTCCCTCCGGCCATGCTTCTGCCAGCCCTGGTCGGTCGATCAGGCCGGGCGCAACCGCATTGACACGGACTCCATGCATTGACAGTTCCAAGGCTGCGCTGCGCGTGTAATGTTCCACCCCTGCCTTGGCTGCCGAGTAATGGCTATGGGCCAAGCCTGTCGACGTACCTTCGATCGATGAAATGTTAACTATCGAACCGCTGCTCTGGTTACCTTCCCGCTTCCCCGAGAGTTCCACCATTGCCCGAGCCGCTCGCTGAGTGCAGAAATGCGTACCGGTCAGATTGGCGGCCAGTACCTGCTCCCATTCGGCATCACTCACCTCCAGCAGCCCGGAGACGGGGTAGATGCCAGCGTTGTTGACCAGCACATCCAGTCGCCCGTGCTGTTCAACGGTTTGCATGATCATCCTGTCAACGTCAGCCGGTCGTGTCACGTCGGCCTGAATGGCCTGTGCCTGTCCACCTGCCGCGCGAATCCGCGCTACAACTTCCTGCGCGGCCGTCTCTCCCCGAAAATAGCTCACCACGACCGACGCGCCAGCCTCGGCGAAGCGCCTGGCGATGCCCGCGCCAATTCCCCGGCTGCCGCCGGTTACGAGACATAACTTGCCCGAAAAGTCGAGTGCGCTGGTCAAGCTGGGCGTGGAAGTCAAGAGGATCACACTCCTTCAAGATGCTTTATCGTTAAGCTTTTTCCTTGAATCAATGGTATTACAGGACTTCAGCCGATTCAAATCTGGCCTTCACCTGGATGTCGTCAACGCCGGTGGGGCCAAGCCACTACCCCATCCAGAACACACGGGACCAGAACTAGACGAGGAATTTCCCCAGATTACTATGTCTCTTCGCTGCGTCCTTCCTTCACCTGCAAAAAGCAATTTCCAACGCCCGGCCACTTGCAAATCGCGGCTTCTGACATTTCCGAGTTCAGCTTCAGCAGAACCTCTGCGGCCTGCTACGGCGTGAAATCGAGCAGGCGCAGCCCTCCACCATTCCCATTGCGGGCTTTCAGGCCTCCGGCCTTCGTTCAGTCCTGAAGGTCCCTGCTCAGACAGCGACTCCGCCCGCAACCTGAGATTCCTCATGAGCCAGGAAGGCAGAACAGTTGACGTAACATTCCAGATTGTGTACCATTTTCCAGGAATCTGCCCATACACATGAATAGGGAGACAACAATGCTTTCACTTGCCCAGAAGCGCCAGTTCCACGATGAAGGTTACATTAGAATCCCCGGTGTGGTGCCCAAAGTGCTGCTCGACGAAGCGCTGCGCGCCGTCAATCACTCGATCGGGGAGGTCGGCCTCGGTGGCGAAGACATGGAAAACAATCGGTCAGCCTTTCACTGCGCCGAACTGTTGCGGGCACCGGTCATATTGGACCTGTTCTACAAGTCACCGGTCATAGAAATCGCAGAGGAGTTGATGGGGAAGGGCAACGTCATGCCCCTCAAACAGGCTAAGCCCTATCCCCGTTTTCCGCTTTCGCTGGGCGAAGACGCCCCGGAGCCGCGCGGACATATTGACGGGATCGGCAGCGGCACCAATGGCATGCCCAAAGGCTACTACGGACGCGGGTTTACCGCCTTTGCCGTCGTCTACCTGGTCGATTTGTTGGAGGAGAATGCCGGCAACTTTACGGTCTGGCCCAAATCTCATCGCGCCTTCGAAGCGTATTTCCAGAAGAATGGCCATGAAGTGTTGGCCAATGGAAGGCCCGACATCCCCCTTCCGGAAGGGCCGGTAATGGTTACCGGAAAGGCCGGCGACCTGATTCTCGCCCACCACCTGATGTTCCACACCGGGGGCCCGAACAGCTCTCCCAACGTGCGCCACGCCGTTATCTCCCGTCTTCGTCACAAAGAGGTGGATGGCAACGAATATGCCGCCTATACCGATATCTGGCGTGAATGGCCCGGCATAACCGAAGCCATGAACGGTTCGAAGGAAGAGGCCCTCGCTAACTGAATAGAGGGTTGAACTTGCGTCGGAAGAAAGTGCCCCCTGAAGCGGGCGTGGGGCCTAGTTCGAAAACTCTCCGTTATGAATTGTATTCTGGCGCCCTTCTTCCAAGATCCGTTGAATCTCAGAGACCTCCAGAGGGGTGCTCGTACTGAGAAAGAGCCTCCTCAGCACTGAATTGAAACTTGCCCGCATGCTATCTGGCAACGCGAGAAACAAAGGAGGGCTGACTTCGTCTGCGCCGCTCACGATTTGGTCGCCCTTCTCCGAAGCCGCCGAGAGAAGATCACGATCAATCTCTCGATGCACTGGCGCGTAGCCTATATCGGTATCATCTTCGCTAATGCCTTTGAGCTGCAACTCATGCGCTTCTGCGGAGCCCATGAAGCCAATGAACGCCCCCGCTTCGGCTCGGTTTAACGCATCGGCGGGGATTATGTAGCCGAAAATGAGGGAGACCTCTCCCATGGGCAGGTTAGGGTCCATTTGAGGAAACTGGAAAAAGTCCAGTTCATCCGCAAACAGAGGTGGCAGGTCAGCCAGGCTGAAATTGGGCGCCAGCGCCATCACTGCCTTTTCCCACGATAGCGGTGTATCGCCGTCCCCGCGGATCAGGGAGGTCATGCTGTTCATCTCAGAAGTGCTGCCGGGCCTTTCATTGAAATAGCCGCGATCCAACAGCGATTTCCACATCTCCCACACGCGCGCAACTCGCACGTCGTTGAAGTCTACTCGACCTGCAATCAAGTCGCGATGAAATTCCGGGCCGTTCAGCCGCATGTTCAAGTAGTCAAACCAGAGTATGCTGATAAAGGGATTCTGACCTGCCAGCGACATCGGCGTGATGCCGTTGGCCAGGAGCGTGTCACAGATCCGAATGAACTCTTCCCAGGTGGCCGGAGGGGTCAGCCCATAGCGTTCGAAAATCTCCCGGTTGTAATATATGCCTGACCAACTGAAGGCTGCCGGAACGAAGCGCAACGTCCCCTCAAAACGACTGATATCCCTGAACCGCCTGCCATAAGCCTCCTCAAAATTTCCCTCGGTCCAGATATCCGACAGGTCGGACAGCAGCCCCAGCGCACCCGCGCTGCGCAAGTCATAACTGTCCCAGACCAGCATAACATCTGGGGGCGGCGTCTCCAGCAAATAGTTGGAGGGGTTGAATCCATAGTTCTGGCGGTCGATCTCAATGCTCGGCGCCAGTTCCTGAAATCGATTGATCGCTGCCTGCTCAGGCTCATCAAAAAAAGATGCGTTGGGCCCCACATAGGTGAGCGTGACCGGCGGACTGTCCGGCGCGAACAGAAACTCGTCCTCCGCCTCTCGGCCGCATGCCCCCAAGAGCAGGCAAAAAGCTAGCAAAAGGAGCGCAAAGGAAAAGCGCGGGATGATCTGGATTGGCAGCCGATATTTAGCCATTGTTGTTTTCCTGGATATACAAGTGCGCAGACACAAAAAGGGAATCTGGAGTTGCCTTACATTTGGCGCAGCAGTCCCGGCCCGACTTCCCCCACTGCTACGCGGCAAGACTCTGCAATCGCTTGGCCAAGGCTTCGATATGAGGCACCCCGATGCCGCAACAACCGCCTACCAGCCGGACACCCTGTCCAACCCATGACATGGCCCGGTCCGCGAAGACCTCGGGCCCGATTATGTCGACAAACTGCCAGTGGGGCATCTCAAAATAGCCGCTCTCGGGATAAGCGCCGGTGGGCCCGTCCCAAACGGCCTGAACCGCGCGTAGTGCCTCACCGGTAATGTCCACGTCACTGTGCATTATAGCTGCCAGCGACCCGCCCTCCGCCATCACCGCGGCCACGCCCTCAGCCAGGGGTACCTCTTCGTGGATGGTCGGGGCCAGCTTTATGCCGCCGGGCTCCATGCGCGTACAGCTAAACCCCACCCAAACAGGCAAGCCGGTCGCCGCGGCGGCCTCGAGAGCAGCGCAGCTATATTCAATGTCTCTCATCATTTCCAGCAGCAGGAAGTCGACGCCGGACTCGGCCAGGATCCCAGCCTGTTCCGCAAAAAGGCCCCGCATTTCCTGTACAGAAGGTCGACCCTCATCGCCAAGGCCCCCAGCAAACGGCGAGATCGACCCGGCAACCCAGACTTTACTGGGAGCAGCGTCCCATTTGCCCTGGCTATTACTGCTCTTGGCCTCGCCAGCTTCTTCTCTTGCTTGAACCGCCAGCAAGCCAGCCTGCCGGTTTATCTCCTCGGTTCGACTCTCGACGCCCGCGGCCCGTAACATATGCCGTCCGCTGGCGAAGCTGTTGGTAATTATGACCTCCGCACCGACACGAATGTAGTCGAGGTGCACCTCCCTCACAACATCGGGATGCGTGGCGACAGCCAAGCCGCTCCAGGCGACGCTGTTCATCGGCACGCCCCGGCTCTGTAATTCGGTCCCTGTCGCGCCGTCCAGCAGAATTGGCCGGCTGTCTTTGAGTCGTTCGCTGATGGTTGTCATCGGCAAGCAAGCTCCCTACTCTGTATATTAGAAAACGGTAACTACGCAGCCGCAACTGATTCGCAACCCTGAACGAGCCGAGCGAAAGCGATTTTCACTAACCACTAACCACTGATCACTGACCACTGCAGTTCTGGGCGGTCGGCCGCAAGCGGCCTCCCTTGTGCAGGGGCTGCGCCCCCGCAACGCCCCCCTACAAAAACATCGCTCACCGACCGTGTGCATTCTTCGCAACGTGTCGGCTGGCGAGCATGACGGCGACTGCACACCAGTTGCGTCACCTGGAGCCTGAATGGTTCCAAGGATGACTGGCTGGTCAGGTACTGTGGCTTAGTAGTTACGAAAAACGAAAGCAGGCGGGCCTATCGTCCCAACCGGAACCAGAGAAGCTACGTCGCAGCTTAGGACGAGCGACTTTCGGGCTATTCTACCAGCCTCGCATGAAAAGGCGAACTGTTCCCAAGTACCGCGCCCATCGGAAACACTGTCTGCGGCCGCCCAAGCCCCTTTGAGCGCGTCTCCTGCCCTCGAATCGAGAACGTGAAAGGCAGGATGTAACTCCAGCCACATTACACTCTTGCCGTTACGGACCGCTTAGGATAGGCTTGTGGCGAAAACTATCTCAAATCGGCGCGAATCCGGCACACGAGCCAGACAGTGGCGGCGGCTGACAGGTGGGCTCTTGCTATTGCTGCTTTAGCGATTAGCTACTGTCAGTGCGACCATATTCCACCCAGGAAGAATAACAACGCGATGTCAACTCCCATATATGAGCGACCGACCGACCTGCTGCGGACTCTGATCCGCTTTGACACCACCAATCCGCCCGGCAACGAAGCTGAGTGCATCGGCTATCTGAACGGTCTGGTGCAGGAGGCCGGTCTTGCAACAACCCTGCTTGCCAAAGACCCGAACAGACCCAATCTGGTCGCCCGCTTGCCCGGCCGCGGCGAAGCCCCTGGCCTGGTCTTGCAGGGCCACGTTGACGTAGTAACCACCGCGAATCAAACGTGGCAACACGATCCCTTCGGTGCCGACCTGATCGACGGCCTTGTCTGGGGTCGCGGCAGCCTGGACATGAAAAGCGGTGTCACGATGATGACCTGCGCTGTGCTGCGTGCGTTGGCAGAGGGGCGCACGCCCGCCGGCGACATAGTGCTGACCATCATGAGCGATGAAGAGGCCGGCAGCGACTACGGCGCCCGCTTCCTGACGGAAGAGCATCCGGCACAGTTTGAAGGCGCCAAGTTCGCTATCGGTGAAGGGGGAGGCAGCGCCCAATACCTGGGCGACCAGCGCTTCTATCCGCTGATGGTCGCAGAAAAGCAGGTTTGCTGGCTGCGTACCCGTCTCACTGGGCCCGGTGGACACGGTTCGACTCCCTTTCGCGACGGTGCAATGGCAAGGCTGGGAAAGCTGTTGACGACGCTCAACAGTAACAGGCTACCCGTCCATGTCACGCCGGTGATGGAACAGATGCTGCCCGCCCTTGCAGAGCAGGCACAGGGCACGCTGGCCGAAGCCGCCATGGCACTGCTGGACCCGGAACGCACCGACGCCACGCTCGATCAGATGGCGGCCGATGGCGTACCTCAAGCTCGGTCCTTCGACGCACTGCTACATAATACTGTCAATGCTACCGTCGTAGGCGGCGGCATCAAGACCAACGTAATCCCCAGCGAGATCGTGTTGGAACTTGATGGCCGCGTCCTGCCAGGCTACACCGCCGACAACATAGTCTCCGAACTGCACGACTTGCTGGGCGATGACCTCTCCTTTGAGATCATCCGTCACGATCCAGGGAATGCTGATGTCGACATGACCCTGTTCCCGCTGCTCAAATCGATCGTGGAAGAGCTCGACCCGGCTGGCGTAGTCATTCCTTCAATGGTGGGCGGCTTCACCGATGGACGCATGTTCTCCCGCCTCGGCATCCAGAACTACGGTTTCTTGCCCATGAAGCTGCCGGCCGGCACCAATTTCGGCGCCACAGTCCATGCAGCTGATGAGCGCGTGCCCGTGGAAGCATTGGAGTTCGGACTGCAGGCGATTTCAACCGTACTTGAGCGCTACGGCACGGACGGCGCGCTCTGACATCTCATTCACTATACAAAAATGGCTAGAGACAGCGACCTGAAAGGCGCCGTTCAGGAACAGTTTGGACCTGTAGCGGCCAACTATCTTACAAGCGCAGTCCACGCGCAGGGCGAGGACCTGCCGGTGATGGTGCAAGCCGCCAATCTGCGCGGAGATGAGCGTGTTCTGGATGCAGGCTGCGGCGCAGGGCACACTGCTGCCAGCTTCTCTCCACATGTTGCAGAGGTGGTAGCCCTCGACTTCACCGACGCCATGCTTCGTCAGGTCGAAGTACTGGCCAGCGAGCGAGGACTGTCAAACGTCAGCACGCGCCTGGGTGACGTGGAGTCGCTTCCCTTTGCAGATGCAGTTTTTGGGCTTGTTGTCTCTCGCTACAGCTCGCATCACTGGGCCAGGCCGGAACAGGCCTTGCGTGAATTCCGCCGTGTACTGCGGGGCGACGGCTCGTTTGTCCTCAGTGACGTATTGGGCTTCGACGATTTTGTCTGCGACACCTACCTTAATGCTATAGAGGTATTACGGGATTCCTCCCATGTGCGGGACTTTACGCTTGCAGAGTGGAATACTTTCTTCGCCAGCGCCGGTTTCGAACTGGAAGTCATTTTCCCATACCGCATATTTCTTGACTTTGAGGAATGGACCGAGCGCATGGCCACACCAGAGGCCAGCCGCGTATCCATTCGCGCTCTCTACGATGCCGCGCCTGCCGAGGTGAAGAAGGCGATGGGCATCGTTGAAGCAGGCCATTTCTTCCAGTGCGCAGTGTTGCGAGGGACAATCGCGTAGCGATGATCAACGCGGACGTACATATCCATCAGCGGTCGCTCTCAGGAGGATTTTAGAGTGCCTGAAACAGCAGCAACAGTTCGCCAGTGGTCGCTGATTCGGCGCTGGTTGGCTGAGTTGAAACAGATTCCCACGCTCGACCTCGTCTGGCTGGAGGGTAGTCTCGCCGACGGTCGCGGCACTCCTTACTCCGATATCGATATTCGGTTTGCGATTGCGGACGAAGACTTTGAGCGGCTTTGGAAGGTGCCCACTGCGCTGGAATACGACGCTTCGGAGCCCCAGAAGATCACTGGACCGTCCAGGCTATTGGCGGGGTTGGGAGACCACCTGTTGCTGGAGACTAGCTTTGTGCGCGCTTTGACTTCAGAGGGGCTGCTGGTGGAGGCCGGAGCAATTCCAACCAGTCAGGCCCAAGGGCTGGTGCTGTACGAGTGGGAAATCCTATTCTCACGTCTACCGGCCGGCGCGCCCGCATTCCGCCAGGCCCCAATTCTCCCACCCGACCAGGTCTGGCCCGACACCGACCCGCTGACCCCGGCCTCAGTCTGGCAGCGGGCAAAGTTCCTGCTCCTGATGATGCTACACACGCCGGCCGTTTTTCACAACCAGGAGCTGCATTCGGTTCAGATTACACTCGACCTTGCTCGTAGCGATCTGCTCAAACTGATGTGGCGGCGAGCGGGACTGTCTCACGGAAAGCGGGCCAAACACATGTCGAAGATCTTCCCCGCTAGTTGGCTGACGTCTTTGAACGACACCTATCCAACCGACCCAACGGTTATGTCGACCCTGGCCGCTCCTCTGCTGCGCATCTATGCATTGCAGGCAGTACACTTTAAGGAGCTGGCCGCAGCGGCCGGAGGCGGTTTCCCGCTCCCTTGGTTCGAGCGCCAATTTGCCTGGCTAACGCGTGAGCTTGGCTCCATTCTTGGCCAGGACTGCAGCGATTTTCAGCAGTGGCAGTCAGAATTAGCGCTGGTGTAAAATAGAGTTGATTTTCCACCCAGATGCTGCCGCGGCTTGCTACTTTTGGAGCAACCTTTCCAGCGGCATCGCCGTCGTCTTGGGCTGCGACGTATCTACGTCCACATCGTGGAAACGCTAACCAGAATACGAATACAATTAAGACAACATTCAATATTACGAGGAGGTACTTAAATGACCGCAAAGCCTATCATCTACACCGGCACCATCGGGCAGAGTGTATGGCGTAGCCTCGACGGCGGTGAATCCTGGGAGCGTGCCTCAAAAGGCATGTTCATGGAGGCCGACATCAGAGCTATTGCCATCGACCCCGACAACGCAAAAGTGCTCTACGCGGGAACGGAAGCCGGCCTCTACCGCACTCGCGATGGCGCAGACTCCTGGGAGCTCGTAGATTCACCCATGAACGACCTTGAGATCTGGGCGCTGGCTATCGACCCCTCAGATGCCAACACCATCTTTGCCGGGACCTGCCCTTCCGCCCTGTACCGTTCTCGAGACGGTGGCAGTAGCTGGCAAATGTTGGATGTCGACCTCGCCGAGGAGTGCGAAGGAATCCCTCTAACCCCCCGTGTGACCAGCATCATTTTCGATCCGGAAGACGCCAAGACGGTCTACGCCGGCATCGAAATCGACGGCATGCGCATCAGCCATGACGGCGGCGATACCTGGCGAGAGGGCAGCGAGGGCCTGTCGAGCCTCGACATTCACGGGCTTGCCGTTGTGCCCGGCTCGCCCAAGACGTTGGTCGCAGCCACAAATAACGACGTCTGCGTGACAACCGACATGCAGAACTGGACGCCCCTTGAAGTCAGGGACCACTATCCCTGGCCCTACTGCCGCGGCGTTGTTCATCTGTCAAATGGGGACAGCCGCATCTGGGTTGGAGCCGGCAACGGCCCGCCCGGCGACGAAGGCGGCCTGTTCCATAGCACTGACCTGGGCAAGACGTGGCAGCGAGCCGACCTGGGCGGTGTAGCCAACAGCACAATCTGGGCGGTCTCCCACAACCCGGCCATGCCCGATTGGATCGTTGCCTACAGCGTTGCCGGGCAGCTCTATTGCAGCACGGATCGAGGGCACACCTGGACGAAGCTGGAGCGGGAATTCGGCGAAGTTCGGGCAGTGGCTTTGGGGGTTTAGTATCACCCTACGGAACGGTGCGCTCTGCCGGACAGGATTCGAAGTCCGGCAGGGCTTTTTCCCGGTTCAACACATTCAGGCAGGATTTATCTGTCTGAATGCCTCAACGCCTGGCCGAATTGAGTCGGTCAATAGCTTATAGTCCGGGCCGTAACTCAGAAAAGTGAAACCCTGTTGCGCACGCGAGTGCATCTCTTCGGGGTTGGAAACGCCGGTGCCGACGGCCACGCCGCAAGCGCGGCCAACAGCCAGCGCGTGCTCCATGACCGCGTCGATCTCCGGCAAAGGCATGTGAAATGGATTCAAACCCATGGCCAGGCACAGGTCGAACGCGCCGATAAACAGGACGTCAATGCCGGGCACCTTCGCAATTTCCTCCAGATTTTCGACCGCCTCCGTCGTTTCGATTATCAGCATGACCAGGATGTTGTCATTCGCCTGTTCGAAGTAGTCCTCGTAATTGATAGTGTAGTTTGAAGCCCTAAGCGGCCCGAAGCTTCGCCTGCCCTCCGGGGGATAGCGCGTTGCGCGCACAATCGCCTCAGCCTCGGCAACTGTCTTGACCATGGGCACTGCAATCCCCATGCCGCCTATGTCCAATGACCTCTGGATAAAGACCGGATCGGCCGACGGGATGCGCACCAGGGGAATGGTATCAGCCCCGTTCATGGCCATGAGGATGTGCTCCACCTCTGCCATATCGAGCCCATTGTGCTCCATCTCGATCAGCAGCCACTCGCAGCCGGCATGTGCCAGCAGCTCAGCTACCGTAGGGCTTCCCATCCCCAGAAAACAGCCGAAAGTGGCTTGCCCGCCAACTGCTTTTTCTCGCACGAAATTGGTTCGCATTCGGATCTTTCCTCCCAAATTGGTCACTGTGGCTTCAACATAAACAAGCTCTTTCCCTCTTCCTTCCAAATAGCGAAATCCCTGCCCCAAATGCAGGTAACGCCGCCGCCTTACTTGCTACACTAAGCCGCCAACAGCTGCCTTGCCCCGCCCCTGACAGGCGAAAGCCGGCCGAGATTCCCACCTGGCAGGACAGAACGAAGAACGGTCCCGGCGATTCGGGTTTGATGAACGAAAACTCTGATTTTCGCTCATCTTTCTTTTGGAATGGGCATGGGTGACGGCGGATGAAGTTGCCGCGTGCGCGCCCGGAACTGCATTCCCTTCTCCGCCAGTGCGGCCAGTTCATCAGCGTCGCCCGGAAACCACTCCTTCAACTGCCGGCGAGCGATCTGCACGTGCTCCACTTCGTCGGCCCAATCGAAATCCTGGAGAGTGGTCATCAGCGGATGGCGAGCAATGTCACGGCAAAATTCATACTCGGCGCGTTTGCCCGGCGGATACTTCATCAGGGCCGCCTCAACGCCGATCCCCAGCATCACGTATAGCTCCAACGGCGTCATTGCAAACAAGTACTCGATTTCAAAATCTCGCAATGGCAGGGCAGAACGGTCTCCGTAAACATGCTCCGCCGCGGCCTCTCCAAACAGGGAATGCCGCATCTCATCCCACATATGACGAGAAATGGCAACGTAGAAGGACCAGGGTTGCTCATCCACCTCCAAGAGAACGATGGCCAGCGCCTCCGCGATTGTGATTTCACCTAAGCGCGTGGCAATCATCTGCGCGAGCCGCTCCGGCACTCGGTCCTCATCTACGTGGTTTACATCCCATACGCTTGAGAACGAACTGTCACGCTCTGGTCTCTTCGCAACCTTGAAAGGCCCGCCACTGCGGACGGCACGAACGTTGCCGTCCAACGTCTCGCCGACGCCGGTGATGCCTCCGACAGCCTTCAACATCGCTTCAAGTGTTCCCGCCCAGCCCAATGCGAGTGTCTCATCCTCACCCGTTTTGACAACATCATCATAGGCTGCTTCCAGCAGTTCCAGTGCCTGCTCTTCCTCTGCGATGATATTGCGCATCAGGCGCGCAGTTTCATAGTCGGCCAGGCCATTAGTCTGACCTGCATAGTCCCGATAGGCTTCCAGCATCGCCGGTTTGAACACCTTTGCCAGGGCGGCCAGAAGCTCAACGCTTCCGTCAGAATGCATCGCCTCATCCAGAACGGTCTTCAGACCATCATCGGGAACGCTAAAGCTTTTCGCCCTGGATACCCGTAGCTCCATAAGCCTGCCCTTGAGCAAATCCGAATGCAGTCCATCTTCGTATTGGAGGCGCGACAGCAGCCCCTTCAGATCCCGCTGCGGCGTCGTTACAATATGCGCTGCCTGCAGGAACATCAACCGCTCTTCGACATATGACAGCCTGTGAATTCGATGCGCGCACTCTTCTACGCTCAGACCTGGCTCTTTCGCTCTCTGCAGGCCGGCGAACTGGTAGCTGGCGTTCATCAGTTTGCCTTTCGAAGTCTTGCAAGTCACTGAAGCCAGGATGGAATCTGGAAAACTGTCTGGTCCATTCCGTCGGCATCAGTATAGGAGATAGTCAACGAATCATCAACCACTTCTCAGCCAGCCAATACCCGTTGATAATATGGCGTAATGATGTTAAAGTCCTGATTACTCTGATCCCTCTGCCGTGAAAACGTAGGACAGTTGGCCGCTTCATGAATCCAACTCGCACCACCGCCGCCTTCGCGAAGGAAGATTAATGCCTGATATTGTTGTGATCGGCAGCTACGTAGTCAGCCTGACCGTGCGCGTCCCACGAAAGCCGGTCATTGGAGAAGCGCTGATCGGCGACCTGTTTGATATGGGGCCAGGAGGAAAAGGAACAAATCAGGCTATCGCCGCCGCGCGGCTAGGGGCGCGAGTGAATCTCGTTGCTTGCCTTGGCGATGACTCTTTTGCCGGCGAGGCCGAGCAGCTCCTCGAGTGCGAAGGCATCGCGACGGAACACATTCACCGCATCAGAGATGTCAATACCGGTGTGGGCATGGTCACGCTCTTGCCTTCGGGCGACAACATGATCGTGGGGCACCTTGGGGCCAATCTGCTGATGCGGCCCCACCATGTGGAAGCGGCGGAGCAACTGATCGCCCAATGTGACGTCCTGATGGCTCCGCTGGAAGCGCCGCTTGAAACGGTGGCCCGCGCCTTCGAATTGGGGCGAAAACATGGGGCCCTGACCATCCTCAATCCCGCGCCAGGCCAGCCCCTGGATCCCAACATACTGGCGAATGTCGACCTGTTAACGCCCAACGAGAGCGAGACCCGTATTCTTCTCAGGCTCGCGCCCGATGATCCCACGCCAACGCTCGATCTCACTGACAGGCTGCTGGACCTGGGCGTCGGGACGATTATCGTGACGCGCGGCGAAAAAGGCGCCGTCATCGTAACCGCCGCCGGCACCGAGGAGATTCCGGCTGTTCCGGTACAGGCGCTGGACGTCACCGGCGCCGGCGACAGCTTCAACGCCGCCATGGCCGTTGCTCTCGGCAGAGGAGAGGACATAGGGTCGGCCGTCGAGCGGGCCAACCGAGCCGGCGCCTACACAACCACACATCTGGGCGTAATCGACGGTCTGCCGACCACGGCGGAGTTGGAGACTTTTACAGTCTGAACGACACAGAACTGTTTCGAGATTGCCTCAAGATAAGACTCTTTTTGACGAAGTACAGCAAAATGTCTGCATGCTACAGAGGGGGACAAAATGACGACTATAGACATTCAGGGCTGCGTTAACCAGATCCTGTCAGATGGCTACTGCCTTCTACGCGGCCACTTTCCCGTCGACGCGGTCGAGGCCTGTCGTCAGGCCTTCAATCCCATCGCCGACGACTACCTGGCCGAGCACGCTGACAATCCGAATCGAGGACCTCATCGCCACTACATTCCGCTGCCTTTTCGCCCTCCCCTCTACAATCCCGCCTTTTTCAATGACGACACAATTCTCGCCATCGCTTCCGGAATCCTGGGGGAAGATTTGGTCTTAAACAATTTTGCCTCCGACACACCATTCATAGGTTCTGTCCATCAGGATATCCACACAGACCTGCCACTGTTGTACCCGGAGCAGCCCGACCTCATCCTGCCGCCGCATTTCCTGGCAGTGAACTGGCCCTTCGTCGATGTCACACCAGAACGGGGCCCATTTCAGATTGCTGAGGGGACGCACCTGCTGCCCAAAGCCAAGGGGCTAGCCCGCACTGAAGCCGGAGAGTTCCCACTGAAATCGCTCTTGATGGAAGTCGGCGACGTAATGATTCGCGATCCAAGGTGTCTGCACCGCGGGTCACCAAACCTGACGAGTACGCCGCGCGTCCTGGCCGGTTTCGGCCTTGTGCGCTCCTGGTTTTACCGTCCCCATACGGACAGACACCCGATCGCGCGCTCATTCTGGGAAACGCTCACCGAAAGGGAGCATTACCTGTTACAGAGACTAACTATAGACGAAGGGCAGTAGAGCCTGCTATCCTACATTCAGCATAAAAGAGTGCGTCTGCGACAGGGCTGGCCCGGGTAGGAATAGTGCATAAAGTGGGATGGATAGTCGAGACTCAGCGACTACAAATTCTCAAACCTCTCAGTCGATGTGAAAGACCTCATGCAGATCTGTCGAAACGGGGCTGTTATCGGCATTTGAAGGCATGACATCTCCCATATACTGCCACCACTTCTGACAAATCGCTTCGTCGGCGATGCTGTTCCACTGCGCCTCATCCTCTATTTCAGCGTAAGCAAACAGCTGATTGGTTTCCGCGTGCAGAAAAATCGAATAGTTGTTGACGCCGTGTGCCTTGAGGGCCGCCTCCAGCTCGGGCCAAATAGGCGAATGGCGCCTCTCGTACTCCACATGCTTGTCGGGATTCACCGACATGACAAATGCCTTCCGAATCATTATTTCTCCTTTCAAAGTAACTACTCAGCCACTACAGCTTAGCGAATTTGAATGAGGCGAGCCAAGGTGTTTACTCTCTCCTCATGGTTGTCATTTGGGCGGTCGGGCCCTCGGCCCTCCCTTGTGCAGGGGCTGCGCCCCGGCAACGCCCCCCTACAAAAACATGCCTCACCGACCGTGTTTACTCTTCCCCAGCATCGTGCCTGGCGAACGAAGTCTACTCCCCCACTTGCCGCTTCAACCCACCGACCACCGACCTCCAACCGCAGAAGTTACTGACCCCTGACCCCTGCAGTTCCGCGCCCCCGCAACGCCCCCCTCCACAACCATCGCTCATCGACCTTGTGTGCTCATTCCAGCAGTGCCGCTCTACAAACGAGGCGGTGGCCAACGAGTACACGATGAGATAGCCCTGATGGCGGCGGGACCGAAGGTCTGGTCCACACAGCCACTGTGTATGGCTTGGTACTTACTTTTCAGATAGTAATTGGCAACCGCCATAATTATACTCACCAGACTCCGACTCCAGAGCGCAGCCCAACTGGTTGTTTCACGCCGCCTTGGCTGAAATTGGACAGGGCGGGTAAGCAGCAACAGGAAAGCAAAGGCCCCTTTCTGCGTGGCATTGCAGTTGTACACGCCACGTCTCAAGCCCATCATGCACTTGTGAGAAGGGCGAGAATTTAGCCAGTAGACAGGAAAAGAACCGTGCCCCTTTACTTTGAACGTATTACTTCTACACGTTCCAACAGTCCCGATGAATACCAACCTTGATGCAGCTTAGGGCACACGTTCCAAACTGGCAAGTCATGGTCTGCAATTGGATGTGACTAAGCAGCGAAAACGAATTGTCGGGCTGGATGAAAGCAGAGTTAAGGGGATTGACAGCCGCCGGAACTTGATCACTGCGAACATGCAATTCTTCCTGTACGAATCCTTCAAACTCAGCTAGACTAACGCCACTGAGCAAGAAAGTCCACTACGTTACACGAACCTAGTGAAGGACCAGATCCTGCAATGTGGGATGGCGTCGTGGGTGCTGTCTCTATCCTGAAGTATCCTCAGAGCCCAGCAGTTGTGACAGCACACATTTTTGAAGGAGAATTCAAAATGAAACGCCCCCGTGAATCCATTCTGATTGGAATGCTCTTAGCGCTCCTTTCTCTGGCCGCGTGCCAGTCAATTCCGCCAAGTCCGACCCAGTCCGAGGACGAGTCTTCAGCTGCTCCTACCCACACCGAACTGTTCGACGCGTCCAAGTATGAAAATGTCTGGGTCCTGGCGATCGAAGAAAGAGACAACGAGGAACGGTCGCTTCTCAGAGTCTCCTATCCCGTGACTGAACTGGATGCGATAAACGCCCGAATGGAAGCGGTAACGCAGGAATTCATCGACGAATACCGGGCAACCGCAGCCGAGACCGAGGCTTCCTATCAGGAATACAAGAAAGAAACAGGAACGGAGGCAGCAACTTTCATCACCCACTACCGGCAACACTTTGACGTTTCCGTCGCAAACGATAACCTGATTTTCTTCGATCTTGTGCGATCCATCCATACAGGTGGCACGGGCAACAGTTACGTCGTCGGTTACATATTCAATCGGCGTAGCGGCGCTGAATTGACCATTCCTGATCTATTCGTAGATGACAGCTACCTGAATCGTCTTTCGGATCTGACAAGGGAGGCACTGGCAAAGCGCATTAGCAAGGAGGAGCTGGCGAGCGACCTGCAATGGGTAGAGAATGGTACTGCTCCAACGGCCGAAAACTTCGATAACATCTTCATTCGAGGAGACGGGACAGTATTGGTCATGTTTGACAAGTATCAGGTTGCCGCTGGCGTAGCGGGAGTGGTCGAGGCTGTATTGCCACTTGCTTCCCTTGCAGATCTGATCAGACCGGAAATACGCAAAATGCTGGGTATCGAAGTTGAAGCCGCTGCCGCCGCGCCGGCAAGCCCGGCTGTCGATGCCGTTGAATTCGAAGAGATCGAAAACGATGAACGATCGCAGCTCTACGTCTCCTATCCTGTAACTGGAGAGGAAGCAGTGGACGCTCGAATAGAAGAGATTACGCAGCAGTTCATCGACGAGTTCCGGATGACCGCCGCCGAAATCGAGAAGGACTTTCAGGATAACAAGAAGGAAACGGGCCAGGAATCCGCCTCATTCGTTACCCACTACCGCCAGGACCATGAAGTCACGATCGCTAACGAACAGATAATGTTCTTCGCTGTTGCGCGGACAATATATACCGGCGGCACGGGTAATACCCTTGTATCCAGCTACATCTTTGATCTTGGCAGTGGCACCGAGATGACAATCCCCGATCTTTTCACTGATGACAGTTACCTGCATCGCCTCTCCGAACTGTCGAGGGAAGCGCTGGCAGAACGTCTCCGCACGCAAATTGCCGAGCGCGAGCCTGACGCTGACGACGATCGCAAGAAGGCCCTGTTTGAGAGCGACTCCTGGCTGTTCGAAGGAGGCACCGAACCAACGAACGAAAACTTTGACTACATCGTGTTTCGGGACGATGGCACGTTTCTGATCAGGTTCGACAAGTATCAGGTCGCGTCTGGCGTAGATGGGCCGGTCGAAATTATGCTGGCAGTTGCCGAAACTACCGATCTGCTCAAACCCGAAGTTCGCGATCTCTTGGGTATCGAAGCAGACAATACCTCGTTGGGTTTCAAAATTGCTAACGTAGCAAAACGCTCGGCAGCGTTCGCCTTGGCGCCGGCAGCGGCAGCGACAATTTCCAACGTGCCTGATTTCCGCAGTTCCCCTGATCTCTCTGTTTTGACGTTCCGGTCATCGTCACTGCCACTGGCTACGGCCCAGGATGAGATCAACTGCCATGAAGTCGCGTGCGTGGCCCTCACATTCGACGACGGCCCCTCCTTCTACACAGAAGGCCTGCTGGACACTCTCAAAGAGCACAATGTCAAAGCTACTTTCTTCGTCCTGGGAACGCAAGTCCGCATCCAATCCGAAACGATTCTTCGCATGTTTCAGGAAGGCCATCAAATAGGGAACCATACCTGGGATCATCCCAATCTGACGAAGATGGGCGATGCGCAAATCAGGGAACAGTTGCAGCTGACCGACGACCTTGTCACGCAAATCATCGGCGTGCCGACACCGTTTCTGCGTCCTCCCTATGGAGCATACGATGACCGCGTGTTGGCAGCTTCGGGTTTGCCCATCATTTTCTGGAGCGTAGACCCCCTCGACTGGAAGGATCGCGACGCTGAAACTGTCGCCTCCCGGATTATCGACGCGCCTGTTGGCGCGATTATCCTGGCCCATGACATTCACAAGTCCACCGTCGCCGCAGTGCCTGCCATAATCGCGGCCTTGAAGAGCCGGGGAATCCACTTCGATACAGTCACGAAACTGTACGAGCCGCACACACTTCTACCGGAAAATGTTTACAAGAACCAGGCCGATTCCCCATCCCAGTAGCCTGCCGGCCGTTCTGGCTGTGAGAGTCCGCGATAGAGAGGTCGTAACTACTAAGCCATATACAGTGCCTATCTTAACCAGCCCTCTATACTTGCCGCCACTCAGGCTATCTGATTGCGTATTCGGTTGGCGGCAGCCGCGTCGCTGGAGCGGCACCGCTGGAATACGCACACACGGTCGGTGAGCGATGGTTTTGTAGGGGGGCGTTGCGGGGGCGCAGCCCCTGCACAAGGGAGGCCGCTTGCGGCCGACCGCCCATAAGAAAGTAGAGAGTTGAGAGAGCACCTTTGCTCGCCTCAGTCAGGAACGCAAATTGGTTGAGGCTGAGTAGGTACGAGAGGTCTTTACAAGCAACTTACTGCGCCAGAAAGGAAGAGGCAGCGAAAGGTCAAACGGTATCCGATCATGGAAGACAAACCCAATGTAATCGTATGTATCTGCGACCAATTGCGTGCATTCGAAGTCGGCTGCTACGGCAATCAGGTAATCCGTACACCGAACATCGATCGACTGGCTGCAGGAGGAGTGCGTTTCCAGCATGCCGTGTCGACAAACCCGGTATGCATGCCGGCCCGGTCTTCACTGATCTCAGGCCAGTACTCTCGTACCTGCATGGGCTCGCTCAATAACGCCACCGAGCCCGATGAACAAGGCAGGCCCATCGTTGCCTCCTGGCCGCTCCAGGAACGAGTCCACCTGCCCGATCCGACGGTCGCAGAGCAGTTCAAGGCCGCCGGTTACGATACCGCGCTGATCGGCAAGTGGCACATTCATACCGCCCCCGAACAGGTGGGCTTCGACTACACGCTGCACCCGCGCGTAAACCACCGCCACACCGGCCAGGATTTCGTTGAGAACGGCGGCCCCCCGCAGTTGGTGGACGGTTTCAGCGTGGAATATGAGAACGAAAAGGTCCTCTCCTACCTGGCCGCCGACCGCGAAAACCCGTTCTTTCTCTACTACAGTATCTCCCCTCCGCACATGCCGCTGGCGGACGCGCCATCTGCGTACCTGACCATGTACGACCCGGATGAAGTACCGCTCAGGCCCAACGTGTTCCTGGACGGTGAAATGGCGTATGACGAGCACTGGTTCAAGGTCTACCTCTGGGACTTTCTCTACTATTCCCTGAAACTACCCCATACGCTGGAACTCTCAGAGGGCTTCGACCTGCGTGCAATGACCGCGCTGTACTATGGCCTGACAACCTGGGTCGACGACATGCTTGGGCGGATGATGGAGGGGCTGCGTGCAAACAACCTCCTCGACAACACAATCGTCGTCTTCACCTCCGATCACGGCGACAACCTGGGCAGCCATCACCGTTTCAACAAGGGCCTCCTCATCGAAGAATCGATTCGCATTCCGATGATTTTCCATGCACCATGGCTGTGGGGGGCCGGCATCAACGGTTCGCAGGTGGCGCAGCTCATTGACATCATGCCAACTGTGTTGGAAGCCAGCGATTGCACCGTCCCCTCCCAAGTCCAGGGACGCGACCTTACGCCGATTCTGAGAGGGGAGCGCGACCAGTTGAAAGAAAACTGGGGCTTCATCGAGACCAGCGGAGGCGAAATCGGGGTCAGGACGCCCACACACCTCTTTGGGCGGCGAGCTGTCCATACCGAAGGGAATTCAGAGCAGGAACCTACCTCATTCTACGACTTGCGAGACGATCCATACGAAATGAAAAACCTCACCGGGACCGGCCAGCAGACCAATACAGAGGCCGAACTGGATCGCGTGCTCACGACCTGGGACAAGGACACACAGTGGATGAGACCCTCATCTCCTACGTCAGGCGGATAACCTGATTCTCCGTTTCATATCGAACCGGTTTTGAATAGTGATAGACTTCAATCCCGTCACCCACCTGTACAGGTGCACGCACGATGAACTCGGCCCAGTCCGGACAGTTGAAAGCTACGTAGGCCAGCTCTAAACCGGTAATCATGTCGTCCGGTTCACGGCTGAAGTCCGGCATCAATACCGGGCCTGTGTCGGTCTGGTAGATGAAGTCCCGCTCACTTGCATTCATCGTCTTGACCGGAAACTCCAGCACTGCCGTGTACCGTGTCTCATTGATGACAGTACGGCCCACCAGCGGAGGCCCACTCGGATCCAGCGTCGCCTCAACAATCTGCTCCGGCGTATCCAGAATCTCACCTTCGACACGCCGAACATCCAAGCGGAGGTTGTCGTAAGCGTCAGCCACATATCCTGTCTGTCGTTCCGGCTGCATGCCGCGTGAGGGAGGGAAAAACGGTACCTCCATATTGGCAAGTTCGTACGTCTTGACTATCAGGTAACGATCCTGAGACAGAATGGGAACAAAGTCTGCATTTGGCTCGATCCAAATGTCTCGCTCAACACCGACCCTTTCGGTCTTGCAGCTTGCGCCCATAACGAAAGTTTGTGCAGACCCTGTCTCGTTGTCGACAATCTCGCACACACATTCGAGAAGAATACGCGCACTGTTCAGCGAGGAAGGCGGTTCATGTGAGGCAGTTTCAGCCGGCCTTTTCTGGTAGTCAATTCGGAAGGTAAGAGAGGAACGCGCGAAATCAACCGTTTGCATTGGAGTCTCCAGCCATCAACCGTTTCTAGGACTGGATGGCAGTATCTGGACAAGGTGAAAACAATCTCGATTATATATAATATAATACATCCAAAACGCGCTGTCAAGGCAGTTTTTTCTCTGTGTTCAACGGTCAGTGCCCGTGCTATAATGGCGAAATCCATGAGAAGCCTGCAGTTAGACGGGGCCATCTGCTGAACGGGCCCCCTCGAAAGGAATGCGCAAAATGACATTGCGAGCCGGCATCGTCGGGTGCGGTGGAATCAGCCGTGCCCACGCCTCAGCATACGCCAACCTGGATGGGGTCACGCTCAGCGCACTGTGCGATATCAACGCCGATGCGCTCAATGCCCGCGCCGATGAGCATGGCGTTGCCGCCCGCTATTCCGACTACGAAGAGATGTTCGAGAAGGAAGAGTTGGACGTGGTCAGCGCCTGCACGCACGCCCCCCTGCACGGGCCGGTCGCCATCGCCGCCGCCAGGAATGGCGTCAATGTCCTGAGCGAGAAGCCGCTGTCCGTCGATCTGGAGACCGCCGACAAGATGCTCGCCGCATGCAATGAAGCCGGCGTGCGACTGGCAGTCAGCCACCAGTTCCGCTTTACCCCTCTCTTCCAGGAGGCAAAGGCATGGATTGACGCGGGACGAATCGGAGAATTCCGATCGATTCGTGAAGTGGGAAAGGGGCGTCCTGCTGGCTTTGAACTGATGGAAATGGGCGTACACTACTTCGACGGCATGGAACTGTTCCTCGACGGAATCGAGTGGATTCACGCCCAGATAACCTACGATGGCCACGAAGTCGGCGTCCAAGATATTATGACCAGCAGGGAGCTTTGCAAGACTGACAAAAGAGACAACGGCATCGTAGCCGGCGATACGATGCTTATACACATTAAAGGAACTAACGGCGGGGACGGGGGAATGGGAATGTATTCCCCCAAACAAAAGCAGGGCGGGGTGATGGGGGCCCCTATTTTTGGCTCGGGGGGGCCGGTGTTGGATAAGGCGCAAACAGACGCAGGGCTGGATGATGGGACCCCATATTTTGGGCTCGGAGGGACAGTTGATGATCAGGCCGAACCCAGACACCTTTGTCGATGAACTGTGGCATTGTCCCTTTGATGTCTCCTTTCCCACGCATACGCCGCAGTGGGAAAAAGTGCCGATTGACCCGGAACGGCTCAGAATCGGAGACGGTCTATGGGGAAGACGCCAGTCGATCTGGAGCGTACGCGACATGGTCACTTCGATAAAGGAGGGCCGCCAACCACAGCTGGGCGGCTCAGCCGCGCTGACCTCGCTCGAGTGTGTATTCGCCGTCTACGAGTCACACTTTACAGGAACTCGGGCGACATTGCCTCTGAAAGAACGCCGCCATCCCCTGGTAAATCGACTCCAGAACACCTAAGGAAATTGTGAGTCGTGAACACCTGTCTTACCCACCGTTCCCTCCCCCAACGCGGATGATCGGTTGACTCCTCGCTTCTTCTACGGCTGGTGGATCGTCGCGGCTGCGGTTCTCCTCCAGTTCACATTTCTCAGTGTTAGCCAGTCCACAGTCAGCGTATTTCTGCGTCCTGTCGTCGCAGAGATGGGATGGCAGGTCTGGCAATTCACTCTGGGATCGTCTCTGTCCGTGTTGGCCAGTGCCCTCTCCGGCGCAGTGGTTGGCCGCATCGTTGACCAGCGCGGCCCCCGCATCCTCGTGCTCGGCGGTGCCGTCGTAGCGGCCATCTGTCTATTCGGCCTGGGCAGGCAGGCCAACCTCTGGCTCTTCTGGCTACTGCACATGAGCGCCGGCTTCATCGGCTGGACGCTCTTCGGGCCTCTGGTCGTTAACACGACTATCAACAAGTGGTTCGTGCGACGCAGGGGTTGGGCGCTCGCCATCGGTTCCAGCGGTATTTCCCTGGGAGGACTGATTGCACCGGTGGCGATGACCGTTGTAGTCGACACACTGGGCTGGCGCAACGGTTACTATGTGCAGGCTCTGTTCGTACTCGCCATCGTCGCGCCTGTCGCCCTGCTTATGCGCCGGACACCGGAAGACGCCGGCCTGCGCCCGGACGGCGGTCCTCTGCCAGGCGAGGGCGGCGTTACTTCTCCGGACGAAAGCGAACCACGTTCTCTCACCAGCCGCCTGGCCCTGCGAACACCTGGCTTCTGGCTGCTCCTCCTCGGCTACAGTATGAATCAGGCCGCCCTCGCTTCCGTGCTCACCCACGCTGTTCCTTTTGCCACCGATGCCTCCTTCTCCCGCAGGACGGCCTCACTGGCCCTGGCAGTGAACGGCTTGGGAAATCTGCTTTCCAAGGCGGTGTGGGGATACTGCCTCCAACGGTTTCCACCCCGCTGTCTCGCCGTAGCCGCATTTACCTCGGGGGGCGGCGGCGTCGCTCTCATGCTCCTGGCCGCATCCACAGGGGAACTGGCGTTGCTCTTCGCTGGATTCTTCCTCTACGGATTCGGTTTCGGTGGTACGATTCCAATCAGCGAGTCGCTCTGGGTGAGTTACTTTGGCCGTGCTCACATCGGCGCTGTCCGCGGCATCGCCCAGCCGCTGACCGTGATCGGCCCCACCATTGCACCCGTTCTTGTCGGCGCGGCCTACGATCTGCAGGGGAGCTATCATCTGGCGTTTCTTGGCATCATCGGTGTCTATATGCTTGCAGGACTTCTGGTGGCGGTCTCCCGCCCGCCTGGAGTCCAGTCGACCCAATAGTTCGGCAAAGGAGTCACTCGCCTTCTTGCCCTCTGTCGTTCACCTTCTCCATTCTGTCTCTTTGTCCGTTTTTCGGCTATGATTAGCCAATATCCGGGCCCGGACGCGCCGTGTGCATTTCGCGCCCTCGTTCCCAGGCCTAGAGGGTGCATCTGTTGTCCTAAATGCTGAAAAGTCGCTGTCCGGGGTTTACGCCAAGTTCGCAGCTTTCTCATTAGGACCAGCAGGAACGAAAATGCCTGACGATCAGAGCGGTCTGTTACTCCGCATATCGGAAAACGACAATGTCTACGTGCTCCTGCAAAGCTTGTCCGCAGGGACCCGCCTGCAACTCGGCGAAAAGATAGTTGTCATTGAAGTTTCGCTCGGACTAGGCCACAAGATCGCGGCCCGCAAAATAGTATCAGGCGAAAAGATCGTCAAGTACGGCGCGCCGATAGGATCGGCGACGCGCGACATACGCATGGGAGAGCACGTCCACGTGCACAACATCAAGAGCGATTACATTCCCACCTACACCCTGGATTCAAAGACGGTTTGAGCTGGTTGAGGAGCGTGCCGATGTCTGCGAAAACCGAATTTACAGGATTCCTGCGCCAGGACGGCCGTAAGGGCATCCGCAACACGATCCTGGTCGTCTATCTGGTCGAGTGCGCCCACCACGTTTCCCGCGAAATCGTCTATCCCTTTCGCAAACAGGGTGTTCACCTGATCGGATTCAGCGGCTGCTATCCCAACCAGTACGCGTTCGACATGATGTCCCGGCTCTGCTGTCATCCGAACACGGGCGGTGTCCTGCTCGTATCCCTGGGTTGCGAAAGTTTTGACCGGCGCGGCTTGGCCCAGCATGTCAGGGAAAGCGGCCGACCCGTTGAGACGCTTGTGATCCAGGAAAGGGGAGGCACTCTTCCAACTATCGGTCAGGGCCAGCAGTGGCTTGAAGAGACCATTTTTGAACTTGAGGAGACTACGCCGCGAGTCACGATGTCGGTAGATGAACTGGTCGTAGGCGCGATCTGCGGCGGTTCCGACGCCACCAGCGGCATCACCGCCAACCCTGCGATTGGGCGCTGCTTCGATCTCCTGGTGGAGAATGAAGCCAGCGCCATCTTCGAGGAAGGCGGTGAGTTGATCGGCTGCGAACAGATCATGGCCGAACGCGCGGTAACGCCTGAACTGGCGCACGAAATCCTCGGCACAATGGAAAAGACCGCGCGCTATTACACGACAATGGGGCACGGCAGTTTCGCCGTCGGCAATGCCGATGGCGGCCTGACTACGGTCGAAGAGAAGTCAATGGGCGCCTACGCCAAGAGCGGCTCCTCGCCTATAAGAGGGCTGATCAAACCCGGCGATGTGCCGCCCGCCGGCGGACTGTACCTGCTGGACATCGTACCCGACGGCGGCGCCCGCTTCGGCTTCCCCAACATCAACGACACCGCCGAAATCGCCGAGCTCATCGCATGCGGCGCTCATCTCACACTCTTTTCAACGGGGCGAGGCTCGGTCGTGGGGTCCGCGATCTCACCTGTCGTAAAAGTGTGTGCCAACCCGGAAACCTTCCGGCGGATGGCCGGCGACATGGATGTGGACGCAGGCCGAATTCTGGAAGGCCAGGCGACGCTGAACGATGTCGGACAAGAGATTTTCGAGCAAGTCCTGTCGGTCGCCGGCGGCGCTCCGACCAAGTCGGAAAGCCTGGGCCACCAGGAGTTCGTGCTGACCTATAAGACGTTTGAACCCATAGGACCAGCCTGCCTGCCCGTATAGTGTCGGATAAGACTCGCCAGTCCCCTGGTGGAACGAACGTACCAGCACTGCTATCCCCGACACGAGTAGTGGCATGGGGAAAATTGAACAATGGCCTCATATAATGCGAGGCAAAAGAAAGGGCCCTCAATTACTGGAGGGCCCTTGAGAATAAGTGAGACTGAATCTCCGATGCAGAAGCAAGATTCCCCTTTCCCGAAAACCTTGAAATGACCACAGATTCCCAAGTAACGCCGCACACGACCGACGCCGTCGAACAGCCCGAGTCCTCGCCAACGCAGCATTTCACTCCCAACCGCACGAAAGCCGAATATGTCGGGCTGGCCGCGCGCGGTTTCGTGATGGGATGCGCCGATATCGTTCCCGGCGTCTCCGGCGGCACCATGGCCTTCATCCTCGGCATTTATGAAGAGCTGGTAATGAGCATTCGCGCCGGCGCTCGCAGGCCATTCTGGCAGGCACTGCTGCGTTTCGATATTCTGGCCGCGCTGGAAGCGGTGAACGCCCGCTTTCTGGCTGCCGTCCTCGCAGGTATCGTAGTTGCCGTCTTCACACTCGCCTCGTGGCTGGAGTGGATTCTGAAGTCCCACCCCGTTCTGATCTGGAGCTTCTTCTTCGGGTTGGTGTTCGCCTCGATCGTCACTGTGCGCAAGCGCATTCGCCGTTGGACCGCAACACTGTATGCAGCGCTTGCTGTCGGCGCGGTGGGCGCCTTCTTCATAGTCGGCGCGGTTCCGGTTCAGACGCCGGAGTCGGCCTGGTTCCTGTTCCTCAGCGGCATGCTGGCGATCTGTGCCATGATCCTGCCAGGCATCTCCGGCTCGTTTATTCTGTTGCTCTTGGGAAAATACCAGTTCGTGCTCGCTGCCATAAACCAGCGCGACATTGTAAGCCTGGCCATAGTAGGCGTCGGCGCGGTCGTTGGAATCGTCACCTTCGCCCAGATCCTCGCCTGGCTCTTCAAACGTTACCATGACCTCACCATCGCCGTGCTGATCGGTCTGATGGCCGGCAGCCTGCGCAAGATTTGGCCCTGGAAGCTGACGGTCGAATCAATCATCGATCGCCACGGCGAGGTCCTGCCGACGGTACAACAGAACTTCCTGCCCTCCGTCTGGACCGGGGAGGTTTTTCTGGCCCTGGGGCTGGCCGTGGCAGGTTTTATTATCGTGTTGCTTCTGGATCGTTTGAGTACGTCGAAGTGAGCCCGACGCAAGTGCAAGAGAAAGTCGGCTAAAGAGCAGCAATCACGCTGCAGTCGACGCAGATTCCCCTTCCTCCACTCTGCGAGGCGTTGTCCAGCGCGGCTCTCTGACCCAGAACACCATCAGAACAAAAGCGACGCTCCCGACCGCAAGCGCAACACCAAACATGGCAGCATAGCCCAACGCGCCGGCCAGCCATCCTCCCAGAATCGGCGCGCCAATGAGCACCGGCGCCAGAATCGTGTTTGTCAGGCCGACGTAAGTAGGCCGATCCTCAGGCGCGCAAAACTCCAGAATTATGCTGAGCGAGGAAGTGTGATCCGCCGCCAGATAGGTCCCGAGGCATAGGAATGTTAACAGAAGACCGTACGGTACTGTGCCCCAGACATTGAGTAAGGCTGAGGTCCCGCCTTGCATGCCCCAGGAATTGACGTCGGTGGCCGACAGGGGATTCAAGCCCGCCCCGCCGGCGAGCAAGAGCGCGCTGAGCGGAGCCAGAACCACGAAAAAAGCCCCTGCAGCCAGCACTGCCTTATGGCCGACGCGATCGGCAAACAGGCCCCACAGCGGGTTGAGAACCGCCTGCGTCCCGACGAGCACTGCCGTCAGCAGGCCAACGCCGCGGCCGTCGAGCGCAAACAGCTCTGTGCCGTAAACTGCGAAGAAGCCGGAGCTCATCCCTCCCAAATTCACTAAAGACTTACTTAGCAGATATCTACGGTAGTTGCGGTCCCGCTTCAGAACGGTTGAGAGCCGCCCCAGGTAGAGGGCGAGGGGAGCCACTTTCTTGATAGACTCGCTGGCTGGCTCACGGGTGAGTGCCAAGCCTGCCCAGGAAATAATCGTGAATCCAAAGCCCAGAAAGAAGAGAAGTGCGTAGTTGTTGGGGAAGGCATGGTTGACCAGTATTCGCCCTACGAAATAGGCGCCTACCACACCCATCAGTTGACCCAGTCCAAAGCCAAGTCCGAACCAGATGCCGCGCCGGCGAACCGGGATTACCTTGGCGATCATGTCCAACCAGGCAGGTGTTGCAACGCCTGCCCCGGAAGACGCAACCCCGACGCCTATGAGGACCGCGACCAGCGCGACCGTCGGCGCAGAAAGTGCAAAGGCAAGGACAAGAAGGCCTATCAGAAGATACGGCAGCCGCTCGAAAGCAAAGCCGACGACCATGACGAACGGCTTCTTGTAGGCCATGCTTTCGGCCCAGTTGGCCGTCAGAAGTTGGGGCAGATAGAAGCCTATACCCCAGAGCGCCGGCACAAGGCCGATTGCCAATTTGGAATCGGTCAGTTGGCTCACCAATACCGGGATCACAGTCTCTCTGGAAATGAAACTGATCCCCAGCGTTATGAAAGCGATGTCCCACAGATTAACGGAGAAATTCCAGTTTGTTGCGTTGCTACCGCGACCCATCGGCGCCGACCCCGTCCGATTCTGAAAAAGGCCGGAATCCCCGCACCATCAGTCCCTGAGGCTCGTTCTCTCGGCGCGCATTCTCTGCCTGTTTCTCAGCCTCGGCGCGGTTGGAGGTGGTGGTCGCCCTGATGATCGCGAAATCGTCGGGCCTGCGGTAGCGGTTGATAAAGACGGGGCGGGGCGTTTGCGAGTGGTTTTGCTTCGAGCCGTGGATCGTCCTGACGTGGAAGAAGATCGCGTCCCCTGCCTGCCCAACGATGGGCAAGGACGCCTCCCAAGGCCATTCGTCCTCATCCAGACCCAGGTGCGAGAAGGTATCGACGTGCTGCAACTGGCCCTGCTTGTGAGAGCCGGGCACGACGTGCAATGCGCCGTTGACCAGGTCGGTGTCCACCACGTAGGAGAGGATGCCAACAGGGCCTTCGAATCGATGTTCAAAGTAGGCAGAGTCCTGGTGCAGATGCTTGGGATGGCCGCCTACAGGCTCCTTGACAAGTGACTGACCGTTGCCAAACAGCTCAATGTTAGGGCCAAGAACTGCCTCGAGTATGTCGAGCGCAGTCGGGTCAACCGCCGCGCGCAGAAACGCGGCACTGGTAAAGTAACTTATGCCGACCGTCATGATCTGCTTGTCCCGCCTGTAGCCCTCAGGTGCGGGAATGAATAGAGAGCCGTTGGGAGATACCCAGCCCTCAGGCTTTCTCTCGGCCTTGTCGAGCAACGAAATCGACTGGCGCACAGTGGCCTCAATGTCGGCGGCCATGTCCGTGATATACGGCTTCATCAACCCCCGCACGACAAGACATCCGTGCTGAAGGTAAATCGCCGCGGCCTCGGCAACATCCAGCGCTTCGACCGGCACCGATATATCATCAGCCGAGACTTCCGGTCCCTTCACTTTCTGCATCATCAGAACAAATTCTCCGGTGTCGTCGTCGGGCACCAGCGATGGGCGCTCAAGTAGTCCAATGCGATGTTGAGTGCTTCATTTGTACCCATGCGGCGCATCGCATCAACAGCATAGGCGCGCACGTAACGGTTCTCGTCCCGCAGGGCCGCCTGCAACGCCGGCAAGGCCGCCTCCGCCTTGGGTCCCAGCCGCTGCAATGACAGCGCCGCCGTGAAACGCACCTGTCCGTCGGCGTCCTGCAGACCGCTTTCCAGCCCCGGAATAGTCACGTCAACCGGCTCTTTCATCAAGCCCAGCGCTTCAACCGCCGAACGGCGCACCAGCACCGAAGGGTCTGCAACCACATTGGCCACCGCCTCGACACAGTCTGCGTCCGCCTGTCCCAGCTCACCCAGGGCAAACGTCGCATGCATTCGCGCTTGCTCGCTGTCGTGCTCGAGTGCGTCCAGCAGAATGGCTTGGACATCATTCCCGATAGCACTCAACCCGTACCCTGCATTGCGAGATGCAGTTGTGTCTCCGCTTGTCAGAGCCTCAGCAAGCGCAGGGACCGCCCCGTCCGCATGGGATGCCAGACGGTAGGCGGCATCCACGCCCTTCGGTTCATAACGAGAGGCCAGGTTGCCTATCAGGTCCGACATGACGCCATTCCCAATCCCGTGTCCGTCTGAATCCGAATTCCTTCCTCCGGAGCCGTTCCCTTTAGCGCCCGTTTCCCCTCTGTGCCAGCGCCACTGACTCGCCCAAAGCTCGTTGTGGTCAACCGGAGTCTCTTCAACCCGCGCCCAGTCCTCCTGGCGATTATTCCATGCCGGTCCTGAGGGTGCCTCCATGCGTACAAACTGAAATTTCACCATCGCCCGCGTCTTCTCAGAGAGGTTGGCGCCTCCTCTGTGCCACAGGTCGTAGTGGATGAGCCCGAAAGTGCCTTCAGGTCCTTCCATGTAGACGGGCTGTTCGGTCTCGTCTCCAGCTCGTTTCGTATAGTATTGAGTCCCCGGAAGCAAGCCGGAAGGCCCCATCTCCTCATCCACCGCCTGCGGGTAGTAGAAGATCATCGCCCACCAGTTATGGTGGTTACGCACTTTCTGATGGCCCCAGTAGCTGTCTTTGTGCCAGCCCTGAACTTTCCGCCCCGGATAGGTAAAGTGACAGTGACGGTGGGGGTGAATCGTGTAGTCAACCCCCAGCACACTCGTCAACGCGCCGCGAACAACCGGGCTCTGAACGATGTCGTTGAACTCACTCAGACGCGGCAGAATGTTATTGCCGGGGTTGCCCTCCTTCTCCATCACCTCATTCAGCTTGCCGTTCAGCGACTCATGAAACTCTTTCGGAAAGTCGGTCTTCAGAACCAGGTAACCGTGGGAGATAAACTGGCGCATCTGATCGTCAGTCAGAAGATGGTTCGAAAGGTTCATTTCAGTTCCCTTCCTCGGAGACTGCAGGAGTGAGACAATTCCCATGCTCTCCTGCAAAAGAACGAAGCTCGGCCCGGCCGCTCAAGCGCCGGGTCCGAACTGCTCTACACTTGCGGGCGGCACAGTTGGCCCTCTTTCAATATCGGAACTGCCTGTCCCCAGAGCCCCGTTCCCTCGCGATTCATGATCGGCTCTGCCGAATACTGCGCCAGATAGCAGCGCCGGACTCCCGATGTCGTATTGGGCCCGCTGCGGTGAAATGTTCGGCTGCTGAAGATTACTATACTGCCTGCAGGGACAAGCGCCGGGACACCCGGGTGGTCGCCCTGATACCCTATCTTGTCGTTGCTGCCGCTTTCGATTTCGTGGTCGTAAAGGTCGTCCGGCGTCATTCCTATAGCCGAATAGGGAAGAACGGAGACAGTTCCATTCTCAATCGACATATCGTCCAACGCGCACCAGCACGACAGAAAAGGCCTGTGGTAGTGGCCGACATAGCCGGAGTCCTGGTGCCATCCGAACTTTGTGCCCACTTCGGCGAATTTCACGACATACTGTTCGTGGAACAGAAAAGCGTTTTCGCCAAGCATCGCGCTACAAATGTCACCCATCAGATCACTGAAGAGAAAATCAGTGATGGTCGGGCTTTCCAGGCCCCGCCGGCTGATAAAATAGCGTTTCTTGTAATGGTTGAGTCCATTCACTGTCACCCCTTTGGCCTCCATCTCCGCATCAAAACTGTCAATGTAGCGCTGGCACTCTTCACGCAGGCCCTCTACCTGCGCCGGCGGGATGACGTTGTCCAGGAAAAAATATCCTTCGTTTCGAAAACTCAACCGCTGTTCTTCAGTAATGAGCATTGTTATCCCCGTTACGCTGTCTTTCGTTCCTCAACGAGCAGTACTAAGTTCTTCCGACGGATGCACAAAGACTACAGCAACAGCCAGAGAAACACTTTCCCTGCAGCCTTACTTTAGATGTCACTATGATTGCCGTATCACTGCCTGATATCAGCATGAAAATTCGGGCAAGTTACTCCTGCCAGAACACTTTTCTTATACCCTAGCACCTAACGAAAGTCAAACCGAATTCCCATCTGCGCTTCGACCAATACATCCGGCCCTCTTCACGCCCCGTTTCGGAATCTAGCGGACCATTTACGCATGCACTACCTGAAACCTCCTCGAAGAAAGGAAGTCGCGATGCCCTTTAGCAGCCTTCTGCAAAGAGGAAACATGCTGAACACCAAGGGTTCTCGTACAACTGTGCTATAATAGCACCATATCTGCAAACCAGTGCAATTCAACATACTTCAAATTAGAGGAAACGAAGCAGCCGCAACTGAATCGCAAACCGGAGCGAAGGGCGCAGAAGCCCTCTTGCTCCCCTCATGAAAGTCATATGGGCGGTCGGCCGCAAGCGGCCTCCCTTGTGTAGGGGCTGCGCCCCCGCAACGCCCCCCTCTGGCTACCCACCGCACTGATTCTTCCCGACCTTCGCGGCGCGCCGGCATTGCGACGCATCCAACCTTGACGGCTGCCAACCAAATCCGCCATCAGAAAGGATGGACGGCGGCAAAGAATGGAGAATAGGTCAAGACAGACACTGAATGTGGCCTAACACTTATATATATAATATATGTTTGCAAATTGGACTATTTATTTGCATGGTAAAACCCGCTGTGGAAACAGGACTCGCCGCTCACTATTCGTAACTTCCGGTCATTCGCAAACCGCAGGTAACCGGCGGCCCTTTCGGCCGACATCTGTGCAGGGCAGGACAGCCATTCGCCGCCTGTCTGTAAGCCTTACACAGACGCCGCCAACGGCCTTTCGTTTACACAGAGACTCCTGCAACAAGCACTCGAAAATGCTCCCTTTCTCTCGTGATCTCTCGTACAACGCTCGCAAACGCTTGTACAAGCGCACTTGCACCATCTAAGTCTCAGGCATCCCGAAAACCCACGAATCCTGCAAATCTTGATTCAGACAGTCGGCTCGCGCCTATCCAATGCTCCTCCAACCTTCCCGGTCGCAACCACAGAAAAAGCTGCCGGTTCCCAAATACAGAGTGCGCAAACCTGCTCCATCCGATACCCGCGACGACCATTCTGCAATCCAAGGACCAGGCCCAATTCTGCAGGCACTTGCGCGTTCCTCTCAACTGAGGTAAAATTTCGAAACCGCTTTAGTTAGCTACATTTCAAAATGTCCAATGGATCAGGGCGCTGCACGCCCAATACATTCTGCCAATGAGTGGACTCGCCCGAGTAATTCGCTACGTAGGACCCTATAAGTGGATGGCCGTACTGGGGCTGGTCACAACAATTCTACCGGTCCTGATGGAGCTGGTGACGCCCCGCATGGTTCAGTACATTATCGACCAGGGCATTCGCGCCGGGAACATGGTTGTCGTCTGGCAAGGCAGCGGAGTAATGTTGCTGGCTGCAGTCTTGGGCGCCGCCACAACCATCGGCCAGGGAATCGCCCGCGCGCAGATTTCGCAAGGAATCGCCTTCGACCTGCGCAATGACCTGTTTCGCCACATCCAGCGCTTCTCCTTCGCCAATCTGGACCGCATGCAGACCGGTCAGCTGATGACGCGTGTGTCCAGCGATGTCGATGTTGCCCGCATGTTCTTAAGCGCTGGCCTGGCGCTCCTGCTGAGAACTGCGCTGATGGTGGTCGGCAGCCTTGTCATGATGCTCGTAATCGACTGGCGGCTAAGCCTGGTTATGGTCGGTATGCTGGTGATTTCGGGCGCCGTGATTACCTGGCTCCTCCGCGTCGTTGGCCCTCTCTTCACAATCGTCCAGGAGAAACTGGGCAAACTGAATACTCTGGTGCAGGAAAACCTGGCCGGCGTGCATGTTGTCAAGGCCTTTGTACGCGAGCAGCACGAGGTCGAACTGTTCAACGTGCAAAATCAGGAATACATGGATCAGAACATTAAGGTTGGCAGGTATCTGGCACTTGTGATGCCCGTGCTGCTTGTTGTGACGAATCTGGGCGCCACCTTGGCCATCTGGCGAGGCGGCCTCGACGTAATCGGCGGACGCCTGACAATCGGCGAATTAGTTGCCTTCAGCAACTACATGCTGATCGGAATGTCGCCCCTGCTGCTGCTCAGCAATATCCTGGCAATGATCTCCCGCGCCGAGGCCTCGTCAAAAAGAATCGTGGAAGTACAGGACACGGTGCCCGCCATTCAACCCCCCGCCACGCAGGGGGTCCGGAAGGAACCCGAAGGCGAAATCACATTTGAGAACGTTTCTTTCCGCTACTCTGGCTCAAGATTGCGTCCCGCACCCGGCTCTTCCACAAATGGCGACGAGAACGCCTTGACGCGCAGCACCTCTGCGGACCGCGCCTGGGAAAATGAACAGAGGACGGTGCAGTTGGTCAACGGTGTCAGGCGGCCGGTCGGCGAGGAGGTGCTGGACGGAATCCATCTGCAGGCCTCGCCCGGCCAGAAAGTCGCCCTCATGGGCGCCACCGGTGCCGGCAAAAGTACGCTCGTCAATCTCATTCCCCGCTTCTATGATGCCGTCAGTGGCGAGATCAGGCTGGACGGTATCGATGTACGCGATTGGGAGCCGACTGAATTGCGCCGGCACATCGGCGTCGTCCTGCAGCAGACGACCCTGTTCGCAGGAACAGTGCGCGAAAATATCGCCTACGGGCGTCCCGAAGCGTCGATGGAAGAAGTTGTCAACGCCGCGGAAGCGGCCCAGGCCCATAGTTTTATCATGCAAATGCCGGAAGGCTACGAAAGCATGGTCGAGGCACGCGGCGCCAATCTTTCGGGAGGGCAGAAACAACGAATTGCCATTGCGCGCGCCTTGCTGACCAAGCCGGCCGTCCTCATTCTCGACGACAGCACAAGCGCGGTCGACCTCGATACCGAGGTGCGGCTACAGGAAGCGCTCAAGGAGAAACTAGAAGGAACGACCACCTTCCTCGTCGCCCAGCGCATCAGCAGTGTGGTTGACGCCGACCTGATACTCGTTCTGGACAACGGCAAAATAGCAGCCCAAGGTACACACGAGGAGCTCCTGGCCTCGAGTGAAATATACCAGGAGATCTACTACTCTCAATTTGAAGAGGCATAAGCCCGAATACTATCGCCCGCATCCACAATCCTGTATGCGCTTCCTATGATCCTATGACTGTAAACAGACCACCCCAACGACAACCGATGCGCCTTGGTTTTGGCGGCGGCGGCATGATGACCGGGGAAGCCGCCGCCAACACGCGCCAAACTCTCAAGAGAATGGCGTCCTATCTGCGGCCCTACCGCATGCATTTGCTGGTTGTCGCCCTCTTCGTGACATTTAGCACGATATTGCGCCTCTATGGCCCTGTCCTGCTTGGCCGCGCAATAGATGAGTTCATCGCACCGGGCGATACAGTCGGTCTGCGAAACCTGGTAGTGCAGATCGCAATTGTTTATATCGTCGCTGCAGCCGCCTCGACAGTCCAGGGTCTGATCATGGTTATGCTCGGCCAGCGCTTCGTATCCGATATCCGCGGCGGCCTCTTCAGCCACGTCCAGGAAATGTCGATGGTGTTCCACGATCGCAACCAGGTCGGCGATCTGATGAGCCGGATCACGAATGACTCCGAAGCCATCAACCGTACACTGTCCAACGGTCTGATCGAGTTCACCTCGAACGTTCTGCTCCTGGGCGGCACCTTTGTCGCAATGTTTCTGCTCAACTGGCAGCTGGCGCTGGCCATGCTCGTACTGATGCCGCTGATGCTATACATAACCGGCGAAGTGACCCGCCGCAGCCGCGCCGCGTTTCGGACCGTGCAGCGCAACCTCGGCGCCCTGAACGCCGTCATGGAGGAGAACATCGCCGGCGCGCGCGTTGTACAGGCCTTCGCCCGCGAAAAGGAGGTCTATGAAGACTTCCTCGAAGTCAATACCACCTATCGCAAGGCCGGGATGACCGCCGACATCATCACCGCCGCCCTTGGCCCAATGTTCACCACCATGATGACCATCACGATAGCAGCGGCCGCGCTTCTAGGCGGTTGGCTGTCGATTCAGGGGATCCTGGAAGTCGGCGTTCTGGCAACCTTCATCATCTACATAATGAACTTCTTCCGGCCAATGCGCGGCATTGCCATGCTCTATAACCAGTTGCAATCGGCCCTGGCTGGCGCCGAGCGCATTTTTCAGACCCTGGACGTGGAGCCCGTCGTTACCGACCGCCCCGATGCGCCTCCCCTGGAGGAAATTGAGGGCGACGTACAGTTCGAAAATGTGAGCTTTAGCTACAAAGACGAGCCCCAGGCCGCTCAGGGCCGCGCGCCAATGGCCAGGGGTAATGGTCAAAGATCGTCCTCACAGATCGAGCCGGCAAGTAGTCCCCCAGACGAGCCGGTACTGCAGAATATCAGTCTCCACGCCAAGCCCGGCGCCACCATTGCGTTGGTGGGGCCGACCGGCGCCGGTAAGACGACCATAATCAGTTTGCTGAGCCGTTTCTATGACGTAGACGAGGGCAGCATTCGTATCGACGGCCATGACATTCGCGACGTGCAACAGGCTTCTCTGCGGAAACAGCTGGGGATCGTTCTGCAGGATACCTTCCTCTTTTCCGGCACTGTGCGCGAAAACATTCGCTATGGCCGTCTCGAAGCGACCGACGACGAGGTCGAAGCGGCGGCCAAATTGGCCAATGCCGACAGCTTTATCAGGTTACTTCCGGGAGGATACAACTCGCAGGTCTCGGAGCAAGGCAATAATTTCAGCGAAGGGCAGCGTCAGTTGCTGGCCATTGCGCGGGCGGTGCTTGCCGACCCTCGCATCCTAATCCTCGATGAAGCCACCAGCAGCGTCGACACGCGTACCGAAGTGCATCTCCAACAGGCGTTACTTCGGCTGCTCGAAGGTCGCACTGCATTTGTAATTGCCCACCGGCTCAGTACGATTCGCAATGCCGATGAGGTTTTGGTCGTCAATGACCATCGCATAATCGAGCGCGGCAGCCATGATGAGCTTTTGGACCTGAAGGGCTTCTACCACGACCTGTACACGAGCCAGTACATGCGCGTAAAGAGGAAAGAGGCGGACTTGGAGGAATTGCGCCTAAACTGAACTGCTGCTTAGTCTATCCGCGCACCGCTATTGGCATCAAAGAGGTGAAACTCAATCTGATCGAAATGCGCTTCAACTTGCTCGCCCTGAGCAATGCGGTCGCGAACACTCGCCTGCCCTAACAGGAAGTGATCGCCGCAGCGGAAACCGATCATCTGCAACTGCCGGCCGTAATCCGATTCCACCGACGCCACAGTCCCCCGCCAGACATTGGTTGCCCGCGTCCCAACCTCACCACGTTCCGGCGTCCCATCCCCGTCGGCGACTCGAACCTGAACGGATTCGGGCCTGATCCCGATCGTCAGACGGTCCCCAACGCTGAGCGTGCCCATTTGAGAGGGCTCAAGAGAGATAGCTTGCTCGTGACCCAATCTGAGGCCGCCCTCGCTCACCACTGCGCCGTGCAAAAGGCTCATAGGAGGCACTCCAAGGAAGCCGGCCACGAAGGTGTTGGCGGGCCGCCGCCGCACCTCCCCGAACGGGCCAACCTGTTCAATCTGACCGGCCCGCATCACCGCCACCTGATCCCCCAACGCCATCGCCTCGGTCTGGTCATGTGTCACATAAAGAGCGGTAATGGCAAAGCGGCGCAACAGGCGCTTAATTTCGACACGTGTCTGCGAGCGCAGCTTTGCATCCAGATTGGAGAGCGGCTCATCAAAGAGGAAGACCTTCGGCCTGCGCACGATAGCGCGCGCGATGGCAACCCGTTGCTGTTGCCCGCCCGACAGCGTGCCCGGTTTGCGCTGGAGCAGCGTGCGAAAGCCGATGCCCATTATTTCAGAGGTTATGCGGATTCGTTCTTCAATCTCTTCGTCTGGCGCCTTGCGCATCCGGAAAAAGAAGGAAAGGTTGCCATGGCCCTCAAAATGGGGGTAGAGAGCGTAATTCTGGAATACCATGCCTATGTAGCGGTCTCTGGGCGCCACGTCCAGCATATTGCGGTCGTCATAGAAAAGGTCGCCGGCGTAATCCGATTCCAGCCCCGAAACGACACGCAACAGCGTACTTTTCCCGCATCCCGACGGCCCCAGCACCGCCATCGTTTGTCCGTCAGGGACCGTGAGATCGACATGGTCTAGCGCATGCACACGGTCAGGCGCCTCGTCTTCTCCCTCGCGCGCGCTGGGACCTGACGTTCGCATCCACGGAATCGCCGCCCCCTGTCCGGATCTACCGAGTGCGCCAAACTCTTTGCAAACTTTGCTCAGACGGATCGTAGCCAATCTGCTGTCCACCCTGTGTTCTCAGTAAAGAACGGAACGACTCACTTTCAATTGATTCGCAATCCTGAACGAGGCGAGCAAAGGTGCTCTCTAATCTTTCTACTTCTTCTATGGGCGGTCGGCCGCAAGCGGCCTCCCTTGTGCAGGGGTT
>MKWU01000979.1_pt1 | contig 52489 bp, 37 predicted proteins | sample 809101 | NCBI WGS metagenome assembly MKWU01 (sample SAMN05860141, study PRJNA318959) | sponge metagenome | host: Aplysina aerophoba | place: Slovenia: Piran, Adriatic Sea, Gulf of Piran | collected 2013-05-07 | reverse complement strand
ATCTCTTTTGAGACTAAAAACTGCACCAAATCTTCCATATTCTCTTAGTTTTGCAAATCTCAAAGCATTTGTTGAATGTTGAGAGTACGTAGGCTGTTGACCAAAAAATGCCGTCGCGTAAGGACCAGATTCAAAGCTCACGCCAGTAATTCTAATATCTTTATTAATATTTTTGATATTGCATGATTCACCACCTTGCCACTCTTTTGGAATGTATGGATAACGTGATTCAGCTTGAGCATATAAATCACCGGGCAGTATCGTCATAGTGACAGCAAAAAATAAAAGTGACCATATTGTTGTTTTATAAAAATCACGAATGAGATTAGCATACTTCATGGTTATTTTTGTCCTTTTGTAGTGTAATTTTAAAATGCATTTATTTTAACTTCTTCAGTCATTATTGAAAGCATAATGTAGTCAAGATATCTTGTTAACGCACAATTTTATTGATGAAATACATATTCATCTATCCTTGTAAAATGCATAGCACGCTTGTTCTTGTTTATATTGCACTTATCAATCTGTCTTTTTGTAGCCGACAGCCCAACCTCTAGAAAAGAACTCTAGATCTACAGACTAGCAACACGGAGAGATAATAGCATACCTAACGCTAAAGATCAACATAAATGAGGTTAACTAGAGAAGGTACTGGGAATGGTCTGTATCGGCTAGCGTACAAAGTTTATCAAATTTTTTCGTTTCTATAAAGTTCAAGTTGAATTTCTTAGAAATACGAAGGTAAGGTTTGGCACCACTTCTTATAGACGCAGTATGATGCCAACGATCCTTTTCACCTTTAAATGCTTCCACATGATCTGTGTTACCATCGCAAAAATAATAGAGTTGATGGGCATTCTCTTAGATTCAGGCAAGCCTTTTTTTATCAGATTTGCAAAAATTCTCATCGCATACCCCGAGCCCCTATCTGGGAGGAGAACTCAATGATGGAAGAACATGTTCGTAAACTTACTTACAGTAAAGTGCGATGGTATTTATGAGCATTTTCAAAGACACGCAGAAGAGGCTGCATCCATTAGTTTTCACCCTAATGATTTTTTAAAACTTGTTTTAGGTAGGACCAAAGAACACTACCCTAAAAACCCTAAAGCTACTACCCTTTTAAGCCGTGCTAAATTCCGCTCTTGTGTGCATGATTGGGATAGTAGTTTTAACAGAAAATTGAATAGATCCGCTCTAAGAGGATTGATGTTAAGTGGATTTATAGAATGAAAGCATAGGAAGTAAGAGAAACGAGTGTTCCAGGATGAGGTAAAGAGTAGGTACAAGCATGTTATATAGGGTTACAGCTCTTTGTTTGAAACATGCGACAGTATGCAACAATTTCATTGTTTTTTGTTAATCCAAGCTTTTGAAGCAATCCAGCAAAAGACTTATAGAAATTACCATCTATAGATATGCCATCTAGATATTCGTTGGTGCGGCTTCCCAGAGAATCCATAATATTTTGTAAGTATATATATTCATCAGAATGTGTTATCTCGTTTTCTTTTGCTAATGCGCTAAAGTTGATGCTGTTATTTAATGCCCAAACAGCTTCTAAGTTTTGAGATGATTTTTTTTTGTTGTACTTTCTCATGGCATCCAATGTTTTTATTTTGTCGCCAATACCCACACCTAAAGCAACTAATGAAAAAGGTGAGATGACTAAAGCAAAGTTACCAATAGTTCTTTCTTTGAACTTTAAACGTAATATAGCGATAGTCACAAGTATGGCAGTACTTATCGTAATAAGTTCATTTGCATTGTTTTTATGGAGATGAATACTCTTAGGAGTGATTTGATCGAACTCTTTGAGTTGTTGCCAATTCATTGTGAGATAACTTCTTATCTCTCTGGTCTGTAGTGATTCTTTACGGACAGTAAGTACTTGACCATTTGCTGTTACATATACATTTACACATTTTGTTGGGTGTGCTGAAGGGTTTTTGATGATGTCATTGTCTTTTGTTTCGTTTGCAAGACAAGAATAAAACGTTATTGCTGATGGAGAATCTTCTGCATCTGCAATAACAAAGTGATACGTTCCGTCATTAACAGTGCTTAATTGAGAAGTGTTTGGATTCTGAAGTGTTGAAGGATCTATACTGCAACTTGTGGTTGCTACAACAAAAAAAAAATCAACACGACAATGTCTAGCAAGTGTGAGTGATGTTGCATAGTGTCTAACTCTTTAGTGGCAGTATGATGGTTATTTACAGAGGAATTTATGCGCACTTTCTATTTTTTTGGATAGTCTCAGTTTATTTGATTATAGAGCCATCCACAGCCATTATAAATTTATCATATAGAATCTATAAATGGCTTGGATGAAAAATAATACATTCATTACATGAATGTATGGTTGTTAATTGAAATAATCATATTCTGATAGAGCAAAGAAAAAACTCACTTCCCAAGCAGCATTTTCTAAAGAATCTGATCCATGTACCGTGTTTTCTTGAAGGGATTGAGCATATTTTTTACGTATAGTGTCTGCTGCAGCTTCCTCAGGGTTTGTGGCTCCCATCATGTGTCGGTGCTTTGTGACAGCGTTGTCTCCTTCTAAAACACTGACCACTACCGGCGAGCGTACAATGTAGTTTACCAACTCTTCATAAAATGGTCTTTTTTTATGCACAGCATAAAAGGCCCGTCCTTGAGCTAAACTGAGTTGTTGTCGCCTCAAAGCCTTGATTCTCAAGCCTCCTGCTTCATAATGAGAAAGAATCACCCCCACCAAGTTTCTTTCAACACCATCAGGTTTGATCATAGATAACGTTCTTTCAATAGCCATGTCACTTTCTCCTTTCTTTTTATAGATGTTCAATATGAAATATATGTTACAGATGATACTTATTTAAGTGTTAATTTAAGTCTTTGTTCAAGCACTCATTTGATAATGCATCAATTCCAATACAACTATTACCAGTCCTCCTGCCACAACATCATCTAATAAAGTGCCTGAAGGACGGCCGTGTAATTTTTTTTCTATCCAACCCACAGGGCCTGGTTTTAAAATATCAAATAAACGAAACAAAACAAAAGCTATAGCCACAAGTATTAATTCTACTTCAAAGAATACAAATATAGTGAGAAAACCAAGTATCTCATCTACCACAATAGACGATGAGTCATGAGTTTGAGTGTCTTTTTCATAAGATTTTACAGATAGGTAAGCTATCAGCCATACAACAATATATATCCAAAACTTATGACTTACCTCTAAAGTAGCCATAGCATATACCGGTACCAATGCCAGCAGTGTACCAAAAGTACCAGGGGCTCGAAAATACAATCCCACGCCAAAACCTGTGGCAATCATCTTCATTAAGGCATTCATTCTATGATCCTATAGGGTTATGTGAGGGTGACTCATCAATGACACATAGTAATTTTCCACGAGAAATACCATCTCCTTCTTTGATGTCTATGCGTTGTACTACTCCAGAGCAGGAAGCAAGAATCTTGTTTTCCATCTTCATAGCCTCAATAATCACCAAACAATCACGCTCTTTAATCATCTTTCCTTCTTTCACATTCACCTGTACCACACGACCTGTAATCGATGAACGTATCTCTACGTGTTGAGGTTTTTCCGATTTTGCTCTTTCTGTCTTTGCACGTACCTTCAGTGGATGATATTCACCCACCTGCTGCTCGATGATAGCCGATAATAAACCACCACCATAAGGTATCTCTACACGGAGGTGATACTCACCTCCCTCAAGTGTATCCACTTTGAGCCCAGTACACCATACCGGCTTTTCTAAACTTAAACCATCTGAAGTCTTAAGTGTTAAAAAAATAACCTGGGTTTTTTCATCCCAGCGCAGCCCTATATTTTTTTTTCCAACCATCAGAACATGATTCACAGAACTTACACAACCATCTGGCAAAGTAACCATACAGATAACTGCAGACTCTTGTTGGCTGTTTTTTTTATGTTTCACAAGATGCCATCTCATGTGCCATCCCCTCCATTATCATCTGCATCATCTGCAACCTCTCCTCTGGCTCTAGATGATTTTAACCAAAATGAAGATGGCTGGTGAGAAGATGTTAAGCCATGGCTCAATGTAGAAGAACGCTCCAAAAAACATTGCCGCTGTGTCAGCCATGCCATAATAGCGGCATGATGGTCTTGATTTAAGGACGCATGATCCTGTGATGAGTGATAATAATGAGTAAAATCCTCCATATGCTGATCTAAAAAAGTTGTAGAGATATCAGCATCCACAAACCTAGGATGCTGCAACAAGGCTTGATGAAAGATCTTGGTGGTTTGAATATCACCGATAACAAGTTCTTGAAGAGCTCTTTTGAGACGTTCTATGGCCTCTTTTCTATCTCTTCCCCAAACAATAACCTTAGCTAACATGGAATCATATAAATCTGGGATAATATAGCCGGGATAAATATGTGTATCCACTCGTACAAAGGCACCACCAGGAAGATGGACATGCTTACATTCGCCAGAAGCTGGAATAAATCCACAACGCGGATCCTCTGCGTTGATACGTGCTTCTAAAGCATATCCCTGAAAAGAAATCGTGTGTTGCTGCCACTGCAGAGGCCTGTTTTCAGCTATGGAAATGGTGGCTTTGATTAAATCAATGCCGGTGATCATCTCCGTTACCGGATGTTCCACTTGAATGCGTGTATTGACTTCCATCACATAGTAACGTAGCTTTGCGCCCCTGGATAATTGCGAAGTATGGCAGTTTTTATCATTCTTTGCTTTTTTTAGGTGATCTTCATCATTTATGTTTTCATAAACACGCTCACAGATGAACTCAACAGTTGCAGCCCCTTGGTAGCCCACCAATTTTAATACCTTCACTGCCACCTCTCCCATGGCTTTGCGACTAGCTTCATCAAGATACGTACTGGGAGCTTCTTCAAGAAGTTTTTGATGACGCCTTTGCACCGAACAATCACGTTCAAAAAGATGCACCCCGCAACCATGAGCATCAGCTAATGTTTGAAACTCAATATGGCGAGGATTTTCAAGATAACGTTCACAAAATATCTCAGATGAAGCAAAAAAAGTCATAGATTCCCGCTGTGCTGCATAAAAAGCTTCTTTAAGATCTTGCTTTTTTCGAACAATACGCATTCCCTTACCACCACCTCCGGCGGCAGCTTTTAATACTAACGGGAAACCAATCTGTTCACTGACCTCATAAAGTTCTTCTATGGAGCTTAAAGGTTCTGTGCAACCAGGAAGAACAGAAATAGCTGCTTTTTTTAACAATGCCCGTGCTTTTACCTTATTGCCCAAAGCCAACATAGCTTCTGTGGAAGGGCCTATAAATGTCACATCTTTAAGAGCGTGAATGCGTGCAGCAAAGTCTGCATTCTCTGATAAAAAACCATAGCCAGGATGCACAGCATCGGCACCAGATATATGGATGGCTTCTACTATTTTATCTATATCAAGATAGGTTTCAGCAAGGGAAGATCCTGGTAAATTTACGGTATAATCAGCCATTCTGACATGCATGCTCTGTTGGTCAGGATCGCTATAAACCGCCACAGATTCTTTAGACAATTCACGAAGAGTACGTATAATACGCACAGCGATCTCACCACGATTGGCCACAAGTACCCGCCTAAAAGATAGAATTTTAGGCCTAGAAGATACACTGTCTTGTGACATAGACGTAGCTTTCATCTGGCGTAAAAAAAAGAATACTTACTTAAAGAGGGATATTACCATGCTTTCTTTGAGGCTTCGATACCCTTTTTTTACGACACGCCATTAGCCCCTCAAGGAGGTAACGTCTGGTTTCTTGAGGGTATATAACCGCATCAATAAAACCTCTTTTTGCAGCTTGATAAGGATTAGAAAATGTTTGTGAGTATTCCCTAACCATCTTCTGACGCATGGCTTCAGGATCTTGAGCCTGAAGAATCTGTTTGCGAAAAATAATATTGCAAGCACCTTCAGCACCCATAACAGCAATTTCAGCACCTGGCCAAGCTAGATTCAAATCGCCACCAATATGCTTTGATGACATCACATCATAAGCCCCACCATAGGCTTTGCGAAGGATTACAGTAAGTTTGACCACAGTGGCTTCACAGTAAGCATACAGAATTTTAGCACCATGCCTAATGATGCCGTTTTTTTCTTGGTCCTTGCCAGGTAAGAATCCAGGAACATCCACAAAGGTGATTAAAGGGATCTGAAAGGCATCACAGAAACGAATAAATCGAGCTGCTTTCACTGAGGCATCAATATCTAATACTCCAGCCATATGCTCAGGATTATTAGCCACAACACCCACCACATAACCGCCTAGGCGAGCAAATCCAATGACAATATTAGGAGCAAATAAAGGTTTTAATTCCCAAAAGCTATCCGGATCCACCACCGCTTTCACCACCTCTGAGACATCATAAGGATGATTAGGGTTGTCAGGAACAATCTCTGCTACTCTTTGCTCAGCAGCGACAAGCTTTTCAGTGATGTCCTGTTTCTCTTTTTCATTCATGGCTGTTTTATGTGACAGAGGAGAGGCGAGAGGATCTTCGCGGTTATGAGATGGGACATAAGAAAGCCATTTTTTCACACCAGCTATGGCTTCCATTTCCGATGAAAAAGACCTATCCACAACCCCTGAAAGAGTGGAATGTGTATGAGAACCACCTAGTTCATCAAAGGATACACACTCAGAAGTTACAGCTTTGATAACATCGGGGCCGGTAATAAACATATGAGATGTGTCTTCTACCATAAAGATACAATCGGTAATGGCAGGAGAATACACCGCACCACCCGCACAAGGCCCCATCACCACCGAAAGTTGAGGTATCACACCGGAAGCTTGAACGTTTTGATAAAAAATATCAGCAAAGCCACCTAAGCTAGCTACTCCTTCATGAATACGAGCCCCACCTGAATCGGTGAGTCCAATAATGGGCGCACCATTCTTAATGGCACGTTTCATAATATCTACAATTTTTTGAGCATTGGTAGCAGAAAGCGAGCCTCCAAATACGGTAAAATCCTGAGCATACGCATATACCATACGCCCATCTACGCATCCCCAACCTGTTACCACACCATCACCTAAAACTTTTTTGTCCTGCATGCCAAAGTCCTGGCAGCTATGCTCCATAAACGCACCTAACTCCACAAAGGTGCCAGGATCAAATAACAGATCCAAACGCTCCCTTGCTGTAAGCTTTCCCTTCTTACGCTGCATCGCAAGCTTGTCCTCTCCTCCACCAAGACTCGCTTTCTGTCGCAATGCACTTAATACATCATGAGGATGTTTCATAAGTCTCTCTTATTAGCTATTTTCTTCAATGATTTAGGTTATTGTACGGATTTACGGACGGCATATACTTATTATCATTTTTATCATCATTTTTATCATCATTGTCTTTTTTTATCTATTTTGCAAAAAATACATAACCAAAACGGATACTCTAACATGCTCTGTTAAAGACTTTTCATCAAGAGCCTATTCAACATTTATATAAACATTCATAAAAAATAACTTAAAGGATATGGATTAAGACTTTTGGTCACGTGATGCAGCAGCTTTTTGAGATGGCGTGCTTTTTTTATCCTTGTCAGCTGGTTCATCAGTGAGCATGTGAATACTTCGTGTGGGAAAGGCAAAAGATATCCCAACATCTTGGGCTAAATCGAGGATATGAAGCATAATTTCTTCGCGTACATGCAATTCTTGGGTCCAATCTTTGACATCTAAGAAAAAATATAGCAAGACATCCACAGAAGATTCGTTAAAATGTGATACCACCACATGATGTTCTGCACCACTACGGGTATGGGGATGATCTGTGAGGTAGGTCCTTAGTGATTGCAAAAACTGCCGGATCTGTTGTGGAGGACTGTCATAGGTGAGGCCAAGGGTTGTCTTAATACGCCGGTAATGACGTTTGCCCATATTATCAATATTGCCGTTAATGACCTCAGAATTAGGAATAGATAATACAGAATCATAAAATGTCCGCAGACGAGTGGATCTTAGACCAATTTCTTCCACAGTTCCTTCTTTGCCACCCATAATCACCCAATCACCTACCGAAAAAGGCTTATCCAGTAATATCATCAAAGAGCCAAAAAGATTGGCAAGAGTGTCTTTGGCTGCTAAGGCAAAAGCCAAACCACCAAGCCCCAATCCAGCTAAAATGGATGCCACATTCACCCCTAAGTTCTGTAATATCACCAAAGGAACAACCAGTACTACAAAAACCTTAACAGCTTTAACCACTATGGTCACAAGAGGTTTTTCAAGCTTAAAGTGAGAGTTCTTTGCAAAAAACTCAAACGCATCTGGGATCAAATCCGTCAGTTTATATAAAGCTTTGAAAATACTTAAAGATATACATATTTTGACAGCAGTAGAAACATATATCATGCCCTCAGTAGAAAACCCTAAGTAGCTCACATACATATACAATACAACCCATGCTCCTACAGCACTAATATGTGGTTGAATTAAAGAGATAATACGTAAATGGATATCTGTAAAAGTAACTTTAGTTATTCTTACAAATCGTTGAATAAGATATACAATCACCTTTTTTGAAACATAAAATACCACCAAGCCAAAAAGCAACCCAAGCCATCTAAGCAATGTGGTAAGCAATTTTTTATCTATACCTACACTCTCAAAAACATCTAACACCGTTTGGGTAGTGTTAAAAGATATGGGCTCAGAACATGAGTGGACAAAAATAGCCATAGCACATAAGGCTAAGTATTTTATATAAATACCAATATAAACACCAAAGCCCTGTGTCATTTTGTGTGTGTTCATGGTTTGGGATTCCCGTTAGGATGATTGTGAGCTGTTATTGTATATACATAGATCATATGGCTCTTGGTTTATCCATCTTTTATAATAATGATTTAAACAATGGTATTGATTTTTACCATATTGGTGCTTCTTAAGTGATTGATCGGTATACCTGCTGTCATCACCACAACATCGCCTTTTTGAACAATACCTAGCTTTTTGAGGAGTTCTGGCAAACTCTGAATAAGGGTGTCGGTATTATAGAATATAGGATTTTGGATACCATAGACTCCCCAAGATAAATGCAGTCTTTGAGAAATCTCTTTGCGAGGGGAGAGGCAAATGATAGGTACCTTGGGCCGCCAACGTGAAATAGCGCGTGCAATAGAGCCTGTAAGAGAAACACAGACAATGGCTTTTGCTTTAGCAAGATAAGCTGCTTCACAGGCAGCAAATGCCACAGCATCTCGGTCATTGGCTATGGCAATGTTTTCACCTAGTAAATCATGAAACCCTGACACCGAAGCTGAACGAGTGGGTTGTTGACGCATCCAATGTTCGACCTCACAAATGGTAGCGTTCATGGTAGCCACACTGGCCACAGGATATTTACCAGTAGCAACTTCTGCAGATAACATCAAGCAATCAGCTCCCTCTAATACACCACCAGCCATGTCGGCTCTTTCGGCAAAGGAAGCACGAGGATAATGGGTCATGGATTCAAGCATCTGGGTGGCAATGATAACGGGTTTAGCTCGTTGAATACTTGAAGCGATGATCTTGCGTTGAAAGGTGGGAACTTTTTCAATTTTACCCTCAACTCCAAGATCACCTCGAGCAATCATAATGGCATCAGCCACTTCACAGATATCTTCAATGTTTTCCACAGCACTGATCTTTTCAATCTTTGCCACCACTGGAGTGTCGGCACCTAGTGCAGCGATGACTTTTTTACATTCTTTGACATCTTCAGCACTCTGTACAAACGATAGAGCGATGACATCCACATTATGATTGACACCAAAAACCAGGTCTTTGGTGTCTTTTTCGGAAAGAATAGGCAGAGATAATATGGAATCAGGAAAATTCACACTCTTACGTGAACGTAACCATCCTCCTTCTATCACCTTCACTTCCACATCCCGGCCCTTGATGTTGATCACCTCAAGGATCAACAAGCCATCATCCATCATCACCCTCTGACCTACCTCTATATCACCCACAAGGTCTTTATAATCAATGGGAATAATATGATCTTCAGATTGGGTTGATCCATAAATCAGCTGATAAATACCTCCTTTTTCTAACATCACCTTACCTCCCAAAAGAGTACCGCAACGGATCTTAGGTCCTTGCAGATCTTGAAGGATAGTGATACTTTTGTGAGTTATCTCAGATACACGTTTGATCAGTTGGATGGTTTTTAAGTGATCTTCATGACTACCATGAGAAAAGTTAAGACGGGCAATATCTAAACCAGCCTGTACCAACTCCACAAGGGTGGCTTCGTTTTGTGATGCAGGTCCTATTGTGCCTATGATCTTGCAACGACGCATATCACCAGATAATGTGACCATTTTAAAACCTTTAATTTACTATGTATTTTATCTATGGAATTTTATAAGAGATAACCGTAAGATTATATTATTCTTCATATAACTAACTTTTCATACAACTCAAGTCTCATGTGATATGTTTTGGCAAGTTATGATCATTGACTGCAGTACATCACTAGTCTACGATCATCACCATAGCTGATCTTTGAGATAAAAACCATGAAGGACCTATCCTTGAAAATATCGATTCGTGTCATAGTCATTGTATGGCTATGTGTAAGCCAATTCATACCTCTATGGCTGCCTATTCATAGCTTTATGGGACCTTCGCAGGCTCTCGCTAGTGATACATCACAGGTAGATACGAATATTCCACTGCCATTAGATGCTTACAATGATAGCCATAAAAAGTCTTTATTATCTATTCTTGGGGGACGTATCGCCCAAGAGCCCTTTAACTTGGTGGCTACTCTTATCTTTTTGTTAGCGATTATCCATACTTTCTTTGCTTCTTTTTTCTTATCGCTTTCTCAAAAAATACATCAACGCTACAAGGAAAAAAACCCCAAAGGAGAAGGCAGTTTTGCTGCAGAGATGATGCACTTTATCGGTGAAGTTGAGGTGGTCTTTGGTTTATGGGTGATTGTGTTGATTGGGGCTTTTCTGATATTTTTTGATTTCCATCATGCCATTCAATATATGACCTATAAGGTGAACTATACAGAGCCTATCTTTATTGTCATCATCATGACTCTTGCAGCCACCAAGCCTATCTGTGATGTGACACGAATGTGTTTAGGTAAAATAGCTAGACTAGGAGGCTATAGACCGGTGGCTTGGTGGGCTGTTATTCTTACCTTTGCTCCTATCTTTGGATCGTTTATCACCGAACCTGCTGCCATGACTGTAGCTGCTTTGCTTTTAGGTCAGCAATTTTATCTTTATAAGCCTTCAACAAAGTTGCAATACGCCACCATTGGCTTGCTCTTTGTGAATGTTTCTGTGGGGGGTACGTTTTCGAATTTTGCTGCACCACCGGTGTTGATGGTGGCTCAAAAATGGGATTGGTCCTCTCTTTTTATGCTCCAACATTTTGCTTGGAAAGCCACCATAGGTATTGTAATTTCCAATATTCTCTATTTTCTTATCTTTGCCAAAGAACTTTTATCCTTAGGAAAAGATCAAGCTAACCCTAGCGAAGCTAATCAAGAAAGCCAGGCTAATCAAGAAAGCCAAGCTAGTGGTGATAACGATTCCAAAAAAGATAGGAGCATCGCCCCTTGGTGGGTGATGCTATGTCATATCTTTTTTATGATATGGACCGTTGCTCTGGCTCATTATCCTGTGTTTTTTATCGGTGGATTTATGTTCTTTCTCGGATTTTTTAAAGCCACCAAACCTTATCAAGATAAACTCGCTCTTCAACAAGCTCTACTTGTGGGTTTTTTCTTAGCAGGATTGGTTATTCATGGTGGTCTGCAAGGGTGGTGGATACAACCGGTCCTTAACTCTTTGAGTGAAGGATCTCTTATGGTCACTTCAGTTTTTCTTACATCTTTTAATGATAATGCTTCCATTACCTTGCTTGCGAGCTTGATTCCAGATTTTCCAGATAATCTCAAATATGCGGTCATGGCTGGAGCTCTTACCGGAGGAGGACTGACAGTGATTGCTAATGCACCCAATCCAGCAGGACAAGCTATTTTAGCTCCCTACTTTACCCATCAACGTATTCAGCCTATGTATCTTCTTTTAGGTGCTTTAATTCCCACTGTGATCATGGGAACTATCTTTATGCTACTGTAGATAAAGATCTTCTATGGGGTAACTTTGCAAAAATAAAGGACTGTGTTTTTGCAATAAAAACAAAGCAAACAACCCTTCGAGTACCGCTTTTCTTTGAATCACTTTACGTTGCAGGTGAGAGGGATAGTGTTTAGAAATAACACAGACATTATGATCATGTAAGGTAGTGATATGTTTTGAGGCCATGTTTGCACGTATATGATCAGAATACGATATGCCTATATATACTTCTCCTATATTTTCTTTGCAAAGAGCGGTTTTTTTTCTGTTGTCATCTCTATTGTCATCTGTCTTCCTGCCTGCCCATCCTGTTATGGCAAGAGACCAATCACTGCATAGACGCTTTCTGACTTCGGTTGCCATCAGTGCTGCTGTGCGCGAAGATACACCTTGATCTTGGCTGAGCATATTGGTATCTAAGCCGAGAAGTTTTTCTTTGGCGGCCAGAGAATACACCACCACTCCTCCCATAAATACCTCACTGAGTGAGGCGACCTCACCAAGAAAAGCAGAAAGGGAGCCACTGCTACAGCTTTCAGCAACAGCTAGTGTTTGAAAACTTTCTTTTAGGGCTTTTACCACTGCAGTGGCTAAAGAGTTGCCAGAGCCACTGGCAACAATATGATCACCAAGATGACAGCGAAGAGCTGCAAGCATGGGATGGAAGTTCGTGAGTGTGTTGCTATATAGTTTGAGACGAATACCACCACTTGTGGACAGAGATGCATAGCTGCCTATATGAGTATGAGCCAGATGGTTTTTATGGGCATCTGTATGCTTAAAGGATTCCAGCTGAGAAGCAAGTTCTGATTCACTTAAACCACATACCAAATACTCTTGACTATGACGGTTATAAGAAGAGGGATAAGAAGAGGGATGGTGGTGTTTTTTGTGATATTCGCACAGCAGGGGCTTTACACTGTTTTGAAACATGGTGTGTAATTCTTTAGGCGGTCCTGGTAAGACGATGATCATGCTACTATCACTTACAACAAAGCCACTAGCACTGCCACAACTGTTAAACAATAGCTTTGCACCCTCTATGACATAAGCTTGAGAACGTTGAGCGGAATCGAGATGAGCACAGCCATAATATTCTTTGAGTTCTTTAAGACGCTCTGATGATAGCTCCATCTTGCGCCTTAAAACCTTTGCCACCGCTTCCACAGTGATGTCATCAGCTGTGGGACCCAGACCTCCTGTGATGATGATGACATGAGGATGACGCTTGAGGCTTTCTTGAAGTACAGCACTGATATCACTGAGGGTGTCATCGGCTGTGGTAGATCGAGATACCATCATGCCCATGGCTGATAATTCGCGGCATAGCCAAGCCATATTGGTGTTAATGGTATGACCTTCAAGGAGCTCACGACCGGTGGTGATGATTTCATGATGCATAGACACCTCAGTCAAAACCCATCAAGCTGCTATGGCCATCAAGTAGCTATGGCCATCAAGCAGCTATGGATTGGGATGCGACCAGAAGGTCCCATAAAAACATATGATGGGCACAACGGTTTACCACCTGTAGATGTTGCACCAACGAACATTTGGGATTATACCCTACAGCTAAACCAGCCACATGAGCCATACGCTCATCATTTGCACCATCACCTACCACAATGGCTTCATGGAGAGAGTAGTTAAAATGCTTGCATTTTTCTATCACATAGGTGGCTTTAGCTGTGGCATCTACTAAAGGCTCTTGGAGTTCTCCTGTAAACATATATGTATTGTGATGGTCTGGGTGAGGTTGCCATTTGGCTTTATTGGCTAATAAGCCCATCATTTGCAATTCCATAACCACAGGAATAGCCATGGATTGTAGACCAGCTGTTACTAAAAAAGAGGGCATAAGAGCAGCTGATAGATGGCTGGTAAGATCACGAATACCTTTGTTAAGTCTTAAAGAAGCTGCCACTTCACCTATGGCATCTTTTTTTAAACCTTCAAAGCTTTGCATCTTTCTTTTCATATACGAGGCAAAGTCTAACTGGCCATCCATGGCTTTGCGGGTTATAGCATCTACCTCTTGATACAAATCAGAACTCAAATAACGTTGAGCTAGATCTACCATGGATTCTTTTTCTGTGATCGTGCCATCCATATCAAAAAATGCTACCTTAAATGTCTTCTTGTGAGGAATCAGTCCCCATGAACTCATCATGTCATCTTCATTGCGGAGAGCTTGCATGAGCCATTGGTAATCATAATCACTTGAACAAAACACATTCTGGTGATAGATGGTTTCACAAGACTTTGGTAGTTCTAAAACAGCCGCTTTAGAGTGTTGAGGGGTGTGTTGTCTTAACTTATGGGATAACGGCAAAAGCGTTGCGTGATCGGTATGATAAAGATCATAAAATCCTTTCATCACAAATGGCCTCTTTTTTTGATGTGTTCTTGTGTTCTGTGACGGTTCTTTCTTTGAGTAAAAGAGTCACATATGTGTGTTACCTTATAGATTTTCTTATGTGTCACTATGTGCGTCACTAACTAATGGTATAATCGGTTCAGCTGTTTTTTTCTCCACTTCTATCATACCTTACAGTACTGCAATGAACACATCATCACCACCAAAAAAATCCAAACCTAAGCCTCTCATAAGCCGCTATTTTCGAAAGCTCGTGCGTACTGTTATGTTTGTGTCCGTAGCACTGCTCGCTTTTGGGTTAGGGATGATGACAATGGTCTATGTGGAGGTGTGGTATGGAGATCACTCCAAACTTGAAAAAACCACCATCCTTACATTGATTGAAGAAGAAAGTACTCTCTATTATCTTGATGAAAAAACTCAGATAGGCTCTCTTTTTGATCAAAATCATCGTCGCTATATTTCTATCAAAGATATTCCAGCACATATGCAAAACGCTATTATTGCAGCAGAAGATAAAAATTTCTATGCCCACTATGGTATTGATGTTACAGCTATCATTAAAGCTTTCATAGATGGTGTTAAGCGTGGCTTTCGTTTTCGCAGAGGTGGTTCTACCATTACTCAGCAAACTGTAAAAAATATCATGCAAGATTGGAAACCTACCTTTGCTCGTAAGTTTCGTGAAATGATTAAAGCTTTTCAAATGGAAAAGCTTTATAACAAAAAACAAATTCTTGAATTTTACCTCAATCAATTTCATGTGGCAGGAAATGGCAGCGGTATAAGTATTGCTGCTAAATACTATTTCAATAAAGCGGTTATGGATCTTAACTTGATAGAGGCGGCATTTATTGCAGGATCCTTAAAAAGTCCTAGCAAATATAACCCCTTTATGAAACGTACTAAAGATGCTTACAACAAAGCCATCAGAGATGGCTTTGGACGGAAAAACTATGTTCTCAAACGGATGTTTGAACAAGGATGGATTACAAGAGATGAGTACGATTCAGCAAAAACAGCTGTTATTCCATTTGAAAAAGGCACTTTTTCTACTTCAGAAGTGACACTCCTGAAGCTGATTAAAGAACAGCTTGCCCAAAAAGAAGTACTCGATGCTCTTGGATTAAGTCATCCTAAAGAGTTGCATACTGCAGGATTTAAGGTTTTTACAACCATTGATGCCACCCTCCAAAAAACCGCTCAACGTGTTACCAGACGTAACCTTGCAAGGTTAGAAACTATACTTGCTGGTCATCAAGCAGAAAAAGAGGATGATTACAAAGATCTCAAACGTTTAGCAGAGGGTGATTTTGTTTTTGCGCGCATCACTCATATCACCAAAGATCATCTTAACACGTTCTCTTTGGAACTCTCTCTTGGCTTACCCACAGCCACCATTCCTAATAACTCACTGCGTAGATATGCCAAGTTACTCAATCTTACAGAGGCTCATGAACAGGGATATATCTATCATCTTGGCAAGCTTATGAACAGCATGAAGGTGGGAGATATTGTTTTTATGGAAGTCAAAAAATATGATAAGAAAAACCACCGTGCTGTGGGTGAGTTATATCGTCATCCTACCATTGATGGTGGAGCTATCGCACTTGATAAAGGAAAGGTTAGAGCTGTTATTTCCGGTTTTGATACTCTTGGCTTCAATCGTGCTACTCAAGCCAAAAGACAGCCAGGATCTGTATTTAAAATCCCTACTTTACTTGCTGCTCTACAACTTGGCTGGACAGTTCTTGATCGTGTTCATAATCAACGCCAGATTTTTTCTTATCAAGGCGAAAAATATTATCCCAGACCTGATCATAAGATCCGATTTTCTCATCCTTCACTTTTATGGTCAGGGATTATGAGTGAAAACCTTGCCTTTATCCATTTGGCCAATCATTTGCTTGCCAAACTCAGTATGGATCATTTTCAAAAACTGCTCAAACATCTTGATCTTGCGCCACGGCCTAAAGAATCATCAGCTAATTACCATTACCGGGTAAGTCGTGCAGTGGGAGTAGGGTTAGATACTCGCGGTATCAAAAAACAGTTATTAAAAAATATCACCAGTGAGCTGTTACCAGATTTGATCTTTTCAGAGAACACACAACTTCATGATGTTATCAGCACATTATGGTGGGGTGATGGTTATATTGAAGAGGTTCAAAAACTTTATCGTCAAGATTTAGAAAGATACTCTCTTAAAGAACTCCAACGAAGAATTTCTTTAACACGCAATAATTTTACTCGTTACCAAAAACTCAAAGATATGTTCATTCAAGATTGGCAGACTCTTGAGTTAGCGAGTCAACAGTATGGAGTGGATGCTGTTTTTTATGGAGAGGAGTACCAAGAGATTCTTGAGAGATTTTATATAATTGAAGAATCACAAAGAACGAAACTAGCTTATAACTTTCTTTTAGAAGAAGAAGAATATGATGAAGAAGATAATGAGTCTTTTGGTGAAGAACTCACCACATATTTGCAACGTCAAATGGCTTTAAAGAAAATCACACTGGAAAGTGGAGCACTTCCAGAGAGCCCTGAAGAACAAGAGCAACTCCTTAGCCAAGAATTTGAACGTATCACCACAGAATGGCCTAGTGTGGAATTTTCTGTGATGATCCCTTCAGCACGTTCGCTTAATCAAGAAGATCTTTATGCTATTTTTGAAAGTCCACATAAAAAGAAGGCTTATTTTGCTGAAAATATCTATCTTGATGGAAATTTTCCTTTACATATGATCGATTATATCGAAAAAACCATACCTAAAAATCTAGCAGATATTAAAAATAACACAGAAAAATACTCTTTGAACCAATATTTCCATCACCATGATTTTCGCATTGGCCTTGGATTGTATTATCTCACTCGTCTCATAAAGATTCTTGGTGCACAGTCTCGTATTAATCCTGTTTTATCCACTCCCCTTGGTACCAATTCGGTTTCAGCAGCGGAAGTGGCCAAGATTTTTCAAACTTTTGCTCAGGGTAACTTATACCGCTTTTTTGAAAAAGGTCCTCATAATCAGCTGTCTTTTATCGAACGTATAGAAAATCGTTACGGAGAGGTTATCTATACTCCTAATCCTCGCATCACACCGGTTATTGATCCCATTATTGTTCATCAGCTTAACACGGTGATGCGTAAAGTCATTACCCATGGTACTGGAAGACGGGCTCATGGAGAGTTGTATATTGATGTGGCTAAGCACCAAACCTCTTCACCAGGACGTTATAAAATTCGCATCCCTTCATTTGGTAAAACAGGGAGTACGAATGATTTTACCACAAGTTATTTTGCTGGATTTGTCCCTTATCCCAAGGATAAGGGACAGGATCTTAATCTTAATAATTTCTACACCCTTGCCACTTATGTGGGCTATGATACCCCTCGTGAGATGAAAAAAGGTCGTATATCTATTTATGGTGGAACAGGAGCTTTGCCTTTATGGACGGATTTCTTTAAAGAAACCATGAAAGAAAAAGACTATGAATCTTATCTTGATGCCTTTGACATAGATATTATATCGAAAAAAGAATGGAACGAAGAGCTTAGTCAAAAGCATTGGGAAAGCATTCGTGTTGATTTGCCACGAGGGTTGGTATTAGGGAAATTTTCAGATAAATATATAGAAGATTACAAGCCTACCAATTTATCTGTTACCGGTGAAGAATTTCAAGATATTCATCGTATCTCACGTAGTATTAAGGGAAAAATCCTTGTACCTAAGCCGTTTAGTCAAAAAAATCCTATACCAAGAATGTTTGATCCTCTCACAGAACAAACCATTGCTGACATGGGGTTTTACTATCCTGAAGAGCCTCAAGAAAGCAGCTCAAGATCAAACATACCTAAAAGCCATACGCCTTAGTGATTGTCAGTTTGCACGCGGCTGTTTTCAAGTTAAGCCACCACTCCATCCCCAAAAAAACCGGATAGAGAACACACATAATTGTGAGTACTTTTTATGGTAATGTTACCTTGTTTTGGTTTTGTTCGTAGTAGGATTTAACAAAACGAAGCTCTGTGTTATAGCTAGGAAAGTCTTCTGGCGAATAAGCTTGCCCTGAATGGAAAAAATAAAAGAATTTATACTTCAGTAAATCAAGCAACTTAAAAAACTTAGTATGAGTTTTTAAGTTATATTGGTCTACAAAAAGAGTATAGGATATTTTTTCTTCAGTAAGCAAGTACATGATAAACACATGTTTTTCAAAAGAAGTGGTGAGTACTTGCTCTTCAAATCGCCCATACCCTTCTTCATTGAGATAAGGAAGCCCTACAGCAACAAACTTCTTTAATCTTTTTGATTGCTTAATGAGAAACACTATCTCCGCTAGGGAATGAGATTCATAAAGATCCGTGATTTCTGAGGGAGTTGATAACCAGCTTACTTGGCGAAGTCCTTGTTGTAAAGAGCTTGTATCTTCATGATCTGAAGTCGCTTGTCTATAGTACTCTTTAAGAGGTGATAATTCATTTGTAATAACGGTATGCTGTAAGATTTGAAAACCTTTTGATGGTTCTGGAATCTGACCAGAATGAAAGAAATAAAATATCCTGTGCTTTAGCAAATCAGTAAGACGATAAAATCGATCATGATGATCTAAGTTATATTTCATTATAAAATATTTATAGGTAGATTTATTAATTCCAAGCAAATAACCGATAAACAAGTCTTTTTCAAAAGAGGTCGTAAGTACTTGCTCTTCAAATATCTCATAGTTTTCTTCATTGAGATAAGGTAGTTCTGCAGCGATAATCTCTTGTAGCTTTTTGGATTTTTTCATCAAAATCACCATTTCAGCCAGAGTATAGGATTCATATAAATCAACAATCTTGGATGGAGCAGACGATGACCAACTCACTTGGCGACGTTTATGATTCACTGATTGGTGCAATCTTTGTTCATAGTAAGATTGAAAAAACCGGTATTCATTCTCTGCTCTTTCAATCTCTTCTTCAAGCGGCATCTGTCCTAAATGGAAAAAATAAAATATTTTATACTTCAGTAAATTCGTGAGACGGTAGAATTTGTAACTATTTTCCAAATTATATTGATTGATAAAATATTTCGGTTTCAGATTATTGCTGTCAAGCAAGTAACTTATAAACACATGTTTTTCAAAAGGAGTAGTAAGCACTTGCTCTTCAAATGGTTCGTAGCCTTCTTCTGTCAGATAAGGCAAGTTTAATGTAGTAACTTCTTTTAATTTTTTGGATTTTTTAATAAGAAGAATTTTCGTTATCAATGATATTTTCTTGAGATCTGCTCTTGGTGTATCATTTTTGTGAGAACTTAAAACATTAGCAGAGAGAATATTTTTTTCATATAAATATCTTCTTAGTGCTCCTAACAAAGCAAAGAAAACTTCTCTGCGATTATCCATTTGACCGCCAATGCGTTTAAAGACAATGGCGCGATTTTTTTTATAAATTTTCTTTGTATTGAGAAAATCTATAATATAACGAGGCTGTATCAGTGACCACTCCTCAGGTGAGAAGTTAAAAGAAATATGATTTAGCATCAATGGCTCTAGAAGATTTTTGATATCTTTTGAAGATAGGCTTAGAAATCTTTTTTCTATTTCAGCAAGATTACTTTCTTTAGCAGATAAAAGCCAGTTATAAAGAGGCTGATCTTTTTTCTTTGAGACTTTAGTCGAAGAAATAGGCTCTTTTTTTGGCTTTGTCTTGTTTGGAGTAACTGGACTATCATCTTTTGAAGTATCATTTACCCGAGAATGATCCTTTTTTTCTGACGCTTTAGCTAAAGAAACATGATCTTTTTTTGGCTTTGTCTTATTTAGAATAACCGGGTTGTCATCTTCTAGAATATCTTTTGCGATTTTGCTTAAAATTTCCTGTTTGCGATGAATCACTTGAGAGTGACTCAGATGATAGATGCTAGCGATCCTCTCTTCAGATGTTTGATCAAGATTTAAAATTAGGGATAATAAAATATGAAGAGCCAGTGGTTGTTTCTTGAGCTCATTAAGATAATTCTGTAACTCTATCACTTCTTCCATATCTGATTCAGGACTCATATAATCACTTGTTAGTACAATATTGTCCTTTTGTTGTGACTCAGATCGGACATATATTTGTTTTTTTAATTGCGCATATAATTCATTTCCATTAAATTGATTGCTATACTGCGTTAACTCTGGGAGACTAAGAAGATCATCTATGGTTATTTGTTTGCTTAAATGCTCTAAAATATTCATGAGAGTATTGAGGTATACTACGGCATTATGAGAATCAAAAACAAGCTGGAGAGCTCTTTTAACTAGTTTGGTGCTATGTGCTATAACACTGGGATGCCAGTGAGCAAGCAAAGACTTAATAAGGCTATTTCTCTGATCAAAAATTTGAAGATATACCAACCAGTAAATTGACTTGTCTTTTAAAAAATGTTTTTCGAATAAACGTAATTTTGAGTAACTGAGCTCAAATTCTAAAGATAGCTGGGTAAAATCAAGGATCATGGCTACACGTGAATTCGTCAAATTCAATCGTTTATAGTTGGTAATCAACGTCTGAATTTGATTCTTCATCTCTTGTTGATTTTGAGATGATAATACCAATGGATCCTCTGCTTGAGCATCAAGTAAACGAAGCAGCTCATTTTCAAGTTGTTTTTGCATCATATTATACTCGGTGTTTGAAATCTGATTGCGAGCATAAACTGCTGAGGGCTGGAAGCTTCCGTAGTGCAGTATATTAATCAAAAAGATATCCCAATGAACAGGATCTACCAGAAAGCGTTCTGTAAAGGAATATAGTCCACCTATCATGCTAGGTTGCCATAACATTTCTGACTTTGAGCTAAACCAATATTTGAGCCTAGACTCCACTTCTGGAAGCATAGAGTCTTTATAAAGATCCCGTAGCTCATTTGTTGATAAAAAGCTCTTTTTTTTGATGTTACTCTCTGCTGTATTATGGCGTAAGCTTGATAGCAAATGCGTTTTAATCTTCTTATTCATGTTGTCATAGGTCTTTTGAACTGTTTCTTCTGGCAGCTTATGAAGCATAGCAATATAGGAAAGAGTGGCCTGATCTAAGTTCATAAAGATACTAAGAAAAATTCTAAAAGATAACGAGTTTTCTTTGGTAAGATTGATAAGATTATGATAGTCTCTTTTGCTCATAAAGCTTTCTACTTTTAAGAGTTGATGATTACCTTCTAACACCCTCGAAACAAGATGTCCTAACACATGTTGAGGTGTCATTTCATTAAAACGACGTATTAATGTATGAGGTGATTGGATCTTAACTTGAACGACTTGACTTTGAGATAACACTTCTATTAACTGAGAATTTCTACTAAAATCAGCATCTTTTATGTGACTAAACTTTAAAAAAATATTGCCAATATCTTTGGTTAGAGACATTACTTCAATGGGGTCCATATCAAATGTATCAGAGAATTGATATGAAGACATTCCACCCAAACCAAGCACTTGAGATAAATAGAGAGCCTTTATTTTGGGATACATCTGTGGCATCATAGAAAATGATGCCATATGAATGTGATCCACAGAAGCTTTCTGAATTATGGGATTTAAGTGATCATTAACATCTGAATAGAGCAGCAAAATAAGCTCTTCGTAGGCAGCCTCTGATGAGGCGGGTATATTCACATCTTTATAGGCGCCTAAAACATTAGGGAAGAAAATATTTTGTTCATATAGATACTCTCTTATTTCTCCTAGCAAATCAAAAAAAGCACCCATACGATTATCTTGTCCACCGCCTATGCGTCTAAAAAAAGTAGCGCGATTTTTTCCATGAATTTTTTTTGCATTGAGAAAATCTATAATATAACGAGGCTGTATCAGTGACCACTCTGTATGGGAAAAATTGAGAGGAGTATGCTTTAGCGTCAATGGCTCTAGAAGATTTCTGAGATCTCTTGAAGATAGGTCGAGAATTTTTTCTTCTATTTCAGCAAGATTGTCTTCTTTAGCTGATAGAAGCCACTTATGAATAGGACGTATCGAGATAAGATTTTTTATGTTCTTAAGTATCTGTGATCGGATAAAATTAAGCTCTTGTGGTCTGACGACAAAATGCTCTGCTATTTTTTCTGGTATATAAGAACCTAATTTTAAAATATCTGCCATAAACACATATATTTCAGCAGCGCTATTTGCTTGATTATTCACAAAATGATAAACAAGCCTTCTTCCCCATCGTGAGATCTGTTCTGGTTCAAGAAATGATTTCGATGTAGGATCATAAACTTGTGCTAGAGCTTTTTGAATATTTTGATTGGTCATTTTAACAAAGTCAGAAATGATAGCTTCATGATCTTCTATTTGAAAAAACAAGGAAGCATCACTATGCTTGTTAATGGCTTTAAGTACAAGATTTTTAGCTTCTTGCTCTTGCTCTCGCTCAATTTGACGATCTGTTAACAAGTACTCTTTTTCATGATGATGCTCTTGCTTTTTCAAAGGGGCTCCCATCATAGCAGGCTCTTCATCTTGAGGATTCCGGTCTGTGTTAGCAGAGTCATTAATAGATTCAGGTGTCTCATTAAAAATGAGATCCTTATCACCTTCAAGCTGCATGTTAAGTGTGCCACCACTCCAAGAACCTCCAGATGCAAGATCATGTGACAGTTTTTGCCATACTGTATATGTAACTCCGGTGACGGTCACAAGTGTAGGCAATAGATATTTTTGTATTCTTGCTGGAAGTTTGCGGTAAATATTCCAAATAAAATGACCAGATGCCCTATATTTTTGCTGCTGTAAAACAGCTGCCCCAAGAGCACCGGCGTAGAAGGTATTTTGATGTATTATTAATGACTGAGAAGAATCTTCAGATGCCTCTAAATCTCGTATTAAAGACTCACCTAGCACAGGCTTGGTATAAAGTCCTGCGAGAAGAAAAAGGATCATAAAAATAGACACAAGAAAGCGAAACGTACGACTAAAGACAATGTTATGCAAAAAGAAAGTCGAAGAAGAGATGTCATCACCTTTAAGAGATGAGGTAAATAGCCATGATTGATGACTTTGCCAGTCTAAGTCACTGTTGCATTCTCCTTTGCGCACCTTTCCATCCATAATTATTTTTCCTGTACTTAAGCCATCTTTGGTTTCATGCATTGGAGTCCGCATCTTGTGTTTATTGCTCACTGAAATGAAAGTAAACAACACCAAATCCTTCAAAGTGGTGTCTGTTAATGTAGTGGTATATCAATCATTGTGCTTGCACTCCTCATTACTGCCATTGCCTTTCACTGGTGCCATAAAATACGGAAAGCATTGAATGTTTTAACAGAACACAAGAAGCTTATTTTAGACAAAGTCTTAGATAAAGTCTTAGATAGGTCTTTAGGGTCTTAGATAGGCTCTTAGATGGAGTGATGGAGGCAGATGAAACCTGGCTTCTTCTAAGCTTTAAAGAAAAGTTTTTTTGCCCTTTATGATGCCTTCACCTCAATTACGATGTACACTTTTTTAAAGCTTCTTATCAATAATCATATCCTTCTACTTTTACCATTGTTAGTGATATTCAGACCTCACAAAAGGTCTGTTCAAGTCTTTTAACATTTTTTTGTTCATTTATCTATAGGATTTTCTTTTAAAAATGATGGGATGGATTAATGATGTGATCAATCACGGTTTATCACAACATGAGCCATTCCCAGTACCTTCTTTAGTTAACCTCACTTTCAAGCAAGGCTTGAAAGTAGCTTCAGAGTACGTATCGCATTTGGAAGTTATCGCTAATGAGGGTATCTCGTTTGGTGAGTTTCTTTAAAAAACAAGTACTTATACTTGAAGTTCTATGAAAGAAACTCAATCACTTTAGGATGATGATTTATCAGATTGTTCAATACCAAGATATAGCTATTTTCATGAGAATGATTTTGAGATTATTTGGAGCTGATCATAGCTAAAACGTTTTTATGTATGGATTTGATAGTGTGAGGTTTGCAGCCTTTTTTTTCGAGGTAATGGCTGGTGGCTTCTGCAATGATCAAATAAAGTCGGATATGATCACCTTGAGATTTTTTTAACCAAATACGGACAATTTCATGATCTTCATAAGGAAGAAAAGTATTGTTAATAGTGGTTTCAAGGATAAACTCTACGGTATCTTTAAAAAGATCTTCACAAGGATGGGAAGACGAGGTGTTATTGGAAAGATAAGATTGTGACATGTTATAACTGATTCTATATGGTGTTGTATGGCCTGCCTAACTTGCTAGTTCAGGGAGTTTGTTTAACCGCGCAAGAGAAGTGAATGACACGAAAATAGGTGGATTTTTGCAAAACGCACCCAAGACGCACCAGATCTTAAAAAGCAAAGCTAAGCTTCGTGTTTTTTTATGGAAAATGCAAGTCACTTTTGTATTCAATGATATTGGAGATGAGGCCGTATTCTTTGGCTTCTTTGGCATTCATCCAATAATCTCTAAGAGTGTCTTTTTCCACCTTTTTGACAGCTTGTTTGCATGCATGAGCAAGAATATGATTTAGCCTATCTCGTGTCTTGAGGATGTCATCGGCATGGATTTCTAGGTCAGAGGCTTGGCCTTGAATGCGTCCCATGATCAAAGGTTGGTGGATAAGGAATTTGGTGTTTGGTAGAGAAAAACGCATTTCAGGATCTACGGCACAATTGATGATGGTTGCGATGCTGGCACATAATCCTGCGCTAATGACTGCAACAGGGCTATTGATAAAGCGAATGGTGTCATAGATGGCTAAGCCGCTATTGACTTCTCCACCGGGAGAGTTGATGAACAGTTGGATGGTTTTGTCATTTTCGTTATCCCATACTAACAGTTTCGTTATAGTATCTTCTGCGACTTTTGAATCAACACCACCTGAAATGAGACAGGTTCTTGTGTCAAATAACTTGTGCTGAAGAAGGTTGTCTTCCAGTGTTTTTTGCAAAGATGGGTTGGTTTCACTGAGAGTGCGGAGAGGTGTGGATATGTGTTTCATAGTGGTGTCCTGGCGGTTGTATGATATGAGTAAAGTCCTGTATAGAAATCATAGATGAGACTCTCTTCTATGATGATAGTCTTGGGTTAAAGTATCAGCAAAAGTATATCATAGACTCTTAAGGATCCTAGTCATTACTTGATTCTTCATCGGTTTGTGTAGGTTCTGTTGTTGTAAGATCTTCTGTTGCTGTGGGTGTTGTAGGTGTATTGGTACCTCTTGTGTCTTGTTCTTTGGTTTGGTTTGAGATCTCCATATAGTCATGGGCTATATGGAGAGCCTCTTTGAGTAGATAGTCATCTTCTCTCTTGGGTTGTTTGCCACTCAGAATACTTTTTTGATAATTGCGAAGAGAACGGAACTTCTCTTCAAGATTTTTATCCACTAAATCATATGGGCTATTTGGAGAGGTATCGTCATCTTCTTGTTTTAATCCGAGTAGCTGTTCCAACGTTTGTTTCCAGCGTTGATTGAATGTATGAAGTGTTTCTAAGTCCTTGCTTTTTTTTGCCAGACGTTTTTGTGATTTGTTAACAAGACGTTCTATGACGGTTGGTTCTTGAAAGGAGAGATGGAGAGTTTTACTCGGGCTGACGGCGTTATCTTCTTTGAGGAAGTAAGGATTTTTTCCTGAGAGAAGTAAAGAAAAATGGGCTAAAGGTGTAGGGATATGAATATTGGCATGGACTCCTTGATTTTCAATGGAAGAGCCATCTGAGCCATAGAACCTTGCTGTGCTAAGAGAGATGCCGCCAAGACGAGGAGTGTAGCTATAGTGTGGATCGAGAACATTGGATAGATAGGAGTGAAGTAGAACATTAGATACTCCGGCAGTGGTTTTATCACCTACCACGAAGCCACGACGGTGCACTTGAATCGCTTGTACAAAGGCTTCGGCTGGGCCTGCTGTGAGAGCATCGACGAGTACTAACAAGGGAATATGTTGTGAGACATTGCCAATGCTCTGTTTGAGGGGCTGAGCTGATAGAGCATCATGTTCGCCGATGATTTGGAAAGGTGATGTGATGGGAATAAATAATTCTGCTAGTTCTTCAGCTTTTTCAATAAATCCTTTTGAGGTGGCACGTAAATCGATAATAAGAAAATCAATGTTTTTTTCAGCAAATTCATCAAGTCTCTTGGATGCATTTGTGACCACATCTTGATGTCCCCGTCTTGCTTGATCAGAGGTTGTGGCATAGAAAGCTGGGATATGAAGCAGTCCTACTGTGTAGTCACTGGTTAGTGAGACATTGTTATGAGCGGATGTGTCGGTTTTCTGTGTGGTTGTTTCATTTTCATCTTCTAGTAGATCATTGAGCACAAGGGTGTCTGCATGAACGTTGTAGTTGAGATCCTTGGAATAAACTCGGTTTAGGCTGACTTTGAGCATTTGTGAGGATTCTGTGGTCTGAGATTTGCGTAACACCGTAAGTTCTATGACACTGCCCACAGGACCTAGTAATTGAGAAAAAAAGTCTTGTGATGTGAGGTTTTTAAGAGAAGTGCTACGTGTTCGATCTGTATGGATAGACATCACCACATCTCCTACTTTTAACCCTGTTGTAAGGTTTGCAGTTGATGGAATACTTGTGACTACCATTTCTCCTTTTTGTTCTTCGATAACAGCTTCTATGGTGCCCAATTGTGATGTGAGAGCTAAGTAGGAAGGATCAAAATCCATACGCTCTCTATAGGAGGAATGTTTATCCAATGCTTTGAGAAAAGCATTCAGAAATATTCCATAAGCTTTGGAAGGTGAGATAGCAAGAATGTGATCACGTTGGATTTGAAAGGTTTTTTTCAGACGTGATCTCAGTTCTTTGTTTTCACCACTAATGGAAAATAAATTGGAGGCAGCAAAAATTTTAGCTGCTAAGTAAGCAGATAAATGATCATCAAGCTCTTGATCGCTGGCACTGAAAGGTTGGCTAGAAGAAATATCTAAGGTGCCACGTGTTCGGAAATCAAAGGATCTTACAGGGTTTACTTGCAAGCTACCTTCTGCTTTTTTCAAAAGAATATCATAACTTTGCGTAGCTTGTTCTTTCCAAAAACTCACAATTTCACCAATAAATGTGCACTCTCCCATTTCGATATAACTGGCTATCTTTTTACTATAAACGTCTGCAAGCTCTTCAATATGATCCTGATGGAAGGCTATGCGATGAGGATCTAGGGAGGAGATAAATTCAAAGAAGACATCTTTGCTAAAAGTCTTATTAATCTGTGGTTCATCTTCACTGTTTTTGGGGTATTGCTGTAAAAACAGATTGCCAAGAGAGTACACAGTTTGACATGTGAGCTGGCTAACACGTGGCTTAGCTTCTTGGGCTTTTTCGTCCATTACCATAGGAGCTATTTGTTGTTGTTGAGATGGTTCAGAAAATGAGGTTGTAGTAGAACTACTTCCCCATGACTCGCAGGCTACATGAATCATCATCACCATCAATACAGCACAGGTCTCAGTAACCTTACAGAAGTTTTGCCAAATTGATGATAAAGATTTGAAGTAACCCACTGATAATAAGATGATTTTCATATGTTACCTAATGTGATGAGAGGTGATGAGAGGTGATGAGATGTGATGGGTTAGTGTGTTGTTTATGTTTGATGTTTCAAAGTTTGTCCATGCATCGGAGTCTTTGAGAGAAATTTGATGGGTCATAGCTTTTATGTTGGTGATATAAGGTGTGTTGCTTAAAGTGAGATGTTTATAGCTCATGGAGTAGAGTTATAAAGGAGACCAAGCAACAAAGAAATGGGAGGGTGTAGTGAGCTAGAGTGGTGAGCTAATGTGGTGAGCTAGGGCTAGCTTTATGATTTTGCAGAACCATCAGGACAAAATAGTCATGTGTGCCCTTAAGAGGATCTTGGATAAGGATGGCAATGTTTTTTGCGTATTGTCTCATAAGTGCTGAGCGATGTGAGGGAGAATGGATGATCTTGGAGATGGCATCAAAAGGTGTGGAAGCTTTGAGGCGGATTTCACTTAGTGAAAGTAATGTGGAGTGAGTTTTAGCGGTTTTTTGAGCGAGTGCTTGCAGAGCTGTGTGGTTATGGATAAGTGTTTGATGATTTATGAGGGAGTGGCTCAGTAAGTGAAAAGAGGCAGGAGCTAGTGTGATGGTAGTAAGGTGTTGCTGTTTTCTGAGAGAATTTATCACTCCCAGTAGCTGTTGAGGTGTGAAGCTTAAAGATGACTCTTTAAGCTTTTGAAGGGGTTTTTGGAGGGGATCTATGAGATGGCCTTGGATGGTGTACCATGTTTGCGGTCCTATCCAAGAGGGGGTTTTACTCTGACAGATGAGCGAGAGGGCACTAAACGTGTTTTTTTTGCTCATAGCTTTGTGCCACCATGTGAGAAACTGGCTCATTTTCTGAAAAGATATGTTTTTGGGGGGGGTTTGTTTTACAGAGTAAGAAAGACAATGTTTTTGGAGCAACGTGTCTAGTTGGGGATCATCCATAGCTTTAGGAGCAGGGGTGGTGATTAACCATGCAAATGAGGGACATATCCCCCAAGCTACTCCAAGATGGTGGTGTTGTTTGGCAGTTTGTTGGGCTAGTGCGGGCAGTTGTTTCAAAGCTTGATGGGAGCTATAAGATATGATGGCAAACGATGATGTGGGATGGTTCTTGCGTATTTGGCTTTGTTGAAGGATCTGCTCTGCTGATAAGTAGGTTGATGGGCTATGTTTGTTGGTTTGTGTGTCTTTATGGATCAGATGAGTTTTTTTTTCTGCCTTACAGATGGGTGGATGGATAGAGGTATAGATATCTTTTCGCCAGTACAATCCAGGTGCTAGTTGTGGATTCTTAGTAGAGAGGGAATGTGTTATGTTGTGTGTTTTGTGTATGCCGGTGGTGTGTTGTTTGTGCTGTGCTTGAATAGGGCTGATGACTAGGAAACACAGGATGCAAACTGTAGAAATATGGTAGAGGTTTTTCATATGCGGGAATTTTTTGGTTATGAATGGCATTGCTCTTACAGTGGTAGAGTATAACCCGAGGTTATCATATAATGAGGTGCAGCCATGTTAGAAGTGGGAGATGTGAGTTTTTCGTATCATCTTTACAGAAAAGTCTTTTCTTGTGTGAGTTTTCAACTTGATAAAGGAGAGATCATTCATCTGCGAGGAGGTAATGGTAGTGGTAAAACCACGTTACTTAGGGGGTTGATGGGTCTGGTAGATTTACGTTTTGCAACAATATCTCTAGCTGGTTATACAGATCTTAGAGAGTTTCGCAGACGTTGCTGGTATATGCCTTCAGAGCATCATGGCCTTTTTACTCATCTGACAGCGTGGGATAACTTGGTATGCTTTCGGCAGTTGCAAAATAGAGATGTTGCCGATAAGGATTTGTGCGATCATCTTAGAGACTTTGGTTTTGGTTCGTCTTATTTGTGTCATCATCTTTTGGTAAAAAGTTTTTCTACTGGTATGAAAAGACGTTTAGCATTGTGCAAGTTAGCTTGTTTTCAAAGACCATTATGGCTATTAGATGAACCCACCTATGGTCTTGATAAGCAAGGTATTCATCAACTTTGCTTGCTTCTCAAAGCTCATCAGGAGAGTGAAGGTATGACAGTGGTTGCATCGCATGATGAATCCATTTTTGCATCTTTGAATGTGAGATGTTTATCTTTAGAAGATTACAAGTCATAATGAGCATGCTAAACCTGAAGTTTTGCAAAAAAAAACACCTTACACATCTCTAAGTTCTTGCTAATAAGGGATTTGTAAGCTGTTTACTTTTTTATCTATTTTAATAGATATGTATAAGTGTTGCCTGATGCTGTCCTAAGCTGAGGAGATAAAAAAGGAGATGGTTTGTGTTATTGTTTTTTGTCATTTTTTCATTTTATCTCTCTGAGATGGTCTTGCGATAAGATGGCTGATGCTTTTTGTAGCAGTTGTGACACCATACTTATTTCTTAAGTTGACAGAATCATGTTTAAACTCTTCACTGTAACTATTCTTACTTGTCATATCGATCTCTATAAAAAACAAACACTATCTTAGTTATTTTTCCCTTATCATATCACTCATTGTTATTAGGCAGCCACAAACACAAGCACAGGCTAAATTGATTCTTTATAGATAAATAGTTAAGCTCGTTTTTTGAGAGCCGATGAGTTTTTATGGCAAGCAAGGCTAGCAACCATATTTAGTTGCACTTCTTGTAAATTGTAAAATATGTTTTGATTTTGAATCTTTGTGATAGAGTTATTTTCTTCGTTGATGTTCTGGTAGTGTCGAAGTCGGATAAGAATACAAAACAGTTCAGACTTTATGATTTATCTCAAGGAAGAAGCGCATACTGGCTAATTAATATTTATAACAGAGGAGTTTAATATTTTTAATCTCTTTAGGGTTTTTCATGCATATAAAGAAAGGCAATTTTCAAGAGAACAGAAACGAAATGTTTCCGAGTCAAAGCTTAATGATATATCTAAAGAACGAATATTATCTCAAATAAAAAAAATAAGATCTGTTATTATGCATGCCCAAAATAAAGGTTTTAATGAGGCTAATACTGTAAAAATAGTGCAAGATATTTGTGTGGATTTATTAGGTTATCACAAATATTATGATATAGATATGGAATATTCTATATCAGGAAAACGCTGTGATATGGCTATATTAATTGATAAAAAGCTAAAGTGTCTTATAGAAGTTAAGGCACTTCGAAAACTAAATATTAATCAATACACTGAACAAGCTGTGAAGTATGGCATTAATTCGCGCACTCATTGTGTTGTTCTAACCAATGCCCGTATTTGGTATGTTTTTTGGCTTAATCATGAAAATTTATATACCGTGAGATGTGAGCGTCTATTTGTATTTGATATACTGAATGATCGTGCTAGTAAGATTGCAAAATGCTTTCAATACTTAGCTAAAGAGCATATCACGCAATTTATTGAAGATGGTATTGCTAAGAATAAAACGAATATTAATGTTGATAAAAAATTATGGTCTTATAGATTCATAAATATTCTCACGTATGTCGGCTTGGCTGTGGTAGACTCAATGTGGCGTTCTCTTCCAACAGGGTCAAAACGAAACATTTTTGATAGCTCTCGTAGTATTCCTAATGACCAGAGCTTTAAAGTAAAAAAGCTTGAACATAAAGTTTCTAGGTTGATTTTCGCTTTAATTTTTAGCAAAGCTAAGAGATATAGAAAGAAACGAAAAAAACATAATAAAAACTAAAAAATCTATTAACCGATGCTTCGCAAATAACAACTCTCTGATCATTGATATTACTGGCCTGAGTGAGTATTACCATAAATCTGGATTCAGTATAAGATAAAATCGGCTAAGTAAGATAGTGTTTGTTTATCATGGAGGTCGATATGAAGAGAAGAGATTCTTACAATGAAGAGTTTAAGTGTGATGCTGTCGGTCTAAGTGAGAAGTATGGAGTCAAATCTGCTGCAAAAAAGTAGCTTCTGAGTGCGTAAAACTTCGAATTCCAAAGTCATCAAGAATGAGGATACCCAACTTGGCTAGCTTATTAAAAAGGCTCTGTTATGATTAGGTATTGATTATGCTTGCATTCCCCATTTTTACCTGTATAATGGGATACAAGGAGGTTTTTTATGGATTTGGATAAATTAGTTAGCTCGCTTTCGCGAAAGCAACTTACAGAACTTAAAAAGTTACTTAATTTGCAACTTGGGACGCCTACAAAGGAGCAGATAGAAGAAAATGCTGTTAATAATTTTGTTTGTCCTCATTGTGATGGTAAAAAAATTGTCAAAAACGGCCATGTACGAGGAGTACAGCGTTACCGATGCAAGGAATGTAAAAAGTCTTTCAATCTTATGACTAACACGATGTTTCATCGCACTCAAAAACCACTCCATTTGTGGTCACAATGTTTCAAACTTTTATTCGAGCAGAAGTCTATTCGTGATATTGCAAAAGAGTTAAAGATTTCTACTTCCACCGCCTTCTACTGGCGTCATAAAATGTTGAAAGCATTGAATGTTTTAACAGAATACAAAAATCCTGTTTTAGATGGAGTAATAGAAGCAGATGAAACCTATCTTCTTCATAGCTATAAAGGAAAGAAGAAAGACATGCCGCAAGCCCCTAGAAAACGAGGTGAACCTGCTATGAAAAGAGGCATCTCTAAGGAACAAGTTTGTATCCTTGTTGCTTCTGGTCGAGGAAAGAATTCACGAATGCAGGCTAGCTGCTTGCCTCATCCAACGGGACAGAATATCAAAGAACATCTTGAGGGTCATATTACACGAGAATCTACACTGGTAACTGATGGTCATCCATCGTATAACCTTGCATGTAAAGTGCTTGACATGACGCATATACAACTGTCTTCTTCTAAAGGTGTAAAGGGGTATCTATCACATTCAAACTGTCAATTCTATACACAGTCATTTCAAAGGTTTTCTCACCCCTTACAGAGGTGTGGCTTCTAAGTATCTTAATAACTACATCGCTCTTTTTGAGTGGTCTAGAAGATCTGCCACAGAATTTGCAAAGACATTTAGAGCACGCATCATCGCCACATATTTGAACATGCGATCAACAGAGGTGGACTTTAAATAGACTAAAAAGAGCTCTTTATCGAATATTCATATTGGTCATATTTATGATCGATATTCCATTTGCATCGCCATGTTTATACTGCTTGAATGGAAACATTTTATTACATACTAAATTCTCATGTAATAGTTTCTGAAATGGTCAAAAATAACAAATTTTAAATTTTTTTGAAAAATTAACCTGATGAGCCAAAATCCGATAATTCCATGGCACTACTTAATCACAACAGAGCCATTAAAAAAAGCTTCTTCAAAAAAGACACGTACTGTTATTCCAGAAGTTCTATAAGCTGTTATCTCTTCAAAGGGAAAGCTTACAGGCATAAACTGTGTCGTATAACCGCTCATACACAGCTGTCTCCTTAAAGCGCTAGCTTGGTGAGTTTTTCCTCGTCCTGTAGGTTCGCAAAGCAATAATATTTTGTTTTTTATGGGGAGGACTAACTAAGTTGAATCCATCCTTTTAGAGCGGATCTGTTCAATCCTTTGTTAAAACTACTATCCCAATCATCCACACAAGTTGTAAATATTAACAACACATTTCTTAGTTAAAATAGATAATTCTTATGCTGTCTTGTCGTCTAACTCTTCATGAAGAATCCCTACAATATTACGTTTTTCTTTACTAAACACCATCCCTAAAAGATAGATGGGTTTTTTGCTACTCTTGTGCTTGTCTGCATAGCGGCGATCTTTGATTTGTTGAATAGCATTTTTTAAAGCCGTATGTATTTTCTGACCTGATAGTAACATCTTGAGCTCTATTACAAAAATTTGATTTGCAAGAAATAAGACAATATCACTGTTTCCTAAGTTTGTTGATTCTTCGGCAGTGTATACGACACCAGAAGAGCCAAACATTGAATAAAGGATGAGATGATAGTGGCTTTCTAAATCTGCGTTCTGACTTAGCTGATGAGGCACATCTGCTAAAAAAGCGGATAATTCTTTTTGAAATTCCGCAAATTTATGTTGTGCAATATAAGCTAATAATTTTTCTCCTGTTCTTCTTAGAGCTATAGTATTACCACCTATTATAAAATGCAGCATCCTAAAGCACATGCCTTTATGCACTTCAAAATTAGGAACCTTTAAGAAGTATTTTGTTGCGTCTTCTGTTTGTTTTTTTTTGCCTATTGTAAGATATCCTGACTGGAATAACAAGGCTTGTGGTATGATAAGGTCTATATCAAACTCAGTGAGTTCTCTGCGATCAATCCAACAATTTTCAATAGATTTAATGCTAACATTATCGTTTTTGGTAAAATATTCATAAATATATTTAGGTGTGGCTGTTTTAAACCACCAATCATCAAAATCTTGTTCATAAAACAAGTTTAAGATGCAAAAAGGATTGTAAACTTTTTCTTCGCCTAGCCAGTTATACCCGTTATACCAGCGTTTGATTTTGTTTCGATCTAGTTTTTTTATTTCTTCAGCAAACACTGTATCTATATCATGGTCTGTATAGCCACAAATGGCGCCATATCTTGGAACTAAACTTATATCTTTAAGATTGTTGAGGCCTGTAAAAACACTATCTTTAGAAAACATGGTGATACCTGTGACAAAGACAAAGTGAGTATATTCTTCAGAATCTTTGATTTGTCGGTAAAATTTTCGGAGATAATCGCTATTTTTCTTGGCTAATTCTGTATCAGTTAAAACATCCGTTATAGGAGCGTCGTACTCATCCACAAGTACTACAGCTTTTTTACCGGTTTTTTTATACAAACGAAACAAAAGACTATTTAATGACCCCAAAGCAGACACCTTCAAGACTTTAGTCACATCTAAATCTGCACTTTCAGCAATAATTGTAATTTGCTCAATAATTCTTCTTGAAATACTTTCAGGATCGTAATTCTCACCAGTCATACTGAGTCTTACTACAGGATACTTTTGAGACCAATCCCACTTATCTTCGATGGATAGCCCTTTAAACAATTCCTTTTTCCCTTCAAATAAATGTTTAAGCGTGCTAACAAGAAGGCTTTTTCCAAAGCGCCTAGGACGAGAAAGAAAATATCTTTCTCCCTCATCAATCAGCTGATTAATCAGGGCTGTTTTATCTACATAGTAATATTTACGTTCTCTAATTTTTTTAAAATCTGCACAACCTATTGGAAATTTCATAATACGTGTTCCTGATATTTTGAATGTTAAACTTTTTGACTATTGGCTTCCATTGCATTTATTATTGTATCTTAATGTGCCCAACCACACTAGTCATTTTGGGTAATTTCGCTTCATAGAAGTTTTATGTTTATGAAAAATAAATAATCATCTATAGCCACACAAGTTGTAAAAACATTAACAATACATCTTCTAGTTAAAATAGATAACCCTTATGCTGTCTTGTCGTCCCACTCTTCATGAAGAATCCCTACAATATTACGTTTTTCTTTACTAAACACCATCCCTAAAAGGTAGATGGGCTTATTGCTGCTCTTGTGCTTGTCTGCATAGCGGCGATCTTTGATTTGTTGAATAGCATTTTTTAAAGCTGTATGTATTTTCTGACCTGATCGTAACATCTTGAGCTCTATTACAAAAATTTGATTTGCAAGAAATAAGACAATATCACTGTTTCCTAAGTTTGTTGATTCTTCGGCAGTGTATACGACACCAGAAGAGCCAAACATTGAATAAAGGATGAGATGATAGTGGCTTTCTAAATCTGCGTTCTGACTTAGCTGATGAGGCACATCTGCTAAAAAAGCGGATAATTCTTTTTGAAATTTCGCAAATTTATGTTGTGCAATATAAGCTAATAATTCTTCTCCTGTTCTTCTTAGAGCTACAGTATTACCACCTATTATAAAATGCAGCATCCTAAAGCACATGCCTTTATGAACTTCAAAATTAGGAACCTTTAAGAAGTATTTTGTTGCATCTTCTGTTTGTTTTTTTTTGTCTATTGTAAAATATCCTGACTGGAATAACAAGGCTTGTGGTATGATACAGTCTATATCAAACTCAGTGAGTTCTCTGCGATCAATCCAACAATTTTCAATAAATTTAATGCTAATATTATCGTTTTTGGTAAGATATTCATAAATATATTTAGGTCTGGCTGTTTTAAACCACCAATCATCAAAGTCTTGTTCATAAAGCAAGTTTAAGATGCAAAAAGGATTGTAAACCTTTTCTTCGCCTAGCCAGTTATACCCGTTATACCAGCGTTTGATTTTGTTTCGATCTAGTTTTTTTGCTTCTTCAGCAAACACTGTGTCTATATCATGGTCTGTATAACCACAAATGGTGCCATATCTTGGAACTAAACTTATATCTTCAAGATTGTTGAGGCCTGTAAAAACACTATCTTTAGAAAGCATGGTAATACCTGTGACAAAGACAAAGTGAGTATATTCTTCAGAATCTTTGATTTGTCGGTAAAATTTTCTAAGATAATTGCTATTTTTCTTGGCTAATTCTGTATCAGTTAAGACATCAGTTATAGGAGCGTCGTACTCATCCACTAGCACCACAGCCTTGTTACCGGTTTTTTCCTTCAAAGAAAATAAAAGATTTCTTAATGCTAGTAAAGCAGATTCATCTAAGATTTCAGATAGATCTAACTCTGCACTTTCAGCAATAATTGTAATTTGATTAATGATATTTTCTGAAATCTTTTCTGGGTTATGGTTTTGACCAGTCATGCTGAGTCTTACTACAGGATACTTTTGAGACCAATCCCATTTATCTTCGATGTATAGCCCTTTAAATAACTCCTTTTTCCCCTCAAATAAACATTCAAGCGTGCTCACGAGAAGGCTTTTTCCAAAGCGCCTAGGGCGAGAAAGAAAATACCAACATCCCTCATCAATCAGCTTTTTAATCAGAGCTGTTTTATCTACATAGTAATATTGATCTTCTCTAATATCTTCAAAATCTGCACAACCTATTGGGAATATCATAATACGTGTTCTTGACATTTTAAACATGAAACTTTTGGGTAATCAGCCACCACTATACTTATCATTGTAGCTGCCATTGTACCTGTCATTGTACCTGAATATGCTCAACCATGCTAGTTATTTAGATTCTCAGTATAGGAGGGGCAACAAGAATGGTAAAAAGCTAGTCGTATAATCTTATTCGGCTAGATAGCATACTTACAGTAGAGAAATTTTCTATATAGTCAAGAAATATTCAACAGAAGTTTTGCAAAGTTGATGGTAAATATCAGGTGTAACTCATTGATAATAAAAAGATTTTGATGAAATTGCCTCAAAAAAGTAGAAGGGTGGGATGAGGAGCCTTAGAATGTGTATTTTTGGATAAATCATCAATAATGGATGAGTGTTTATGATAAATAGCCTAATACATTTTAGAGGTAGTCACTTTTTAAATGTATTAATGATGATAATATAGCTTTATTGAGATGAGATTGTTTTTGTAAAATACAATTTAAGTGTTGATTGAATGTTTATGATAGTTAGCTGCTTTTGTTATATGAGAGTTTTAAGAGCTCGTTTTTTTGCAATGGTTTTTGTGGGATGTGATTGCAAACACGTTGTGTATCTTGCTTGTGTTTACATGTAGTGGGTAGTTAGAGGAGTGTAGTAGGTATGGTGGGGACGGAGAGACTTGAACTCTCACGCCGCGAGGCACTGGATCCTAAATCCAGCGTGTCTACCAATTCCACCACGTCCCCCAGATATATAGATGAGGCCTAATATGTTAAGGCCTGGATAGTAAATCAATGTAATATTCATCGGTGTATGAGTCAAATGTTTGTTTGAAATTTTGGGTCAACCAAGAAGAGTGATCTTGAGTTGTGTGTTACCGATAACCAGGACATCGGTTGAATAGACCTTATGAATTCCCGTTACTTGTTTGTTGTTGATAAAGAGTCCATTGGTGGAATCTTGATCTTCAACAATCACATCATAGTCGTTATTGATTTTGATTTTAAGGTGTTTGCGTGAGATTTGATCGTCTTGATTGAATTTGCCAAAACTGGAAGCTCTTCCGATATAGACCACTTCTTGATTGAAGGTAAGGGTGTCGGTGGTGCCATCTTGGTAGGTAGTGTCGATTTTAAGGTCGGGTAGTTCAGCTATGCTTTCTTGCTGCTCTTTGAGTAAGTTATCGGTGGCTCGTGTGATCTTATCTGAGTGGATTTTCTTGTTTGCTAGCTCAAGGTTTTCAAGGGAGGCACATTCTCCTGTTACGAGTTCGAAACGAATGGATGATTGGCCAACGGTGATGATGTCGTTATTTTCGAGACGGGATTTGATAATACGTCCATCATTGAGAAACGTACCGTTGGTGGAGTTCATATCGAAGATATGATGGTGGTTGTCGATGTAGTGAATCTGGCAATGAGATGATGACACTTCAGGGTCATTTAACACCACATCTCCTTGTGAGCGTCCGAAGATGGTAGCTTCTTCGGTTCTTAACTTGATTTTCTTTTTAACTCCATCCGGTGTTTCAATGGTAAGGGTAGCGATGAGTTGTTTGTTGTGGGGCTCTCTCATGGACATGCTTTTGTGAAGAATCTTAACGTAATATGGATGATATCTGTAAGTGTAGTGTGTATAAGGATCATAGTTACGTATTCGAAGTGGTGAATAGATGAACTGTGGTGCCTTTTTGTGTGGTTTCCATGTTGTTTGTGCTTTCGTTGTTATATAGATAACTATCTATATAGCTATGGGACAGAGTGGTATCTAGTTAATGGCTTGCTTAGAGCTATGGTATCCTTTGTTTGTTATGGCAATTGTTTTAGAAGTGTTACAGCGATCGTTTATGGCTCGGCATCGGAAAAAATTTATGATATTTTAGCCCTTGTGTTGTGTTGGACGTATGGATATAAGACATATGGGTATAAGAGCGTATATAACAGTTAGGTGTTATCTGGCTACGAGATGGATAGGAGGATATGATAAACAACCGTAGGATTGAGAGTTCGTGCGAGTTCGTGTAGTGTGTATGAGTGTGTATGGGGTAGCAGTAGTAAGTAGTAGATAACATCACATATTCATCCATTTATCATTTTGAGATATCACTTATGTCTGATTTGCCATCATCTATAAAAGAGTTAGCCTATCAGCCCAACTTATCTCCATTTTCAGAGTTGGTGTTGGGGTTATCATCAGCAGCTTTGCATTATCTTGGTGAGATTCCATATGGTCAGTTAGAGGGTTCTTTGGAGTCTTCTTTAAAAACAGATGAAGAAGCGGGCTCTGTGCCATCTCAGTTACCTGTGAATTTGGAATTGGCTAAGCAGAATATGGAATTTATAAAGATACTTTCAGAAAAAACCCAAGGAAATCTTTCATCTCAAGAGAGTCAGATCTTGCAAGGGGTGATTAATGATTTGAATATCAAATACACCGCTTTGCTTTATAGCAAGAACCAAGAGAGTTAGTGGTTTTTATCTTTTCTATGAGGCTTGATTTGCAAGCTATCTCGTATGTATCTGAGCAGGGATAGTAAACAAATATGATGGGTGTGCTAGCTGTGATGAGAGCTGTGATGAGAGCTGTGATGAGTGGTTTGGCGTGTTTCACAGGATTGTCTAACTCATTGCCTAACTTATTTCCTAACTTATTTCCTAACTTATTTCCTAACAAGGCGTGTCTTACTTGACATAGAATGTTTGAATAATATACTCAACGTTCTTCTTTCTTTAGGGCGGCGTAGACAAGTGGTTAAGTCACAGGATTTTGATTCCTGGGGTCGAAGGTTCGAATCCTTCCGCCGCTGCCATTTTCCTTTTCGTTGTTATTGTTTGAGATTATCCTAAGGGCTTAGTTTTGTTGGGCTAGTTCTTTTAGTGTGTGGATGTGTTGGCTTTAGTTTAGCTGAGAGTGGGTTGATGGTTTGAGTTGATGTAGCTTTCAGGGAAGCCTATTTTTTGGAGTTTTTGTTTAGAGCAACCTTTGAATTCCACGGTTAAAAATGTTTTGATCCAAGGGCAGTGATGGTAGGTGTCTTCAAGCATCTTTGTCCAAGAGTCATCAGCTATGATGGTGTTTTCATGAAGGAGTATGGCTCGAGAGGCAAAGGACATGCCCATTTCCACATGTGAGGTGAGGCAGAGTACGGTACTGTGAGAAGATTGTTTGGCTAGTGAGCGGATCATGGTGAGGATTTGATGAGAGCTAATGGGATCGAGTCCTGCGGTGGGGTTATCGAGTATAGCTAGATGGGGATCGGTACAAAGGGCTCTTGCTAGAGAAACCCGTCTTCTCATGCCTCCTGAAAGTTCGTGTGGGTATTTATTTGCGGCATGTTCGAGATTCATTTCTTTGAGATAATAATCCACTCGTCTATGTTGTTCTTGTGTGTTCCATCCGCGCATTTTTTCCATAGCAAAACAGAGGTTATCTTTAACGAGCATGCTATGGAAGAGGCCGCCTTGTTGAAAAGAGACACCTAGATTTTGATAGAGGTGTTTTTTGTCTTTAGAGGATATATTGGCGATGTTATGGTCCAAGATAGATACTTCACCGCTTTGTGGCTTTAAGAAGCCACATGCTAAAGCAACTATAGTAGATTTTCCACATCCTGAAAGTCCCATAAGACTGGCATGATCACCTTTATTGAGTCTAAAGGATACGCCATTAAGGATTTTTTTTCCGTTGGGGTAAGTAAAATGGACATCTTTGAATGCAATCACGGGTTATGTAACCTATGGTGATGTGTGTGAAGTTTTCTATAAACTTTTCTATGAATGTTTTGTGTTGTATGGTTGATATGAGAGTTTTCTTGTGGGTCATAGTTCTAGAGGGTAAGTTGGTTTCGTTGTGTGTTTTTTGATCTTTTGTTATGATCTTATGATTGTATAATTGGACGTATAGGTATATAGAATACACATAATGCATGACATCCATTCCATATCATTCCATATCCATATATCCATATATCCATATTCCATATAAGAACACATTGCATCATTGCATATCATAGTGCATACCCATACCATAGTGTGTACCCATAGTGTGTATCATAGTGCATTGCATAGAAACTGAACGAGATACTGGTTTGATGTGATAATGTGGCTTGCTAGTTATGCTAACTAGTCGTGCTAACTAGTCGTGCAAAATTGTGGTTAGGGCTAGCTTATGAATAATCATCATATAATCATATAATAAAAACACATGTCATAATGGATGAGTAGCGTGTCTATGTGAAGAGCTGTGAGAAGCTGTGAGAAGCTGTGAGAAGTCGTGTAAGATATTATGATCACTGAAATGTCATTGTGTGTGGTTGCATACATAATCGGAGCAGTAAGCTAATGGTTAGATGTAATAAAGGTCGGTCTTTTCGGAGACGGTCTTTTTTTTATATGGTTGTTTGCGGTTTTGGTGTTGTTTTATCTATAAGTTCACAGGCTTATGGTTGGTGGATGTGGACTCCTGGTGATACAGTGGATGATTCTACACAGAATACCTTAGTGGCTGGTTATATGCCGGACCAACCTGTACCTTTCTCTCATAAGTTACATGCCGGTGATCGTCAAATTTCGTGTGAATACTGCCATAGTGGAGCGAGACGTTCAGCATCGGCTGTGGTTCCTGATTTAGCTACATGTATGGGATGTCATCAGGTGGTTGCTATAGATAAAGAACCTATTAAGTTGATTACAGAAAAATATAGAAAAAATGAGCCATTGCAGTGGGTAAAGGTTAATGACTTACCTGATCATGTGCGCTTTTCTCATCAACCTCATGTGCTTGCTGGGGTGAGTTGTGAGAGTTGTCATGGAGAGGTTAAAGAGATGGAAAAAGTCAGTCAATGGGCCCCTTTGCAGATGGGTTGGTGTATTGGTTGTCATAAAGAAAACAATGCTTCTATTAGCTGTCAGAGTTGTCATTATTGAGAGTATGTATAGGGTTGGTTGTTTATGGTTGTGATTGAATATGTAGAGGAGAGCCCTTGTTAGGTTCTAAGACAGGTTCTAAGACATTAGGCTCTGATAGTAAAACAGACAATATAGATAACATAGATCATATTGAGAGTCAGGATCAGCAGATCGTTTTGGCTTCTGATGGTCCTTTTGAAGCTCCTGCTCAGACCTTTGTGCCTGGGCCTTATTATGCTGCTGTGGAAGAGGTCATGGAGGACATGGCTGCCACAGAGGCTGATGTTGCTGGTGATTATGCTGATCTGCGTCATCAATCTTTTCCCTTGGATAGAAGAGATTTTCTTAAGCTCTTTTCCCTTTCAGCTTTAGCTGGCAGTGTTAAAGCGTGTGTGCCACGTCCTGTGGAGCATATGCTTCCTTATGTGGACCAACCTGTTGATACTGTACCTGGCATAGCAAAGCATTATGCCACAACCTGTGGTGAGTGTGCTGCTAGTTGTGGTGTGCAGGTAAAGACCAAAGATGGTCGTCCTATTAAGTTAGAGGGTTTATCAGCTCATCCGGTCAATAAAGGAGCTTTATGTGCTACGGGTCAGGCTTCTATTCAGGGCTTGTATCATCCGCAGCGTTTGAAGCATCCCATGATGTCTGTGGGTGCTCGTGTGCTTGAGGCATCTTGGGAGGATATTTGGCAGAGATTAGGTGATGCATGTAAACAAACCACCAAGATAGGGATTCTTACTCGTGGTGTAACGGGTAGTGTGAGAGGTTTTTATAAGGCTTTTCTTGAGGGTTTAGGGTCTTCAGCTGAGAATGTGTATTTTGTGGATTCTCGCTCACTTTATGCCACGGTGGATAAGGCTCATCATCTTGCTTTTGGTCGTACGGGTATTCCACGTACGGTGTTGAGTAAAGCAGAGATGATATTAGGAGTGAGTAGTGATTTTTTTGAAACAGGTCTTTCTCCTATTTTTGATAGTAAGAATTTTAGTAGGGGTATTGGTTATAAGAATCAAGGTGGTAAGAGTTTAAAGGGTCGTTTTATCCAATGTGAGTCGGTGATGTCTATAACGGGTGCTAAGGCTGATAAGCGTCATAGTATTCCTGTGGGCTCTGAGTTACCTTTTTTGGTTTTGATACTGTCTCATTTATTATCGCGTTCGTCTCAGTTAAAGGCATCATCATCTGATATATCTAAGGCTCGTGGGGTTTTGGCTGTTTTTAAGGATCAATTAAAGGGTTACCGCACTTTATTTACATCTTTGGATAGTGGTTATTTTGATAAGTTGGTTGGTGAGTTACTGGCTCGTCCTGCGGTGATTATGGCTGGTGGTGTGGCTACGTGTACTCAAGATGCCACACGTATTCAACTCCTTGCTGTGGTATGTAATGTGTTGATTGGTGCTTATGAATCGATTCTTTTTACTTCAGAGAGTTGGATGTTAAATCCTTTAGAGAGTTTTGCAAAAAGCTCTTCTGGGGTAGAAAACAGTACTGAGCAGGGACAGCAACAGCAGCAACAAAAACAACAAGAGATCATGTCAAGTGATATGATGCGCTTTTTTGGCAAAGCTAGCGAGCTTGATATTCTTTTGGTGATAGATTGTGATCCTGTGCAGTCTATTCCGCGTTCTTTTGATGTGAGTGGTGTGTTATCTGACATAGAGACGGTGATATCTATTCAGTCTTTTCCGCGGATGGTGGATACGTATGCAGACTATGTACTGCCGATGCATCATTATTTGGAATCATGGGGTGATAGTGAGGCTTATGCTGGATTTATAGGTATGCGCCAACCGTCGGTACGTCCGCTTTATGGTAGTTTTCAGGCTGAAGACATGTTGCTTTGGATATCAGCTGCAGCGGGTCGTTCTATGGGTTATGAAAGCTATAGGGTGTATTTGTTTGAGCAGTGGAAGAAGATTTATGACAAGCTTAATATAGCTGATGTGTCATTTTCTTTATTTATACAAAACAATTTACGTAAGGGTTTTTTTGGCGTACCTGGTAAGCGAAATAAAGCTGCATTGATGGATGTGGCATCCTATTTCTCTTCTTCTGGGGGTTCTGGGAGTATGAACTCGGCAGGTATAAACTCGTGGAGTGACGTATCAGGTGGAAGCTTGAAACTCATAGCTCCTTTGGATGCTAAGTTAGCTGATGGTCGGCATGGTCATTTACCTATTCTTCAAGAGGTGGGTGATGCCATGAGTACGGTATGTTGGGATAGTTTTGCAGCAATGAGTCCATATACCTGTCGAAAATTGGGTGTGAAGCGTAATGATGTGATTCGTATCCGTGGTAAGAATGGTGGAGCTATTGAGGTAGCGGTATTTCCCATGCCTGGTGTGGCACATGATGCGGTGGTGGTTTCTCAGGGGCGTGGTATTGATGATGAGCGTAATACTATTGCTCATGGTGTGGGAGTGAATCCATTGGATGTTGTATCTAAGGAGTGGGATCCTTTATCTTATCAGATGGTAACGTCTGCTGTGGATGTGAAGGTAGAGCCTACGGGTAAGCGGTATCGTTTAGCGGCTATGCAGAAGCACAATGATATAGCTAATCGTAGTGATGTCTATCGCAAGGTGGGTTTTTCTGAGCTTGAACACAAGATAGAAAAGCGTAGGGGTCATACGCCTAAGAATCTTGATGATGTGCCAGATCTTTATCCCTCTTTGGATAAGCCAGAGACTTATATGCATAAACAAGATAACTCATCTAAGCCAGGGGGAGTTGAGCCAAGGCATTTGGATTATCGTTGGGGTATGAGTATTGATTTGGATCGTTGTACGGGTTGTGGTGCTTGTATGGTGGCTTGTTCTTTAGAAAATAACGTAGCTCAGGTGGGGCGTGATCAGGTGAATCTGGGTCGTGAGATGTTTTGGATTCGTTTGGACCGGTACTTTGATGGAGCGGTGGATGAGCCGGGTGTATCTTTTCAGCCGGTGATGTGTCAACAATGCAATCATGCTCCTTGTGAGGCGGTATGTCCGGTATTTGCTACCACTCATGATCCTGAGGGCATTAATGCCATGACCTACAATCGTTGTGTGGGTACGCGTTATTGTGCTAATGCTTGTCCTTACAAAGTAAGGCGTTTTAATTGGTGGACTCATAGTTTTGGTAAGGTGGGTAAGCGTTTACAGGATCGTACACCTCGTGCTTTAAATCCTGATGTTACGGTACGTACCCGTGGGGTTATGGAGAAGTGTAATTTCTGTGTAGGTCGTATCCGTGATGCTAAGCATCGTTTACAACGTGTGAATGTGGAAAAACATATGGATAATCACCGTATACCTAGTGATTGGATAAAGACAGCTTGTCAGGAAACCTGTCCTAGTGATGCTATTAGTTTTGGAAATCTTAAAGAGCCGGGTTCTTTGGTGACACGTTTACGTCGTGATGAGCGTGCTTATTTGATGTTAGGTGGTGATCCGGATCATAAGCATTACGGTATTAAAACACTGCCTAATGTATCGTATTTAGCAGAAGTGGTGGCTGAAGATCTTACAGATGGTCATACATCAAAGGGAGAGCCATCAGGGAGTGATCACGGTTAAGCCTGATGTGATTTTTTTGGGGTCATTATGTATATGGGAATAGGAAAATATGAATAGTGCTGCAACCACATCGCCAGCATCAGTGCGTGATGATCGTTGGAAAAGCAAGGTTTCTGATGTGAATAGTGGGGTGTTGGGTGGTGTTATAGCTAAGCCTCATCCTTCATTCTATGTGGCTTTAGCTTTAGCTGCTTTTTGTGCTCTTTTGGGTGGTGTTGCTTGGCTTTTGCAGATCATCTTTGGTATGGGTTTGAGTGGTTTGAATTCTCCGGTGTATTGGGGGGTTTATATTACCAACTTTGTTTTTTGGGTGGGTATTGGTCATGCTGGTACTTTGATTTCGGCTATATTATTTCTTTTTCGTGCTAAGTGGCGTAATTCCATCAATCGTTCTGCTGAAGCCATGACGGTATTTGCTGTGATGACTGCTGGTTTATTTCCTTTGATTCATGTGGGCCGGGTGTATCTTGCTGCTTATTGGATGGCTCCTATTCCTAATACCAATAATTTATGGGTGAATTTTCGTTCTCCTTTGATTTGGGATGTCTTTGCTATTTCCACATATTTAACGGTATCACTGCTTTTTTGGTATATGGGTTTAGTACCGGATTTGGCATCACTGCGTGATCGTAGTCGTGGTTTAAGGCGTTTTGTATATGGGTTATTGTCTTTTGGATGGGTAGGATCTTTAAAGCAGTGGCATCATTACGAGACGGGTTATGCGTTACTAGCAGCTCTTGCTACTCCTTTAGTGCTTTCGGTGCATTCTATTGTCTCTTGGGATTTTGCTATGTCTATTCAACCGGGATGGCATACGACGATTTTCCCTCCTTATTTTGTTGCAGGAGCTATCTTATCGGGTTGTGCTATGGTTTATACTTTAGTGGTTCCTATTCGTAAGATGTTTTCTTTGGAGCATTTTATCAAAGAGGATCATCTTGAGGCTTGTTTGAAGCTCACTCTCCTGACCTCTTCTATTGTGGCTTATGCTTATGCTGTGGAATTTTTTATTGCTTGGTATTCTGGGGCTTTTTATGAGTGGTCTATTTTTAAGTTAAGAGCTTATGGGCCTTATTCGTTTTATTTTTGGGTGATGGTATTTTGTAACTGTGTTTTTCCTTTGTTGTTATGGTCTAAACGGGTACGTCGTCATATGGCGGTAAGTATGGTGATTTGTGTCTTGATCAATGTGGGGATGTGGTTTGAGCGTTATAATATTATTATCTCATCTTTGGTAGAGGATTTTATTCCTGGTTCTTGGGGGCATTATCAGCCATCTTTAACAGAGATAGCTATTACGGTGGGATCTTTTGGTTGGTTTTTTATGTGGTTTTTGATTTTTGTGAAATTTTTCCCTTTTGTCTCTCTTTCTGAGTTGAAGTTGGTGATGCCTAAACCGTTGAAGGCATCTGATCAGGAGCTTAGTGCACAAACCAGTAGTTGATAGTGGGTAGAGAGACACAAGAGAGACACAAGTAATAAGGTCCATAGAGGTATGTTAGAAACAAAGAAGGTCCATAGAGGTATGTTAGAAACAAAGAAGGTTAGGTAGATACGGTGCAAAGACAAGAAAGTGGTGTGCTTGCATTATTTAAGCATTTAGATGAATTTGCTACAGCTGCTCGATTGGTACAAAATAAGTCAGGTTTTGATGGTCATCAGGTGTATTCTTATGCTTCTTATCATGAGTTGATGGATGTGGCTGAATCGGCTTATGGGCCTAGTCCTGTGAGATGGCTGACTCTTATGGGTTCTTTGGTGGGTTGTAGTGTAGGTTTTCTTATGCCTACATTGATGGATTATGATTGGCCTTTAGTGGTTGGTGGTAAGACAGCTGGTTTGAATTCCGCTATTCCTAATGTGATTTTTATGTTTGAGTTATTTGTTTTGTTTGGTGCTCTAGCCACTATTTTTGGGATGTTATGGTTTGGTGGTCTTGCTAATCCTCGAGCGCGTATTTTTGATCCTAGGCTCACAGATGATCATTTTGCTATTTATGTTCCGGGTGTTTTAATGGATAGTGAGCAATCGCGATATTTGCGTTCTTTGGGTGCTTTAGAGTTGAAAGCTGTTTAAACACATGAATGATTTATATGTATAGAAAATTATCATTGATACTCATTTGTAGTGATTATGAGTCCATATAGAGTCGTTAATATATCCATATCTAAACTGTTTCATATTATGATTGTAGCTTTTCATTTCCATAATTTTCATACAGAAGGTTGCTTTTTGTGGCGTTTTTGTAAGCATTTATGGCAGCAGGTAGTCTGCGCTAGCCACGCAAGCGCTAGCCATATAAACATAGCAAGTGGGATACTCGCTATGATGCTTGTTTTGGGATGTAAGCAGCCTGGTGATACGAAGTGGCAATTTGCTCCTGATATGGCTGATGGAGCGGTGCCTAAAGCGCAGAGTTTTCCTATCTCTCCACCGGATCATGCGGTGGCAATGGATGCTGCTTTATATATGAACAGTGATATAGAGTCTGAGGCTATTGAAGAGTATGATGATGTGTATGCTTCTGAGTCTGCTAGTAGGCGTAGCGTTTATTTGGAGCAAGGAGAGAAGCTTTTTTTGGCTTTTTGTAAGCATTGTCATGGTGTGGATGGTAAGGGAGATGGGAGTATAACGGATGTTTTTCCTAAGCCTCCAGATATTACAGCTCCTCTTTATCATGATAGAAAAGGTGGTTATTTTTTCCATAAAATCACTTTTGGTGGTGCTATGATGCCTTCTTTGGGCCATGCTTTGAGTACTCAAGAGCGCTTTAAGATTATTCTTTATATTCGTTCTTTGCAGAAGAAGGTTCAAGAAGGCATCCAAGAAGAGGGTAGTGGTGATAGCAGTAGCAGTGCTGGTAGCAGTGAAGGTGAAGATAGCTCTTCTGAATCTCACAATAATCATACTTCTGAATAGTGATATATTAGACATCGAAAAGTTAGGAAAAGAGAGATATGCAGGTAACGTTAAAGAGTCTCTATGAGAAAAAAGAGGATTTTTTCTTTAAAGGATCTATGGAATTGTACGTTGTTTTTTTATCTCTATTTGTTGTTGGACTGAGTTTTTTTGCTGTGTTGTTTTTGGATGATCCTAAGAGGGCTTGGGGAGCTATTTTATTAAATAATCTCTATTTTTTCTTACTTTCTTTTGGTGGTGTGATATTAGGTTGTATGCAGGATATTTGTGGAGCGAAGTGGGGACGTTCTATCAAAAGATTTCATGAATCTTTTGGCTTATTTTTTTATGTGACAAGCTTAGTATTTATCTTTTTTGTATTGGCTATTGCTTTTGATGTTTTTGATGCACGTGAAGTGTATGTATGGATTAAAGATCCGAGTATGTTGGATCATTTTCCTGGCAAAAATGTATGGTTGCAGGAACATTTTTTTATGGCTCGTGTGGTGGGTATTTTAGTGGTGATGATGGCTGTGGTGTTTTGGATACGTAGGCAGATGTGTCTTGCTGATAAGTCTTTTCTTGCTGGAGATCTTGAGCGTGCGAGTCAGCTATCTTTTCTTGCTGGCCAAAGACTGCGTTTTTGGTGTGCTCCTTTGCTATTTTTGTTAGGGGTTTTGTTTACGTTTCTAGCTATTGATATCACCATGTCTTTAGCACCTTTATGGTTTTCCACGTTATGGGCAGGATGGTTATTTGCGGTCCTTATGCAGATATTATTAGCATCTATATTGGTGATGATGTTTGTATTGAAGGATAGTCCCATGTCAGCTTTGGTTTCACGTTGTCATTACCATGATGTGGGTAAGTTACTTCATGGATTTTCAGCTTTTTGGGCTTATCTGACTTATGCTCATGTCTTAACCTATTGGTATGGTAATGTGCCAGAAGAGACTGAGTATTTTATTCACAGGCTCCATGAGCCTTGGACATCTATCATGATTGCGATTGCTGTGATGTCTTTTGTTATCCCTTTATTTGTACTTATCCCTAAACCTGCCAAATGGACTTTTGGCATCACTTTTCCGTTATCAGTGATAATATTGTTTTCTCAGTGGTTAGCTCATATCATTATTGTTCAACCAGAATTGATGAAAGCTTCATCTTTTGAAGGTTTTCCTTATATAGAAGTATCTGGATTCATCACTTTTCTAGCAGCATTTCTTGGTTTTGTTTATTGGTGGGGCAGTAGACATCTTATGGTGTCTTTACATGATCCTTTGCTTCTGAGTCATCTTAATGAGTCTCATTAAGATGACTTTAAGGACTTATTGCATTTGACGTGGCATATATATTATTATGCTTGCATTTCTCATTGTTCTCGGTAGAATGGATCAGAAGTAAGCTTTAATGGATGTATGAGTTATGTTGCTTTTGAGGCGACAACTTGCATAACTTTGTTTGCCTCTATAGTAAAAAAATCCTCTTACTTTTATTGTATTCACATAAAGGCAATAATTATGACACAAGAAGGAAGTGCCCAAAAACTTTCAGAAAATGAGGAAAAAGCACTTCTATGTATAAGAGATCATGTCTTTCTTCCAGATCTCGAATGCTCGTTTGGTCGTAGAAATACAAAATTTACATTGGGTGATATTTCTGTTAGCTCAGAAGGGCCGTATGCTTACGCAGATAATCATACTATTGACATTGCATTAGGTAATAATGTGTTCAAAGATGGTTCTTTAAATGAATCTCTTGCTGTATGGCAATTAGCCCATGAATGTGTGCATCTTCTTGATCCCATAAACGGGGGGAGTAATAATGCCACAGTCTTTGAGGAGGGGCTGGCTACTTATTATCAGAATAAGGATTTTGGAGATGAAAATATCGCTAAATATTTAGAAGACATGAGGCTTTATGATTCAGAAGGTAAGGCGGCTAATATGTTTAAAGAATTTAGAGATTGCGAGTGTAGTAGTTGGATTTGTGATGACAAAGATATAAAATATATAAAAGCAAAAGAGCTCATAAACAAGTATATAAATGCATTTGGTATAAGCAAGTTTGGCGATAAGGTACGGCATCTCAGAAAAAGTGGTGTGAGTTTAAAAAAGTTAACATCGAAGGATTTGACAACAGCCTTTATGAAAATATCTTCAGAAGATGCTGAGACGTTAGCGGAAAATTTTTCAAAATGGAAGTGTAATAGGCTTCCCACAGCTACATAATCTGAGATAAGATATGTAATGTGGTCCATTTTGATCGAGTATATTTAATCAGCCTATTATATTCACCCATGAGGACCATAACTAAGTCAGCAGTTTGATTGAGTGTTTGCCATAGATTCGTAAGATTCTTGATGATGTTGCAGAAAATCCGTGGATCATAGCAGGTACATCTTATCATGTATTTTGCACAATTAGTCATCTTAATGAGTTTCATTAAGATGACTTCAAGGATATTATTCTTTTATTTGTTAATATAGTTTTCTCTTATTTTATCTGATGTATTATGTGTCGGATTGGGCATCACAGAAAAAATCATGTCTTTCTCTAAACTTTTTAATTAGATCTGCGCGCTTCATGTTACAAAAATCAACTGCATTATATTGATCCTTAGAGTCACTGTTAGTGCAAGAAGGGACTTCAGTTGAGAGGGACGTTTCAGTTTCTGTTAGACCAAATACTTGTGCAATAGCTTCTTTATTTTCTTCTCGTACATTGCGGTTGTCTACATTGATAAACATAAAGTAAACACATACTGCACTTATTGATCTGCTATTATTACCATTAGGAAAGTCCCAGTAGTATTTAGTGTCGGGTTTTCTAGTGTCTTTGTCGTCGATACTGGGATTAGCAGAAGCAGAATCACAGCCTTTATTCTTCTTATTCTTATTACTATTACCAGCAAGATGAGAATTCCACGTGGGTGTATCATTTGGGCAGGGTATGGGTGTGTTTTTAACAGATGAACCCTTTTCTAGATCGATATCCATAACTAATCCACCTACAGTTACAAAACTATTTGATTCATTAGGAAAGTAAACACTGTAGGGGCGGGGTGATGATTCTAGTGTGTCATCGTTATTAAAACCAGCGTTATCTGGCACCGGAGCATCTCTATCATACAATAACCGTTCTTTAATATGCCTTAAGCGGTAGAGGTCTCTTTTTAGTTTTTTTGTATCTCGATTATCACTACTATTAATAAAAGCCAAACTTTTTGTATCATCGTCTTGATCAAAATCATCATTACTCATCAATTCATCATAATGTGGCTCAAATGAGTGAGTACAGCTTTCATCACTAACTTCTTCATAGCAGGTAATGGCATCATGACTTTTTTTTCTGTATTTTACTGTTCCTGCTTTATCATCAGCAATGTATATTGGATCATTTTTTGTATAATCAATTCCAGTAATAACCCTACATCCATCTAGATCAAAGCCATTATTTTCTGTAGTTTCTGAAGTTGCATTCTCCCCTTCCGCATCATCTTCTGAGCTAGGATCACCTTCCTTGTGGACGACAAGTTTTATGTTGGTATTACAAGATGTAGTACTTGAAGTATTTTTATATGTAAAATTACCGTGATCAAAGAAATTTCCATTTTTCAATGTACCACTTGGCTGGTTAACCTTTTTTGTATAGGCATGAACTTCGTTGGGTTTAGGATTTTCAATAAAGTTACAACCAATGTTTAGTTGTCTGATGGGTATAATTTCGTGCTTACCACTAGAGGTATTTTGTGCATTATACCTACCATTAGTATAACCTAGATGTGTTCTTAATGCATTAAAGTCGTTTGATTTAGTTTCACCAGACTTTGTACCAACAAGTCCCTTATATATTTTGACGTTAGATTTAATTTGAGACCATGCTTGCTCTACATGATAGTCAATTTTAGTACTGTCTGATTTATTTGCAATTTTAGTGTTTATCGTCACATATTTATATTTTGGCTTGACATGATCATTTGCATCTATCTGAGATACCTTATCAGCAAAGTCTCCCGTTAATACCTTATCAGCACAGTTGTTATTAAGATCAAAAAGCGTGTGTGATATAACCTTGCTAATATTGTGCGTCTCAGACTCACTACGATATACATGATCCTCCTTAATA
>MKWU01000978.1_pt1 | contig 52510 bp, 44 predicted proteins | sample 809101 | NCBI WGS metagenome assembly MKWU01 (sample SAMN05860141, study PRJNA318959) | sponge metagenome | host: Aplysina aerophoba | place: Slovenia: Piran, Adriatic Sea, Gulf of Piran | collected 2013-05-07 | reverse complement strand
CACCCAATCTTCTACTCTATTTGGAAAGAGCGAATCTTGCTTTGGATTGTATGCTTTAAATCTAATTCTTGAGTCTATCATTGCAAATCCTATTTTTTGATAAAAAATGACAAACAGAATTACTTAACATATTAACATTGTAGCATAAAATATCTATTACTACAAAAAAAATACGAAAAAAAAAATTAAAATTAAGCTTTAGCAAATTTTGGCACAGACTCTATAGCTGGACTGGAGATCCCTTTGATCCTCGAGTGTATAATCCTATGAGCATTCTTAATTTAATGTCTGACAAAGATTATAACGTCTGGTGGTTTGAAACTGGAACACCAACCTATCTTTTTAATTATATGACCAAAAATAGAGTTCTTGTCTATGAGTTAGATAATCAAAAGTCTGGCAGTAGTGTCTTATCTTCTTTTAATATTACAAAAGTTAATATGAAGGCGCTTCTTTTTCAGTCGGGTTATTTAACTCTTTCAAACAAAACTGGTGTTGATCATAACGTAACCTATCAGCTTAATTTTCCTAACTTAGAAGTACGAACAAGCCTTTATAGAGAGTTGATCCAGCATATTATCGACTTTGAAATGGACGCTTCTGAGGGAAAATATTTATTAAATCTTTTAAGTCAAAACAAATTTGAGAAATTTGCAGAAACCCTAAAAGCATACCTTGCTCAAATTCCTTATTTTATTCAGCCTCCAGAAAAGATCTCTCTAGAAGAGCGTGAGTATATCTACGCTCTTATCCTACATGGTCAGCTATGGGGCTTACATGGAGATCTACAAGCAGAAAAGCTTTCATGCCGAGGACGCTGTGACATGGTGCTTTCCTATGATGATCAAATATTTATTTTTGAATTAAAAGTCATCTTTGATGAAAGCAAGCAAAAAGAGACACTAGATGCTGCTATGAATCAAATCCACGCTCAAGGATATGAGGATCCTTATCAGAGTAAGGGCAAGCCTATTCATTTAATTGCTTTAGTCTTTGGTAAAACGAAACGTAATCTTCTTGCAATACGTCATGAGACGCTCTAGTATTTGTGATAATTTTGTATGAAAATAACCTCACTACTTCTTTGTTCTGTTAAGATGAAAAGAGATCTTTAGGCTGATTGAGTATCACCAATAATAGTGAAAGTATCTTGAAATAAAACAATAGATGCTACATCTTTCTGTAAGTTAAGCCAGAGACCTTATAGCATGCAATTAGAGCAGATGTGATTCTTTGGTGATAGAAGATATAGAGCCAAAGTCTTATGAATCTTTTTTAAATAGCTTTTATAGCTTTGGCTGCTGGAGCATGTATAGTGGCTATGACGAGTCACTGATATGGTAATAGATGTTTACAATGATGTTTGCAATATAGCTATTTTCCTTTCAGGTATTATCAAATGAATCGTTATTTATAATATGTAAAGAGTGAGGTGATAGTTATGAAACTTCTTGTGTTTGATGAACTTTCATCTACCAATGATTATCTTATAGATCTATACAAAAATAAAAGACAGGGTTATACATTTCCTCTTGCAGTGATGGCTCATTCACAAACCTCTGGTAAGGGGCAAATGAGGGATTATCAGGGTGAATCTTGCGGAAAGAAGATGGAACGGGCAGTATGGGACTCTCCTTATGGCAATATGCATCTGAGTATACTTTTCCCTGGTATCTTGTCTCCTTTGAGTTCTCTGTGTAGTGCGTGGATAGTGGCACGGTTTATTGAAAAAAAGCTATCTTTTTGCCCTACTTTGAAATGGCCTAATGATATCTGGGTTTGCGGCAAGAAGTTAGCTGGGATACTGTGTGAAGGGGAGAGTGAGGGTGATGGTTATGTATGTATAGGCATAGGAATCAACATATTGGTTGATACTTTGAAAGCTGATTATCCTGTCACATCTTTGCAAGCGTTAATGAATAGAGATTATGATGTGGAGAGTTGTGCTCGTGAGTTGGTGGGATATTTTTCAGAGTTATTTAACGGGCATTTTTCTCTATCTTCTTGTTTAAGATATTTTCCTTGTATTAAGACTTTGTGTTTTGATAGCACCCCTCAATCATATGTATATTGGTGGGGAGTTGATAAGCAGGGATATGCCTTAGTGAAAGAAATAGAAGAAAGTAATGGTGATAATATGAGTGAAGATACTGAAGATAAACCTAGTGAGGATAAAGCAGTAAAACTAAAGAAGCTTGCCAGTGGTTCATCTTTAAAGAATCTTGCTGCTGTATCCTTGCAACATGTGATCTTTGAGGTAGGTAACTCTCATTTACGTTGTGTCATTTATCAACAAAGAGAACATGAAGCGTTAGTTACAGATACTCAAAATCAGTCGGTGTTATTAGCTCAAAAGCGTTGGTTGTACAGTGAGGTGTTTGTGTCATGGTCTTTTGTGGATGTAAAGCGTCTTGATGTATCCTCTCTTGAGCTTTCTGATGGTTTTTGCAAAGACATAGCTGAATGGTTGAATAGAGCTAAGCGTATTATAGCTACGGGGATGTTGATGTCTTCTGGGAGATGTTTGTCTTCTCGGTTAGTTGTAACAGCTTTATCTACACAACCGTTGATTTTAAAAGCTTTGAGGCGAGGGTTGAGTGAGATATTTAGCGATATATTGATTTATGAGCCCTGCAAACGTACTCTACGTTTGCAGGTGGGTTCGTATCCATTGAAAGAATTAGGTATGGATAGGCTTTGTTTTTTAGAAGGTATTCTTTATAAGTTTAAGCATTACGTTTCTGATAGCAAAATAGCTTTTATGGCTATTTCTTTTGGCACAGCCATAACAGTGGATGTATGTGGTTTTGATGGCACTTTTCGTGGAGGAGTCATTTGTCCTGGTGAGTATGTAAGTGCTGATGCGTTGTATCGTTGTACGGCTGGACTGCCTATGATTATGCCAAGTGAGTTGGGAAGTTATGAATCTTATCTTGGCTGCGATAGTCGTTCGTGTCTTCAGGCTGGGTTGTTTGTTGAAAAGATAGGTGCTCTACGGTTGTTATTTTCTTCATGGCTTTGTGAGCAGAATGGTCCTTATCATGTTTTTATCACAGGAGGAGGGGCTAGCTTGTATAAACCGTATCTACAAAAAGCCTTACAGCAGGAGTTAGATAGACATAGTCATGGTGCTAGTGGTGACATGAGCAGTGGCAGAAACAAGGATAAAGAAGCTTCTCCCAAGAGCTCGCTTCATATTCATCAAGTGGATGTGGCTATGGATGGTTTATGGATGGTGATGAATGCGGCTGATGGTTATGAGTGAGTCAGCTTCTTTTCCTATCTACCTGAAGGTTCTTCTTTTTTGACAATTGGATTTAGCAATAAGAGATCCTAGAAAATCGATGGTAGCTCCTGCAATACCGCTTGGTTCTATGATGCTTGCTACTTGACCTGCTTGGCAGATAGCCAGATTAAAGCGGGGATCTTTATGATTGAGATGATAGGGAATAGAGATTGTTTGAGGACGGAAGAGATAGCTATGTGTATCTTTGTTATGACAATCTGCGGAGTTATTTGAATTAGATTGGGCTTTTGAGAGACAATAGCTGATATCTTGTACTTCGACTTCAATGATGCCTTCGCTGTTACGTTTAAGCCATTGAGTGGTAGGGATTCTCTGACCATGTTCATCGATATCATTGATCATATCCACATAGAAAATGACGTCTTTACTTGAAGGGTTATTTTGTACAGTGATGGGTGCGGGAAGTTGATCTTCATCTACCACAAGACGTACTTGTGGGATGTTGTCATAAGCTTGAGGGACAATGTCTACTTGCCATTTGAATTTGGTTTTATCCTGGCTCCAAAGGCGAAGATATTCAGCTGTTTCATCAAAGTTAGATTGTTTATCGATGCGTGCAATGTGCGTGATCTTATAAGAAAACTCCACTTGAGCACAACCACGATAACCACATTCACGGCCGTGGTTTTGAGGATAAGCATCGCTTGAGTTGGAGGCGGATATGGGATCGTTGCTGCTAGGTTTATTTCCACAGCCGCTTGTCATGGTGATGAAGGGCACAATAAAGAAAAACACATGAAATGAGAATATGTAGGAATTGAGCTTCATCTACGACTACGATTATTATCTTGATAACATTTCGATTTAAAGGCAACTTCACCAATCAAATTCACAAGGCTTTCTATCCAGGGCAATTCTTTGCCAAAAACAGCAGCTCCTATGTCAGCTCCTTTACAGGTAGCTTGTCTCCATCTTTGGAGCTTAGCATCGTTGGGGATAATAATGCGGTAGGGAATTCTGATGATTTCAGGGCGAAAATAGGAATCTTCGGTGTCTTTGTCGTTGCAATCCACTTGATTGGATGTGGTGTCTCTGTTTTTGTTGTTTTGCCATTGACAATAACTGATATCGTGAACTTCAACGTCGATATAACCTCTATCATGGACTCTAAGCCATTCGTCTGCATTATATTCCAAGTCGTTACCATCTTTATCAGGATCTATGACTTTTATGCCGTCAATGTCATCGTCATAGGGATCAGAAAGGTCGTTTAATTCGTCTTTTATAGTATCCAATTTCAGGTCGACATTGAAAGTGAGTCTTTTAGAGGATGTGTTTTTTAAGGTGATGCCATAAGGCAGATCATCTTCATTAACCACAAATCGTACTTGTGGAGAGCTTGCACCATCTTCAGGTACAAATTCCACTTCCCATTCAAATTCTTGCCATATAACGGCTAAGAATTCCACATAGTTGGCATCTTCGGGAATATCTGTTGCTCCATCAAGACGGAAGATGCGTGTGATTTCATAGAAAAATTCCACTCGACGGCAACCACGTGTACCGCATTCTCTATCATAGTCATCATTATAGGAATAATTGTCATCTGGCAGAATAATAATATCATCATCGGTTGCGGGCTTATCACTACCGCAGCTAACGACTATGACAGTTAGTAATAGCAAACAAAAGTGGTGCCATAACAACTTTATGTAGAATCGAAAACAATTCATATTACCAACCGTATAATATATCGTGGGAAATAAATCGTTTGAAGGATATATTTCCTGGCCAGTGGTCGGCTTTATTTTCGGCATCTTTAGAAGAGACGTGAGCTAAGGTATAGGACAGTTAAGATGTGGGGTAAGTTGTAAAGGGTTAGGAGTGAGTAGGCTTTTTTGTTCACTGCCCAGTACGTTCTATAGGTAGTTTTATGGCTCTAGCTGTGCTATCTCAAACTTGGTTTCGTTGGAATCTAGCAACTCGTATCCACTAACCCATATCCACTAACCCATATCCACTAACAGGGTATCTTGAGCGCTCAGTCCTTTGACAATGCCTGATGAGATGGTGCCAGGTAAAGGCTGCCAGGAGAGTTGGCTTGGGGCACAGGCTTTGAGGTAATGGGTGGTTTTTCCTAGTCTGCGCTCACAGTTATCCTGTTTGTCCTCCCATAGCACATCTACACGCTTGCCAATAAACGATTTGCAATAGTCATGCAGTCTTTGTTTACTGAGTTCTCTGAGTATGCGTGAGCGTTGATGGATGGTTTTTGTATCCACATGTCCGCTGAATTTGATAGCAGCGGTGTTAGGGCGTTTGGAGTAAGGAAAGACATGCCATGATTGCATGCCACAGCGTTGGATGAGATCCATGGTGAGTTGAAAGTCTTCATCGGTTTCTTGGGGAAATCCCACCATCACATCACAAGAAAGATGAACAGGTGAGGGCCAAAAAGCTTCTTTGGCTTGTTGGATGGTTTCTATGTATTGGGCTACAGAGTATTGTCTGCGCATATGTTTGAGGATTTTATCAGAGCCTGATTGTAGGGGCAGATGAAGATGGTGAGCGAAATTGTGTTGATGAGAACGGATAAGGGAGCTGAGATCTTGGGAAAATTCACTGGGCTCTAATGAAGAGAGGCGGATGCGTGCTTTGTGTGATGTTATGTTTAGGATGTGGGTTAATAGGTCAGTGATGGTTGGTTGGTTGGGTAAGTCATTACCCCATTCTCCTATATGTATACCGGTAAGAACCACTTCTTTGCAGCCGTGGTGGATAGCCTTTTGGATCTCTCTAAGAATATCTTGTTGTGGAACACTCCGGCTTGTTCCTCGTGCATAAGGAATCTGACAGTAGGTGCAAAAATCATTGCAACCATCTTGGATTTTAAGAAACAGTCGGGTTTTTTGTGAAAGTTGTGGCATAAAGTATGCCACGGATGATTTAAAATGCCCTTGCCGGTTTTTTTGGACCGGTTGAGTATGAGCGGGCATTTTTTGGCTGATGTTTTGCAATGGTGTGGCAGGTTCTTGGAAGCGTTGATGGATAAAGCTTGCTAGAGAGTGTTTGGCTTCATTGGGAATAAGATAACTCACTTCATCCATTTCTATGAGTGTTTGAGAATCGATTTGGGCGTAACATCCGGTGACAACTCTAAGAGCTTTAGGATTAGATCTTGAGTAACGTCTGAGTAGGTAACGTGCTTCCTTTTCTGCTTTTTTTGTAACAGAGCAGGTATTGATAATGGTGATATCAGCACAGTCAGGATCTTGGGTGATGGTGTAGCCTAGATGAGAAAATTCATAGCTAAGAGCTTGAGAATCATATACATTGACCTTGCAACCCAGATTTTTGATAAACACCTGCCCGGTTGAGGGTTTTATTGGTGTGGTTGTAGTGGATGATGTCGTGGATAATGTCGTGGATGATGTCGTGGATAATGTCATAGCTATACAGGGTACATGATAGAGGGTATGGGAGAGAATATGAGTACATATGAGCAAAAAATATGAGCAAATATGAAAAACCACGTTGTGCTATGTCGTGTAGGTTGGCTTTTTTTTCGGTAGTGGATGTGATTATTTCATATCTACTATGGTTCTTACAACAAAGATCTCTCAAACTACTTGTGTAGATGATGAGGGTGATGAAGTAAGTGCCTGCATAATGCAAGCATGCCTCTTTGTTATTTTGAGGTGTTTTCTTTGCAGTGATGCGGATTTGTATGTGTATAACATGATTGCAAAAATGGAACTAGCATTGAATGAGTTGCAAAAAGAGCGTTTGATTGGATTTTTAAAAGAAAGCCAAAACCTTTTCTTGGATGCTTTTTGTGGCATTGATGGCAGTGGTGATGATGGATCTATATTAAAACGCCGGTGTTGGCAGCGTAATGATGGTGGTGGTGGTGGTGAGATGGGAGTGGTGCGGGGTGAGGTGGTTGAAAAGGCTGGTTGTAATGTGTCTATTATTAATGGAAAAAAGTATCCGGGCAGTTCTCTTTGTCGTGGTAGCAAGGAAGATAGTGATGATTTTGCAGAAAAGCCATTTTTTGCCACTGGTCTTTCGACCATTGTTCATATGTTTAATCCCCATGCTCCTATAGCTCATATGAATGTACGTTTATTTCAGGTAGGCCAGAGTTTTTGGTTTGGCGGTGGTGCTGACCTTACGCCATTTTTTCCTTATTCTGAGGATACGGAAGGCTTTCATAGCATGTTGCGTTCTATATGTGAAAAACATCATCCACTAGGTTTGTCGTCTTATAGAGATTATAGCAAGTGGTGTGATGAGTATTTCTATATTCCACATCGTGGTGAGTCACGGGGAGTGGGCGGGATCTTTTTTGATCGTTTGCAGGGTGATTTTGAGCCGCTTTTTGGTTTTATCTGTCAGCTTGTAAAAGGTTATATGAAGGTATTGGTGGAGATCTTGGGGCGTAGGAAGGATATGCCTTACAGAGAAGCTGATAAAGAAAAGCAGTTGTATTGGCGTGCTCGTTACGCAGAGTTCAATCTTCTTTATGATCGTGGTACACGGTTTGGCTTACAAACGGGTGGAGATCTTGAAGCCATTTTTGTTTCTATGCCTCCAGCGGTGAAGTGGTGAGAATATGATGATGTGGGTATAGCGTCATGTATGGTCATATTGGCTATTTTTTGTGTTTATTGGGCTTGCTGCTGAGTATGTATAGTGTGCTTGCAGTAGGTGTTCATATACGTATAAGGCGTTTTGCCTTAGAGGTATCTGCTCAGCGTGCCATGCATTTTGCAACAGCGGGTATTAGCTGTGCATCCGTTCTTTTATGGATTATGTTTTACCTTCGTGATTATTCTATAGAGTATATTTTTAAAAACTCTTCTAATGATTTGCCTCCTTTTTATACGTTATCGGCTTTTTGGTCATCCATGGAGGGATCTCATCTCTTTTGGGCTTTGATTTTGGCTTTGGTATCATCGGTGGCTTTATTTTCGGTAAAAGAGGAGTTGAAGGGGCTGCGTAGGTATTTGATACTCTTTTGTGGTGTCATTATGGTATGGATGTTTTTTTTGCTGATTACCCATTCTGATCCTTTTCAGTTACGTCTTCCTCCTCCTGGGCAGGGTTTGGGGATGAATGCTTTATTGCAAAATCCTTACATGGCTATTCATCCACCTTCTTTGTTTTTGGGCTATACAGCTCTTGTGGTCCCTTACGCGTATTCTATGGCAGCTTTATGTTCTCCACCATTATCAGAAAAATCACAAAAAGCATGGCTGCGTGTGATGCGCAGTTGGTGTTTATTTGCGTGGTTATTTCTGACTATCGGTATTGCTCTTGGTGGTCGCTGGGCTTATGTGGAGTTGGGTTGGGGAGGGTATTGGGCTTGGGATCCGGTGGAAAATTCATCATTTATTCCATGGCTGTTATCTACAGCTTTGATGCATGGTTTATTGATTCAAGAGAAATCAGAGAAGAGGGGGATGGTTAAATGGAATTATTTATTGGCGATTTTAGCTTTTTTCTTTAGTTTCTTTGGTACGTTTCTGACTCGTTCAGGTATCATCACTTCGGTTCATTCTTTTGCTGAATCGGATATTGGTGAGGCATATGTGTATTTTCTTGCTCTCCTTCTTGGTTTATCGGTGTTGATATATATTTTTAGATCTTCTACATCTACAGATAAATCTCTACCAAACAGTGGTTGGGTGGTATCGCGAGAGATGATGATGGTGCTTGGCATGTGTGTGTTATGTGTTTTTGCTGTGGTGGTTACTACGGGAACTCTTTATCCTATTTTTAGTGAAATTGTGAGTTCTGTCAGAGTGAATGTACAAGCTCCTTATTTCAATGCTTTTGCGCCATGGCTAGGTGCTGGTTTGGCGTTATTGATGGCTTTAGGGGCGGTGATGCGTTATGGCTCAGCAAAGATCTATGTTTCTCAAATGCATGCAGTGTTGGTTGTGGTCGGTATTTTGGTTTGTGGAGGTGTGTTTGCATGGCTCAGTGGGGTGTTTGATTCTTCGCAAAGTCGATTGTATGTGCAACTATGTGGTATAGCATTGTTGTTTTTTGCCATATGGTGTGTGGTTATTGATATTCATAAGCGTTTTCAGAGTAGTGGTTATCGTTTAGGCTTATTTGTGCGTCGCAGTTGTGGTTTTTTAGGTGGTTCACTTGCTCATATAGGTTTTTTGTTAGCTCTTTTGGGCTTTTTAGGAAATTATCGTGGCACGCTTCATACGGTACAGCTTGCCCAAGACACTCCCACGGAGGTGGCTGGCTATACATTGGAGTATCGTGGTTTAGATCACGTGCAGGAGGATAATGCTACGTTATATAAGGCTGTGGTAGCTGTGCATTATATGGGACAATTCTTTGGTATCATGACTCCAGCACGATCCAAATATCCCACTAAAGAGGAGTTGATGCATGAGGTGGCGGTGAGTTCTCGTTTATGGAATGATCTTTATCTTGTGCTCTCTCATCCTCCCACTATAGCTGGTGGTCCTGTTACTCTTCAGGTCTATGTTAATCCATTGGTAAAGCTTGTATGGTTTGCGTTAGTGGTTATGGTCCTTGGTGGGCTAGTAGCATTGGTAGGTAGGCCTCTTTTGCAAAAATCTTGGAGTTAGGGTGATGCTGGTGCATTATACAAAAATAGGATCTACCATTATGATTGGTCTTGTGGGTATGTTATGTCCTTTGTTGGTGTATGGATTTGAGGGGGATGTATCAGCTGATGAAACGGGTGCATCTGGGCTAGAAGATAGGACAGTATCTTCTTTTCAGCAGCCGTATCGAATGGATTTGCACATTGCTCAATCCATAACCTTGCTTACAGATCAACAAAAACAGACTTATTTTCATCTAGCTTCACAATTACGTTGTCCCACATGTACTGGGCTTTCGGTGTTGCAATCGGATGCTCCACTTTCTTTAGAGATTAAGCGTGCTTTGCTCTTAGAGTTACAAGAGCGTAAAAGTGAGGCAGAAATATTGGATTTTTTCAAGCAGCGTTATGGGTTGTGGATATTGCGTGAGCCACCACGATCGGGATTTCATGTGCTTGCTTGGTTGGTTCCTATTTTGTTGCTTTTGGCTATGTTGCTATGGTGGGTGATTCAGTGGTTGCGTTTTCGTCGCATTAACGTGGTTAACTTGCCGGATATAGCATCTGAAGAGTGTGTTGCTCTTAGGGATTTTGAAGAGCAGTTAGCTCTTCTTAGAAAACAAACTGAGAGTTGACATACAGATGAATTTTTCATAAAGACATGTGATTTATGAGTCCTTATAGTTGGTGGATTGCCTGTGGAGTAGCTGTTGTATGCTTAGGGGTGGTATTGTACCCTTTGGTATTTTCTCATCGCTATACAGTGTCTTGCTCTGAGTTAACAGATATAGAAGATCACAAGCACGTGATTCTTGGTCGTTATTTGCAAGCAGAACGTGCATATCTTAATGGAGAGTTATCTCAAGAGGAATGGTTATCTAAGAAACAGTCTTTGCAAAGAGATTACATCCACCTCTATACCTTATCTTTGTCTTACACTTCCACTTCTGAGCATGCTTCAAGCACAAGCACATAAAGGAAAACGAGATGATATGGCAAGGGGTATGGATGGGTTTGAAATGTTTTGCGGTGAGTTGTGTGTTGTGGAGTGTTTTAAAAGTATCTTTGTTATGGGCTGATAATGGTGATCAAGGATTATCTGATCTATGTTTGGCTGCAGAGGGAGTTGGTTCGTTGTTGATGCAAAAGCGTCATATGATTGTTTTAGAAGCTAGTCAAACAGCTCTTTATGGTACGTATTTTTTTGGTGTGGATTATCGTGGCGATGACGTTTTAGAGCGTGATATTCCCTTGCTTTATCCAAGGAATGTGGAGAGTATTCAAGGACTTGAGGGGGTTGGTAAGGAGGCCATTTTTTTTAAAAACAAACGTTTTGTGGTATCAGGTAAGTTTTTTCCGAAAGTAACGGTGATGGCTGTGCAATTTAGAGTGAAGTTATCGGGTATGTCTGAACAGTTGTTTTATTTTGATATGCCATGTTCCATAGATCATTTGGCTATTTTATCTCATAAAAGCTCTCAGGTAGATATATTTGTGGAGGGTTTTAAGCCGGGTATTCCTGAGATGCTTGCAGGAGGAGAGATGGTTGGTTTAATGAACACACAGCCTCTTAGAGGTGGTAAGGTATTGGTGGTGGAGGTATCATCTTTGCCTGAAGGACGAATACGTTATACCATTCTTGCTTGGTCAGTGGCATTATTGTTGGTGATGTTGAGTGGTGCTTTATTGGTGTTTAAGAAGCCTGATGTGAATATGATGTGAATATGATGTGAATATGATGTGAATATGATGTGAATATGATGTGAATATGATAAAGAATGCAGAGTGAAAGCATATAAATCTATCTTTGTCATAGCTTAGTTTGTCATAGTTTAGTTTGTCATAGTTTAGAAAATTGTTTTAGAGTTGTTTAAAAATAAACCGTTTATCTACTATGTAACCAAAAGAGTGATGACAAAGAGATGTAAAATTATTTTGTATAGATGCTCGTTTTATCTTGTGTAGATTGTATAACAAATAGGACGAGAAAACAAGAAATCGATAAGCAGCAATAAGCAATAGATAACAACAATAAATAAAATGAACAATACATATTTATTATTATAATAAGGATATAATTTATGAAAATTCGTCTTATCGGTATGATGATTGTTGTTGGTGTGAGTGTGTGGGTGATGAGGCTTGTGTTACGTGAGTTATGGCGTATTTTTCAATTGATGAGGTCAGAGTTAAATCAACAGGAACTTTTGGGTAAAAATACTCAAAAAAACGCCAATGATCAGCATGATGATGCTGTGGTGATTTGTAGTAAATGTGGTTATCCGGATGGGGATGATCATGTGTGTAAGAGTTAGTATTTTTTTGAGATTATATTATTGTTTTTATGGATTTTTCTAACGAGGAGTTGTTTGAGTGCGTGTATCTTTGGGTGCCTTAAATCAGACAGCTCGAGATTTGCGTGGGAATGTGGCAAGAATAATTTGTGCCATTGATTATGCTCGTAAGGCTGGATCGAAGGTGGTGTGTTTTGGGGAGTTATCGGTATCGAGTTATGGTTGTGAAGATGAATTCTATTCTTTTGATTTTATCAAAAGAATAGAAAAGAGTATTGTTTGTGATATATTACCTCATTGCCATGATATAGCTGTATTTGTTGGAGCTCCTGTATATGTATCGGGTCGTCTTTATAATGCGATGTGTCTGCTTTTTGAAAAACGTATTGTGGGCATTCAATTTAAAAAATGCTTAGCTTATTCGGGTGTACATTATGAAACGCGGTGGTTTTCTCCATGGTCACCAGGTGTATATGAAGTGATGGATTATGGTTCTGGGAGGTCGATTCCTTGTGGAGATATTTTCTACACTTTGGATGGCTGGGGGATGGCTTTAGAGATTTGTGAAGATGCTTGGAGTGGTGAGCGTTCTTTTCAGCAATATGCTTCGTGTTGTGATGTGGTTTTTAATGCCAGTGCGTCTCATTTTTCTATGGGAAAACAGGAGTTACGTGAGCAATTGGTGGCAGAATCTTCACGATTGTTTCGCTCTTATTATCTTTATGCCAATTTAGCTGGGGTGGATAGTTCGCGGATCATTTATGATGGCTCGTTGATTGCTGCATTTCAAGGTAAAGTGATTTCTTCCACACCGCGTCTAAAAATGCTTGATATATCGCTTATGCATATTGATCTTGATCATGTGCTTGTGAAAAATGAAAAACTTAAAAATATTCAAGGAGGTCATCAGAGATCTCAAGGTGGTGTATGGGCAAGAGGAGAATCTTACGGTTTAGCTCATCATATTTACTTGGATAGTTTAGCTTTGTCTAGCTCTAAGCCTAGCTCTAAGCCTAGCTCTAAGCCTAGCTCTAAGCCTAGCTCTAAGCCTAGCTCTAAGTCTAGCTCTAATATGCGCCCTAAAATGCATTCTATGGTGAGTTCTGATTCGAGCAAGGCATCTATGGAGACAGTGGATTGTGAGGGCGAAGAAGTAGAACAATCGGATCTTCATTCGTTTTCTTTTGATGAGTATGTGATGGATGTATCGTTTCAAGATGCTTGCCAGAAGATAGATCCTCATTTGGAGATGTTTTTAGCTATAACTCTTGCTTTATTTGATTATTTGCGCAAATCCTCTGTAAGTGGTGGGTATGTGGTGAGTGTGAGTGGTGGTTGTGATTCTTCGGTGGTGGTGTGTTGTGTGGTGGGTATGATGCGTCGTGCTATGAGGCAATTGGGTGTTGAGGGTTTTTTGGGGGTGTTGAGGCGAGAGGATTTATGGCAGAGCATATGTGTTCAAAAAGAGCAAAACATGTCGTCTTTATTATCCCAGGAGCGTTATGTCATAGGGGAGTTACTTACCTGTTTATATCAGCGTAGTAAGTATTCATCTGAGGCTACAGAGACAGCAGCTCTTCAGTTATGCCAGGAGTTAGGTGCAACCTTTCATGTTGTTGATATACAGCCCCTTGTGGATAGCTATATCAAGCGAGCTGAGGTGTTATTTGCTCGTAAATTAGTATGGCCAGAAGATGGTTTGATATTACAAAATATTCAAGCACGTGTGCGTTCTCCTATGATATGGATGATGGCTAATGAACGTTCAGCCATACTGTTGAGTACGGGGAATCGTAGTGAAGCGAGTCTTGGCTATTTCACTATGGATGGTGATTCTTCTGGAGGGTTAGCACCACTTGCTGGGCTTTCAAAAACATTCTTATTATCGTGGTTGCGTTGGGCTCATCATAGTGGTTGTGAGGATTTGGGTTGGAAGTCTGATGAGGGGGTTGCGGCCTTGGCACAGGTGATAGCGGTGGAGCCTACAGCGGAGTTATGTCCTGTGGAGTATGATCAAAGTGATGAAAAAGATTTGATGCCTTATGATGTGATATCAGCGCTTGAAAGGCATCGTTTATGTGATAAAAAGTCTAAAGAGGAGTGTTTGGCGGCTTTGAGGCTGGATTTTCCTGCTATTTCTGAGGTATTACTTGAGATTTATGTGGAAGATTTCGATCGTTTGTGGTGTACTTCACAGTGGAAAAGAGAGCGTTTGGCTATGGGTTTTCATCTTTCTGAGATGAATGTAGACCCACAAAGTGGTTATCGTTTCCCGGTTCTTTCTCCTCTGAAAGATAAAATCTCATACTAGAGGGAGGTGTGACATGGCTCTTGTGGCACTTAGGGGGCTTTTGGATCATGCAGCAGAGCATGGTTATGGAGTGGCAGCGTTTAATGTGAATAATATGGAGCAGATCCAAGCCATTATGCGTGCATGTCGTGAGGTGGATTCTCCGGTGATTGTGCAGGTATCTAGGGGTGCTCGTGCTTATAGTCAGGATGCTTATCTCCGTCATTTGATCTTAGCAGCTGTGGAGTTGTATCCAGACATTCCTATGGTTTTGCATCAAGATCATGGCAATAGTCCGGCTACGTGTTATTCAGCCATAAAGCAGGGTTTTACTTCGGTTATGATGGATGGTTCTTTGCATGAGGATGCCAAAACTCCGGCTTCTTTTGATTACAATGTTGAGGTAACGCGCAAGGTTGTGGAGGTAGCTCATAGTTTGGGTGTTTCTGTGGAAGGTGAACTTGGTTGTTTGGGATCTTTAGAGACAGGTTGTGGTGAGCAAGAAGATGGTCATGGTGCGGAGGGTGTGTTGAGTAGAGACCAGTTACTGACTGATCCCAAAGAAGCTGAAGATTTTGTTCGTCTCACTCGGGTGGATGCTTTGGCTGTGGCTATTGGTACCAGTCATGGTGCTTATAAGTTTTCCCGTAAACCTACGGGTGATATTCTTTCCATGGAAACCATAGCGGCTATTCATAAGCGTCTTCCTGATACGCATTTGGTGATGCACGGTTCATCATCGGTACCTCAAGAGTTACAGGATATTATCAATCAATATGGAGGGGATATTCCTCAAACCTATGGTGTGCCTGTGGAGGAGATACAAAAAGCTATTACCATGGGGGTACGTAAAATTAATGTTGATACTGATAATCGTCTTGCCATGAGTGGTGCTGTGAGGCGAGTATTAAAAGAAAATCCTGGAGATTTTGATCCACGTACTTATTTGAAGCAAGCCACAGCAGCTATGCAGGATGTTGTTAAGTCACGATTATGTTCTTTTGGTAGTGCTGGACAAGCTCCTGGTGTTAGAGCAGCATTAAAAGATCATGCGTTTTTATAAAATCAGCCCAGACCCAGACCCAGACCCAGACCCAGAATAGAAAGACATAGAATAGAAAGACATAGAATAGATAGGATCATAGCTAATGTCTGTGTCTGTATGCTTTGAGCTACGTTTGTGGGTGTGGGTGTTGTGTGTCTTTAGGTTTTTTAAGGTGTTTATTATGAGGAGTTATTCGGTGTGTTTTTGGTGAGTTCGGCTAAACATGAAAAATAACACATTCATAAACATTCATAAAAAGACTCATCATAACTCAAACAGCAAAGAGGGGAGCTTACAAGCTCATTAACTGGCTCGTAAACTGATAACTATGAAATCTACATATTTGCGTTTTTTATTTTTTCTACATGTCATGTCTGAGGGGTGATGCGTTTGTCTAAAAATCGTGTCAAAGATGAGGATTTGAAACGCATTAAAACCGGTGTGCGTAGTTTACGGCTTTTGGGTGTGGGAGTAAAGTCTGGGTTGCGTGCAGCTTCGTTGATGGTTGGTGCTGCTGTTGGAAAAAGAGATAAAGAGGCAGTGTATCGAGAAACGTTACGTTCAGCTGTGGATTTTTTTGTAAAAGAAGTGGGCCAGATGAAGGGTGGAGTGATGAAGGCTGGCCAAATGCTTTCTGTTTATGGGGAACATTTTTTACCAGAGGATATCAATAGGGTACTTAAGAGTCTTCAGGCGGATTCTCCTCCTGTGAGTTTTACGGTGATGAAAAAAAAGATCCGACGTGCCTTAGGTGAGGACATATTTGCTAAAGCCCATATTGATCCTGTTCCTATTGGTAGTGCGTCTTTAGGCCAGGTTTACCGGATGAGTATTGTATGGCAGGGAGAGGAGCTAGATGTTGCTTTAAAGGTACAGTATCCCAAAGTGGGAAAAGCTATTTGTGCGGATTTAAATGCCTTGAGACGTCTTCTTTCTATGACCAAAATTATGGGTGATATGGATCGTTTTGATGAGGTATTTTCAGAGATAAAGTCTATGTTGATGCGTGAGGCTAATTACACCAAAGAGCTTGCTGCTTTGCAATTTTATCAGCATCTTCTTAAAGATGATAAAGTTTTTAGAGTGCCTGCGGTATACGGTGATTTTTCTACTAAGACGGTATTAGCTATGGGTTATATGCCGGGAAGACGGCTGGATGATCCTTGTGTGCGTGAACTCTCTCAACAGAGACGTAATCGTCTTGGCTTAGCTTTGATAAGGTTATTGTTTGAAGAAATATTTGTTTACAGACAGGTGCAAACAGATCCTCATGTGGGTAATTTTGTGGTTCAAATCAAAGAAGATGGTTTTGAACAGGACCGCATTGTTTTGCTTGATTTTGGAGCGGTACGTAAACTTGGCAAGGTTTATGTGGAGAATTTTCGATGTTTGGCTTTGGCTTGTTTTTACAAAGATAAAGACATGATTATTCGTTACGGTATTAAGATGGGTTTTTTGCGTCTTGAAGATACGGTTGCAATGAAGGATTTATTTGTAAGAATTGTTATTCAGGCGACTCTCCCATTTAGTGAGGAGTATGCAGGGAAATGCTTACAGGATGGTTCTTGTGCTTCCCATGAGTATGACTGGTCTAGTAGTACTGTGGTGGGAGAATTGTCAAAATTAGCTCGTGATGCGGTGTTTTCTTTTCGTCTCAGACCTCCTCCTAAAGAGGCTGTATTTGTGGATCGTAAGCTTGTGGGAACGGTAACTTTACTGAAAATCTTAGCAGCCAAAATAGGGCCCAGATCTTTGGGGCTTGAGTATTTGCAACATCAATCTTTGCCAAAGAATGATTCTGTGAAACCTGTCACAACGGATCAGGTTTCATGATATCTCTTTATTTTTATGGGTTGTATTTTTTGTGGAATATCCATATAAAAGGGCTTTAGCTATAGCTTCTACCACCACTAAGCAACTAAGTGGAGGTATGAGTATGTATATTCATATTCCTTTTTGTGCTTCCTTGTGTTCATATTGTGACTTTGCTAAAACTTCCGATTATTCTTCTTTATCGGTAAAAGAGTATTTTGCTACTTTGCAGAATCATTTGAGTTATTGGTGTTTTTATCTTAAAGAAAACCATCGCAAGTTAGTGAGTGTGTATATTGGTGGAGGTACCCCTAGTCTGTTCACTCATGAATATAGAGCTATATTTAATATGCTTTCTCCTTTTTTGGGTGATACCGATATTACCTTAGAAGCTAATCCAGGTAGTATAACAAAAGAGCGTCTATCTTTTTGGCAAGACTTAGGAATCAATCGGCTTTCTATCGGAGTGCAATCTTTTCACTCTTCTCATCTTCGTACTTTAGAGCGTGATCATTCTTCTGGGCAATCAAGAGAGGCTATATGTTTGGCCATGGAGGCCTTTTTAGTCAATGCTGATTTGATATATGGCATCCCTTCTCAGAGTTTTAAAGAATTTATGCAAGATTTGATCTGGCTAGAAGAGTCAGGAGTGGATCATTTAAGTTTATATCATCTCACTTTTGAGCCAAAAACACCCCTTGGAAGAGCGTTTTATCGTGGTAAAATACCTGCTGAGGTGCTCAAAGAAGGGGAAGATTTTTATAGGCTAGCTTGTGATTATCTCGTGGCTAAAAATTTTATTCATGAAGAGTTAGCACATTTTGCAAGAAACGATCATTACACTTTTCATAATGCTGTGTATTGGAATATGTTTCCTTATATTGCCATAGGATCTGGAGCTCATGGCTATGCAGTTATGGCAAAGATGACAGGTTTGAAAGGACGCCAGGATATGCGTTACGTTTATGGGTCTCATTATCGCACTTTAAAAAAAATCATCAGTGAAAAGAAGTATGAAATGCATTTAAAAGAATTCTTACACTCTTCAGGTGCTAAAGTAGAAGATAACAGAAGTGATAGTACAAGGTTGTTAGAGTGTATTGCCACTTCTTTACGAACTAGCAGAGGTGTTCCTTTGGCTGATATTCAAAGAGATTTTGGTTATGAATTTTTAGCATCTTCATTGATTAAGAAAGCTTTGGATGAAGATCAAGCCTGGATAGAGGATGGTCATTTGATATTTCATCCTTATCTCTGGTTTTACGAAAATAGTTATATTTTAGATTGCCAAGAGAGTTTTATTTAAATCGTTTTTAAAAAAATAGCTTAAAATATGCTAGGCACTCTAAATGTCTGTGCACATTCTGTGAAAGATCATCCAAATCACTTAAAAAGCAAAAAGCAAAAGGAAGCGGTCATATCTCAGGTATGACCGCTTTAGTATGTGGTATAGATAAGAGTTGATGGATATGCTTTATGAGCTACGCTTCTGTGTCAGCGCTATCTGGTTTAGCAGTATATGGTTGCGTTTTGTCAGGCTCAAGAATACTTGCTACCATGGGTCCACCACCGCGTTGGCTTTTACAAGGAGAACAGCCTTCAATGAATCTATCGACGAGATCCCAGGCTCTTTGAGTGTTTTCTCTTTCCCGGCCTCTTAGCTGTACCACCACCTTCACCTTATCTCCTCTGGCCAGAAACTTACGACCACGCATGACTTTCGTTTTGAGATCATGGTCAGAAATACTTACCCGTAACTGCAATTCCTTAAGAACCCCCTGTGAAGAGGATTTTTTTTGCATTTTCTTTGCTTTACGGCGTTCATATTCAATTTTTCGAAAGTCTTGCACTTTCACTACTGGAGGAGTGGAAACATCACTCACTAGGACGAGATCTAGTCCTAAGTTTTCTGCTCTATCTAAAGCAGAGCCAATCATCATGATTTCATTCACATTGTCACCTACAAGTCGCACCTGTGACAAGTTGTGCTGTCTAGCAGACGTTCTATCGAGAACTATCAAAAAATCTATGTCCTTTCATTAGCCAAAAACGAGAAATATCTTTCACAACCATGGTATATCATACCATGGTTGATCGTGAATTGATTCAAATTCTTAAGGGCTTTGCTATGTGTTCTTTCCTTGTCTCTGTGAGCTCTTAGCATGAGTGTGTGTTATATGTTTGCTGTGCTGACTTTGTATTATGACTTCTTCTTTGCTACAGACCTGCTTGCAAGCTCTGCTTGAACATCCTTCCATTCCACATCTTTTTCTTTGAGCAGCACAAGAAGATGATACATCATATCAGCCACTTCTTCGATCATCTGTTTGGGGGTTTGCAGGCTTGCTGCCACTAATACTTCTATGGCTTCTTCACCAAACTTCTGCGCTATCATTTCCATGCCACCAGCAAATAATCTTTTTGTATAGCTGGATGAAGAATCGTCATCGTGTTTCTGATCAGATGCCAGAGATTGCTTGCGTGATGCGATGGTATGTTCAAGTTGCCATAGGCTATCACTGTGGTTGTGATGACCGAAAAAACAGGATTCTACCCCAAAATGACAGGTAGGACCTTGAGGAATAACCCCCACCAACAAGGTGTCATGGTCACAGTCAGGAGAAAGTGATACGCATGATAGATAATGTGAAGAGGTCTCTCCTTTTACCCAAAGACGTTGCCTAGAGCGTGAAAAAAAACAGACCACGCCATCATGTATGGTCTTAAGTAAGGCTTCTTTATTCATATAACCAACCATCAACACCTTGCCTGTAATATCATGTTGAATCACAGCAGGTATCAAGCCATCACCTTTAGAAAAATCCAGATCTTCGAGCCAATGGGGAATGTCTTTGGGATTGTTATTTTGAATGTATGTGTGTTGGTGATGTTTCTTCACAGGGGCTTCTCTTAGATATAGATATTTTAGGTTTTAGAGATTTTAGGGACATTCTTTGAGTCATGCTACTTTCTTATTTTGCGCTACTTTCTTATTTTGCGCTACTTTGCGTGTCATGACTTTGCAGCCAAGCTCATCGTTACTATTATACACAATTGCATACAACCCTTTATGATTCAACTGATTCAATAACTCTATTTGAGTTCATTTGACAGGCCTTTTGTGCGAACTATAATAAGCATACATGCAATATCGAATGACAACATACATATAAGAGAGCTTCATCTATGCTACGACTATCTTTTAACATGTTTAAAATTGTGATCCTTGTAACTGTGATCGGTTCTCTGGTTGGTTGTGCGAGCTTGTTGGGAACAGATGTGATCAATAGTCATGTACTGACCTTAGAAAAACGTATCAAGCAGCTCGAGACCACCATTCAGACCTCAAATGTTGATCTGAAAGGTGATTTGAAACGTCTTGGGCAGGTGATTGCTAAGATGAACACAAATATAGGTAGCATTGAAGGACAGTTACAAAAACAGTCAGGTGATATAGACTTACTTCATCGAGTTGTGGGCAAAGACGATGCTGTTACTTATCTGCAAGATAATAACGAAGGTCTTCTTAAAGAAACTCAATACTTGCAGCAAGATATCTTTTCTTTAAAAAAAGGTCTAGAAGAGCTTAGTCTACAGCTCACTGAAAAGCTCAAAGAAGATCTTAAAATCCATCTTGAAGAACTTTCTGCAAAAATCGCTGATGTTGAAAAAAAAGTTGATGAGATCGATCTAAAAATAGAGGAGCTTGAAAAAAATAACAAAACAGCAGCTAAAGCTTCAAGTGCAAAGAAGCCTCTGGCTTCTCTTAAAGAAGCTCGGTTAGCTTATCAAAAAAAGTTTTATACGAAACTTAGCAGAGAGATTCCTGGGTTGATACCAAAAATGACCAAAAAAACTTCTGTGGAAGAACTCTCTTTTTATTATGCTAACTCTATATTAAGCTTGGGAAATTTAGAAAAAGGTGCCTTAGAGCTTAAGAAATTTATCGATACCAATCCTCGGGCAGAATGGAGACGTAAAGCTACTTTGCGACTAGCGGATGCATTTCGCTATAGAGGAGAAAAAGATATTGCTACTCTGTATTATGATGAAGTCATTGAGAAGTTTCCAAATAGCGAAGAAGCCCAAACAGCTAGCCAAAGACGAGCAAAAATGGTCTCTCCTTAAAGAGATGTATCGGTATTAAAGTTCACAAATGAGAGTTATTTTCTTTTCTCATCCTTTCTTTAGCTTGTGACATGAAAGAGAAGCATGCTTGTTTTTGGCATCGAATCTAGCTGTGATGAAACAGCCTTTGCTTTGCTTGAGGATGGCAAAAAGGTCATCAGTGAGTGTGTGGCATCTCAAATTAGCATTCATCAACCTTATGGTGGTGTGGTGCCTGAATTGGCTGCACGCTCTCATCTTCAAGCCAGCATGTCTTTGTTTTGTGAGTTATGGAGCAAAGCTCAACAAAATCATAAAATAGATGGCCAAGATATCGACCTTATTGCTGTTACTGCAGGGCCAGGATTGATGGGTTCTTTGCTGGTTGGTGCTGAAATAGCTAAAGGTCTTGCTATGAGTTTGAATGTTCCCATCATCAGAGTGAATCATGTTTTAGCTCACGTACATGGTATATTTCTTAAGTTACCTACACCACCTCTGCCAGCCTTGAGCTATGTCATAAGTGGTGGACATAGCCATCTTTTTTATATGAATAGCCCTACCTCGTTTTCTCTGGTAGCACAAACCATAGATGATGCTTGTGGAGAGTGTTTTGATAAGGTTGCTCATATGCTTCAATTGCCTTATCCAGGGGGGCCTCACTTAGAAAAATTGGCACAAAAAGGCGATCCTCACCGCTTTACCATGCCTACTATGATCAAAGAAAAACATCGTCTTGAGCTGAGTTACTCAGGCCTTAAAACTTATGTTTTTAACCTGCTCCGTCAGTTAAGAGCAGAGTCTTCGGTGCCACTGGATATGCAAACTTATGCTGATATCGCTGCAGCATTTCAGCAGGAAGCTTTTTTGCAGCTTGTTCGCAAACTCGATGCAGCACTTATCCAATACCCTGATGTAAAGGCTGTGTATGTGAGTGGAGGAGTAGCATGCAATCAAGCATTACGTCAGATGTTTGATCATCATTTTAGTAAGCGTATGCCAACCTATTTTCCTGACCCATCACTATGTACAGATAATGCACAAATGATTGCCTCTTTAGGATATCATCAAGTCATGGATTGGATTCATCAAGGAAACACACTACAAGATCTTTATGCATCTTCTTTTAACTGGGAACCTTTTTCTCGCTTTAGCTGCCCTAAGACTTCTACGCAGCAAAGCTAGTCTTTCTCTTTACAAGCGGGCTGAGTGATAGAAGCATAGAAGCTAAGGTAGTATATAAAAAATATCCATAGAGTTTGTGATAAAGTGGTAGGTTATTTATAGGTTTTTCCTATAAAGAAAGTCATACATTCTGTGTAAAACACACCATATCTCATTTGTTTTTGATGTTTCTGTGATTTTGAGTGCACAACTGCCTAAACCGGCGATATCATCTTTAGACGTTAAGTATCCACAATCCATGTCGTTTAAGGTATTAGGTTTGCTTTCTGGTGTAGAAAGTTGTTCTGATATCCTACATGTGGCTGTATTCTCTTCTTTCATTTCTCTCTGTGGATTTTCTTTTTATGTTGAAATTTTCAATTATAACTTTCTATATTTCGACATTCTAAATTTTTCAAATCTTTTTTGTGAGCATCTCAGCATCATCTAAAACACTTTGGTCCTTTGCGGGTTGTGGCCAAAAACTTAATTTTATTGCTTAAAATCCGATAAGGAAGGTTGTGTATAGTATAGTAGGGAGAATGTAATGTCCTCCCAACAAAATATGGAGTTCAAAGATGCTGCAAACAATCGAGAGATATTGTGTTCTGTTTATATAAATGGATACGTTGTTAGCTCGGTATTAAATCATCAATAAATAGAGAAGTTCGCAGTTATAGTGAAATTTTAAAATTTAGTTATTGATCTTTACCACAGCACAAGTGAATCTTAAGCTAAAAAGTTGTTTTTCATACAATACATAAATGTTTTCTTGATCTTTTGTTGTATTCATGCAAAGGAACGACAGTTAGTACTAGTGCAAAATTTATCACAGACTCTATAGCAAATAGAATACTTGCTAGTTGTGACACATTAAAAAAGAAGATTATATGATTAAAAATTTTAAAATATATCTCTATTTTTGCTTTCTATTTATGATAGCATCTGGCATTTTAACAAGTTGTAGTAATCCAAAAATTTCTCGTGATTCAAATTTAGCTAGCCAACCAGATAAACCCAAAAGTGAGGATCAAAATGAATCGAAAAGTGAGGATCAAAATCCTAAAGAAGTAAACGTTCAACCATATAAAACTAATTCAAATTCTAATCTCCCCAAACCACCTATTAAGACTAATGAATATGCTGAAAAACAGAATTTGCCCCCACCAAAATCTACACATACTCAAAATTTCACGATTATCGAACGCAAAGGAAATACGAGAGTGTTGCCTGTAAAAATGCTATGGCTCATTGACAACTCAGGTTCTATGATGGATGATATTCCAAGAGTACAAGCAGGCATAAAGAGCTTTGTAGATGCTCTCAGAAGAGATTATCGCGTTGATATAACAGTCACTTTTGTTAGCTGCGTAGGCGGTGTAACTTGCATAAACCGATCAGCTGTTTTTCATCCATCTATCAGATTAGTAGATTTAAAAATTGAGTCTTGGGACGGCCTAGTCACTGCTGCACTACTTCTTAGTAAAGTAGATCTATTTCGTAAAGTCGGCTTGCAACCAGGAAATGTCAACCAATCTAATGCTGCTGTATTTTTTAGTTCTTTTTCTCTTAAAGGGGAGCCGGTTCTCCCTACTCCTAGTAAGTCACCAATTTTTACAAATACTTCAGGATATTCAAGACACCAATCGACCTTAAGTCATTATTTTAATAATAACGATGCAATCAATATCATTGTAAGCGTTACCGATGATCAAACTGAATTGAGTGATGTACATTTTATGAATTTTTTAAAGCTCAACTATGGTTCAATCTCTTTATTTAGGTTCTATGGCTTCATCGGGCCAGGAAAAGATGTAAATAATCACTATAAAAATCTTGCCCATAAACTGAGTGGTAAAACCTATAATATAATTTCAGCATCACAAACAGCATATGGGACATTCTTTAAAGATTTAGCCAAAGGAATACAATCCTCAACTATTATTAATACTTTTACTCTCGAACGCAATTGCACAGGTATTAAAAGAATTGTACTTGATGGAAGGACTCTAAATGCGTCTTTATATTCATGTAGTGGTACAACGCTCAATATTAGTAAAGGAGCTATTTTAGGTGGTAAAAAGATTACCGTAACATATTATTATAGCTAGTAAATTATGATAAAAATATTAAAATTATACCTCTAGCAAACGGTAATACTTGTTATTTGTGACACATTAAAAAAGAAGGTTATATGATTAAAAACTTTAAAATATATCTCTATTTTTGCTTTCTATTTATGATAGCATCTGGCATTTTAACAAGTTGTAGTAATCCAAAAATTTCTCGTGATTCAAATTTAGCTAGCCAACCAGATAAACCCAAAAGTGAGGATCAAAATGAATCGAAAAGTGAGGATCAAAATCCTAAAGAAGTAAACGTTCAACCATATAAGACTAATTCAAATTCTAATCTCCCCAAACCACCTATTAAGACTAATCAATATCCTGAAAAACAAAATTCACCCCCACCGAAAAAACAGAATCTGCCCCCACCAAAACCTACACATACTCAAAATTTCACGATTATCGAACGCAAAGGAAATACGAGAGTGTTGCCTGTAAAAATGCTATGGCTCATTGACAACTCAAGTTCTATGAGGGATGATATTCCAAGAGTACAAGCAGGCATTAAGGGCTTTGTAGATGCTCTCACAAAAAATCATGGCATTGATATAACAGTCACTTTTGTTAGCTGCATTGATAGAAGGAAAACTTGCGTAAAATCATCAATTGCTTCTCATTCGGCTATTACGATAGAAGAGCAAGAAATTCTCTCTACGAATGGCTTAATGATTGCTATGAAGGTTCTGAGTCGAAATTTATCCAGTTATTTTGATTCTTCTTCCACCAATGTTATTGTTAGTGTTACTGATGATAGATCTGATATGAGTTATCAAGATTTTATAGGTTTTTTAGTAGGAGCGTATGGCTCAACTTCTAACTTTAGGTTTTTTGGCTATATTCAGCCAGAGCATGATTATCGTTCGTCTTATCACAATCTTGCTAGAATTCTTGGTGGTAAGATCTATGATATAACATCAAATTCATCAACAGCATATGGGACATTCTTTAAAGATTTAGCCAAAGGAATACAATCCTCAACTATTATTAATACTTTTACTCTCGAACGCAATTGCACAGGTATTAAAACAATTGTACTTGATGGAAGTCCTCTAGGCTCGTCTTTATATTCATGTAGTGGTACAACGCTCAATGTTAGTAAAGGAGCTATTTTAGGTGGTAAACAGATTACCGTAACATATTATTATAGCTAGTAAATTATGATAAAAATATTAAAAGTATACCTCTATTTCTTCATATTATCTATGATTGAGGTTATCCAACAAAAGTATAAATATTATTTTTCTTTGGGATAGCAGAGGTACTTGCTCATGTATTTTAGGAAAGTTACTCTTTGTAAAGAAACCAGCCATAGCCTCACAGACAACTTGTGATTATTATTATGAAGTATTCTATTTTTTATTTTCTTAGGCTCTGTTGTAATCAAGTAGTAGTACTAGTGATGCTTAAATTAGCAGATGTTGGCCTAGATTAATTTATTAAGTTGTGTGAGTTGCTTTGGCTAAAGCGATGCAGCAAGTTTATTTAAATCCATAAAACCATCCTTATGACCTATTCTACAGAGAATAAGGAGCCATGCTAGTATAATTGCTTATATTATTAATGGATTACAACAGAGCCTTTTTTATTTATATAATTAATAGACATGTAGTAGCGTTGTTTTATGCTGCTGTAAATCAAGGATATCAAGTAATCAATGTTGATGTCATATCAAATCTGGATCAAAAAAAAGAACGATCTTTATTCGCAGGGGAACCTCAACCCTTTTTATGATAATTTCAGAGTAGAAAAACAGCTGGTAGAGCAGTCTATATGCTGTCTCTTTGAAAAGATAGTATCCCATAGATCTTCGGTTAGAAACTTTGAAAGGTTTTAGGTGATGGCATAAAGGTGGTCTTGATTTTGAGACTTTTGATGTCCCAGTTTGGGTGGTGTCGTGACGTGCAAACAGACAGTCAAGGCGTTACGCTTGATTATTGTTGTGGATTTTGCAAAGCTTCATTCGTTTCATGTTGTTTTGTTATCACCTTTTGGAATCAACTACTAGCATTGATGAATGTATTTAGGTATAATGATATATGTATACTATGTGTGTAGCTAGGTGTGTAGCTAGGTGTGTAGCTAGGTGTGTAGCTAGGTGTGTAGCTAGGTGTGTAGCTAGGTGTGTAGCTAGGTGTGTAGCTAGGTGTGTAGCTAGGTGTGTAGCTAGTAATGATTGTAATGTTTTGTTTTTTAATTTTTAGGATATATTTATGAATCTTCCAACGGGTTATGAGAGTTTTGAGGATCTTAGAGAGGATAAATGTTATTATGTTGATAAAACAGAGTTTTTGTATAATTTGATTGATAATGGCCGATATTACTTTCTTTCTCGCCCTAAACGTTTTGGTAAAACTCTTCTTATAAGCACACTTGAGTGTTTATTTGAGGGTAAGAAGGCGTTGTTTAAAGACTTATATGTAGAAGATAAGTGGGATTGGTCTACGAGATATTCTGTGATAAAAATGCGTTTTAGGGGTCGTTTTAAATCTGTTGATGATCTTTTGAACAATATCAAGGATCAATTTTCAGATTTGGAAGAAAAGTATGATTTAACTGATACTCGAGATAGATCCACAATGACTGGACGTTTGAGGAGTATCATCCGTAATGTGCACAAAAAAACTGGCAAGAAAGTTGTGGTGCTTGTGGATGAGTACGATGCTCCTATCCTTGATGCTTTGGCTGACACAGAGTTAGCTAAAAGCCATCGTGATGTTCTTAATGATTTGTACTTAGAAATGATAGGATGTGTTGAGCATATCCGTTTTATGTTTTTTACGGGCATTATTATGCTTTCTCAATCGAAGATGATGTCAGGTCTTGGTAGTATTCGAGATATAAGTTTGGATCCAAAATACGCTACAATTTGTGGCTATACAGAAAATGATTTCCAGACTGTGTTTGCTGATGAATATAATAAACTTGATAAAGATCAATACAAATGGTGGTTTACAGATGAGGCTGGTTATTATAGATGGTTAAGTGATGAAAAGGTTTATAATCCTTTTACTATGTTAACCTTATTTGATACACATGATTTTCATGATTTTCGTAATTATTGGTTTGAAAAAGGTATAATACGATATGTTTTTGAATATATCAAAGATGGTAATTGCTACGTCCCTCTTGAACTTGGTAGTATGACCGACGAAAAGGAACGTTGGATGGGGCATAAGAAACTTACCAATTTTGATATAGATAAATTTGTACCAGAGGCTTTATTGTTTCAAGCAGGATATCTGACAATTGAGAAGACAAAAGAGGGTTATGAAAGAGAATATTTGTTAAAATGTTGCAATAATAATGTGCGTAATAAAATACATCAAACCTTGCTAGATTTTGTCATAGAGGGTCTTGGAAGTGCAAAAAGAGGTGATCCAATGAATCTGATCAATGCTATGATTGGTGAAAATGATGGTATTTTATATAGAATAGTGCATTATTTCTTTTTGAAGTACTAGCTAATACGTAGTCATGAAGTTGATAAATAATGACTTAAAAGTGAGTATTATTATCTTATATTATGATGTTAGGTGTTAGTTAAAGGTATTAGTTAAAGGTATTAGTTAAATAAGTTAGATAAATAGCTTTTTGATGGTTTTTCTTACTTTACTTAATAATCCTTTTTCTTGTGATTTTTGTTTCTGAGTAGCAACATGATCAGTTTGTGCCGCTTGAGGCTTTGTTGTGGCTTTATTGTGCTGCACTCGCGAGGATTGATTGCGTGCTGTGCCTTTTGAGTTATAAGATGTCTTTTGGGAGTATTTAGGGCTTTTGTGTGGTTGATCTTTGTTGGGTTGTTTTTTAAAGTTGTTCTTTCCTGCTTGTTTATGTCTTTGTGGTTTTTTTGTGTTGGTTTTGGTTTTTTTCTGAGCATCAAAGTTATTGTTGCGTTGTGAATGCCTGCTTTTTTGTGTTGGGCTAGTGCGATGACGATGTGTATGTGGACTGTTGGATGCTTTATGAGGTGATTTGGTTGGTTTGTGGCTTTTATTGAGAAATGGGTCATCGGATAGATCTTCGATGGTAAGATATTCTTCATCAAACCACTCACATGGTACATCTGTTTTTAAGAGTTTGTTGATGGTCAGTAGATGTGAGCCATATTCATCACATACCAAAGAATAGGACTTGCCTGTAGCTCCTGCACGTGCGGTACGTCCAATGCGATGTATATAGTTTGCGGGTTCAGTGGGAAGGTCGAAGTTATAGACATGAGATATGTCGGCAATATGCAGTCCTCTGCTTGCAACATCTGTTGCAATAAGAAAACGAATTTTTCCGGCTTTGATTTTACGGATCAGTGCAATACGTTTATTCTGGGCGAGATCACCGGTGATCAAGTCGGTTTCAAAGCCATTATGTGATAGCTTATAGTGAAGCCAAAAAGCTGTGATTTTGGTGTTGGTAAAGATAATAGCTCGTTTGGGTTCATGAGATCGTAGTAGTCCCATAAAGACGCGAAGTTTTTGATCAGTTGAACACAAAATAGCTTTTTGATCGATGCTTTCAGGGGCAATATCGGGATGGGCTACGGAGAGAAATTGTGGTTGTTTGATATATTTAAAGCACAACTCTTGTAGCGAATCACTGGTGGTTGCTGAAAACATGAGCTTTTGGGCATTGTCATCGATCAATTGAAAGAAAAACTCCACATCATCGAGAAATCCAATATCAAACATACGATCGACTTCGTCGCAGATAAAAAAGCTGGTTTTTGTAAGGAGGATTTCTTTTCGAGAGATGAAATCTCTTAGTCTGCCAGGGGTTGCGACAATAATATGGGGTTGTTTTTTCAGTGTTTGAATTTGTTTTTCATAATCAACACCACCAAAGATCAAGGCACAATGGATTTTCAGAGGTGCTAGAAAGCGCTGGCATTCATCGTGGATTTGCATAGCAAGTTCACGGGTAGGAGCTAAGATAACTCCAGGAGGAGAGATATATTTTTCAGAGGATTTAGGGTTTGTTTTTTGGATTTGAGAAAAAAGCTTTTGGGCAAGAGTGATGAGAAATACACCTGTTTTACCAGTGCCGGTTTGAGCAAATCCCACCACATTTTCTCCTCTTAAAGTGGCAGGTAAACATAATGCTTGCACCTCTGTGGGCTTTTTCCATCCTAAAGCCTCTATGCCCTCTAACACCTCAGGAGATAACTCTAGCTGTGAGAATGCATCAATGGGCTTATCTTTACTGTAAGTGAGAAGAGATGATTCATCATCGATACTCATTTCAGCTATCTCATCGAGATGTGTTTTGTCTTTGTCTTCTCCTGTGGGTATCTGTTTATCTGTTGGTTCTTTAACTCTTTTGACAGAAATCTTATCTGTACGATGATTAGCCGTGGCTAGCTTTATGGATGGTTCTATGGATGAATCAGTTGGTTGGTGCATGAGATGTGGTTTCTATGATGACAAAATGAAAAATAAAATAGGTATGATAAGTAGCGTGAGTATCGTAGATGATGAATATGAACGTGTGTCGTTTGTGTGTGTAGCTTGTATATTTGGTTTGTATATCTAGTTATATATGTGAGATTTTTTAGAACATTATCAAGTTCTGTAAGTGAGTAAAAGCATATTGTGAGTGATGTGTTTGCTTTTTTTAAGTATGTTTATAGCTAGTCTGTTATAGCTAGTCTGTTATAGCTAGTCTATGGTAGAGAATATGGTGGGTGTGTTGTCTCAACATATCTCTACTCATGGTATCTTATACCTTATTTACAGAGAACTGCTAGCGCTATTACACCATGAGGTAAGCGAAGGGTTGAGAATACCTATAGTCTATAGCTTATAACCTAAAGATAGTGGTCTTCTATTGGGTGGAGTGAGTGCCAGTGGGAAATATGTCTGAGAGTGCAGGATGCTTTGCAGGGCGTACCATGATGTTATGGTTTCGCAAGTGATCTTTGAGTTCATGGATTAAGCATTGTTTGGAATGAAAGATCGTTGCTGCTAAGGCTCCATTGACAGAGACATTTTGAAATAATTGAACAAAATGATCTTTATTCCCTGCTCCACCAGAGGCGATTAGAGGAAGACTTGTGAGATCTCTTGCCAGCTGTAATTGTTTGATATCATAGCCTTGTCTAATGCCATCAACGTTCATGCAGTTGAGAACAATTTCACCAGCTCCAAGATTTTTGAGCTGTGATATCCAATCCATGGTTTTCCATGTGGTTTGTTGTGCGGTTTTTTCAGAACCGGTAGCTTTCCAAACATAGTATTCTCCATTTGCGTTGAGTCGGGAATCCACTCCCACCACCACACATTGACTGCCAAAGACTTTGGCAATACCTTCAATAAGATCAGGATTTTCCACAGCAGGTGTGTTGATGGAAACTTTATCGGCACCGGAATGCAAAACAAGCCGTGCTTGTTCGATGGTGCGTATACCTCCAGCTACACAAAAGGGGATGTTGATTTTGCTAGCAACCTTTTCTATCCATTGGCTATCAACACTGCGGTGTTCGCTGCTTGCTGTAATATCATAAAAAACCAATTCATCAGCACAGGTTTGTGAATAATAAGCTGCTAGATCCACAATATCACCCATAATGCGGTGTTGTTGAAACTGTATCCCTTTTACCACTTTGCCATCTCGTACATCGAGGCAAGGTATGATTCTAGGAGCTAACATAAGATAGGGCCTCCTTTAGAGAAAAAACCTCATCATGTAAGGCTTTGCCGATAATGCAGCCAAAGGCACCGCTTTGTTGAGCTTTTTTGAGATCTTCAAGTGTGCTCACTCCACCAGAGATGATAAATGATAAAGAGGGGTACTGTTTTTTTAAGGCACTGTACATGTGCCATGCAGGTCCTTTGAGGGTGCCATCTTTGGCAATATCGGTGATCAAAAAAGGCACGTTGTAATGAGGCAGGAAATCATCGATTACAGATCTTAAAGATGTCTGACTATTGCGTTGCCAACCACGTGTTTGAATGATCCATTGCTCACCATCAGCAAGAACATCGCAGGCAAGAGTGATGCGACTTGCAGAGTATTTGCGGATGAGATGATGAACCAGATCCGGTTTTTCCACCACCGCTGATCCTATGACCACTCGCTGGGCTCCTAGGCTGAGCAATGCTTGAACATCACTGCTTTGACGGATCCCTCCTGCCACTTGGATATGAAGATACTTATGGTGGTTTTTGAGAAGTGAGGCCACGAGGTCTCGTTGATGGTAATGGCCTTTGGTTGCCTCTAAATCGACTATATGTACATGAGAGGCTCCGAGCTTATACCAATCTTGAAGGAGTGTGGAAGGTGTGGAGTTATAGGTGGTTTTTTCTTGGAATTTTCCTTGATAGAGTCTGACCACACGGCATTCAAGAAGATCAATGGAAGGATAAAGGATCATAATGTGTAAAACTCCTTGAGCATTATTTCTCCAGCTTGAGAGCTTTTTTCAGGATGGAATTGAGCTCCAAAATAATTGTCTTTTTGTACCAATGCTGGAATAGAAATAGAGTAATCCACAGACATTAAAATATGTGTATCTTTCATTTGGCTAGCTGCATAGCTATGGACAAAATACACATACTCATCATTTAGACCACTCAAAGCAGATGGGTGGTGTTCTTTGAGTTGGTTCCAACCACTGTGAGGTACAGGGTGGTTATCATGGGGATGGATTTTTTTGATGGTGCCTGGAATAATGCCTAATCCGTCCACAAGACCTCCTTCTTCGGATCTGTCAAAGAGAATATGCATGCCACTGCATATGCCCAGTACAGGAATTCTGAGTGCGGTGATAACGTCTTTGAGTTGATGCGTTTCAATGGCTTGCATAGCACTGGCTGCAGCACCCACTCCAGCCAAAATCACATGGCTTGTTCCTTTGAAGTCTTCCGGTTTATAAACCACTCTAAAAGGAGCTTTAATACGCTCTAAACAAGAGCGTAAAGAACGACTATTGGCTCCAACAATGTCCACCAAAGCGATCATGTCACTCCCTTTGATGATGATGGTAAGTGATGAGAGTGTTGGCGACAAATAGCTTTGTTAAAGGCGCGAGCAAAGCATTTGAACATGGCCTCTATCATATGATGGCTGTTTTCGCCACTGATGCGAATATGGAGATTGCATAGCAGAGAAAAACACAATGATCGAAAAAAATGCTTAAACATTTGGGTGTGAATCCCACTGATGGTGGTTTCTGGAAAGGAGCCTTCAAAGAGAAAATAAGGTCTTTGAGCAAGATCGAGTAAGACTTCACAACGGCTATCATCCATGGGCAGGGTAAAGCCATAACGATGAATACGCTTGCGATCACCAAGAGCCTGACGTAAACACTCTCCTAAAGAGATAGCGGTATCTTCAATGGTATGATGATGATCCACTTCAAGGTCGCCTTTGGCTGTAATGTCAAGGCTGATGGAGCCGTGATAGCCAATTTGTTCAAGCATATGATCGAAAAAAGGGAGTCCTGTATGGATTTTTGGAGCTTTAGTGGGGCTATCAAGGTCTGTGGTGATAATGATGTCTGTTTCTTTGGTGGTCCGTCGTAGAGAGGCTCTGCGAGGTTGTGAAAGAATATGACTCACCACCTCTAGCCAATCATAACTTTCAGTATGCTTGGTATTGTTGGTATTGAGAGGTCCTTTGATCATAAAGCTTTTGAGCTTCATGGCTCGAGCAAGCTCCATATCGCTTTCTCGATCACCGATCACATAACAAGAAGGCCAGTGGATATCTTGACGTTGCAGGTAAGAAGTGAGTAATCCGAGTTGAGGTTTACGACATGAGCAATGATCTGTTGGCAGGTGAGGACATATCAAGACATCATCAAAATCAATGCCTTGAGAAGCAAGTATGTCAAGGAGCATTTTTTGAGGACCATCAAAATCTTTTTGCAAGAAGCTGGAAGTTCCTAAGCCATCTTGATTGGTGATCATCACAAAACGATAGTCATGTTTTGCAAGTTCTGTGAGAGCAACAATGACATGATCCATAAGTTTCAGTTTATGGATAGAATCCACTTGATAATCTTTTGGTTCTTGGATCAGTGTGCCATCGCGATCGACAAAGAGTATTTTTTTCATAAGGTTTTTTATATAGTGATAAAAACGAAAAACTAAGATGATGTATTCACTCGCAGGCTCATGGCGTTTGCATGAGCATCGAGTCCTTCAGCTTTAGCAAGACCTATCACCGTTTGAGCTAGTGGAGAGTGGGGTTGTAAAGAGGCTTCTTGAATAGTGATGGTTTTTTCAAAGGCTTCTAACGATAAACCACTGTACTGACGTCCATAGCCAGCAGTGGGTAGAATATGATTGGTTCCTGAAGCATAATCTCCCAGTGATTCAGGTGTTTGGTGGCCCAAAAACACCGATCCTGCATGGTTGATAGCAGGCAGTAGTTCTCTTGGCTGATCTATTTGCAAAATAAGATGTTCTGGGGCGTAACTGTTGATGATGGTGCAAGCTTCTTTGCGGGATTGTGCAAGGATAAAACCACTGTTTTTAAGAGATGATGTGATGATGTCATGGCGACTTAAGTGGTTAAGCTGTTGGTTTATGTGGTAGGTGACATCTGAAAACAGCTGTGAGGTAGAAGGAGAGTTCAATAAGACACATATCACTTGAGCATCAGGGCCATGTTCGGCTTGAGCCAGTAGATCAGCAGCAATAAAAGCTGGTTGAGCTGTGTGATCAGCCACCACCATCACTTCAGAAGGCCCAGCTGGAAGATCGATGCTGGTGTGAGACGGACCAGCACTGATTTGCAATTTTGCCTCATTAACCCATGCATTACCTGGTCCGAATATCTTATCCACAGCCGTAACTTCCTTGCTGCCATAAGCCATGGCAGCTATGGCTTGAGCTCCTCCTATGGCATGAATTTCATGGATTCCCATAAGGGATGCCACCCCATGAGTGAGAGGAGAGATGGTACCACTGGCTAGAGGAGGTGTGCAGAGAAGCAGATGATGACAACCAGCTAATTGTGCTGGAATAGCCATCATCAGTAGCGAAGAAAATAAAGGTGCCAAACCTCCTGGTACATAAAATCCCACACGCTCAATAGGACGAATAAGCCGTTCACATCGCACTTCTCCTTGATGAAGACTGACAGAGTAGTGGTTTCTTTTTTGAGCTTTATGAAAGAGGCGAATAGCTTGGCTGGCTTTTTCTATGTGACAGGTGAGTTCATCACCTAGCAGTTTTTGTGCTTCGTCTATGGAAAGTTTTTCTATAAGGGAGTTGTCTTGGATGATGTGATCAAAACGTTGAGTATATTCTTGAATCAGGGCATCTCTTGAGCTTGGTGAGCATTTTTGAAAACGCTCAAGCATGTTTCTAACAGCTTGAGAGATCTCTGTGTTTTGGATGGTTTCTCTGCTGAGAAGCTGTTTTTTTTCTTCAACTGAGAGTGTTGAGTATGTCTTAAGAGAGGGAGAAAACATGTCTATTTCTTTGCGAAACGGATGATCTATGGAGTTAATCAACGATTTTTTCGATGGGTACCACAAGTATGGAACGAGCACCTGCCCCTTTGAGTTCTTCGATGGTACTCCAAAACACCGGCTCACTTGCTACAGCATGAATAGCTACTTGATCGGGCTGTGCTGATGATTGATTGAGTGGTATCACTGTGGGTTGTTCAAGGCCTGGGATAATACGGGTGATGGCTTCAATGGCTGAGCCAGGAGCGTTCATCATGATATATTTGGAGCGTTCTGCTTTGATAACGCTTTGGAGTCGTGTCGAAAAGATATCAAAGATTTTCTTTTTGTCTTGGCTAAGATGTTTAGGTGAATAGATCATTACCGCTTCACTTTCTAAAAGAGTGTCAACTTCTTTGAGCTGATGACGCTGAAGAGCACTTCCTGTTGCCACAAGATCACAAATGCCATGGGCTAAGTTCATGGAAGGAGCACTTTCCACAGATCCTGAGATGGTGTGGATGTGTGCTGTGATATTGTGGGCTTGAAGATGTTTTTTCAGTAATGCGGGATAAGAGGTGGCTATTTTTTTATTTTTAAACCACTGAATGCCAGGGTAGTCGGTATGTTTGTCAATGGCAAGTGACAGTCTGCAACGGCTAAAGCCCAGCTTTAAAGCTACAGTGATACTCTGGGTATCATAGTTTTTGTGTGTAGCTTGTCGTTGTTCTTTATGTTCTAAAACGGTGTTGAGTCCCACAATGCCCATATCACAAGCCCCTTGTTCCACAAAAGAGGGGATATCATCATCTCGCAGTAAAAGAACTTCTAAGGGAAGGTCGTGGAAGATATAGCGATATCGCTTAGAAGATACATCTATATCAAAACCAGATTTGGTGAGCAAACTCAGGGTTTTTTGAGTCAGACGTCCTGATTTTTGTATGGTGAGTCTCAAAGACATAGAATTTTAGTTTTCCTATCTAAAACGGGATATGATCAGTGATTCCCTACGTATGCAAATATAGGGGTTATCTAGGGAATGTATAACACACTATGGATCTCACAGTACTCTTTTTTCTCTATCTTTGATAGGGCAGAATCATCTTGTTTGCTAGGTCATTATAAGGATGCATAAAACCCTGAGTTTTGGACAGTTCCTTTTGAAGCTTTGTTTAAAAGAGTTTGGGTATACTGTGTTGATGGATGGCACAGTCATCTATGAGTAAGCTTTTGAGAATGGTTGGGTTATAAATCTCACTTAAGACAAGCTTGTTAGTCTTAGAACTTGTCTTAGAACTTGTCTTAGAACTAGTCTTAAAACTTGTCTTAAAATGAGCTTTACAGTAAGCTTTTAGAGTTATGTAGGACACATCGAAACATACCATGAGGTGTGGATGATTATCGTGTGTGATACGTGATAGAGAAGGATAGAGAAGGATAGAGAAGGATAGAGAAAAAGAGGATAAGGATAAGATTAAGATAAGGAAAGAGGTACGTGTCAAAGATATCTAAAACATCCTTTGGTTTGATCAATGGTCCCAATCTATCAAAGCTTGGTGATCGTGATCAGCGGCATTATGGTGCGGTAACTCTTGAAGAGATAGAAAAAAAACTCAGAGATAAGGCAGCCAGTTATGGTTATGGGCTTATCAGTTTTCAATCCAATGTCGAAGGATATCTGATTGATTTTATTCAAAATCATGAAAATTCAGTGAGAGGTTGGGTGGTTAATCCTGGTGCATTGATGATGTCTGGCTATCCTTTAGCTGATGCTCTTATGGATTCATCTTGGCCTTTTGTGGAAGTGCATATTTCTCAAATTTTTCAAAGAGAGACACAGCGTCATCATTCTGTGTTAGCTCATTATGCATATGGCCTGGTAGTGGGTTTTGGCGCATATACCTATGAGCTTGCTTTAAGTGCTCTCATGGAAGCTCAAAAGCAGGGTTTAAAGCTGGTAAGCCCACAAGATCTCACCTAAAAATCTCTACTCTTTTATTCTCTATCAGATGCATGGTATTGTGTGTGGCTGCTTTTAGAGAGCTACCATATCTTAGATGTGACCTTTTTGTTATCCATCATCGCGTTATAATACCCCTAATATATAGGGTATATAGGGTATATAGGCTGTTTTTGTGATTTATGTTCATAAATCTCATAAATCTCATAAATCTCATAAATCCATATCCTGTAGGTAAGATCAGTTTACCTATATACCTGCAATCAAAAACAAAACGTGTTTTTCATAAAATACATACATAAAACATCTTAGCGTGTGATTTGGGAAGATTTTTTGTGTTCTTTGAGTATAGATTTTTTAAAAAGAATCGATATGCAGCACAGGATAATGCTTTTTTTGTTAGAGGTTTCGTTTTGTAGGTTTTCATAGGTTGAATATCCCCAAAAATAGTAGGAGTGAACATTGACCAAAGTTATTGATATTTGGGTACCAGATAATCAGTTTCCTCTATTTGATGGTAAGCCTCTGACTTTTACGGAATGTGCCTATCAAATTCTTTTGAATTATAGCGGCCAAGAGCCTATGCATTATCAAAAGATCACTGAAAAAGCCATGGATTTGGGGATGTTAGTGACCAAATCTTTAGATCCACCCAATACTTTGCATTCAGCGGTATGGGGGGAGGTTAATCGAGATCGAGAGCGAGGAGAGATCCCTCGGTTTGATATGGAAGGAGGCTATGTAGGGCTTACTCAGTGGTACAATATTGATCTTCAATCGCGTATTTATAATCATAATCAAAACATTCGTTTGGCTTTATATAATCAGCTATTTCAGATGTCGTTTAGCCAATTTGAATGCATGATCACAGAGTTACTAGGAAAGATGGGTGTTGAACACATAGAGAGTTCTCAGGTGAAGTCTCGTGAAAAAGTTAATATGCGCGGCACTCTTGTGGTAGGAGATGTGGTGCGCTTGCGTATGGCTATGCAAGTGATGCGGCGTCCTAGAGGACATGCTGTGAGTTTACAAGAGCTACAAAAGATACGTAGTCAGATCAGAGCATTGGATAATGCTCTGATTGTGACAACATCACAGTTTTCTGATGAAGCGAAGCGAGAGGCCTATTCTGAGCGCAAAAAGCCTATTGCATTGATGGATGGCAAGCAGTTGAGCTGTCTTTTGATGGAACATGAGATGGGAGTTGAGCGTTCAGACATGTATTTGTTCTCGCTTAGTCAGGGAAAAGAAAAGCAACTGTCTTCTCCAAAGTCCGTTCAAAGGCTTAAAAAATCTCAGATGAGACACCTTAAGGCCAGTTGATATGTTTGCTGGTTACATGATTTCTGGTTATATGTGTTCTGGTTATATGAGGCTTGGGGTGGGGTATTATTTTTGAGCGAGCATTTCTAAGCTATAAGTTACCACATCTTGGACTTGAGGTTTGCAGTAATAATCTCCATCCACTCCATAAGCACAACGATGAGCTTTAGCTGTGAGAGTTCGTGGAGGAACATCCAGGCTATCAAAAGCTTGCTGTGTTTCGAGAATTTCTCTGAGTATATAAGCACTGGCTCCTCCTGGAATATCTTCATCTAAAACAAGAAGAGCATGGGTCTTGTTGAGTGATCGTAAGATACTGGCATTTCTATCAAAAGGCATAAGTGTACGACAGTCGATAAGTTCAACAGATATGTTGTATTGCTGTAAGAGAAGGTGACAAGCCTTAAGAGCTATAGGGCAACAAGAGCCATAAGTGACTATGGTTAGATGGTTGCCAGTGGTGAGGAACTCCACATCTCCAAGCGGTATGGAGTATGTGCCAAGATTATCGGGACGGATTTCTTTATTGCGATATGCATTCATAGGTTCAATAACACAGCCTGGATCATCTCCTTGAAGTAAGGTTTGGTACATGCCACATGCCTGCACCATATTTCTTGGTGTGCATAAAAACATACCTTGGCATGTGCTGAGAATCATGGCCATGGGGGAGCCAGAATGCCAAATACCCATGAGCCTATGGCCTTTGGTGCGAATAATGACAGGGCTCACTTGTCCACCACAACTGCGATAATGCAGTGAAGCGATATCATCGCTCATGCCTTGAAGACAGAAAATAAGATAGTCAAGATACTGGATGTCGATGATGGGACGAAATCCTCGCATGGCAGCTCCATGGCCTTGGCCGAGAATGGTGATTTCACGAATGCCTGTATCGATAACACGATGATCTCCGTGGGTATTGAATAATCCATCAAATTCAAGATTCACTCCACCGAGACGGCCCACATCTTCTCCAAGAATGATAATACGTGGATCTTCTTTGAGTTTGATATCAAAGTACTCACAAATAATGTTTTTGCCCTCTATGGTTTTAGGCTTGTTTTGAGAAGAGGTGATAGCAGGTTGGTGGGTGATGGATAAACATGAATGTTGTGGGTGAGTGAAAAGATGAGACTTATAACGAGAATGTGCCCACTCTTCATAAGATGTGTTTAGCTTTAAGAGAGCGGCTGTATCGATGTCATGGTTGTGGCTATTGAGACGGCAAAGAAGGTCTCTAAGCAGGTTATGGGGAGTGTGGCCGTGATGGATGTCATCAGAGAATTCTAAAGAATAAGACATGTCTTTTGCAGGTTGGTTGGATGGTTTGGTGCTATGAGTAGAGGTTGTTATGGTGTTATGACGCAGAAGACTCCATAAATGGGGAGTTATCAGATGCGATGTTTTTTGCTTGCTAAATACATCTTCTACGATGTCAGAGAGGAGTTGATGGTCCTTTGGTTGGAGATGGTTAAAGGTGTTTTCTAGGGTTTTGATAAAGAGTTGGGTGCGTTTTTTGAGAGGATCTTGCCATAAGGCAAAAGCTTGTTCTCTGGCTTGTTTGACTTCGTGGGTAGTGTGTTCTTTGATAGCTTGAAGATCTGTTTGGCTTGCTCGTTTATGTGTAAGGATCCATTGTTCAAACTTATCCAAACAATCGTGATTTTTTTCCCATGCTAAACGTTCAGCACTCTTGTAACGGCTATGGGTTCCAGAGGTGGAATGGCCCAGAGGTTGGGTGAGTTCATGGATGTGTAGAACACATGGATTATGATGAACTCTGCAGTGTTGGATAGCTCGCTGGTAGGTTTGGACAAGTGTGGGGTAATCCCAGCCTTTTACAGAATATAAAGCCAAACCGGATTTTTCGGAAGTATTCACAAATCCGCTGAGAACTTCGCTAAGGTTGCCTTTAGTGGTTTGAAACTGTGTGGGTACAGATATGCCATAGCCATCATCCCATACCGATATAGCCACAGGAACCTGCAATACTCCCATGGCATTCACAGTTTCCCAAAAGTGTCCTTCGGAGGTGGCAGCATCCCCAATGGTACCAAAAGCTACTTCATTGCCTTCACGAGAGAATTGGCTGACAAGATGGGCTCTATCGGGATGAGATTTTATAAAATGACGATAGAGTTTTGAGGCAAATCCTAGTCCTAATAAGCGAGCTATTTGTCCAGCAGTACATGATACATCTGCTGCAGTGTTATAAGTGGAGGTTTGATCAAGCCAGTTGCCGTCTTGGTAGTAACGTGAAGCATAATGACAGTTCATCTGTCTGCCACCAGAAGAAGGCTCGTTGCTCAATTGACTATCAGCATAGAGCTGAGAAAAGAATTGTTGGGCTGTAAGAGCGCCGGTGGCAAGCATAAAGGTTTGGTCTCTGTAATAGCCTGAACGCCAGTCTCCTGGTCTAAAAGCTTTAGCCATAGCAACCTGAGCAACCTCTTTGCCTTCTCCAAATATGCCAAATCCAGCTCGTCCCGCTGCCACTTCTCCACGAGCACTAATGGATAATTGTCGAGACATATAGGCGATACGGAAGTCTTGCAATATGTCTTTTGTTTGTAAAAGATGATCTGACATAAACATTCATGATTTATGGTTAGAAGTGTACATAGATGGCAGTAAGTCTTCTATGTAAATACAGTATGCTAAATGCTAACGATAAAAAAGATAGCTTGTCACATAAAGAAAATCTGAGTGTGGTTTATTTTAGATTTTAGACTGTTATTTTAGACTGTTATTTTACTAGTCTAGGTTTTTGGTCTGAGCTTTAGGCGTGTGTGGTTGTGTCTTTGGCTTTTTGTTTTTTGTAGAGTTCTATGCGTGATTGTTGTCTTAGAGCAGCTGCTTGATACCTGCGTCGATCTTCTTTGGTTACAGGGACAAGGGTAGGGATGGCGGTGGGTTTGCCTTTTTTATCAATAGCAACCATGGTGAAATAGCCTGTGCAATTATGATAAGAAACCTGTGTAATGGGATCCATGGATGTGATTTTCACACCCACTTCACAGCTGGTTCTTCTTGAACGATTGACTTTAGCAACAATGCTGACAATCCAGCCAATCTTGATGGGATGGAGAAAATGCATGCCATCAATAGATGCTGTAACCACCATGTTTTCAGCAAATTTCTGGGCACTGATAGCGGCTGCAATATCAGCCCATGATAATACCACTCCACCAAATACGGTACCTACTCCATTGATATGTTGAGACATCACCATCTCTGACATAGTCACTTCTGAGGCCTGTGGATGTTTTTGTGCAGGGATAACCTTCATGAATATATCTTTTTATGTGGTTTAGGTAGTGGTTATAATGGTTTACGTATGTAAGTGTTTACATGTTTGCAAGGAGTGTGATGATATGTTGACCAGTGAATACATATATCATAGCACCTATGGATAAAAAGGGCCCGAAGGGGAGTTCATATTGCAGATGGGAGCGTTTTTGAATGATCAATACAGCTGTTCCTATAAAGCTTCCCAAAATAGATGCGGTAAATATAGTGGGTAAGATGGCTTGATAGCCGAGCCATCCTCCGATACCAGCCAGTAATTTCACATCTCCCATGCCTAAGCCTTGTTTTTTGCGGATGATCCAGTAGGTCCAGGCAACAAGATAAGGGATCCCCCCTCCAAAGAGAATCCCTAATAGGGATGCGTGCCACTGGAGTTCTGGATGGATCACAATCCATATCACCGATAATCCGACCATGCCTAAGGTGATTTCATTGGGAAGGATTTTAAGACGTAAATCAATTACAGAGCCAATCAATAGCAAAGAAGCAAACATAATTTGGTGAATGAAACGTATCAACGCCCTCCATTCAATGCTGTAGTGTCCGTTTGTGTATTCAATAAATGGGCTGTGCCAATAGATCATTACAAACAATATAGCGGTTGCTAGTTCAACTAAAGGATATTGAATGGATAAAGGTTTTTTGCAACAGGCTGTTTTGCCTCGTAGAAACAGCCAAGAGAGTATGGGAACATTGAGATAAAAGGGGATCATCTTATTGCAGTGACGGCAATGGGAACGTTTTTTTGCAAAGACAGCTTTTTCGGGAAGTCGAAATATCAAAACATTGTAAAAGCTGCCTAAAAAGGCACCTAAAGCAAAAAAGAACACACTATAACCGTTAAAAACGTAGTTGAGAGCATAATAAGAATACAATGAGTAGATATCTTGCAAGTGTCACTCTCTTCATGTGAGTCAGGGAATGTTATCTTGATGTGATAAATGATGGTGGTAGTGGAGGTGACGATGAAGAGCGAGTAGGCTAGGTTGCAGATATGTATTCTATATAGTTTATTTCTACAATGTATTTATATAGCTTATTTATACAGCTTATTTATATAGCTAGGATAGCAGTTTAGATAGTTGCTAGTACGCAAGCAAGCAACCAATAACCACATCGTAGTCTCATCGTCACATCTTATGGTAGGTGTTTTTGAAAGAAAACAGAATGGATGTGGTGAAAATTGTGTATCTGAGAAAACCTCTTCTTCCATTATACAATGAGGAAGCTTGAATCAAAATGATTCTTTAATGAGTGTTGTGATGGATGGTGATGGTGGTGATGATAATCCCTCACTCTTTGTATTCTTCTTGTCCTGTGTCATATGGGCTAACGTATGGGCTAAGAAGAGTCTTTCAAAGTGTGAAATATCTTCTTTATATCTGTGTAGGTGTATATGCCTTGACTCAGCTTTGGGTAAAGCCTGTAGGGGCGTATGGTGAAAGCTTTTTCACTGTGCCTGCTGATATGCAAAAGCGTGTGGAATTTTGGCAGTCTATCTTTACACGTTATGGAGATGATGTTTTTGTCATTCATGATCGAGCAGAGCCATGGCGTATTATTGATTTTGTCTTTTTTGATAGGCTTTCTGAAAGCAAAAACGATCCTCGTTTTTTGCGTCGTGACTTTCAAAGCGTTGTTTTAGCAAAGTACATGGCTCGTTATAGAAAAGCTTTGGATAGATTTGAAGAGCATGGTCAAAAAGCTTCGGGATATGGAGAAGCGGAGCGGGAGGTATACATGACTTATCAAGATTCTTATGAGCATTTAGAGCGTTTATATAAAGGTGAGACACGAATAAGGGCTCAACGTGGTTTAGCTCATTCATTTTGGAAAGCAGCTTATTTGGCTCAAGATTATCTACCATACTTTGAAAAAGAGTTTCGTGATGTGGGGATGCCCATTGAATTAACCCGGCTAGCTTTTGTGGAGTCTATGTTTAATCCTGATGCCATATCGAAGGTTGGAGCATCGGGGATGTGGCAATTTATGAAAGCAACAGCTCGTAGCTTTCTGAAAGTGAATTATCGTATAGATGAGCGGCACTCACCTTTGAAAGCTGCTCGTGCAGCAGCTTTGTTGTTAAAAAGTGATTATGCTGCTTTGCAGAGTTGGCCTCTTGCTGTCAGTGCTTATAATCATGGCAGAGGGGGGATATTACGTGCCACAAGGGTTGTGGGTACACGAAATCTTGCTGATATCATCGTTGGTTATAAAAGTAGGGCCTTTGGTTTTGCCAGTCAGAATTTTTATGCTGAATTCTTAGCAGCTGTAGCTTCTTATAGATATCTTATTAAGAAGGGGCGTATCAGTGTTAGGCCATCTCGTTTAGATATTATGGCAGTAACGCTGAGAAAGCCAACTCAAGTGAAAGATCTTTCTGTGGTATTGGGTATTAAACAAAGCACGATACAGGAGCTCAATCAATGCATCAATAAGCAGACTTATACAAGACACGCTTCTTATGTTCTTCCTAAAAATTACCGTCTATATGTACCACGCAGATATTGAAGAAACATAGAGTGTGCTAGCCTTGTGTTAGCGCTAGCTTCGTTTGTATTGAAGGGGGAGGGTATATGGAGGTGGTAGCATTTGAAAAATGGCATGGCTGTCACAATGATTTTTTAGTGATTTTTGATCGCAAAGATCATCAAAGTTACCCCAGTGTGTTAAGACAAAAGAGTGTGCTAAGACAAAAAGCTTCTTTGTTATGTAGCAGAAATGGTGCGGGTATTGGTGCTGATGGCATATTGTTGATTCATCTCCCACTGTCTTTTGATATATCCTCAGTTTTAAAACTAACCATTATCAACAGTGATGGTTCTTTGGCTGCTAATTGTGGCAATGGCTTAAGAGTTGCGAGTTTGTCAGCTTATAATTACTTGAAACGTTATGGTGATTTCAATAATCAGAATTCCATGGCATTGCCATTTACCATCTCTTTTTCTGTTTGCGACCCTGCCACCGAAAAAGAGCAGATATTTTGTTGTCAGGTGATTCAAGATCACTTCGTAACAGACAACAAGGATGATAATCACAACAATCACAACAAGAATAATCAAGGATGGGTCAGTTTATCTTTAGGGGCAAAAAAGATGATGTCTGCTTTAGCGGATGGAGGAGCTGCTTTATCGCTTAAAAAGGATGTGATAGCTGCCTCTCCTTTTTTGTTGTTAGCTGACGATATTGGTATGTGGGATATAGCCAATCATCATATCACTCTTTGCTATCCTCACAAGGATCATGGGTCTCTTAAAGGTTTTGATACATCCACTCTTTGTCATATGGCTGCTTCTATAAAGGAGATATATGGAGATAGGTATAATATCCATCTTTATTGCCAAAAGCCTTGCGATGGTGAAGATCTCAAAGAATGGCATAAACTTAAGGAGATGTTACCCTTAACAGATACAAGAGATGTATCTGTGGATGTATCTCTTGCTATGATTCCTTGGGAGAGAGGTGTGGGTTTGACACAAGCTTGTGGTAGCGGAGCGGGAGCTGTGGCTTTATCTTACGCTTCACTTGCTAAACCTACTCAAAAAGAGTGGGTGGCTGTGAAAATGCCTGGAGGACGTGTTTGGGTGAGGGTGAGGAAAGGTGAAACGTGCAACTTGCAGAAAGTAGATGTGTTAGGTCCTGGTGAGTATGTGTTTTGTGGTCAGTGTTATTTATGATCTGTTCTGTGTATAGGTTTAGATGAGATTAAAAGCATTCGGATCTTCTTCTTTTCTCACTACAGGAGTCATAGGCCTCTCTGTAGTGGTCTTTGCGCTGTTTTATAATCATATAAGACATCAATGGAGCTCTCATGCTTATCAAAATGAGTTAGTCGAAAAGGGGCATATCTATGTTTTGAATAACTGGAATATGACCGTTGAGATATGTCCGAGCTATGCATTGAAAGGTTGCAGATATGTGAGTGATTATGCAAATGTCTCTCTTCATGGTCCAGAAAGTACTCGGGCTATTTTTTCTAAGCTGAGGAAAGAGCAGGGGTTTGTCTCTTCAGCGGTATGGAAAGCCACATTTTCTCAGGTTATAGATGAAAATATCTCAGAGTGGCTCTCTGGTCAAAAAGTAACAGATCATCATGCTGTGCAATTGATGATTCCTCAATTTCACGCTCGTTTTGGACGTGTTCTTTTGCCACAAAAAAGTCTTTGGCAAGAACTAGAAGAGCGTGATTTCTATGCTCCTTTGGGTGATTATTCTGCGGATGGAAAGAATGTTATTCGTTTTCAGGCAGCAATCAGTGTTGCTGATGAGTGGTTAGGGAGTCGCGTTATTGAGGATCGTGGCGGTGGTGATTCTGTTCTGGTGCGTTCAGAATCTGTTTATGAGTATTCTGCTGTACATAAGGTAGATAACCATTTTATCCAATTGCAAAGAAACATCGTGGTTTTGTTACCCGTGGTGGTGGCATTCTTAGCTTTAATTCTTGATCATATGATGATGTTTTTGTTGGTGGCCTATGTTTCTTTGTTTTATGCTGTAGGATCTTTGTTAAACGCTTTTCAGCACTATCTTCGAGCACAAACACCGCACAGTCCCATAGGCCAGTGGGCTCTGGACAATGATGTTTTGGATTACCCACTTTTGATTATGTATGCTCTTATTGCTGTTTTTTTCCTAAGAATAGCTTGCTATCTGGTGCTTATCAAACCGCGTAAGTGGTTTTGGTTAGCTATTTCTGGTGCAGCTATTGCCGTCAATTTTGTTTTACATCGATACAATGAATTTTATATGGCCACAGCAGATTTGTGGAATGATCTTGTGGGCTTGCTGTTGGGAAGTGTCGGTGTCATGTGCGGCTTGGTGATGTCTTCTAGAAAGAGGCGTCTTATTGCTGATCAAGAAGAATTGTTTTCCATGAGTGATGGCTGGAGAAGAGCGGGCTTTATGGTAGCTGGGATGATCTTTATGGTGACTATCCTAGCTATTGTGGTGGATTTGGGAGGACAGTCTGCTGACATAAAGCGTTATGTGACGTGGGGTCATAGTTTGATGATACCTGGCTTATTGGTTCTTGCTTTGACCTATGTGGGATCAATTATGGGTACGATCCGACGTGTTTCAGGGATCTTTGGAGAAAAAGCCACATTGGATAGAGACATTGAAATTGGTAGACAATTACAGTCAGGGCTTCTTCCCAAGAAGAAACACCGCACAGACCTGTATCGTTGGCATGCTTTTTATTATCCAGCCGATCAATTAGCTGGCGATTGGTATGATCTGAAACAGATCACTTCTGCTGATGGTCGGGCTTTGCTGGTGGGATGTATCGTTGATGTTACAGGCCATGGTATTCCTTCAGCGATGATGACATCTAATATTGCTTCTCATTGGTCGTTATGGGTGGATTCCATCAAAGAGACAGAACTGTCGTTAGACCATCAACAACGTGAGGTGCTATTAGCTTCAGCACCACGTCAGGTGCATAGAGGATTGGTGGGATTACGTTATAATTTAGGCTGTTCCATGGCAGCCTTTATCTATGAGCCCTTAACCCGTATTTTTACTTATGTGACAGCAGGCCATCCTGGATTGATTATCAGCAGTGGTCATTCATTTCGTTATTTTGTTTCAAAAAAAGGTAGTCGTCCAGGTTTAGAAAGCGATCATGTGGCTTGGCAAGCCCATAGTCTTACTCTGTCTGATGATCCACAGTATCTTTGCCTTTATACAGATGGTTTATTGGAATCAGGTACGGCTATGGGTACATGGCTAAAGAGATTGCAAAGACAATCATCTCGAGGCAAAAAATCACCTATGCATTTTCTTATCAATCAGATGCGCGATAATCGCAGATTTTTTTTAAAACATCCCGAAAAAGAAGATGATATCACAGTCATTGTGGTAGGAATCATGTGGCAGTCTTCAAGCTAATGAGTATAAATGTATTGTATATTTGATGTTTTTATGAAATCCTCATATCTGCACTCGGGTATGACGATATGCGTTGTGCAGGTCTTGCTTGACTTGGTAGTTAAGAATGACTTGGTAGTTAAGAATGGCTTGGTAGATAAGAAAGAATGAGAAAAAAGCAAAGATGAAAAGAAAAACCATGATGAAAACCATGATGAAAACCATGATAAAAACCATGCCAGCTATTGTGTTTGTTTTGGCTTTAGCATTAACAACCAGTTGTCGCGGTGTGGAAGTCACTCAATCAGCAGCAGTGAATCATAAATCTAGAGTATCCTCTCAGTCTTCGGTACTTGGACAAGTGGGCGAAGTGGTTGCGCAAGGCTGTGTTTTTGAATACAACGGTTCTGATATTCCAGCTTATTGCAACTCAAGAACCTCTGAATGCTTGCAAGCTGTTCCGCCTCAAACCACGGCAGTGTTAGAATGTGCTGGTGCTTCTATTCCCAAAGTGAATCTTGTGGAAAAAGACTTGCGTTACGCTAATTTTTATGAAGCTAACTTAAAAAATAGTTATCTTGTGATGACCAATTTTCTAGGTGTTAATGGTGAATGGGCACATTTTGATCGAGCGGTAGCAGGATTAGCAAATTTTTCTCATGCCAAGCTTACTGGAGCTGACTTTCGCTTTAGCCAACTCCCTAACGCGGTATTTTCACAATCTCATCTTCTCAATGCTCAGTTTGTGGGAGCCAATCTGATTGAGGCAGATTTCTATGATGCCAATCTTAGAGGTGTTACATTTCACCATGCAAATCTGCAGAGAACGAATTTTCAAAATGCTTATCTTAAAGATACCTCATTTGGCTTTGCAGATCTTCGGGGTGCTAATTTTACGGGTGCTCAAGAAATAGAGAGTGCTGACTTTCGTGCAGCAAAGCATTTAGATGCTGCTATAGGCTTACCAGACCATATTGTAGAATCGTATTCTTTTAAATAAATAATACAGACACAACATTTCATATGATATCCTCATTATGATTTAAGTGAAGGTTCATTCGAGATAATGCTATTTTTTTAAGATAGTAACCCCTAATCCTCTTTTTTCCCTTCTTATTTCATCTCCTTTCTTCTCTTTACTCTAATGTTTCCCTTCTCCTTAAGCTTTATGTGCTATCTCACTCAACTTCACAACCATCCTCATATAACCATCTGCTCTTTATGATCCATCCATAAGAAATCATCTCTCATCTATTGATATAAATGATCAAATAAGATGTCCTTATGGATTTTTGATGTTTTTATGTACAATCATGCCTTCTCGATATACGGTGCAGAAAACATATCTCATATCACATCACATATGACATTTTCACCCAACAAAAAAGGAATGATTATCATGAAAAACATTCCCCATTCACAACTACCACAGCAACGTGGCAGTTATACAGTGTGATTGTTGATCACTTTATTTACTTATATAAGGATAAGGATGGTATCTCTATGTCTTCAAGCACCATGACCAAAGAAGAAGTTCAGCAAATTGCGCGTGATATTATAGCATTTCGAGACAGAATTGCTCCTTTTGATCTCTATAGAGTCTGTGATACAATCGTAAAATTGTTCCTAAAATTGAGGACGCAAACAGGACAGAGTAATAACTTGCATCGACCTTAATGAGAAGAATAACTAGTTTGTTTGAGGTTAACTAAAGAAGGTACTGGGAGTTAATCCAGGCATATAGGAAGGCCTGCATCCATTCACCTAAGTCACTTAGAGTTAATTCAAAAGGCGCTAACAGCTAATCACTAACAGCTAACCACTAACAGCTAGCCCTAACATAAGTGTAAGAGGCCACTTCATGTTAACGCCTCTATTAGAGAATTACAAGATTTTGCCCGATTTTCAGTATTATTGAAAGGTATGGTATGAGAAGATAAGACGAAAAAGCATTTCAAATTGTTTTTTTAGGATAGAAAGAAGTCGTTTTGAATCTTATTAAAAGCTCCTGGGATTCTACAGAAGACAATAAACCTTCCAAAAATGCTCTTCTTGGATGTTTAAAAAGGATAATAAAAAGTTTTAGATTGGTGCTTTTTTACGCTTCACTCATTTACACCTTACCTATGTCCCATCATAACCTGCTTAAATAAAAGGTTTTATGAGCACACAATTCTTAAAAGCACATACTACAGCTTTGTTAATTTTTCAAGTAAGAATAATTATATTTTGTAAGGGCTTTTTGAGTACTTGATAGTCAAAGTTTCATGGATCTTGTCCCCTTCTTTGGGAAGGGCTACTCCTGGCGCTTGAGAGTAAATTTTTGGATTCTCTATCTCAAACTTTCTTTTAGCAACAGATAAGTTATGATCTTAGTCAGTGGTTACAATAGGTTTTCTTTTTTCTTAGGACTTGCATTTAACCCCATTTCTTTCATGTATTTAGCCACAGTGTTTTCACTGACTGACTTCTTAGAAGCTTTAAGAGCATTACAAATTTGAGGGGCTCCATAAGTACCATTTGATTCATCAAATAGACGTTTAATGTTTTTTTTGATCTTTTCTTTACGTTTACGGCTTGTCAGATCTTTATTTTGTCGGATCTTCCACTTGTAAAAACCTGACATTGAAACCTTGAACTGTTCGCATAACTCTTCAATTGAATGACTGTTGTCATGGTCTATTGTCATTTGAATCAGTTTAAACCTTCGAGATGGCTTTGCGATAAGATCGTTGCTGTTTGTATTAGCGTAGAATGCATTGTTGGCCAAACGCAATTCTCTCTTAAGAACTTTAATATCTTTAAGAAGATCATCATAGCTACGATGTTCTCCATATATTGGGGCTTTAGGGTTTAAGTAAGTACGTCTCCATCTATACAAGCAGGATACAGAAACCCCTAGTTTTTTTGCGGCAACTTTAATTTCATACTTCTCACTTAGACGGACAGAATCACGTTTAAACTTTTCACTGTAACCATTCTTACTGGTCATATCGACCTCCATGATAAACAAACACTATCTTAGCCGATTCTTGTCCAATGTCTAAGTTTCTTCTACTATTATTGGGGATATTCAGAGCTGCCAAATAAGTAGACGAAAAATACTGTTATTTAGCTATCACAAAAGGCTTTATAAAACGAGCTATCTATTGAGGCCTTGAGCTGTTGCTTGCTTTGATGACTGTCCAGGAACATCACTGTAAGATCATCTTTAGAGTCGTGATGTTCAGTGCTACTTTGATGTTGTGTTGATAGCTCAGATGCTAGTGAATTCAGTTTTGTAGAATCGTGAGATGATTTAAGTGCTTTATTGTTAAGAGCTCTGTAAACTAATCCCATCCAAACACCTGTTATAGCTCCAAATGCGAAAACAATACCTATTACGGTTGGCGAGTGTGTTTGTGCTGCTGAAACAATAGCATAGCCACCACCACTTCCAACAAGTACTGCGAGTGTCAAAAATGGCAAGAATGACCATTTGGAGTTAGCTTCCATGATTTCCATATCATGGAGATCTAAGTTACGAAGTTTTTCCAGTTCTTTGATATCCAGGTTATTTACATTATCAAAATCACTTGCAGAACAAGGATAGAAAGCTATTGATGAGGGGTTATTTTCGGCATTTGTTTTTGTATCTGTTATGACAGTATGACTCGAGATATCTTGAATATGTGTTGTTGTATCCGTACTACCATAGCCGGTGGTTGTAGTAGATAGCAACAAAGGAAGTGCTAAAGCATAGATAAGCTTAATGTAACTATTCATAATCATGGATCCTTTATAGCTATTATAGCTATGGTTATTATGTGTATGTATTGTGTGTACATGTTTATAGGCTCTTTGCTGGGTTTTTATAGTGTTATACTACCCTGTACTGTCATGTACTGCCCTGTTATACTGCCGCTATACTGCGTGGTAGCACTTGTGAGTCTGTGGTGTTATGGGACTGGCTATATGTGTCCTGTGGTAAAGATCAGTAGCCATCAATCTTTATATCAATAATGAGTATTCTTGTCAAATTTTTATGATCAAAAATCCAAAAAAATAAAGACAAAAGAGTGTTATGAAATTTCGCAAATTTCATAACACAAATCAGGATTAATCCATTTATTTATAGAAGAGTTTTGAAGTGTTTGGCTAAGGTTCATTTTTAGATATCTCTTTGTTAGTTTTTCTAGATATCATCTCGTTTTTCAAGAAGTCAATCCACTCCTCTAGTTAACCTCAGTTCGATTTTGTTAGGCTAAATGTAAGATCTAGAGTTGATTGAGGTAAGTCGGTTGAGAGCGGTTTTATTTTTTGTAAAAGCATGTTGCAAAATTGAACTCATCATGTATAATGAAATGCGATTGTGATGAGATAGTCTCATCTTTTTTTATTTTATCTTAAGAGGGTTTCTATGAAAAATGTAGTGTTTTTTTTCTCTTCTATTATCTTGTGCTTGTATGCTTTTAGTCCTGCCTTTGGCAATAACGCGTCTGAAGGTTTTATGGTTTTGGTAACGGAATTATCTTCTAGTGCGGATGGTTCCCCTGTTACAGAATTGGAAGGTGAAGTTTACGATGCTTATTCAGAAGCTTTTTTACAAATGTTACCAACCCTTGGTGTTAATGCAGAAGCCTTCCTCGAAGCCATACAAGATGATAATCTGGTAAATAGCGTGAGTGGAGGACAATCGGTTTTAGTTTTTGATACAACATCGCAAACATTTGTGGATGCTGAAGTTGTGGATGATGCTACTCTATCAGAAGTTGTTCCTGACAAAGTTGATCCAAACGCGCATTTTTTTGTGCTACGCTGTGATAATGCAATGCCATATAAATATGGGGTTATGATGACTTTTGGGTCCATGTTGGGATCTATAGGCTCTATTCTTGTGATTCCCACGTTAGGAGTGCCAGGAGGAGCATTTAGCATTGCAGCAAAAACGGTACCTTTTTTTGTCGCAGCTGCTGGTGCTACTCTGATCTTGGCTTT
>MKWU01000977.1_pt1 | contig 52526 bp, 40 predicted proteins | sample 809101 | NCBI WGS metagenome assembly MKWU01 (sample SAMN05860141, study PRJNA318959) | sponge metagenome | host: Aplysina aerophoba | place: Slovenia: Piran, Adriatic Sea, Gulf of Piran | collected 2013-05-07 | reverse complement strand
CTAACTTCAACCCTCAACCCCGAGCCTCAGCGCCCCTATGGACCTCCCCTCCTCCACGGTGATCGGCATGGCCCGGAATCTGCGATCGGCTTGCCGGAATCGGTGGTCGGCATCGCCGGAATGCGCACCCCTAAGGAATCATCCCCGCCATCCCCGCCTCGGCGACGAGCAGCAGCAGCGCCCGCTGAATCGCGAGGTGCCCGTCAACGTTGATCCAGTACTCTCCGGGCGAGTGGCCGCCGAAGCCCATGCCGCCCCGACCGATCGTGACCGCCGGGATGCCCATCGCGATCGGTATGTTCGAATCGGTGGACGAGCGGCCGAGCTGGCCCCGGACCCCGAAGACCGCCGTCGTGGCCAGCGCACGCTGGACCAACGGCGCGTTGCGGTCGCCCTCACCGGAGGGACGGTCGCCGATCTTGAGCTTGTCGACGGTCAGCGCGGGTCCGTCCCGCCGGAGCGCATTCTCTTCTTCGAGCGCCCGGTCCATCGCGGCGAGAAACACCTGCTCGATGTGCGCCAGGCTCTCCGGGCTGATCGAGCGCATGTCGACCTCCATCCAGCTTGCGAACGGGATGGCGTTGACCGACGTGCCGCCGCCGATGCGTCCGACGTTGTAGCTCGTGCGGGGACCGCTTCGGGTCAGCGTGTCGGCCGTGTCCTGGAAGTAGCGTACAGCGCGGCTCATCGCATGCGCGGGGTTGGCGAGCCCGAATGCCCCCCACGAATGCCCGCCCGGCCCCTCGAAGGTGACGCGGTAGCGCACCGACCCCAGGCCGTCGGTGACCAGTCGCGTCAACCCGCCGCCGTCAACCTCGATCCAGGCATCCGGCGCGGCGGCAGGGTCGCGGAACATGTGTTTCATGCCGCGCAGGTCGCCCACGCCCTCCTCGCCGACCACGCCGACGAAGTGGATATCGCTGTCCGTCTCGATCCCGGCCTCCACCATGGCGCGCAGCACGGCGAGCACGACCACGAGTCCACGCGTGTCGTCGCCGACGCCGGGTGCGAAGATGGTGTCGCCGCGCTGGCGCACGGTCACGTCCGTGCCCTCGGGGAAGACCGTGTCGAGGTGGCCGCCAAAGCCGATCGTGCGGTCGCCGCGCCGGCCCCGCCGCAGCCCGATCACGTTGCCCTCGGCGTCGGTCCACACGGAGTCGGCGCCGTACTCGGCGAGCAGTTCAGCGAATCGGCGCCCCCGGGCCTCTTCCATGAAGGGCGGCGCGGGAATCTCGGTGAGTTCGATGAGGTGTTCCAGCGCCCAGTCGTCCATCGCCTCGATCGCGCTGAAGGCGTTGACGATTGCGGGATGGGCGGCCAGGTCGCGCGCTTCCCGGTTGTAGTCGGCCGAGATGTTCTGGGCGGTGACGGGCATCGGAATCACCGTGGCGATGAAGGGAAGTAGGGCGAGGAGGAAGGCGGGGGAGGAAGGGGCGAGAGGAGGTTGGTGCACGGATGACAGCTCCGGTTGGGTGGGTCGTCTGACGGTGTTTGAAGTTACGGCGTGTTCGATTGACCGGGCACGGTCCGTGCCTGTGGCTGCTCCGTCATGGGTTCGTCGCGGCTGACGACGCGGGCGGCCGGTCCCGCGAGGAGGGGATCGGGTCCGGTCACGACCGACTCGTCCTTGTCGGGGTAGGGGAGTCTGGACAGGAAGTGCTGCATGGTGGCGATCCTGGCGCGCTTCTTGTCGTCCGACTTGATCACGGTCCAGGGTGCGTCGGCGGTGTCGGTGTAGAAGAACATCGCCTCCTTCGCGTGGGTGTATTCGGGCCACTTGTCAAGTGAAGCGAGGTCGATGGGCGAGATCTTCCACTGTTTCAGAGGATCCGTCTTGCGCCGGTCGAAGCGGCGCGCCTGTTCCGATTGAGAGACGGAGAACCAGAACTTGAAGAGGCGGATCCCGCTATTGACAAGCATCCGTTCGACCTCCGGACACTGGCGCAGGAATTCCAGGTACTCCTGGCCGGTGCAGAAGCCCATGACCCGCTCGACACCCGCACGGTTGTACCAGGAACGGTCGAAGAGAACCATCTCGCCAGCGGTCGGCAGATGATTGACGTACCGTTGAAAGTACCACTGACCTCGCTCGACATCGCTGGGTTTGTCAAGGGCGACAACGCGTGCTCCGCGAGGGTTGAGGTGCTCCATGAATCGCTTGATGGTGCCCCCCTTCCCGGCGGCGTCGCGACCTTCGAAAAGGATGACGATCTTCATCCCGCTGTTTCGGACCCAGCGCTGAACCTTGAGCAGCTCAACCTGTAGCCGGGACTTCTGCTGCTCGTACTCGCGCCTCTTCATCTTGTCCTGGTAGGGGTAGACGCCCTCCCGAAAGACGCGCTCGATGGTCTCCGGGGGCTGATCGCTGTTTCGGCCCGTGGCCTCGCCGGTCATGGTCGCCTCCACTGATGTCACGTGGTTGAGTTGGCAACCTAATGTGGCGGCGTGACTGGGGGAACCAGCACGAGGCCAGTCTATTCCAGGTGCCGCGGCCGAATGAAGTGGAGCAGCTCGCCGCCGTCCCCGGCCTCATCCCAGCGCTCCCCGGCCAGCTCGATGACAGCGACCGCTCCGGTGGGAAAGGCGCGGGTCAGCTGCCGGATTTGCTTGGGGTCGCCCTCGCGCGAGAGGAAGGCAGCGAGCGCATGGGTGGACGGATTGTGCCCGAGCACCATGAGCGTCGCGGCAGAGGGGGCCACCGAGGCGATGGCGGCCAGCACCGTTCGCGGCGAGGCGAGGTAGAGTTCGGGCAGAAACTCGACTGTGGCGCGGTCTTCGAAGATCGGCTCCATGCGGGCCCAGGTCTCGCGGGTCCGTGCGGATGTACTGGAGATGACGGCATCGGGGGTCAAGTCGAGATCGTAAAGGGCGCCGGCGACAAGGGGCGCACTGCGCCGGCCCCGTGCGTTGAGGGGACGGTCGTGATCCTTCAGGCTTACGTCGCCCCAGCTTGATTTTGCGTGCCTTGCCAGCAGCAACCGGCGCATGTCGTTCCCCTTTCAGGGTCATCTGGTCGCATCTTTGGTGACGAACACTAATGCAGTGCGACACGGGAGGGGTGCGTAACGTTGTCCGGGAGAGCGGTGTTCGGCGGCCGGCGCGGTGCGATTGCACACGGTGCGGCGCAATGGCACGTTGGGACGGACGAGGGATCAGGGAACGGCACCTGGCAGTCCGTGGGCTGCTGGCATCCGGAGCGGAGGACGCGTGTGAACATGGACAGGGACGGATTGGCTCTTGCGTCGGCAAGTGGGCGGGCGAGTGGGCGGGTGAGCCGGGGACCGGGCAGACCGTGGCGGCACTCCCGGCGGGATTCGGGCGGCGGTGCATGGCTGCGGCTGGTGGGCCGCTGTGCCGGGGCCGTGTTCGGTGTGCTCGTCGTCGCGGCAGCGTGTGCCTCGCCCGACAGTGCCCAGGAGTCCGGTGGCTGGCAGGCCGCCGTCGAGCAGTTCGGTGCCGAGATCGCCGCCGATGTCGAGCACGATGGCGTGGGCGGCATCACCGCAGCCCTCGCCCGCGATGGCGAGGTGCTGTGGTCGGGTGCGTACGGGTGGGCCGATCCCGATGGCGGGGTGCCCGCGGCACGCGAGACCATCTACCGAACGGGCTCGATCTCGAAGTCGTTCACGGCCGTGCTGATGGCGATCCTCGCCGACGATGGCACGGTGACGCTGGACACACCCCTCGAAGACATCGTTCCCGAGGTCCGGGACCTGCTGGACCGGCCCGACGGGGTGAACCCGACGCTTCGCCAGGTCGCGAGTCATACGGCCGGCTTCGGTCGTGAGCCCGGCCTGCCGGATGCGGCGTCCGGTCCCATCGAGACATGGACATCGCGCATCCTGGAGTCCATTCCCACGACCCGTTACCAGACCCCGCCCGGGACGGAGTACTCGTATTCGAACATCGGGTTCGGCATCCTCGGCTTCGGCCTTGAACGGGTTGCCGGCGAACCGTTCATGGATCAGGTCGAGGCCCGAATCTTCGAACCGCTCGGCATGACGAGCAGCACCTTCATTGTCGGCGAAGCGCTGCTGCCGGCCCTCTCGGTGGGGCACGCCAACGGCCGCGACGGCCAGGTGAACACCCAACAGCCCGCCATGGAGCATTCGGGGCGCGGGTACAAGGTGCCCAATGGCGGGGTGTATTCCACGGTTGATGATCTGGCGGCCTTCGCCGCGGGGGTGATGGGGAGGGGCCGTCCGGCGCTTCTCAGTGACGAGATGCGCGCCGAGGTCCTGTCGGTGCAGACCCCCGAGGACCCCGGGTCGGGCTACGGCCTCGGGTTCTCCGTCAGCGCGGTGGACGAACGGGTGTTCGCGGGTCACGGGGGGTCCGTCGCGGGGTATACGGCGTACCTGCTCTTCGAGCCCGCGACGGGGTACACCGTGGTGCTGCTTCGCAACTACAACCAGGGCCGAACCAACCTGGGGCGTGCGGCTGCGGAGCTTCTGGCGGGTTTGTCCGCCATTTAGTGCCGATTTTGGCGGACAAACGGTCGCCAGGTGAATGATCGGGCGCGTCGGTTCCCCCTCGGGGCCCATTTGACCATTGACGCGCTTGCGGACGATCCGTACCCCATCTTCCACGAATTGCGGGCCGCCGAGCCGGTGACATGGGCACCGCAGCTGGACATGTGGCTGCTCACGCGGAGGGACGACATCGTGCGGGTCCTCGCCGACTGGGAGCGCTTCACCACCGACTCTCCCGCCTCGACGATCCGGGACATCTTCGGATCCCATATGCTCACGAGCGACGGTGACGCGCAGATCCGGTACAAGCGGCGATTCATCGGGCCGTTCAGGCGGGGGAAGCTGGAAGAGAACCTCCTGGCGACGGTAGGGGGGGTGCTCGACGAGTTGATGGAGGATCTCGAAGCCGGGAGGCGAGGCCCGACCGGGATCGGGTCGGCCGATCTGCGTGGCCGAGTGGCGCGTCCACTGTCATGGCGGAGCATTTGCCGGATCCTGGGGCTGCCGGAGGAGGACGGGCCGCGGCTCGTCGGCTGGTACGACCGGTTCGCCGCCGCGCTCGAGAATTTCGCGGGTGATCCCGACGTGCGCGCCACCGGGAAGGAGGCCGCGCGGGAATTCGGGGATTACGTGTCGCCGTTTCTGCGCGGAGAGGTGGCCGTGCCGGAGGGGTCGATGATCGCGGTGCTGAGCGAGGAGGCGGATCCTCTTTCGGAGGCCGAGATGGTCGCGAACCTGCTGATCGTGCTCTTCGGCGGGATCGAGACGACCGAGTCGATGATCGGCAACGCGTTGTGGGCAGTGCTGTCCCATCCGGCCATCAGGCGCACTGTTGTGGCGGATCCGGCCAGGATCGAGGCCGTGATCGAGGAGTCGATGCGGTGGGACCCCGCGGTTCAGTCCTGCACCCGCTTTGCCACCGAGTCGGTGGAGATCCGGGGCGTGACGATTCCGGCGAACGAGACCGTCCAGTGCATGCTGGGGGCGGCCAACCGGGATCCGGCCCACTTTCCCGACCCGGATCGCTTCGACCCGGACCGCCCGAACGCCCGCGATCATCTCGCCTTCGGGGCCGGCCGCCACTTCTGTCTCGGCGCCTCGCTCGCCCGCATCGAGGCGGAGCAGGCGCTGGTCCGGGTATTCGCCGGGTTGCCCGGTGTGCGCCTGGATCCGACCCGGCCGACCCGGCCGCACGGTCACGAATTCCGGACGCCGCCGGCGATTTGGGTGCAGTGGGACCGGCCGGGTGCGTCTGCCGCGGGTGGCCGGGATCGCGCGGGTACCTGACGGCGCCCGCGGACCTCGGGCTCCTCGGTTGGTCCTTTGCGTACGCGCTTGTAGTATTCGGGTTCGCAGATGGGATGGAGGGTTGAGATACCAGGGAGAAACGTACATGTCCGACAAACCGCTGGGCCGCTTGTGCTGGTACGAACTGATGACCACGGGTCCCGATGCGGCCCGCGACTTCTACGGCCGGATCACCGGCTGGGGCACGAGCACATGGGACGAAGGCGAGGAGCCCTACGTCATGTGGATGAACGGCGAGGTGCCGGTCGGCGGCGTAATGGACCTGCCCTCGCGGGATGTTCCGCCGTGTTGGCTTGCGTATGTGTCCACGCCGGATCTTGACGAGACGCTGGACAGGGTCAGGAACCTCGGCGGCACCGTTCTCACCGAACTCCAGGTCGACCAGGTCGGGCGTTTTGCGGTCATCGAAGACCCGCAGGGAGGGGTGATTGCGGTTCTCGAGCCCGAGGGAGACGCACCGGGCCACGACGGCCCGCCCGCGGTCGGCGAGTTTTCGTGGTGCGACCTGGCGACGTCCGACATGGAGGCGGCCTGGTCGTTCTACTCCGGGGTGTTCGGTTGGGAAAAGGCGAACCGCATGGACATGGGCGATATGGGGTTCTACCAGATGTTCAGCCGGGGGGCGCATCCCCTGGGCGGCATGCTGAACGGACCGGATGGGATGCCCATCGGATGGCTCTACTACATCCGTGTACCGGATGCGAGGGCCGCGGCCGAAACGATCAAGGAGCTGGGCGGGCAGATCACGAACGGTCCCATGGTCGTCCCGGGCGGCGATGTGATTGCCCACGGCATGGACGCGCACGGGGTGCCGTTCGCGGTTCACTCCGTGACGGAGGAATGAGCGCCGGCTCGCGGTGACGCCCTGAGTGCGCCCGCGGCCGTGCCACGACAATAGACCAGGAGAGGACATGACACGGCGTGCGGTGGTGCTTGTGGCCGGGCTTCTCGTTGCCGCCTGTGGGGGCGACGGGGGGACAGCCGATCTGATCATCGTGGGAGGGTCGATCGTCGACGGATCGGGGGACGTCCCGCGGACTGCAACGGTGGCGATCATCGGAAATGAGATCGTGTCGGTTGGGGAGGGGGATGGCACGCAGGCGGCGGACACGATCGACGCCACGGGGCTCGTGGTGGCGCCCGGCTTCATCGACGTCCACAGCCACACGCCGCCCGCCATCGCGGATCCCGCGAACCGGCTGAACGAGGGCGTCATCCGGCAGGGGGTGACGCTGGTGATCGGAGGGCCTGACGGCGGCTTCGGCCCGTCGGATGTTCGGGGGCTGGCGGGGGTCTACGCGGAGCAGGGGATCGGCACCAACGTGGCCTTCTACGTCGGCCACAACGCGATCCGCCGGGAGGTGATGGGGGACGATCAGCAGCGCGCCCCGACGGCCGAGGAGCTGGAGGCGATGCGGGCGCTCGTCCGCGAGGGGATGGAGCTCGGCGCCTTCGGCCTGTCGACCGGGCTCATGTACGAACCCGGAATGTTTTCGGAGACGGACGAGGTGATCGCGCTCGCGGAGGAAGCAGCCGCGTACGGTGGCATCTACGATTCCCATGTGCGCAACCCGGTGCACGACTTCGTCGGGTCCGACCGCGAGGTCGTGGAGATCGCGGAAGGCGCGGGACTTCCAGGCAAGATCGGCCACCTGAAGGCGGTGGGTCTGCACAACGAGGGCGTGATCGCCGACATCATCGCGCTGGTCGAGGGTGCCCGCGAACGCGGGATCGAGATCGTGTCGGACCAGTACCCCTACGACGGAGCCGCGACGGCCAGCCTGACCGGCATCATCGTGGCCCCCGACGTCGAGGGGTTGGATGTCTTCCGCCGGATGGGGCGGCAGGGGCGGACGGGAGAAGGGATGGCGCAGTTGAAGGCGGCGCTGGGGGATCCGGACACCAGAGCCCTGCTCAGGGAGGCCAGCGAAAACGGGATCGACGGAGGCTTTGCCTGGCTGAAGGCGACCGGGTACACGAGCATGCGCATCACCAGTTCGGCGGACTACCCCGAGCTCGTGGGCGTCTATCTTTCGGAGATCGCCGAGATGCGGAGCCAGGATCCCTTCGACGCCGTGGCCGATCTGATCATCGGCGCGTCCCGGCCCGTCAACCTCACCCTGGGCGCGATCAGGGAGCACGACGTGCGGCGCCTCCTGGTCCAGCCATGGAACATGACCGCGAGCGACGGCGGCTTTGCCGACGGGTCCGAGTCACCCGGCGGCCACCCGCGGAGCGCGGGCACCTTCCCGCGGCTGCTGGGTCACTATGTGCGGGACGAAGGCGTCCTGTCGCTGGAAGAGGCGGTGCGCAAGATCACCTCGCTGCCCGCGGACTTTCACGGCATGAGCGACCGGGGCCGCCTGGCTGCCGGCATGCGCGCCGACGTGGCGATTTTCGACCCGGCGACGATCATCGACCGGTCGGACTGGGACCATCCGCAGCGCTTTTCGGAAGGCGTGATCCACGTGCTCGTAAACGGCGTGCCTGTGCTTCGCGACGGCGAGATGACGGGCGCGGCGCCCGGCGAGGTCGTGACGCGCGAATCGGGGACGGGCGGGTAGTCCCGGTGGATAGGCGACGCGGGCCAACCGTGTCGTCGCGTTCAGCCATGGCCACGCCCTCTGGAATGAAAACCACCTTCCGCCCCCTGGTCCCCGAGGATTGGCCCGCGGTGGCCGAGATCTACCGCCAGGGAATCGAATCCGGCGATGCCACCTTCGAGACCGTCGTCCCTGATTGGGAGAGCTGGAACGCCGCGCGCAGCCCGGATTGCCGGATCATCGCCGAGGCCGGGGGCGAAATTGTCGGCTTCGCCGGTCTGAGCCACGTCTCCAAACGGCCGGTTTACGCCGGTGTACGCGAGGCAATGATCTACATCGCGGCGTCGGCCCGCGGCCGGGGGGTCGGCGGGATGCTTCTGGACAGGCTCGTCCAGGAGACGGAGGCGGTGGGCATCTGGACGCTGCAAGCGGGGATCTTCCCCGAGAACAAGGCCTCCATCCGCATCTTCGAGAAGGCCGGATTCAGCATTCTGGGGATCCACGAGCGCGTGGGCCGATTTCACGATGGCCGCTGGCGCGACGTGGTGTTCATGGAGCGGCGGAGCGCCGTGACGGGACGGGACTGAGCCTCCCGGGCGGCTCCCTCACCAGGGACTGCTACGCCACCTCGATCCCGTCGTCCAGGAACACGTCCTGGATGAGGTTGAGCAGCTTGACCCCTTCCGACATCGGGCGCTGGAATGCCTTGCGCCCGGAAATTAGGCCCATCCCTCCGGCTCGCTTGTTGATCACCGCGGTCCGCGCCGCCTGCGCGAAGTCGTTGTCGCCGCTGGAGCCGCCGGAGTTGATAAGCCCGGCCCGGCCCATGTAGCAGTTGGCCACCTGGTAGCGCGTCATCTCGATGGGATGCGCGCCCGGGACCAGCTCCGAGTAGACCTTGTCGTGCGTGCGCCCGAAACCGACCGCGCGGTAGCCGCCGTCCAGCTCGGCCTGCTTCTGCTTGATGATGTCGGCCTCGATCGTGACGCCGAGGTGGTTGGCCTGGCCCGTCAGGTCCGCCGCAGCGTGATAGTTCTTCCCACCGGTGTTGAAGGCGCTCTGACGGAGGTAGCACCACAGGACGGTCACCATGCCCAGCTCGTGCGCCATCTGGAAGGCCTCGGACGCCTCCTGCAGCTGGCGCATCCCATCGTCCGAGCCGAAGTAGATCGTCGCGCCGACGGCCACCGCCCCCAGCTCCCACGCCTGCTGGACGCTGGCGAACATGACCTGGTCATAGCGGTTGGGGTACGTGAGCAGTTCATTGTGGTTCAGCTTTACCAGGAAAGGGATCCGGTGCGCGTACTTCCGGGAGATGGAGCCCAGGACGCCCAGCGTCGACGCGACCGCGTTGCACCCTCCCTCGAGGGCCAGCTCAACGATGTTCCCCGGATCGAAGTAGGCCGGGTTCGGCGCGAACGACGCACCCGCCGAGTGCTCGATGCCCTGGTCGACGGGCAGGATCGAAACGTAGCCGGTCCCGGACAGCCGCCCATGGCCCAGGATCTGCTGCATGCTGCGGAGGACCTGGGGATTGCGGTCCGTGCCGGCGACGACCCGGTCGATGAAATCGGGCCCCGGGAGGTGAAGCTGCTCTTTGGGGAAGCCGGTGGCCCGGTAGGTCAGGAGGTCTTCGGCTTCGGATCCCAGAAGGTCTTGTATTCTGCTCACGTGGGGGTGCTCGTTTTCGGGTTCGCGCCTCGCTGCAGTGATGCAGCCATTCCGGGTGCGAGACTACACAAAGGCGGGATGGGGCGCAATCGGGAGGAGGTCGGTGCCACCGATTGCTGGCGGTAGCCGTTCCTACTCCCGCTTGCGCCGAACCAGTGCGGACGCTATAGCGCCGGACGAATGGATACGGGACAGTATCCAGCGCAGGGCCACGGGCTGTCTCAGGACACCGGGCGCGCCCGCGGGCGTACGCTGATCGCTTGCACCCCGTTCTCGGCAAGGAAGTCGTTGAAGACCTGCACGGCTCCGAGCAACTCCGCCAGGGTGGCCTCGTGTCCTGCCCACTCGCCCCGCAGGTCGGTCCAACGCTCACTCGCGCCTGCTGTGAGCGGCGGTTCCGTGCCGTCCACGGAGCCGATCAGGGCCAGAATCTGCGCGTCCAGCTTGTTCTTGAAGTTGATCACGTCCTGGAAGGTCTGCTGTTGGCGCTGAATGAGCTCCTCTTCCCACTCTCCGATGGCGCCGGTCAGAGCTTCGCCGGATGCCTGGATCGAGTCGGCCAGCGGGTGGTCTTCTGTTCGCTCGATGACCGCATCGACCTGTTCGGAAACGCTCGCCAACTCGTCCACCGCTTCGTAGAGGTCGCGGACGACCTGCTGCGCTTCGGCGACGAAGCGCTCCTGGGTCTCGTATTGGCCCTGGGTCGCGCTCCAGCGGGGGTCGGCGGCGACCGGGAGGGGTACGGTCCGGCTCTCTTCACCGTGCGTCAGCCGGACCTGGTAGTCGCCCGGCACGACGACGCGGCCCTGGAGGCTTCCGAAGCTCTGGTACCCGTCAACACCGGGAATCGCGTCGTGGCGGTAGTCCCAGGCCAGCCGGTTCAGCCCGGCCTTGGGCGCGGTCAGCGTTGAGAACTCTTCGTCCCCGGCCGCCTCCGGATCGGTCGCGTAGGTGCGGATCGCGCTCCCGTCCGCGCCCAGAATCTGCACCGTGACGAGACTGTCCGGGGCCTCCGCGAAGGAGTAGAAGATCTGCGCTCCGCTCGGCGGATTGGCTCCGGCCGCGGCATCGTCCCCACCGCCGCCCCCGAACCCGCCGCCGAACGAGGCCATGACGGCCTCGCGGGGCGTGAAGAGGTGCATGTCGGCGCTCGTCGCGGCTTCGTCCAACTGCTGCACCGGGGACAGGTCGTCCAGGATCCAGAATCCACGCCCCTGGGTTGAAGCGACAAGATCGTTGGCGCGGATCGTAAGGTCGGTGACGGACACGACCGGCAGGTTCAGCTGCCATTTCTCCCAGCTCTCGCCCCCGTCGCGCGACAGGAACAGCCCCATCTCGGTGCCGGCGTAGAGGAGGCCCGCGGTGACCGGGTCCTCGCGCACGACGCGGACCCAATGGTCGGCGTCGATGCCGTCGGCGATGCTCTCCCAGCCCTCTCCATAGTCGTGAGTGCGGAAGATCATCGGCGTGAAGTCGTTGAACTTGTATGAGGTGGCGACGACGTAGGCCGCGGCCGGGTCGTGCGGGGAGACCTCGATGGAGTTGATCATTGCGCGATCGACGCCGGGCGGGGTGACCTCCGTCCAGTTGGCGCCACCGTCGCGGGTCAGGTGAACCAGGCCGTCGTCGGAGCCGACCCAGAGCACGCCGGCGTCGTGGGGAGACTCGGTCAGGGCCATGATCGTGTTGTAGTTCTCGCCACCGGCCCCCTCGTTCGTGATCGGGGTGCCGCCCGCCCCCTGCTTGTCCTCTTCGTCCCGGGTGAGGTCGGGGGAGATGGCCTCCCAGCTCTGGCCGCGGTCGCGGGTCGCGAAGACCACGTTGCCCGCATGATAGATGGTCCCCGCGTCATGGTGGGAAGCGATGATCGGGGCGTTCCAGTTGAAACGGTACCGCTGCTCGCCGGGGTAGGTGCCCAGGCCGAGGAACGGGTAGGCCATGATCGGCTTGGCGATGCCGGTGCTGCGGTTCCAGCGGTCGATCAGCCCCTGGTAGCAGCCGCCGTACACGTCCTCGGGGTCGTCCTCGTCGAAAGCGAGGTAGGCGCTCTCGCACCCCGCCACCGAGTAGAAGTCGCCCCAGCCGATGCCCCCGAGCGCCGCGGACGGCATGCCGATCGCGGAGTTGTCCTGCTGGCCGCCGTAGACGTGGTACGGGAACTGGTTGTCGGTGATCACGCGGTAGAACTGCGCGGTTGGCTGATTCCGCTGGGTGGACCAGCTGTCGCCCCCGTTGAAGGTGACGTTCGCGCCCCCGTCGTTGGCGTTGATCATGTTCTTGCCGTTTGCTGGGTTGATCCACAGGTCGTGCTGGTCTCCGTGGGGCACCGCGACCTGGGTGAAGGTGCGCCCTCCGTCGATGGACTTGAGGAACGGGGCGTTCATGACGTAGACCGTCTCCTCGTCCTGCGGGTCGGCGTAGATCTCCATGTAGTACCAGGAGCGGGTCTGGGTGATGCGATCCGCCGACGTCTGTTGCCAGGTGGCGCCCGCGTTGTCGGAGCGGTAGACGCCTCCTTCGTCCGGCTCGGCCTCCACGACCGCGAAGAGGCGGTCCGGGTTCGCTCGCGAGACATCGATGCTCATCTTGCCGACGAGGTCGGGGAGTCCCTCGTTGATCTCTTCCCAGCTGTCGCCGCCGTCCACCGACTTCCAGAGACCGCTGCCATCGCCGCCGGACTCGACCACCCACGGGCGCCGGAGATGATCCCAGAATGCAGCATATAGAATGCGTGGGTTGGTCATGTCCATGGCTAGATCGGCCGCTCCCGCACGGGTGCCGGCGTAGAGGACCTTCTCCCAGCTCCGACCGCCGTCGGTCGTGCGGTAGATGCCCCGGTCTTCGGTCTCGCCGTAGGGTGCGCCCTGCGCGGCGACGTACACGACGTCCGGGTCGCGCGGGTGGATGCGGATGCGCGAGATCGCACGGGTGCGGTCCAGCCCCATGTGCGTCCAGCTCCGCCCCGCGTCGGTCGAGAGATAGACACCGTCACCGTGGGAGGTGGTGACGCCCCGCACGGCGTGCTCGCCCATGCCGGCCCACACGACGTTCGGGTCCGACTCGGCCACCGCGACCGCGCCCACCGAACCCGTCGCGAAATGGCCGTCGCTGACATTGGTCCAGGTGATGCCCGCGTCGGTGGTCTTCCACACGCCGCCGCCTGTTGCGCCGAAGTAGTACGTCTGATCGTCCCCGACCACCCCTGTGGCGGCGACGGAGCGGCCGCCGCGGGTCGGGCCGATGTTGCGCCACGCCATCGCCTGGGTGTTGCGGGCCAGGGCGGTGGTGTCGGGGGCCTGGGCCGTGGCCGGCGGCGGGGCCGTGAGCGCGATGGCCGTCGTCAGTGCGAGGGCCACCGCCAGGACGAGGGTGGTCGCCGGGGCGTTGGAGAAGTGTCCAGGGGAACGCATTTTCATCTGTCCTCCAGGGAGGTGAATCTTGGAAAGTCGGCCCGAACCTTAGCCGGAGAGTGTGGGGTGGAGCAATCGGATGCGGCGCTTGTCGCGAACCGCCGGCCGGGCTTCCGTTGCCCCGCGACCGGAACCGCGGCAACTTCGCTACGCGGCACCGACGCTTGCCCGGCTGATCGCCCGACCGAGCCGGAGTTCGGGGAACGCGACCCTGACGTAACGTTAGGGTTGGGCCGGACGGACACCCAGGGAGGATGCAGGATGACCAGAAACGCGAACCAATTCGGATCTCTGCTGCTCGGCTACGGCCTCCTCGCGGCGGGCGCGCTCGCCGTTGCGGCCCCGCTTCAGGGCCAGACCGACGACCCGGTCGTGCGCCTCGTTGCGGATCCACCCGAGTTGGCCATGCGGGTCGGCGACGAAGCCGGGATTTCGGTGACCGGGGTCACGCGCTCCGGTGCCCGTGTGGACGACCCGGCGGTACGGCTGGTCGGCCCCCGCTCGGCGCTTCGGGTTCGGCAGGGCACGGTGACCGCTCTCACGGCTGGCGAGTTCGCACTCATCGCGACCCTCATCCCGGCGGAGGGCGAGCCCGGTGGCGCCCCCGTCACGCTGCGCGTTCCGGTCTCGATCGACTGGCCCGCCGTGGCGCGGGTCGTCGTCGTCCCCACCTCGGACACGCGTCTCCTGGTCGGCACAACGGTGCGCCTGGTCGCCCGGGCCGAGCACGGTGACGGCAGCGCGCGTCCCTCCCCGGCCGTGGAGTGGCAGAGCGGCTCCCCCGCCGTCGCGACCGTCGACCGCTTCGGGCGCGTCACGGCCGTCGCTCCCGGCACGGCCACGATCACTGCCACGGTCGACGGGGTGGAAGGCACGGCCACCCTGTCCGCGGACTCCTTTGCGGGCGAGTCCCTGGAGATCGTCGGCGGCGTCACCCGCGCCCGGACCGGCGACGTCGTCGAATTCGGCGCCGAGGTGCGGGACGGAGACGGCCAGCTCCTCGCCCGCGTCCCCATCGAGTGGTCACACTTCTACGAGGAGCCGGACGGGATCATGGCCCCGCCCGCCCCGGCACAGATGCGTGGCGGCCGTTTCGTCGCGGACGTGCCCGGGGTGTTCACGGTCATCGCCGACGCGGGACCCCTGTCCGCGCGCACCTCGTTCCGCGTTGTCGCCCGGGACGTGATCCAGAAGCTGGAGATCCAGGGCCAGGGCAGGGAACAGCGCGTCCGAACAACCGACTTCTGGGTCTTCGAGGGCCGTGACGGGCGGGACTACGCGCTCACCGGCGCCAAGCGGTCCGATGGCTACGGCTTCGTCTGGGACGTGACCGAGCCCGGCAACATCGTCAAGACCGACTCGATCCAGGTCGATGCGCGCTCCGTCAACGACATGAAGGTGTCGCCCGACGCGCGCTACGCGACCATGACGCGCGAAGGAGCGTCCAACCGGCGCAACGGCGTCGTGATCCTGGACCTCGCGGATCCCGCGCACCCGAAGATCGCTGCGGAAGTTACCGATCACGGGCTGACGGGTGGCGTCCACAACGCCTTCCCCACCAACACGCACGTCTTCGCGCTGGCGGGCGGCGACAAGTATGTGATCCTGGACATCGCGGACATCTACAACCCCCGCTACGTCGGGGAGTACAACCATCCCGACAGCCGTCTCCACGATGTGTGGGTGATGGACGGGCTCGCCTATTCGGCCGAATGGGAATCCGGCCTGGTCGTCGCGGACGTCGGGGACGGCCGCTGGGGCGGCTCGCCCGAGAATCCCGCGTTCGTGAGCAGCTATCCTCTGCCCACGGGCGGCACCCACGCGGTTTTCCCGTATGTCTCGGAGTCCACGGGCAAGCACTACGTCTTCGTGGGCGACGAGATCATGAGCCGGCGCGGCCTCGCGTGGGAGGGGCCGGGGCAGGGACGCGGGTCGTACCAGCTCCCGTACGACCCCGAGACCGGGATGAACGGCATCCCTCTGGCCACACAGGGATACGTCCAGATCATCGACTTTTCCGACCCGGAGAACCCCGAAATGGTGGCACGGTACGAGGTGCCCGAGTACGGGACGCACAACGTCTGGGTCGAGGATGACGTGCTGTACCAGGCGTACTACGAAGGAGGCGTGCGCATGGTGGACGTGTCGGGCGACCTGATGGGGAACCTGTACACGCAGGGGCGCGAGATCGCGGTCTTCAAGGCCTACGATCCGATCGGATACGTGCCCAACTCGCCGATGGCGTGGAGCGTCATGCCGTTCAAGGGGCGGATTTTCTTTTCCGACACCAACTCGGGGTTGTGGTCTGCGCGGCTGATTCCGCGGAGCAGGCCCGTCAGCTGACGTCAAGCGGGTGGCCGGCGGACGCCGGATGCCTGAAACGACCAGCGTGCCAAGGCGTAATACACCAGTCATGAACCCCGCCCACCCAATCCCCGTTGGACTGCTGGGTGCCACCGGAATGGTGGGCCAGCAGTTCGTGCGCCAGCTCGAGGGACATCCCTGGTTCCGGCTTGCCTGGCTCGGCGCAAGCAGCCGCAGCGCCGGTCGGAGCTACGCCGACGCCGCGCACTGGGTACAGGATTGTCCGATGCCCGAGGACATCGGCGGGCTTCTCGTTCAGGGCGCCGCTCCCGGTGCGGAATGTCCCGAGTTGGTGTTTTCGGCAATGGATGCGTCGGTCGCCGGAGGGATTGAACGGGCCTTCGCACGTGCCGGCCACACCGTGCTATCCAACTCCCGCAACCATCGCCTCGACGCGGATGTGCCACTTGTCATTCCCGAGGTCAACCCGGAACATCTGGCGCTGATTCCGCACCAGAGGAGGGAGCGCGGCTGGTCCGGAGCGATCGTCACCAACCCCAACTGCTCGACCGTCACCCTGGCCCTGCCGCTTGCTCCGCTCCGTCCTCTCGGTATCCGGCGTGTTCTTGTGTCCACGCTGCAGGCGGTCAGCGGCGCGGGCTATCCGGGCTTGCCGGCGGTCGACGTGCTGGGCAACGCCATCCCCTTCATTCCTGGCGAAGAGGACAAGCTCGGTGCCGAAACGGCAAAGATCCTCGGTGAGTTGCGCGGCGAAGACCCGGTGGGCGACCCGGGGGACCACATCGACCCGTACCCCGCGGTCGTGAGTGCCCACTGCAACCGGGTAGCCACCATCGATGGCCACCTCGTTTGCGTCTCCGTCGAGCTTGAAGCGCGGCCCTCGCCTGCGGAGGTGAGGAGCCTGATGGGCGGCTTCCGCGGACGACCCCAGGAACTTCGGCTGCCGACGGCACCCGAGCGTCCCGTGCGGGTTACGGAAGACCCTGACCGTCCGCAGCCCCGGCGCGATTCGATGGCCGGACGGGGGATGACCGTAACGGCGGGGCGGATTCGCGAATGCCCCATCCTCGGGATCAAGTTCGCCGCACTCGGGCACAACACGATTCGAGGAGCGGCCGGGGCGTCCGTGCTCAATGCCGAGTTGCTGGTTGCGGAGGGGCTGTTACGCTGACATCCGTCCGTCCCTGGACTTGCCGTTTGGCCTTGTTTCCCGTATTCGGGGGCGGTAGAATGGCGGATCAAGATCCACACCAAGACGAAGGTTTGCCTTATCTACGCCATCAACATTGCACACTTGATCCAGGGTCCGGACACCCCTGCCGGAGGCGGCAGTCTGATTGGGGTGGCGGTCTCCATCGGCATTCTGGTGGTCGTGCTCTACATACTGGTCGGGCTGTTTTTCGGTTGGGGAAATTGGTGGTCCACGCGCAGAAACATCGACATGTCGCTGGACGCGGGAGTCCGTCTGCTGCTCAACGAGTTTCTCCGCAAGTTCGCGGAGCGTCTCAAGTGGAATGAGGCGTCCACGGAACGCCTGTGTTCGGCGGGCGAGGAGGTTCTCATGAGCCTTGCCGAGCGGGCCGAGGACGAGCCGCCGTCGGGCGTGCGGCGACTTCGGGTTGCCCTGCGCCAGGAAAAGGGTGCGGCGGTGATGGAGTTTCTGGCCAGACCGCAGGGGACCAACCTGGAGGAACAGATCGCGCTGGTAAAGCAACAGGACGCCCCCTCCACCGGTCGGGATCTGTCGCTCCGCCTGCTGGGACACTACGCCTCGTCCGTGCGGCACCGCCAATACCACGCGACGGACCTCGTTACGGTCAAGGTGGAAGGGTCGCGCTAGCGTCGCCGGCGCCCCCCGGGGCTGCTGCTCAACGCTTCGCGGAGAAACGCGGAGGCGCGGGGAATGGCCTCGAACATGGACGCGAAGTCGTGCGTGGCCCCCTCGTATATGAACGCCTCGAACCGGGGTGGTCCGCGCCCAATGTCCGCCATGGCCTGAATCATCGCCTCGGCCTGGCTGACCTCGACGGTTTCGTCGTCGGTGCCATGGTGGAGTTGCACGGGTGGCAGGTCGGCCGCAAAGAGGACCGACGAGCGGCGCACCAGCTCGAGGCGGGCTTCGGAAGTCGGTAGGTGTCCCGTGATATAGGGCCGGATGAGTGTGGAGTCGAAGTGCTCGAGGCCGGTGATCTCGCGTGGCTTTCCGTTCGCTGCGTCGCGGACGAGGCCACGGACCCAGTCGTCGAAGAAGTTCGTCGGACCAAAGAAGGCGACGATGCGCTCGATGCGTTCGTCGCGGGCGCCGGCCAGTAGCGCGACTCCGGCCCCGCGACTGGCCCCGACGATACTGAGCCCCGTCGACCTGGCCTCGGGCGTCGATTCCAGCGCGACATCAATGAGCGCGAGCGCGTCGTCCACATCGTAGTCCCACGGGTTGGAGGGCCCCTCCGACACCCAGCGGCGGCCCTGGTGCCTGAGCGGTTCGCTACGAAAGGACGGGAGCACGTAGACGAAGCGGCTGCTTGACTCACCCAGGGCGTATGCAACGATCTGCAGGTCGTCCACGTGCACGCCGTTGTCGCCCCCGTGCAGGTAGGCCAGTACGGGCAGGCTCCGTTCGTCTGCTCCGGCGGGCACCACGATCGCTCCGACGTGCCGGACCCCCGCGACGACGTGGGACACGATCCTAAGGGTGGCCGGGGTGCCCGCCAGCGAATATTCCTCGGTGAGTTCAACCGATATTCCGGCCGCGGAGAAGTCGCGGACGGCCCAGTCCGCGCGTACCGCATCCACTTCCGCTTCCGTCGCCGGCGCGAAGAGGACATCCAGTTCGGCGTCCAGGTCGAGCGCTTCGGCAGTGGTGGTGGTCGAGACCGTGGCTGCGGTAGCCAAGAGGGACTGGGCGCCCGTCGCGTCGCCCAGGATCCAGCGGGTGGACGCCTCGCCGTTCGCGTCGGTGGCGGCGAGAACCGGAGTCACCCAGCCGTGCCCGCCCAGGGGCGTGAACGCGACGGTTGCACCGGAAAGGGGACGACCCGTGTTGTCCAGGACGCGAACGGAGACGAGGTCGAAGAGGGGGCGACCCGGAAGGCTGCGCTGCTCCGCCCCCGAGGCGACCTCGATGGAGGCCGGTCCGGCGAGGGGCGGCGGCCCCGGGCCGACCGCGTCGGAGCATCCCGCGAGAGCCAGCAAGGCCAGCAGCCCGTGGACAGACCCGCGCGAGCACAAAGAGCGGCAAGGCACCGAGACCACCGGTAGCGCACCAGTGCGCGAAGGCAGTCTCCGTTGGATCTGGCTGCTCATCAGGGCAAGTCCCCTATCCTTCCGACGATGGCCTTCGTCATGGCGGTGCAACCCATCGCCGGCGCACCGGGTGGTGCCAGGTCCGCAGTCCGGCATCCGTCGTCGAGCGCGGCGCCGATTGCCGATTCGATCGCGTCCGCCTCCCTGGACGCACCGAGCGCGTGACGCAACAGCATCGCCGCCGACGCTATCGCGCCGACCGGGTTCGCCGCGTCGCGGCCGGCAATATCGGGCGCCGAGCCGTGCACGGGTTCGAACAGCCCACCGCGTCCGCCGATGCTCGCAGACGGCAGCAGACCGAGCGAGCCGACGACCGCGCCCGCTTCGTCGGACAGGATGTCGCCGAAGAGATTGCCGGTGAGCAGCACATCGAAGCTGCCCGGGTCGGACACGAGCCGCATCGCGCACGAATCGACCAGCTGATGTTCGAGCCGCACGTCAGGGTAGCGGTCGGCGACCTCGGTGACCACCTCCCGCCAGAGCCGCGAGCACTCGAGGACGTTCGCCTTGTCAACCGAGGTGACCAGCTTGCGCCGCTTGCGGGCGCTTTCGAACGCGACGGTGGCGATGCGCTCGACCTCGTGCGCCGCGTAGCGCATCGTGTCGAAGGCTTCACTCCGGTCGTGGTTCCGCCCGCGCGGCTCACCGAAGTAGATGCCGCCGGTCAGTTCCCGCACGATGAGCAGGTCCAGGCCGCGTACGCGCTCCGGTCTGAGCGGCACGGCGTGCTCAAGTCCGGGCCAGACGCGTGCCGGGCGCAGGTTGGCGTACACGCCGAGTTCGCGCCGCAACTGCAGGAGCCCGGCCTCCGGGCGGCGCTCGCCGGGCCCTTCGCTGAAGGCCGGGTCACCGACCGCGCCGAGCAGCACCGCGTCCGCGGCGAGACAGGTTTGCAGGGTGGCTTGCGGGAGCGGCGGATCGCCGGCGCGAAGCGCGGCGGCACCGAACGGCGATCTGGTGAGCGTGAAGCGGTGGCCGTACCGCGCGGAGACCGCGTCCAGGGCGGCTGCGGCGGCATCGGTCACTTCCGGGCCGATCCCGTCGCCGGGCAGGAGTGCGATCGAGGCGCGCATGTCCCGGCAGTCCGGTCAGGCCGGGCCTTCGCCCGCGCCACCTGCCGTCGCGGCCGACTTCAGGCCGTCGACGATCGCGGCGATCCGGGCGTTGCTGACGGGCTTGCGCCGCCTGGCCAGTTCGACCACCGCGCGGTACACGACATCCAGTTCGTCCCGGGTCAGGTCATGCCCGAGCCCCTCGCACCGCCGCTTGACCGCGTGGCGGCCGGAGTGCTTGCCCAGCACCAGGGTCGACTCGGCGCCCACGTCCTCCGGCCGCATGATCTCGTAGGTGCGGCGGTCGCTGATCACGCCGTGCTGGTGAATGCCCGCCTCGTGCGCGAAGGCATTTCGGCCGACAATCGCCTTGTTGGCCTGCACCGGCTCACCGGTCAGCTCCGAAAGCAACCTGCTCGCGCGCACCAGCTGCGTCGCGTCGATCGAGGTGGTGTAGAACAGCTGATCGGGGCGGACGCGCGCCGCCATGACGATCTCTTCGAGCGCCGCGTTCCCCGCGCGTTCTCCGATGCCGTTGATGGTGCACTCCACCTGACGGACCCCGGCCTTGATCGCGGCCAGCGTGTTGGCGACCGCCAGCCCGAGGTCGTCGTGGCAGTGAGCGCTGAAGACCACGCCGTCCGTGCCGCCCGTTCTGCGGATCACTTCGGTGAAGAACGCCTCGATCTCCCTGGGGACGAGAAACCCGACGGTGTCGGGGAGGTTGATGGTTGTCGCTCCGGCATCGATTGCGGTCTCTACGACCCGGCACAGGAAGTCCATATCGCTGCGCGTCGCATCCTCGGCCGAGAACTCGATGTCGTCCGCGTATTCCCCCGCCTGGGTGATGCCCGCGCTGATCGCCCTCAGGCACTCCTCCCGGCTCATCCGCAGCTTGCGCTCCAGGTGCAGATCCGACGTGGCCAGGAAGGTGTGCAGGCGGGGCCGGGCCGCTGGCCGCAGTGACTGGCCCGCGCGCTCGATGTCGTCCGGGTCGCAGCGCGCCAGACCGGCGATCACGGGACGCCGGATCTCTTCGGCGATCAGCTTGACGGCTCGCGCGTCGTCGTCCGAAGCGATCGGGAAGCCCGCTTCGATGATGTCCGCGCCCAGCGCATCGATCTGGCGGGCAAGCAGGAGCTTCTCGTCCGTGTTCATCGAGAAACCCGGCGCCTGTTCGCCATCGCGAAGGGTGGTGTCGAAAATGATCAGTCGATCCGTGGCCATTGAATGCTCCGGATTTGGGGTCCCGAGGCGCGGCGTGGCGGCTCAGAACCCCTTGACGTACGGAAGTCGAGACGCGACCCGACGCACGTCCTCGAACTCGCTGAGCAAAAGGCCCGTGGCGTCCCATTGCCCCGTGAGGAGCGAGTCGCGCACTACGGCGGGAAGGGAAAGTGGTATGGTGCGGCCGGCCGCTGTGATGGAGCGCGCGCGGACGCTGAGCACCATCGGTGTCCCGGGTTCGTCCTCGACGGCCGCCATGAGGGCCTCGATGTCGCTGGCCGGAGCCGTGGCGCAAGGCAGTCCGATGGTGGTCGCGTTGCCCAGAAAAATCTCCGAGAACGACTGGCCGACGCACGCCTGGATGCCCCACCGCCTGAGGGCCTGCGGGGCGTGCTCACGCGACGAGCCCGAGCCGAAGTTCTCGTTGACGAGCAGGATGGACGCGCCCGCGTAGGCGGCGTTCGCGAACGGATGTCCCGGCATCGAGGTGCGGTCGTCCTGAAACACATGCGCGCCGAGACCGTCGAAGGTCAGCGCCTTCAGGAACCGCGCGGGGATGATCCGATCCGTATCGACATTGTTGCCGCGAAGCGGGACGGCAGTTCCCTCGACGCGATCGACGGGCCTGAGTTCGATCACAGCATCGTCCTCACGTCGGTGACCTCTCCGCTGACCGCTGCAGCCGCGACCATGGCCGGGCTCATCAAGAGCGTGCGGCCCGTCGGGCTTCCCTGCCGTCCCTTGAAGTTGCGGTTCGACGACGACGCGCATACTTCGCGCCCGTTGAGGCGGTCGGGATTCATCGCGAGGCACATGGAACAGCCCGCTCCCCGCCACTCGAAGCCGGCTTCCTGGAACACCTCGTGCAGCCCCTCGGCTTCGGCGGCCTGGAGAACCTGCTTCGATCCGGGCACGACCAGCGCCCTGACGCGCGGGGCGACCTTGCGCCCCCGGGCCACTCGCGCGGCCTCCCGCAGGTCCGACAGCCGCGCATTGGTGCACGAACCGACGAACGCCACATCCACCGCGGTCCCCGAGACGGGCGCGCCGGGCGCGAACCCCATGAAGTCGAGCGCCTCGCCGATGGCACCGGCGTCCTCCCCCACCATGCCGGGATCGGGAATCCTCTCCGTCACGCCGACCGACTGGCCCGGGTTGATGCCCCACGTGACGCGCGGCTCGATCGCGCCCGCGTCGATCTCCACGATGTCGTCGTAGACCGCGTCCGCGTCCGAGGCCATGGTGCGCCACCAGGCCTTCGCGCCTTCGAACGCGCCGCCGGCAGGTGCGAACGGCTTGCCCTGCAGGTACGCGAACGTCGTCTCGTCGGGGTTGACGTAGCCGATCCGGGCCCCGCCCTCGATCGACATGTTGCACATCGTCATGCGCTCGTCCATCGTCATGCGCGCGACGGCGGGGCCGCCGTATTCGTAGGCGTAGCCGACCCCGCCCCGCACACCGAGCCGGGCGATGATTTCGAGGATCACGTCTTTCGCGTATACGCCGCGTCCCAGGTCGCCCGAGACGGTGATCCGGCGAACCTTGAGCGGATCGATCGCGAGGCACTGGGAGGCCAGCACGTCCCGAACCTGCGAGGTCCCGATCCCGAAGGCGATTGCCCCGAACGCGCCGTGGGTGGACGTGTGGCTGTCCCCGCAGGCTATTGTCATGCCCGGCTGCGTGAGACCCAGTTCGGGCCCGATGATGTGCACGATCCCCTGCCAGTCGCTGTTCAGCCCGGCGGTCCGGATCCCGAACTCGCGGCAGTTGCGCTCGAAGGCGGACATCATCTGCTCGGCGAGGTCGTCGGCGAAGGGCCGGGCCTGGTCCAGCGTCGGGATGATGTGGTCGACCGTCCCGTAGGTCCGCTCCGGGAATGCCACGCCGATGCCACGCCGGCGCAGCATGTCGAACGCCTGTGGCGTGGTGACCTCGTGGATCAGGTGGAGGCCGACAAAGAGCTGGGTCCGCCCGGTCGGAAGCCGTCGGACGGTGTGAAGATCCCAGACCTTTTGCAGCAGCGTCTGTCCCATGCGGATCGATCTCGGGATGGCGGGAGCAAGCGGACCCGGAGACCGGCCCGATTGAGGTGGGCAGATATATGTGCAACTGGAGCCGGGAATGTCAATGCATCGGAATCCCTCCACGGGCCGCTCGGCTCTATGTCAACGCCGCAACACCCGCACCATGCGCCCGCCGGTGTCGAACGCCAGTACGGGGCCGGTCAGCACATCGCCGCTCAGATCCAGGACCCGACCGGCGTGCCTTTCGTCCGCTGCCGCACCGCCGCCCGTACCTGGGAGGCTGAACGCGTCGGCCCGACCGGCATCGACCGCATAGCCCAGATCCGCCAGGGACTGAATCGTGATCGCGCTCAAGGGGTTGGCCTCGCCGACCCGGAGGACCGGTGTCATCAACTCCGAGGCGAGCACCGATTCGCGCCAATGCATGTCGGACGCGCCAGGACCCATGAGGTTTTCGACGGGCACCTTGCCATTCCCGTATTCCTCGCCGCCGGCGGCATCGAAGGCCGTGACTGCCGACGAGCCGTCGAAGTGGGTGTCGGCACCCGGCGAATGCAGCGAGGGTGAACGGAGCAGGCGAAAATCACCCCACAACGCACCGATACCAAGGATGTGGCCGATCTCGTGGACGAGCAGGTCTGTCACCTCGCTCTCGCCAAGGTCATCAACGTCGGCCTGGTCCAGGATCAGCAATCCCACGTAGGGCAGATAGCTGTCCAGGCGCACCCAGCACGGTCCTCCGAGCGCCAGAGTCCCGCCAGGGCCATCGATGCGTGTGGTCGACACCAGGATCGCGAGGTCGTCCACGACGCCCGAGAGGTTGTCGACCCGGGCCCCGAGGCAAGGAGGTTTCGGACCGCTCGGAATGAACACGTCGGGCAGTTCCGTGTCTCCCAGGATGGCCGCCCAGCGTCTTGCCGCTATCCGGATTGCCGATCGTAGGGCCTGCCCCCCGGTAGCGAGCATGACCACGTCGATATCAAACCTGCCGGAAGCCAATGTCAGTGTCTCGCCAGAGAGCTGCGCCAGCGAAAAAGTCGTTGCCGGGTTGTCGTCGGAAGGAGTCTGCCGCTTCCGGCCCTCGGGAGGGGTGGTCCACTCCAGCCCGGTGGTCGCCACTTGGGCGGTTTGGGGAGGTGCAACGACATCGTTATCGCAAGCGGCGAGCCAGATCACGGCCAGCAGGCCACGGCCAGCGAGGGTCAGGGAGATCCTCCGGGGTTGGGTGGGCGCGTTCATGTCCTGTTCCTCCGCCTGCCTTCATTGTCCAATCGGGCTACAAGGCCTGATGTAGACCGGTACACGGAGGGCGGGGGAGCGTTTCCGGGTTCCCGTATGTTCCCGGGGGTTCCATGGGTCCACCCAAACCCAGGTGAGACATGAGGAGTCAGGTCGTCCGACTGCGCCAGCAGTTCCTCTTGACGGCCGCCATTCGACGGAGGACTCTTCGGAGGTGAGTGAAACGGACGGAAATGATGGATGGCCGCGCGCGCTATTCAAGCGAGGGCTGAGCCAGACTCGGATCGCCTGGCCACGGCATCCGATAGCAACTCTGCGTCGCGTCGAGGGTAAGACAGCAATTGGCCCGGAGTTGCGCCCCGATCCCGGAAACAACGGAGCAGCCGTGAGACCCACCGCACCCCTGACCACGCGTCGCGTCGCCACGTCGCTGTCCGCCGCCGCCCTCCTCGCAGCCTGCGACCCCGCATCTGTCGATAGCGACCCCGGCGCCCCAATCGAACTGAGCGCGTCCGCCATCGAAGTGCTGGGAACCTCCGACTCGCTCTCCGTGGTGCGAGACCTGGAGGTCCTGAGCGACGGCTCTGTCTGGATTCTGAATTCGCGCGAGCCGTACTTCGTCGGATTCGGCCCCGACGGCGAATCGCTCGGTGCTCACGGACGGTCTGGAAGAGGGCCCGACGAATTCCCCATGCCCTCGGCTTTCGTCAGCGGAGGATGGGACGGCGAAGTTTGGGTCCTCGACCTCATGCGCCACGCACTGATCCGGATCTCGCGACCTGGCGAAGAACGGGCGGAGATTCTCCTGCGGTCGCCGTCCCTCCCCCCGGGCAGTGTACGGACTGGCATGAGCATGCTCAGCAGCGCGGTCCGGACCGCCAGACTCGGCGGCGAGATCATCTTTCCCCGCAGCAGCGGGTCGATGCAGGATGGTGTGTTGCAGTTGCGTCTCTCTCTCCTGAGGCCCGATCTGGTCGCGGTGGATCCGGAGTCGGGCGGGGTACGAACTGTCGCTTCTCTCGGTGAGGCGCTGGACGATCCGTCCGGAGACTTCATACCGAGCGAGGGTGGCGGGTTTCCGCTGTGGTATCGGCTGTGGGCTTCCTGCGACGAGAATCTTGTCCGCGTCCATGATCGGGTGACGAATCGGATGCGTGGCTTCGATGGATCCGGGACCGAGGTGGATCCCATCGACCTGCCGCCCGTTCCCTTCACGGAGGTCAGTCCCCGGCAATTCGCGGAAGCGGTGTTCGGACTGAGGCAGGCCGAGTTGACGGGAGACACCAGAGTCAGGCTCAGTGGGGAAGACAGCGTTCGGGCCATGGATCAGATGGTCCAGATGGTTCAGGGCGAGCCGCACGAGCTCGCGAGTTACCTGCCGCGGTACGTGGACTTCCGCTGCAGCGACGACGGGACGATGTGGATGCACCCCTTCGGGCTCGACGAGGGTGGACTGAGGGGTGGCAGACTGTGGCTGCGGATTGCGCCGGACGGAGCCGTGCGTGAAGTTCGACTGCCTGACCGCTTCGATGCGTTTCGGTTCTCGGGCAACCGGATCTGGGGTGTCCTCAGAGACGAACTCGATGTTCCTTCAGTGGCGTCGATCGCGCTTCCGACTCCTTGACGCCTGGAGGCCTGGGGGAGGCCAAATGGACATGGAACGCCGCACCTTCCTTGGTGCAGCTGCGGGCATCGGACTTTCGACAATGGGCGTCGCATGCGATGGATCCGAACCGGTCGCGGAGCCGCCTCGATCCGACCTGTTCGTCATCAACATGCTGGGCGGTATCCGGAACCCGAACCGCCCACCCCCGGAAGGCTCTTCCGAGGGAAGCGGACTGGGAGACCGACCCGGTCCGGACGCGAGAGCGATTTCCGACGCCCTCGCGTCGGGGACGGCCGCCGTCAACACGACCCTCGGATACGTCGCGGGCCCTCGGGACCCCTTCGAGAGTTCGGTGGCCGACATATCCCGCTGGAACAGGATCATCCGTGAGCACCCCGATTCGCTCTTGAAAGTGCGGTCGGCGAGCGACATCGAGCGCGCCGCGCGCGAAGGCAGGGTCGGAATCATCCAGGGCTTCCAGAACGCCGCGATGATGGGTGACGACGCCCGGCGGGTCGGTGTCTTTGCCGGCCTCGGCGTGAAGATCATCCAGCTCACCTACAACGTCGCCAACCAGCTCGGCCACGGGTCGATGGTGCCCGAGAACGGCGGGCTCACGGACTTCGGGCGGGATGTCGTTGCCGAACTCAACGCGACCAACACGCTGGTGGACCTGAGCCACAGCGGCGAGCAGACCTGCCTGGACGGCATCGACGCATCGACTGCGCCCGTCGCGATCACGCACACGGGTTGCAGGGCGGTCACGGATCTGCCCCGTAACAAGACGGACCGGGAACTGCGCCTGGTCGCCGAGACCGGCGGGATTGTCGGGATCTACTTCATGCCGTTCCTTGCGGCCGACGGAATGGCCGTGGCGGAGGATGTCGTTCGGCATGTCGAGCACGCGGTGCAGGTGTGCGGGGAAGAGCACGTCGGCATCGGCACCGACGGCGGCACAACGGCCGTGGACGACATGGAAGCGGCTTACGAAGCGGCTCGAAGGGACGTCGAGGCACGCCGCGCGGCGGGCATCGGTGCGGCGGGGGGAAGCCCCCCCGGGGGGGCGGTCCTCCCCCGCCTTCCGGGCCCCGGGCCGGTTCGCGGGGGTGCCCACCACCTCCCCGCGCGGCGGGCGAACGCCCCGGCGTGGTGCCGTTCATCCCGGATCTGCAGGGCCCGGATCAGTTCCGGAGACTTGCCGACATGCTCGCGGCGCGTGGGCATGGCTCCGAGCGCGTGGAGCGGATTCTGGGACTCAACGCCCTGCGTGTCATGCGGGAAGTGTGGGGCCAATAGGACTGCTCAAGCGGCGATCGGACGCGGACTCAATTGCGATTGGCCGCAATGTTGATAGCGATCGGACGCTCTTCCAATTGCGATTGGACGCTGATACGATTGACAATCGGCCGCCGTCGAACAGGTCCGGGCCGGACCCCGTGTCAGATCCCCCAACGCCGAGGTACCCATCGCGACTTTTCCGCGCTACTCAGCTCGCCTGGTCGAAGAAGCTCTGGCCGACACGCCGGTGGTCTTCATCATGGGTGCCCGACAGGTCGGGAAGACGACCCTCGTCAACGATCTGATCGACGAGAGCTGGGAATACATCACCTTCGACGACATGGCCCAGGCCGAGGTGGCCCGGTCGGACCCGGTGGGCTTTATCCGCAATCTGCCGCCGAAGAGGATTGCCCTCGACGAGGTGCAGCGCGTCCCGGACACCCTCGTGGCGATCAAGCAGGCGGTTGACGAGAACCGAACCCCCGGCCGTTTTCTGCTGACCGGTTCCGCGAACGCCCTCCTGCTGCCCCGGGTCTCCGATGCGCTGGTGGGACGGATGGAGGCTGTCCGTCTGGCAACATTGTCCGAATGTGAAATCGCGGGGACGAGCCCCACCTTTCTCGATACGCTCCTCAGCGGCGAAGCGCCCCTGGCCGAGGATGTGCGGGTCAGGGATCATCTGGCGCGGCGAATTGTGACGGGCTGCTTCCCCGAACCACTCCAGAGGGGGAGCGAGAAGCGTGTGCGCGCCTGGTACCGGCAGTATTTGAACACCCTGATTCAGCGAGATCTCCACGACCTTCCGCGCATCGAACACGTCGATGCGATGTCCAGGCTCCTCCGCCTGACGGCGGTCCTCTCGGGCCAGCTCGTCAACCTTACGGAGCTTGGCGGCAAGATCGGACTCAATCGAATGACCGCCGGCAAGTACCTCGCCCTGCTGCAACAGCTCTTCCTCGTCGAGCGGATTCCCGCATGGCACGCCAGCGAGTTCAGGCGAATGGTCAAGACTCCGAAGATGCACGTGGTCGACACCGGAATGGTGTGCGCGCTCCGAGGAATCAGCCGACGGAGGCTGCTCCGGAACCCCGCCGAATTCGGGTCTCTCATGGAGTCATTCGTGTACAACGAGTTGCGGAAACAAGCGTTGTGGATGGACGAAGCCCTGACCTTCCATCACTATCGCGACAAGGACAGGGTCGAAGTGGACATCGTGATGGAGAGTGCATCGGGTGACTGTTATGGCGTCGAAGTCAAGGCGGCTGCTTCCCTGCGCTCCCAGGACTTGACCGGGCTGAAGCGGTTCCGGCGCCGGGCGGGGGAGCGCTTTCGAATGGGTTTGCTGCTATACGATGGCGACCGCACCACGTCCTTCGGCGACGGACTCTTTGCCGTGCCGATCGGCGCCCTGTGGAAGTGACCCGGCCTCAAGCCGCCGGCCGTCCCCCCTTCCGCGACACGATCACCCGGCCCGGCACGGTCATGAGAATCTCCCCGTCCTCCACCACGAACTCCCCACCCACCAGCACGTGGTCGATCCCGGTCGAGTGCTGGTGCGGCTCCACGAAGGTCGCCTCGTCCGAGATCGTCTCCAGGTCGAAGACCACCAGATCCGCCCGGTAGCCCTCCCGAATCTCGCCCCGGTCGGCAAGGCCCATGATCCGGGCCGGCAGCGAGGTCTGCGCGCGCACCGCCGACTCGACGGAGAGGGCACCCGCCGTCAGCGCATAATGCCGAATCTTGCGCGGGAAGGTTCCGTAGAAGCGCGGGTGCACGGGACCGTCGCCAGGCCACGCGATGCCGCCGTCCGAGGCGGTCGCGACCCAGGGCTGCGCCGCGTAGTTCTCCAGGTCGATCTCGGACATGGAGAATCCCCGCAGGCGCCCGCCACCCGGCCTCGTCCGATCGCCTTCGAGTTGCAGTCCGATCGCTGTCTCCACGGGATTTTCGCCCCGCTCGGCCGCCACGTCCTGCAGGTTCCTGCCAACGTAGCCTTCGTTCGGGTGCTCGAAGATCACAACCCGGTCGGCTCCGCCCCGGCGCCCGATCTCGTGCGTGATGTCCCTGCGGATCCGGACCGCCGCCTCGGGGTCTCGCAGCCTGACCTCGAGCATGTCGGCGGGCGGACGGGCATCCCTGGGCCCGGCTGCCTCCTCATCCTGGAGCGCCCAGCGCGGTACCAGGACCGTGTTGCCGTCGGTTCCGCTGGTGGGGTACGGATACTGGTCCGCCCACACGCGCACGCCCTCGTCCCGGGCGCGCTGAATGAGCTGGATCGCGGAACCGCTCGATCCCCAGTACGCCACACCCTTCGCCTTGATGTGCGACGCGACCACGCGCACACCCGTGCGGCGCCCGATCTCGATCGTCTCGAGCACGGCGTCCTGCAGTGTGGGCGGGCGCCCCTCGTGCTGGCTGGGCAGGTACCACATCGGGTCCGCGCCCTCCGCGCGCTCGTGCGAAATGTACACCCCGTCGTACGGCGCGAGCTCGGCGGCCAGCACGACCAGTTCATCGGTGGTGCTCCAGCGGCCCGGGGCGTACTCGAGTCCCGCCGACATCCCCACCGCCCCCTCCTCCAGCGCCTGCCGCACCAGCGCCGCCATGCGCCCGGCTTCCTCGGGCGTGGACGGCCGCCGAACGTCGTCCCCCATGACCATCCGACGCACCGTCCCGTGACCGACCATGAGCATCACATTCGGGCCCACGCCCTGCCGCTCCAGGGTGGCTCGCTGCTGCGCGACCGGCCACGGCGAACGCCCGTCCTGGTTGACGACCACCGTGGTCACGCCCTGCGACACCACGTTTGGCGCCGCCTTGCGGTGGATCGAGTCGTTGCGGATGGTCCTGCCGCCCCGGCCGCTGCCGTCGTCCGCGTGCGAATGGATGTCGATGAAGCCAGGTGACACATAGCGCCCGGTCGCATCGATCACTTGGTCGGCATTGGCCCCGGCCAGGTCACCCAGAGCGACGATCCGCCCCTCACGCACACCGATATCGGCGCGGAACCATGGGTTGCCGGTCCCGTCGAGTACCCTTCCGCCGCGGACGAGCAGGTCGAAGTGTTCGGGTTGCTGGGCAGCGAGCCTTGAGGCCACCCCGTGGTGGAAGGGAGTCCCGAGGATGAAGAGAGCGACCGTGGCCAGGCGGGCGAGCGGGGTTGTGTTGCGCATGGCGGAGCCTGGGGGGATGAGGGGGACAGGTCATTGCAACCGTCATTGTACTCCGGGTTGTCGATAGGGACAAAGGAGAAATCGACGGCGAACACCACAAGGAGGCCGGTCGGATGTTGAACCGGATGCGCGCTGCACGCCTGACCCAGGTGGGCGCTTCCCTCCGGCCCTTGCCCGTGGCGTTCGTCGTCATTGCCACCGTTGCCTGTGGCGAAAGGACATCGCCGCAACGGGGCACCGCCGTCTCGATCGACAGCGCCGGCGTCCAGATCGTCACCAACGATCCGCCGGACAGGAACGCCCGGTGCGCCCTGAGCGATGAGCCCATCCTGTCCATCGGCGCGGTCGAGGGTGACGAGCCGCACCTCTTATACCAGGTCCGACATGCGGCTCGCCTTTCGGACGGATCGATCGCGGTTGTGGACGGTTCCAGCCGGGAAGTCCGGATCTTCACCGCCAAGGGCGAGCATCTGCGCTCGATGGGCGGTGTCGGCGACGGCCCCGGGGAGTTCCGGGGTCCCTGGCTCCTCTGGGTGCTTCCGGGAGACACACTGTGGGTGGGTGACTACATGCCCTGGCGCTTCAATGTCTTCTCTCCGGCCGGTGAGTTCAGTCGTGCGGTGCAGCCGGACCCCTATCAGCTGCACGCCTTCGTTCGCGGCGGAGTGCTGGCGAATGGCACTTCGGTGAATGTGACACAGGCCATGACCCCACCGGGCGGCAACTCCGCGGCTCCGGTAACCTTCCTCGTCGAGGCCCACGGCCCGGATGGCGCTCTCATCGACACCATCGCCGCGCTTCCGGGCCGGAGCTTCGAGCCGGTGAGCGACCAACCCGGGTTCTTCCTCCCAACGCTCTTCGGGGCATCGCCGCTGGTGGCGGCTCGCGGCACCGACATCGCTATGACCACCGCCCGGGATCCCGAAGTGCGGATCCTGGACGAGGGGTTTCGGCTGCGCCGGATCGTTCGCTGGGGGGAGCCGGCCAGGGAGGTGACGGACGTCCATCTCCAGGCGTTTCGCGACGACTATATTGCGGAGCGCGGAGGTCGCGGAAGCCCCGGTTGGAACAATGGTGACGAAGCTGCCATCGCCAATGCTCGGACGGTGGCCGACCTGTTTCCCACCGCCGCCGACCTGATGATCGGCCGTGAAGGCCGCGTGTGGGTGAAGCGCTTCGCCAGGCCCCGTGAAGAGGCCGCGTGGATGGCTTTCAGCCCGGACGGCATCTTCTCCTGTCACTTGGCGCCGGGGCCTGATCTGACACCCTACGAATTCGGTGCCGACTATCTGCTAGCGCTGGACGTGGATGATCTGGGTACGGAGCGCGTCGTGATGCACCGGCTGGATTCCCCCGGCGGTGGCAGCGAGTGATCTGCTCCCCGGCATCCCGGAAAAACCGCTGCCTTCATCGCGCGGGCACCCCGCTACCCCAGCAATTCCGGCAACACCACCCCCGCGGGTCCGCGCAGCGCCACCGCGGCCACACCCGTTAGCGCGGTGTCCTCGGTGTTCACCTCGATGATGCGCCCACCGGCGTGCAGCGTGGCCAGGGGGATGGCCGCGGCCGGGTAGACCACCGCGCTGGTGCCGATGACCAGGCAAAGGTCGGCCCGTTCAGCCATTGACTGGGCGCGGTCCAGCACAACCGGGTCGAGCATCTCGCCGAAGAGCACCACATCGGGGCGGCGAAGCCCCCCGCACGTCGCACAACGGGGAAGGGAATCGCCCAGCGGCTCGGCCTCCGCGCGGGTGCCGCAATCGTTGCAGCGGTCGCGCGCGATCGCGCCGTGCATCTCCACCGGGAGCGCCGCATGCGGCGCTCCCTCACCCGCCGCGTCCCGCGCGGCTCGCGTGTGCAGCCCGTCCACGTTCTGCGTGACAAGCCCCGCCGTGCCGCGCTGCAGGAAAAAACGGGCCAGGGCACGATGCCCGTCGTTGGGCTCGCACGTCGCGAGAAAGCTCCGGCGCCACGCGTACCACTCCCACACCGTTTCGGGATCGCGGCGGAACGCGCCGATGGTCGCAAGGTCCTCCGGGCGATAGTTCCGCCAGAGCCCTCCGTCGCCGCGAAAGGTTGGCACTCCGGACTCGGCGGAGATGCCGGCGCCCGTCATCGCGACGACGCGGGCGGAATCGGCCAGGAGCTGCCGGGCATCGCGCATGAGTTTTCAGGTCCGCTGCTGGCGCCCCGGGGCCCCGCCCTGGCGTGCCCGGGACTGGCGCTGTGGTGCCCGGGCCTCGGGCTGAGGTCCCCGATCCCCCGGCACCCCATCGCCGCTTCCCCCTGGCGAGTTTCCTGTCATGTTTCCTGCTTCCGTGAGGTTCGTGCCCGCTAGTGTAACCCTTGCGTGGCTCCGCCGTATCTGTCCCAACTCGTTCCCGTCCTCCCACCCGCCAATCCCCCAGAGGAACCCACACCCATGCGTGACGAAACCATCGCCATCCACCTCGGCTACGACTCCGAACCTACGACGCACGCCGTCGCCGTGCCCGTCTATCAGACCGTGGCCTATGAATTCGACGACGCCCAGCACGGCGCCGACCTCTTCAACCTCGCCGTACCCGGCAACATCTACACCCGCATCATGAACCCCACCCAGGCGGTCCTCGAGGAGCGCGTCGCGCGACTGGAACGGGGCATTGCGGCCCTGGCGCTGTCGTCCGGCAGCGCGGCCGTGAACTACTCGATCCTCAACCTCGCGGCCGTGGGGGACAACATCGTCTCGGTCCCGCAGCTCTATGGCGGCACCTACACCCTCTTCGCGCACATGCTGCCGCAACAGGGGATCGAGGTGCGCTTCGCGGAGGGCGACGGCCCTGACGACCTGGTCAAGCTCATCGATGGTCGCACCAAGGCGATCTTCTGCGAGAGCATCGGCAACCCCGCGGGCAACATCGTCGATCTCGCGGCGGTGGCCGACATGGCCCGCGCGCACGGCATCGCGACCATCGTGGACAACACGGTCGCCACGCCCGCGCTCCTCAAGCCGGTCGAGCACGGCTTCGACATCATCGTCCACTCGCTGACCAAGTACATGGGCGGGCATGGCAGCTCGCTGGGCGGCGCCATCGTCGATTCGGGCAACTTCCCGTGGGCGGAGCAGAACGGGCGCTACCCGATGTTCACCACGCCGGAGCCGAGCTACCACGGGGTCGTCTACACCGAGGCGCTGGGGCCGGCGGCCTACATCGGACGGGCCCGCACCGTGCCGCTGCGCAACACCGGTTCGGCCATCTCGCCGTTCAACGCGTTCCAGATCATGCAGGGCATCGAGACCCTGAACCTGCGCATGGAGCGTCACTGCGAGAACGCGCTCACGGTGGCCGAGCACCTCCAGGGCCATCCGAGGGTCGAATGGGTGAACTACGCGGGGTTGTCCGGGGACCGCTATCACGAACTGGCGCGCAAGTACATGGGCGGACGGGCGTCGGGCATTCTCACCTTCGGCGTGAAGGGCGGCTTCGAGGCCGGCGTGAAGTTCTACGACGGGCTACGGCTCTTCAAGCGCCTCGTGAACATCGGCGACGCCAAGTCGCTGGCCTGCCACCCGGCCTCGACCACGCACCGGCAGCTCACGGAAGAGGAGCTGCTGAGCGTCGGTGTGCGCCCGGAGACGATCCGTCTGTCGGTCGGCATCGAGCACATCGGCGACATCATCGAGGACCTGGACCAGGCGCTGGGGTAGCGGGCCCCGCGCGGGCCCCGCGCCGTGCCACCTGGTGCGACGCGGGGCCTTGCCGCTCCGGCTAGTCGCTCACCCTCCGGACCGGCGGCAGCACGGCCCGCCCGATCGTATTGGTGTCCGCGCCGAACCAGATCGTGTTGGTCTTCGGATCGAAGTACATGTGCCGGATGGTCCCGCCGCCGCTTTCCACGTCCACGGTGCTGATGAACTCCTCGCCGCTGGTATCAAAGCCCACGAAGACGTTGGGCCGGACCCCGGTCTCGACGTACCAGACGCGGTCGTCGTCATCGATCGCCACGCCGTAGGGACGGGATTCCTGGCCACTCGGGCTGGCCCACTCCGTGACTTCGCCGGTGGACGGGTCGAGGCGGCCGAGATAGCCGCGGGAGTAGTCCACATACCAGACGATGTCCCTGGAGTCGATGACCAGGCGTCTCGGGCGGGCGCCTTCGTCCGGAAGGTCGAAGTAGGTCGGTTCGAAGGACTCCGGGTCGACCATGACAATCTGATTGGTGCCGAACAGGGTCGCCCAGGGCCGGTCCTGCGAGTCCATCTTCAGGCCGTACGGCCTTGTCGAGCCCCCGCGCGCTTCAGGATTGTCGGGCATTTCGACCAGACGAACCTCGCCGGTCTCCCGCCAGAACTTCCCGACGAAGTTGCCGCCCTGGACGGTGAACCAGAGGTCGCCCGCCGCGTCGAAGGCAAAGGTGTGCGGGTCGCGCGCCCTCTCGTCGGGCATGGGGAAGATCTCGATTTCGCCCGTCTCGGGGTCGATACGGCCGAGGTTGCCGACTCGGTTGCCCGTGTACCAGACCATACCGTCGTCGCCGACCACCACGGTGTGCGGACCGGCGCCGTCGGGAAGGTCGTACTTCTTCATCTCGCCGGTCGCCGGGTCGAGGACGGCGGCGTAGTGGGAACGCTGGCCGACGAACCAGACCCGTCCGTCGGGCGCCACATAGGGGTCGCGGGGCCGGCTCTGCTCCCAGGGTACCTGCCATTCCTCCAGGACAGGATCGGATTCCTGAGCGAACCCGGCCTCGGGCGTTCCCAGTGCGGTCAGGGACACCGCCGCCATCACACTGCATACGGTTTTCATTGTTCGTTCCTCACGTACTTCGTCAGGCCACCTCCCGCGGCGGCCAGCGAGATGGGCCCTTCCGCGGCGTACACGTTGCCGTCACCGTCCGCCGCCACGCCTTCGCCGGCGAAGCCATGCGGCCGCTCCTCGGAGACGGCGTGCGGGGGGATGAACGCGGTCACCCGATCCTCGGAAGCGTGGCCGATCCGAATCCCCGTCATCCAGCCTTCGTGGTTGCCCGGATTCGACTCCGAGTCGATCGCGTACAGGTTGTCGTCACCGTCGATGAACAGACCGCTGATGCGGCTGAACTGGTAGTAGGAATCCAGGTGGTTGCCGTCCTGGTCGAAGATCTGTATACGGTGATTGCCCCGGTCCGCGACAAAGAGGCGGCCCTGCGAATCGAAGGCCATCCCGTGCGGGGTGCGGAACTCGCCCGGCCCGTCGCCGATCTGTCCCCACTCCATGATGTACTCGCCCTCGGGGGAGAACTTGATGATCCGGCCGGTCGAGCCTTCCGGGGGATTGGCGTTCTGACCGCTGTGCCCGTCGGAGACGAAGATGTCTCCGTTCGGCGCGGTGATGACATCGCAGGGCTCGTTGAACTGTCCGGGTTCGCTGCCTCTCGTCCCCGCCTGTCCCAGCGTCAGCAGCACCTCGCCCTCGGGGCTGAACTTGATCACCTGGTGACCCTTGGTGCCGTCCTGGGTCCCCTGCGAGTCCGTTACCCACACATTGCTCTCCGCGTCCACATGGATGCCGTGGGGGAGCACGAAAAGCCCGGCGCCGAAGCTGGCCAGAATCTCTCCGGTCTCGCGGTGGAACTTGAAGATCGGGTCGACCAGGTTCTCGGCGCAGCCGCCCGCGAGCCCCACGCCGCCACATCGGTCGTAGGCCCAGATGTGGCCGTCGTTCGGGTCGATGTCGACACCCGCGGTGGAGCCCCACTCGCGGCCGTCGGGCAGATCGGCCCAGTCGGCCATGACTTCGGTCGCCGGGTTGGGCAGGTCGCCCGCCATCGCGGGGTCTGCTATTGCTGTCGGGTCGGCGGGGGCTGCGTCGGGCTCCTCGCCACCTTCGTACGCGCAGGCCCCGGCCCACAAAAGACCGGAGAGCACCAGGCACCAGGAAACCATGGGCTTTCTCATTCTCGTTCTCCCTGTTATGGGCTGACCCGTGCGCAACCGGCTTCGGTGGCGCGTCAACTGCCATGCTGGCCCGCGCGGCTCCCGGAGTCAAGCAAGCGGGCGCCCGGATGTTGCCGGGAAGCCTTGTCCGCGTGCGTGCGGTTGGCCCAGTCTATCAGCGCGTGGCGAGAACGGTCTCCGTCGCGCAAATCCACCGGCAAGAGGCACCCGATGTTCCGGTCTCATCTTCGGCGGCACCCTCTCCGCGGAGCCGCAATTGCGCTTGTCCTCGCACTGGGCACCGCATGCGGAAGCGGTACGGCAGAGCCCGAGAATCCAACGGTTACCGGCAATTGGGTCGGCACCGGCGTAGCGTATGGCGCAGTGGAGGATTGGCTGCTCAGAATGAAGGAGTCTCCCGATGGGACCGTCACGGGAACGTTCAGTCTACGGGTCGAAAGGCTGGTGTTCTCGGGTACCGTCAGCGGTATCCACACCTTTCCGTCGATATCCCTCGATCTCGACATGAATGTCTTTGGGAACATCGTAAACGCCACGTACCAGGGGCAGGTGATATCGGCGGACAGCATTGCGGGCACGTATCAGCGCTTTGATGACCCCGCCCAGACGCTGGACCTGGACCGGCAGGGAACGTGACCGCGTCCCCGTCGTCGCTGCAGCACGGCTTCGCACTGGGCGAGGCCGCCTTCTACGGCAACCCGTACCGCTCCAGGTAAGCCAGGTCGAACTCGTCGAAGGCGACCATGTATACCGACCCGGGACCGAAGCCGGCCACACGTCGGTCCCCCTCCAGCGTTACCGCCCTGACCAACCGCCCCTGACGGTCGAAGAGGTCGTAGGCGGTTCCGGTATTCGCCGGAAGGTGCCGCTTTACCCATGCGCGCCCTGAAGGATCGACGCGAACGGTCGCAGGATGTAAAGCAGGCTTTACATTTGGCCAACTATAGTTGTCATAGTCGGGCTCTTCCGACCCGCTGGAGCCGCCGCGCCAGAAGGTTGCGGTCGTCAACCCGTCGGAACTCCTCGAAATCCCCATGCCGATTCCGGCGTGGCGCCGGCGGTCGCGGAAGTACTCGGCTTTCTCGGCAGTGGCAATGGGGACGGGCTCGTGAAGGATCGTGTCTCCACGCGTCACCGAACCGTCCGGGGCGTACCAGTCCACTCCGTAGCCCACGGAGCGCGCCACGACAACCGAGCCGTCATCTGCGACCCCCCAGGCATCCTGGGGCGACAGCGGGATCGGTGAGATGCTCACACCGTTCTCGCTCTCTTCGACCACGACGTCCATGCGCTTGAAGCTGCCGGCAGTATCGACCGATCCCTCGGCGAGGCCGATACGGAGAATCGCGCCGCGCCCATCGGGGTCGGGCGGGAAACCGCCCATGGCGGCGGTGTACACGTTTCCGGCAAGGTCGATCCCGGCGGGGATCGCCATCACGACCCCTCCGTCCTCCTGAAACGTCGCGATGGTGTGTGCAATCCCGAACTCCAGCTCCGGCCCGACCCTGACCAGCTGGCCCCTGCCCAGATCCACCAACAGAATCGAGTCCCCCGGCAGTGGCCAGACGGCGTCGGGCTGCTGGTATTCTTCGGGCCCCTCGCCCAATGTGCCGACCACGGCTCGAACCCCTGTCTCCATGTCCACCCGGTAGAGAGCCTTGCCCAACGGATCGGCGGTCAGAACGTCCCCGCCGGGGAGTTCCCGCACAGTGTGCACGTACCCGAAGTCCTTGGGGAAGACGGCTTCCGGAGCACCGAGCGAGAGGGGTCGCCGGGGGTCGGGTGCATCGTCGGTGCCACCGTCGGCACAAGCCTGCACATGGAGAAGCAGCAGAGGGACGAACATCGGCCAGCCAACCGGGCGACACCGGCCCGGACGGGGCATCCCTCCTCCACGGCGCGTTCCCTTCACGAGCACCTCTCAACCTCCGACGAAGCGTCCCCTTCCTGTTAGAATATGACACCATCGAGTCCCCATCGGTTGTCCCGCACGGGTACGTCCAACCCCAATGGCCAGAGCAGGCGACAACTTCGCGGCCCGATCCGCCCCGCCCGACCCGATCCGCCATCCCGAACGGCTGGATCCGGCCATCTTCGCGTTCCCCGTCGAGAAGATGCGGAGCGGCTACTACTCCGATAAGTACTTCGTGCGTGCGCGCGACCTGCTCCTCGAGTCGGGGCGTGGTCCGACTGTCACCATGCAGGTCTTTCACCGGCAGGACGCGGTCGTCGCGGGAACCGACGAGGCGATCGCCATACTGAAGCTCTGCCTCACGGAGGGCTACGGCTTCGGCGATATCGAAGTCCACTCCCTTCGTGACGGGGACCGTTCCCGCCCGTGGGAGACGGTCATGTTCATAACCGGGCCGTACCCGGCTTTCGCGCACCTCGAGACACTCTACGCCGGGGTCCTGGCTCGCCGCACTCGCATCGCCACCAACACCCGCGCCGTGGTCGAGGCCGCGTGGCCCAAGCCCGTCATGTTCTTCCCCGCGCGGCACGACCACTGGATGGTGCAGACCGGAGACGGCTGGGCGGCGCACGTGGCAGGGGCGATCGGGGTGTCCACCGACGCGCAGGCTTCCTGGTGGGGCTCGTCGGGGATCGGCACGGTCCCGCACGCCCTGATCGCGGCCTTCGGCGGGGACACGGTGGCCGCGACGGTGTCGCTGGCGGATGCGATGCCGGATGACGTTCGCATTGTGTCGCTGGTCGACTTCGACAATGACAGCGTGACCACCTCCCTGGCCGTCGCGCGCGCGCTGGGCGAACGCCTGTGGGGAGTGCGCCTCGACACCTCCGGGACAATGGTGGACCGATCCGTGGCGGCGGAAATGGGAGACTTCGATCCCCGCGGCGTCAACTGGCGCCTGGTCGACAAGGTGCGAAGCGCGCTCGACCGCGCGGGCTTCCAGCATGTGCGCATCGTCGTATCCGGCGGGTTCACTGCGTCGAAGATCCACGCCTTCGAAGATCAGGGCGTGCCGGCGGACTTGTACGGGGTGGGGTCGGGGCTCATGCGCGGCTCCTTCGACTACACGGCCGATGTGGTGCTGGTCGAGGGAGAGCCGGTGGCCAAGGCCGGCCGCTGGTACCGGCCGAACGACAGACTCGAGCTGGTGCCGTGAACGATCCGGCGATTGGCTCGCGCGTGCGCCCGGGAGCAGCGGCGGCCCCCGCCGCCAGCCCCGACGCGCCGAACCCGCCCGCACGGATCGGCTGGATCGTCGATGTCCAGGTGGACTTCATGGACCCGGCGGGGCGGCTGTACGTCCGCGACCTCTTCGACGACTCCGATCCGGGCGCGGTCAAGGTCGTGCCCGCGCTGGCGGAGGCCACGGCCTGGATGCGGGCGCACTGCGCCGTGATCGTCTACACCGGTGACTGGCACGGCCTGGGCGATGCCGAGATCGATCCCGTGAACCCGGATCCGGCGAGCGACACCTACCCCCCGCACTGCATGGGGCGCTCGCCGGACCCGCAGGAGCGCGCAGGTGCCGAGATCATCGCCGAGATCCGCCCGCGTGAACCGCTGGTGCTGGCCCACGACGCGCGCGGCGACGAGGCCGAAATCGTGGCGCGCCGTGCCGTGAGGGAGCGGCGCCCGGTTTTCGTGCGGAAGACGCGGTTCAACGTCTTCGAGGGAAATCCGGCGTGTGAGGCGTTCGTCCGGTCGCTGGGCGACGCACTGGGGCGTCCGCTGGAGTTCGTGGTGATCGGGGTGGCGCGCGACGTGTGCATGACCCAGGCCGTCGATGGCCTGGCGGAGCGCGGCTACGAGGTGACCGCCGTGCGGGACGCGACCTGGGGGCTGGGGCTTGAACCCGAAGAGGTGACGCTCGCGCGCTGGGCGGAGCGGGGCAGGGTGGTGGCGGTGAGCGAGTTGGGGGGGTGAGGACCTGCCCGGGGCGATCTACCGATACCGCACCCCCTCCTTGAAGACCAGGTCGACCTCGCGCAGCGCCCGGATATTCTCCAGCGGATTGCCGTACACCACGATCACGTCGGCCAGCTTTCCGGCTTCGATGGTCCCCAGCTCATCCTCCATTCCAAGCAACTCCGCGCCGCGAAGAGTGGCCGAGACGATCGCCTCCATCGGCGTCATTCCCAGCTCGGTGTAGATCTCGAGCTCGCGGACGTGGTTCCCGCTCTCGTGGAAGTTGAGGCGAGTGCCCTTGTCGGTTCCCATCGCGATCGGCGCTCCGGCGGCGATGAGCTTGGCGAGGTTGAGGCGTCCGAGTTCGTAGCCCGCGCGATGGTCTTCCAGTGCTTCGGGCCCTTCGGCGATGTCGCGTGCCACCCATTCCCGGGCCTCCTGTACCATGTCGGCGGGGGCGTGCCGGATGAACCAGGGGTCATCCAGGCGGCCCGGATCCTCGTAATAGGTCACATAGACCTCTCTCACGACCATGAGAGGCACCGAATAGACGTTCTGGTCAACGAAGCGCTGCACCAGCTCGTCCGGGAACTCTCCCTCTGCCCCCACCTCCTCCTGCCCCACGAGCGTGGGGTGCTCCATGGCGTCCACGCCCGCGTCCAGCACCGCCACGATGCTCTCGATCGACGAGGTGTGGGTCGTAACCCGCAGCCCCCGCGCGTGCGCCTCCTCCACGATTTCGGTGAGGGCCTCGGTGGACAGCTCCGGCGGCTCGTTGAGCGGCCCGCTGTAGCTTGAGACCTTGATGAAGTCGGCGCCCCGCTCGGCGTAGTCGGCGACGATCTCACGCCCGTGGGTTCCGTCGCGCACCGGCAGCACCATCGCCGCTTTCGCGTATTCGACGCCCTCGGGAGGAATGCCCTCGAAGACCGAATCGGTCGGATCGTCGAACATCCGGTAGACGCCCGGATAGTTCAGGATCGTTCCCGAGGTGAAGAGGCGCGACCCGGCGATGACGCCGCTCTCGACATCCTCGCGCAGCCGGATCATCTCCTCCAGCGGGTCCATGGTGTCGCGCGAAGTCGTGATCCCCTGCATGAGGCTCGCGTAGAGGTTGCGCGCGCCGATCTCGTAGTAGTCGCGATAGCGCCCCGCGAAGTACGCAGGGTGATTGGACTGCCCGTCGAAGATGATGTGGCTGTTCCCCTCGATCATCCCGGGCATGATCGTCTTGCCCGCGACGTCGATGGTCCTGTCCGCGCTCGCCGGAATCTCCACCGTGCCCGCGGCTCCGGCCGCCAGAATCCGGCCGCCCCCCATAACCACTACGGCGTCCTCGATCGCGGGAGCACCGGTTCCGTCGATGAGCCGTCCCCCGCTGAGGACGGTCACGTCGTCGTCCATGCCCGGGGGTACGCAGCCGAAGAGCAGGTGGGCGCCTGCCAGCAGGCCAATGGCCGATCTGGACATCGTTCTCAACTCCTGACGGGTTCGAGATACCGGTCCAGGTACTCCGCGATCCGCCGATAGTAGTCGGCTCGTGCACGTGGCCCGCGAATTCCGTGGGCCTCGTCCGGGTAGAAAATCCATTCGAACGTCGTCCTGCCGTGGGCGAGGAGTTCGTTGACCAGCGCGGCTGCGTCGAGGTGCATCGTGTCCTGGATGCCGCTCAGGATGAGCATGGGGCGGACGAGGTTCGCGGCATAGGTGATCGGAGAACCGCGGCGGGTGCCTTCGGGGTTTTCCCAGGGGAAGCCGAAGTGCTCCTCGTTGTATCCCGGCGCGAGGTAGAAGAAGCGCTCCCAGTCGGTCACCGGGGCGCTCGACACGCCCGCCGCGAAGGTCTCGGGGGACCGAAGCATTGAACTCGCGACCATGAATCCCCCGTAGCTGTGCCCCCAGGTCCCGATCCGGTCCATGTCGACATAACCCAGGCTGCGCAGGTACTCGACGCCGCCCAACACGTCGGCGACATCGACCTCTCCGAGGCGGTCGAAGACGTCCATTCGGAACTTGCGGCCGTATCCCGCGCTGCCCCGGAAGTCAACGTCCAGGACCACGTAGCCTTCTTGCGCGAGGTAGCGGTTGAACGCCGTCTGGTCGAGGCGCAGCCAGCCCCGGAAGACGCTCTGCGCGTAGCCCGCCCCGTGCACGAAGACCACGGCCGGGTGCTCTCGCGTGCGGTCGAACTCGTCGGGCAGGAAGAGTCGTCCCGTCACCGCGGCTCCGTCGTCGGGGCTCGGGAAGCGGACGACTTCGGCATCCCGCATGGGATACCCGGCGAGCCATTCGGGCACGGCGAGCGAGGTGAGCCGCCGAGGCTCGCCCGAGTCGACCTCCTGTACGTACAACTCGGGCAGCGCGGTGTGGTTGCTGTGGAGGTAGGCGACGTGGGAGCCGTTCGGCGAGGGAGTGGAAGACAGGTTCACCCCCGGGAGCGTTGTCACGCGCCGTCGCTCGCCGCCCTCGACCGACACTTCGTACAGGTGCCGCTCGGGGGTACCGGCTTCGTTCGAAGGGAAGAGGATTGTGCTGCCGCCGCGCGACCAGGCAGGGGTGACCTCGAAGCGATCGTACACCTGGTTGCTGGTGACTGTGAAGTCACCCGACGTGAGCTGCGTGGGCTCCGGGGCAGCTCCTTCCGCGTCGATCACATAGAGGTGGTTCCAGTCGGTGCGCTCCGAGGTGAAGAGGAGGCGCTCCGAATCGGGCGACCACCCTATCCAGATGGCAAGCGGCGAGATCCACGCGTCCACCTCCTCGCGCCAGATGGTGCGCACGTCTCCGGTTTCGGGCGACGCGATGCGGATCTCCCGCGCCGTGTGATCAAGCGACAGCCAGTTGATGGCCACCGAGCGTCCATCCGGGGACCAGTGCGCCTGGCTCCCTCCCCGCAGCGAATACCGCTCCCCTTCGACCGGTCCGAGCCAGGTGGTCTCGCCCCCCTCGGCCGGAATGACACCCAGCCTCACCCGCCCGTACCCGATCAGCGTGAACCTCACGCCGATGATCAGCCCCGAGAAGTCGGTGTGCCGGAACCGCTTCTGCTCGTCGGTGGCCTGCGCCGTGTAGAGGATCTTCGTCCCGTCCGGGGACCAGCGCGGCTGGAGGTTGTGCCACCCCTCACCGTGCGAACTCGTCAGCTGGCTCACCCCGCCATTCTCGAGGTCCAGGACCCAGAGTTCGCTTTCGCGGATGTAGGCGAGTTTGCTCCCGTCCGGGGACAGCACCGGGTCGGGGCCGTTGAAGTACTGCTGGGGGGTATGGCCGGGTGAGGTCGCGCCGAAGTCAACCAGCGTGCGGGTCGTGCCCGTGCGAGCGTCGGCGGCGTGGATGTCGCCCCCGGCGAGGTAGAGCAGCGTGCGTCCATCCGGGGTCCAGGGCGCCGGGAGCAGGGTGCGTGACAGGGCCTCCCCGGGCCGATCCGGGGTCCCGGGTCGCGACAGCGACAGTCGGCGAACGTTGCCGTCCAGGTCGGCGACGAAAATCGCGCTGGAGTTGGTTTCCCCCTCACTCACCGTAAACGCGATGCTTTGCCCGTCGGGTGCCCACTGCGGTGCCGACAGTTGGCGGAAGGTCCACAGGTTGTCGGTTGTCAGCCGTGGCGCCTGCTGGGCGTGAGCGGGAGGAGCAAGGAACGCCGCGCTGCCGGCGCTGCCCACGAAGAGCCCCGCGCCGACGGCCGACGCTGCGAGGACCGTGCCGGCGATGGCTCTTGCAATGCGGCAACCTTGCCCGGTTGCACGCCGGCCCCTCACCGCCCCTCGAATTGCGACGGAGCAGCGGTGGAGGCGGGCCCTCATCTCTTCGACTGCTCCTTCGGCCCGCGCGTCAGGCGGTTGCGCAGCCTCGTGCCCTCGAATTCACGGGCATGGGCCCACGCGATCATCGTCTCGAAGGTACAGGTCTCCCTTCGCGATACGGGGACGTGCTGCGTGTAGCTGCCATCGGCTCCCATCTCCCAGGCGCAGCGCCGGTCGGTGAGCTGGATGTCCAACACCTGCCTGAGTTCGCTGCGCAGGGCGGGATCATCGACCGGCACCAGGGTTTCCACCCGCGCGCTGAGGTTGCGCCTCATGCAGTCGGCCGACCCGATGTAGTACTCCTCGTCGCCCCCGTTGCGGAAGTAGTAGATCCGCGAATGCTGCAGGAACCGGCCCACGACCGACACCACGCGGATGTTCTCCGACAGACCCGGTATGCCCGGTCGAATTCGGCAGCTGTCGCGCACGATCAGGTCCACGGCCACACCCTCGAGGGACGCCTCGTACAGCGCCCGGGACACCTCCGGGTCCTCCATGGCGTTCATCTGCAACTGGATCCTCCCCGGCGAGTCGTCGGAGTGCAACGCGATTTCGCGTTCGATGCGGTCGAGGATGCCGCGCCGCAGATGCTTCGGGGCAACGAGCACTTTCCAGTACTTGCGCTTTGGACGGTACCCGGTCGTCAGATAGTTGAAGAGCTCGGTCAGATCGGCTCCGATGGAGGAATCGCACGTCAGGAGACCCTGGTCGGAGTATTCGCGAGCGGTACCCACATGGTAGTTGCCGGTCCCGAGGTGCGCGTACCGGCGCAGCCCGTCCTGGTCCTGCCGGACCACCAGTATGACCTTGCAGTGGGTCTTCAGCCCGAGCACTCCGTAGGTCACATGGATTCCGTGGGCCGACAACTCGTTTGCCCACTGGATGTTGGCGGCCTCGCTGAAACGCGCCTGCAGCTCGATCACCACGGCCACCTGTTTGCCCTGGCGTGCCGCGCGCACCAGATCGTCGATGATGCTGCTTCGCGGCGCCATCCGGTAGAAGGTCATCTTGATGGCGCGCACCTTCGGGTCCCGGGACGCCTCGTGAAGGAAGCGCAGCACCGACGTGTCGAATGCCTGGTACGGGTGGTGCAGCAGGATCGGGCCTTTTTCCCGGATGACATCGAAGACCGGGCGGCTGTCAAGAAGGTCGGGGTGATCGGCGGGGTAGTGAGGTGGATCCTTAAGCCCCGGCCGGGTCAGTTCGTGGAGTGACATCAGGTCTCGCAAGCCCAGCAGCCCGCTGCCCTCGAAGATGTCGCTCTCCTTCAGGCCGAGCTCCTTGGCGAGCCTCGTCCTGCGGGCGGGATTGAACCCCTCCTCGACCTGCAGGCGCACGATCGGCGCCAGGCGGCGCTTCCGCACACCCGTCTCGATGAGCTCGAGCAGGTCGTCGGCCATGTCCTCGTCCACGTCATAGATGGCGTTCCGGGTGACCCTGCAGATCTCGCAGGCCCGGATCTCCATTCCCGGAAAGAGAAGATCCAGGTTGTTGGCCATAACGCTTTCGAGGGGGACCCACTTGCTGGAATCCGCCACCCGCACCAACCGCGGGATACCCGCCCCAACCGGGACCTTCACGCGCGCCAGCGAGCTGCGCTCCTCGCCCGGGTAGCCCAGCGTCACCAGCAGATTGAGCGACAGATTCGAGATGAAGGGGAAGGGGTGGGCCGGATCGGTCGCCTGGGGGGTCACAAGCGGGTAGATGTTCCGCACATAGTCGATGCGCAGCCATTTCCGATGCTTCTTGCTCAGGTCCTTCCAGTCCAGGACGTGAATCCCCTGCTCGGCGAGCAGCCCCAGAATCTCCCGTCCGGCCTTCCGCTGTCTCGACTCGAGCCGGCGCACCACTTCGTAGCATTGCTCGATCTGTTCACCGGGGGTTCGACCGTCGACAGTCCGCTCGGTGATGCCCGCCTCGACCTGCTGCTTCAAACCCCCGATTCGCTTCATGAAGAACTCGTCGAGATTCGATCCGACGATCGACAGGAACTTCAGGCGTTCCAGGAGGGGGGACCTCGGGTCTTCAGCCACGCGCAGCACGCGGAAGTTGAAGTTGAGCCACGTCAGCTCGCGGTTCAGGTAGTACTCGGGACGCCCCAGGTCGTGTTCCCCCTCCGACGAGGGAATGGGAGTCGGGTCGGCAGGGGTGCGGAAGGGCGCCTGATCCAGCCGTCCAGAGGCGTCCTTCTCGGCGGATTCGGACGACGCGGCATCGGTCTGCGCAACAGCCGGATCCGCAGTCGAGTCGCGGTGTATCTGAGATCTGGACATGGAGTAAACATATGTTATGGCGGTCGGCGGAACCAGCAGCGCGGCGGCCGCCGTCGGTTGACGCCTGCGGCGGCGGCGACCAACTTGCTTCAATGGGCCGAGCCGGTTTTGCGCGTCCCTGGAGGGCTGATCAGGGGGTCAAGGATGAGAAAGTTTTCTCCACTTTTCGCCGTACTTGCGGCTGCATGCTCGGCTGCACCCGTATCGTACTACGGAGTGGCGCCTCCCGGTCGGGAAGACGCCTATCAGTGCGCGGTCGCCCAGCTCAACATCATGGGGTACACGATCGAGGACGGTAACAGCGATGTCGGCTTCGTGAGGGCGCGCAAACAGACATCGGGGCTGGGTCTGCAGCTCTTTACGGGCAACACCTATCACGACGTGCTGACCGCCACCGCGTTTGACAACCCCGCCAACGGCGAGACCAACCTCCGAGTAGTGGCCACGCGGATTGCGGACCAGGACGTGGCCATGGGAGTGGGGGGAAGCGAGGACGCGGCGGAGCGGGGCGAGGACGTGCTCCCCCCTTCGGACAGTGGCAAGACCGACGCGCAGGCCCTGCTGGTCAACTGCGGAGTCTCCAACGTGACGGGTCCGCCTTCGGACCAGGACGAATATGTGCTGTCCGGGGCGCCCGCTCCGCAGGATATTCGACTGCGCGATGGCCGCGCGTCCGCAGGCGAGCGCTGACCCGAGTTTTGGCCTTGCCGCGACCCGCAACGGCCGTGGACGGGCCGTCCGTGTACCAGATCCGGGGCGACATTCCCGCTGTTTCGCCGATCGCGTTCCTGCGATTGGGCGAGGGCGGACCGAGGGGGTTCTGGGCATCGGGTGACCGATGGGTGGCTCACGCCGGAGTGCTCCGGGAGGTCGCCGTCCGGGAAGACACGGCGCGCCCGGAAGAGACCGCAGGTGACCTGGACCGCCCCGGCGAGGGTGTTGATCGCGCCCGCTTCCGGTCGGTGCAGCTCGAGGCGACGCGGGTCTTCGGGGGAATCGACCCGAACGGGGCTCGTGCTCGCATCTTCGGCGGGTTTGCGTTCGCGTCCCGGCCGAGCACGGATCGGGTCTGGTCCCCGTTTCCGCCCGCGCTGTTCCACCTTCCCGAGGCCGAGGTCGAGCACGACCCGTCGGCGGGGACCTGCTCGCTTGTGGTTCACGCCGCGAGCCGGCGGGCCGCCGAGCAGTCCTGGGAGCGCTGGTCGGATGCGCTGACGAGAAGCCTTGCCACGGTCCCGTCCGGACGTGCCGGCGGGGCGATGGCGGACGGGTCGGCGCCAGAGAGGGTCGCCGGCGTCGATCGGGCCGCGTGGAGTCGCATGATCTGGCGGACCCTGCGGCGGATCAGGGCCGGCGACGCCGACAAGGTGGTGCTGGCGCGCGCCCTCGACGTGACGCCCCCGCGGCCGGTGGCACCGCTCGATCTGGCCCGAGCCCTCTGGGAGGAGAGCCACGGGAGCCATGTCTTCCTGTTCGAGCCCGTCGGTGGGGCGGCGGTGGTCGGCGCCGCGCCCGAGACGATGGCCGCGATGGTCAACGGGATCGTGCGTGCGACGGCGGTCGCCGGCAGCGTCGGCGTCGGAGCCGATTCGGTGGAGACCGCGCAGTTGGCCCGCAAGCTGTTCGAGAGCGAGAAGGACAGAGCCGAGCACGATTTCGTCGTTCAGGACATGGTGGCGCGGTTGTCGGCGCTGGGGTGCGCGGTTGAACGGGACATCGAGCCCCATGTGCTCGCGCTCGCCCGTATCCAGCACCTCGAAACCAAGATCGCCGCGAAGGTTCCCCCCGGCGTCACCCTGCTCGAGATCCTCGCTTCCCTGCATCCGACCCCGGCGGTTTGTGGCATTCCCCGCAACGTGGCGCTCTCGTTCCTCACCGAGGGCGAGGAGTTCGACCGGGGATGGTACGCCGGGCCCGTCGGGTGGCTGGCGTCCGACGGGAAGGGGATTTTCGTGCCCGCGCTTCGCTCGGCGGTATGCGACGGGTCGCGCTGGCGGTTGTTCGCGGGTGCCGGAATCGTGCCGGGCTCGGATCCGGCGCTGGAGTGGGCCGAGACCGAACTCAAGTTCGATCCGGTTCTGCGGGCGGTCGCTCGCGCAGAGGTGGCCGGGAGCGCCGCGGCCGGCCTGGGGTGACGGTGGGGTGACCGGCGGCGAACTCAATCTTGCGTGGGCCCGGGCGATCTTTCGCACCCTCGCCGAACATGGCCTGGAAGAGGTGGAGATCGCTCCCGGCTCCCGGTCCGCGCCCCTCGTGCTGGCGGCCCGTTCCCTGTCCGAAATCGACACCCGGGTACACCTGGACGAGCGTTCCGCCGGGTTCTTTGCGGTTGGATACGGGCGCTGCCATCTGGGCCCGGCCGCGGTCCTGACAACCTCGGGGACCGCTGTCGCCAACCTCCTCCCAGCCGTCGTCGAGGCGGATCTGTCCGATGTCCCCCTCATCGTGATCACCGCGGACAGGCCACCCCGCCTGCGCGGCTCGGATGCCAACCAGACCATCGAGCAGCCGGGAATCTTCGGGGATCGTGTGCGCTTCGAGGCGGATCTGCCCCTGCCCTCGCCCGAAGCGCTGGAAGAGGTGGGTACGCGGTCGATGGTCGAGGTGGTCCATCGCGCGGCCCGACACGCGGTGGGTCCGCCCGCCGGTCCGGTGCACCTCAACGTGCCCTTCGACAAACCATTGCAGCCGGCGACGCCTGTGGGACTCGGCCTGCGCGGACCGGATAGCGGCCGGCTCACGGGTCTGGCCGCAGTCGAAGCGGCGGTTGCCAGCGGCGAAGTCTCCGCGTCGGACCCGCTGGGACGGCGATCCGGGGCGCCAATGCGCGGGCAGGATCAGGACACCCTGCTCGCGCATTGGCTCGTTGCGGCGCGTCGCCCCCTCCTCGTCGCGGGCCCTTCCAGCGACCCCGGCCACGATGGCCCCGCTGTCGTCCGTTTCGCGCTCGGCAGATCCATCCCCACCCTGGCCGACCCCCTTTCCGGTGCTCGCTTCGCCCATGGCGTGGACGACGTCCCGGCCACCCCCGTCCTCGGCGCCTACGACCATTTCCTGCGCGTCCCCGAGGCCGTACGGCGCCTCGCACCGGACCTCATCGTGCGGGTGGGACGCACGCCCACGTCGGGGGTCCTGGAAGAAGCGCTGGCGGAATGGACCGGGGCCACGCAGATCGTGATCGACAACGGCGCGCACCCCAAGGACCACCAGGGCCTCGCGGACCACTATCTCCGCGCATCCGCGGGTACGGTGCTGGACCGGCTTGCCCACCCCGAGGGCGGCCGCGACGGCGACGACCCCGCCCTCTCCCGCCGCCTCCCCTGGACCCGGGCCTGGACGGACCTCGAGGCGGCGGCGTGGGAGGCCATCGAACGGGCACCGCCCGACGCCGACAACGAGGGTGACTACGCCGCCGCCGTGATCCGCGCCCTCCCTCCCGGCGCGACCCTGTTCGTGTCGTCCTCGATGCCGGTTCGGGACGTCGACGGGTACGGCCGCCCCGCCGCGCGTGACCTCCAGGTGCTCGGCAACCGGGGTGCAAGCGGAATCGACGGGATCGTCTCGTCGGTGCTCGGGTGCGCGGGCGGCGGCGCGGGTCCCGTGGCCGGACTGATCGGCGACCTCGCCTTCTACCACGACATGAACGGCCTCCTGGCCGCACGCGACAGGCAGCTCAACGTCGTCTTCGTCTTGGTGGACAACGACGGCGGGGGCATCTTCCACATGCTTCCCATCCGCCACTTCGAGCCGGCCTTCACGCCCTGCTTCGCGACACCGCACGGGCTCGACTTCCGGCACGCGGCCCGGATGTACGGACTGCCGTTCACGGACGCGGCCACGCCGGCCGAGCTCGAGGAGGCGGTCGCAGCAGCCGTGGCGCGCCCGGGAACGGAAGTGATCCGGGTTCGGACCGACCGTGAGAGGAACCGGCTGAGCCACGAACGAACCCGCGTGCGGGTCGCCCGCCGCGTCAACGAAATCCTGAAACCGACAAGGCCATGAAATCATCGAACTGGGAGACGGTGAAGTCCTACGAGGACATCACCTACAGGAAGCGCGACGGCGTGGCGCGGATCGCGATCAACCGCCCGGAAGTGCGCAACGCGTTCCGGCCCGAGACGCTCTTCGAGCTCCTCGAGGCTTTCAGCGACGCCAACGAGGACCCGTCGATCGGCGTCGTTCTCCTCACCGGCGAGGGTCCTGCGAAGGACGGCAAGTACGCGTTCTGCTCCGGCGGCGACCAGCGTGTCCGCGGCGATGCGGGATACGTCGGTCGAGACGGGGTCCCGCGGCTCAACGTCCTGGTTCTGCAGCGCCTGATCCGCACGATGCCCAAGCCGGTGATCGCCATGGTGGCCGGCTACGCGATCGGGGGCGGCCACGTGCTGCATGTGGTCTGCGACCTCACCCTCGCGGCCGACAACGCCGTCTTCGGCCAGACCGGCCCCAAGGTCGGCAGCTTCGACGGCGGGTTCGGATCGTCGTTCCTGGCGCGCATGGTCGGGCAGAAGAAGGCACGCGAGATCTGGTACCTGTGCCGCCAGTACAACGCCGAAGAGGCCGAGGCGATGGGGCTCGTCAACAAGGTCGTTCCGGTGGACCGGCTGGAAGAGGAGGGCTTCGCCTGGGCTCAGCAGATCCTCGAGCACAGCCCGCTGGCGATCCGGCTGCTCAAGTCCGCGTTCAACGCCGACGTGGACGGGCAGGCCGGGCTGCAGGAACTCGCCGGGAACGCCACCCTGCTGTTCTACATGACCCAGGAGGGACAGGAGGGGCGCGACGCATACCTAGAGAAGCGCAAGCCCGACTTCCGGAAGTACCCGTGGCTGCCGTGGTGATGCCGGGACGCGCGGCCCGCGGTCGTCCGGCAACCTGCGGGCGTCCCGCGGGCGGCGGGCGCCCCGCGGGCGAAACAATGGCTGAAAGGGCGGGAACGCGGCCATGACGATGACACGCAGCCGGGCCTGGATCCTCGCCACGCGGCCCCGCACCCTCACCGCGGCGTCCGCTCCGGTCGTTGCCGGGACGGGCTTCGCGGCTTCCGACGGCGTCTTCGCGATGGGACCGGCGATCGCCGCGCTCGTCGGAGCGCTCCTCATCCAGATCGGCACCAACCTCGCGAACGACTACTACGACTTCATCAAGGGAGGGGACACCGCGGAGCGGGTGGGGCCGATCCGGGTCACGCAGGCCGGGCTTCTCTCGCCGAAGGCGGTGTGGTGGGGCATGGCGCTCACGCTGGGGGCGGCCTTCCTGACCGGTGTGTACCTGGTCGCAGTGGGGGGCTGGCCCGTCCTGGTCATCGGGCTGTTGTCGCTGCTCTTCGCCGTCGCGTACACCGGGGGACCCTACCCGCTGTCGTACCACGGGCTCGGGGACGTCGCCGTCTTCCTTTTCTTCGGCCTTGCGGCGACAGCTACGACGTACTATGTGCAGGCCCTGACGTGGTCGCCCGGCGCGCTGCTGGCGGGGGTGGGGATGGGCGCCTTCAGCACCGCGATTCTGGTGGTGAACAACCTTCGCGACCGCGAGACCGACGGCGCAGCGGGCAAGCGCACCCTCGCCGTGCGCTTCGGTGACCGCTTCACGGTCGGGCAGTACGTCGTGTGTCTCGCGGTGGCGGCAGCCGTGCCGGTGGCGGGGATCGCGTCCCTGGCGTGGTCGCCCTGGACGCTTCTGGCGCTGATCGGGCTGGCGCCGTGCCGGCCGGCGTTCCAGCGGGTGCGCGACTACGAGAACCGGCCCGCGCTCAACCCCGCCCTGGGGCTCACCGCCCGGGGCGTTGCCTTCTACGGGGCCGGCCTGGCGGTGGGCGCACTGGTCGGGGCACCGTGACGAGGCCGCCGCCGGACGACCCGGCGGGGCGGGCCGCCAAGGCCCCCCCCCCCCCCGGCCGGCCGCCGGGCCCCAGCCCCCCGCCGCCCCCCCCGCCGACGCCCGGCACGAGCGAGCCACCGCCACGCCGCACGCGACCGCCCTCGTCCGGGACGGCGGGCGGCACACCTTTCGCGAGCTGGACGAAGCG